>Ga0265327_10000146_pt1 | contig 154436 bp, 115 predicted proteins | sample 41621metaG_FD_202089 | JGI IMG/M metagenome (GOLD analysis project Ga0265327, IMG submission 202089) | Rhizosphere microbial communities from Carex aquatilis grown in University of Washington, Seatle, WA, United States - 4-16-21 metaG | ecosystem: Host-associated > Plants > Roots >...
ACAATTTGTAAAATAAGATTCTTGCTAAAATGACTGCGGCTGCCTTCTGCCCGAATAGTCTTTTTTTCTTCCATTATACACTTTTTAAGTGTATAGTTTTTTTAGGACGGGTCATTTTGTATCAATCTCGTGCGTCCTTTCTCCACCCGTGGAGAAGGGGTAGGGGATGAGGTTTACTGCAATATCCAGTCATCCGTTCTAAACTGGTTAACGGGCAGGCCACCTGGCCCAAAAAGGTTACCAATGGACGTGTTTGTAAAACTATACCTTACCGCAACCGGTTGTTTAACGGCGGCGCTGTGCACAACCAGCTTATCGCCTTTTATTTCTGCCTGGGCGGAGTAAAAAACCTTGTCTGCCCCTGCTATTAATAATTGCTTAACAGGGCCGTCCTTGCTGGTTAAGCCACCATCGGCATTGCTAAAGCTTATAATAATGTTGCCGTCTTTTACTTCCATGCTTTTATACAGGGCGTTCTTATACACAAGCCCCTGTTTATTATAAGTTTCTGCCAGGGCCCAGCCTGCCAGCCTGTAACCCACATCTCTTTTGTTTTTGGGGTGTATGTCTGTAGTGTCGCCGGTTATGTCAGTTATTACTACCATGCCGGTGTTAGCCAGTTGCAGGGTTTGTGTTTGCTGTTCGCGCAGAATGGCGCTGTTGTAATTATTGCCATAGGTAAACGGCGCTATCTGTACATAATAAAAAGGAAGGTCTTTATTCCATGCTGTGCGCCACGCAGTTATCATGCTGGTAAATAACTGCTTGTAGGTGGCTGCTGTGCCTGTATTGGTTTCGCCCTGGTACCAAATGGCGCCGGCAATATTATAGTTTAGCAGTGGGCTAATCATGGTGTTGTACACACAGCCTGGCTTAATGGGGCAGTAGGGGTTTACCCCCAGCCTGGTAGCTACCTGTTTAAGTATGGGGTCAGCGTTTACGGTTGCTTCCGGTGTCCACACTTCGGCAGATGTTGCGCCCCAACTTGTATTAATAAGCCCAATGGGAATATTCAATTCCGCATTAAGCCTTTTTCCAAAATAATAAGCGGCGGTACTAAAGGTTTTAACCGTATTGCTGTCGCTAACTGCCCATGCGCCTTTGCAGTCATCCTGCGGGTAATCTGAAGAGGCTTTGGCAACTGTAAAAAAACGAATGTTATTGTTATATGCCTTTGGTACATCTTCTTTCATAAGCGGCATGCCCCAGCTATAACTCATTTCCATATTGCTTTGGCCACTGCACACCCATACTTCACCAATCAGCACATTTTGCAGGGTAATGGTATTTGCGCCCCTAATAGTAATAGTGTAAGGGCCGCCGGCAGCAGGCGTGTGTACAGTAATATTCCAACCGGCATCGGGCGGAACAATTACTGAGTCGGTTTTATTATCCCACGAAGTGGTAACAAAAACTTTCTCCAGCGGGTTGGCCCAGCCCCATATTTTTTGAGCGCTGCTTTGTTGAAGCACCATATTGCTGCCTATAACAGATGGTAAGCTAACGTTGGCATTAACGGTATACAAAAAGCATGTTTGCAGGAAGAGTGCAAATATCTTTTTCATGTGGCTATTATTTGGCAGCAAGCTACGAAAGAATGTTTTGGGCGGGCAGCTAAATATTTGCGGAGCAGTTTCCAAAAACCTTAAAAGTTTGAGTAGCCTACAATGTCACCAACGCTGCATACATATTACTTCTTCCAAAAGCAGAAGGCATTTGATTTATTTTTTCAATACTAGTGAAGCCATGTTGCAAACATAATTCCTTCAACACCGAAAAGCTTATGGGGTAGGGTACCCAGGCATTGGAGTTGGTTGTGTCGTACTCAACAAGTAACAGTACGGCGCCGGGTGCAAGGTGTAGTTTTAGTTTTTGAGTGAAGTTGTTTTTATCGCGAACATAATGCAATGCATTTGCCAGCATAATACCATCTATAACGCCAAATGGAAAGGGGCTTTGTATGAAGTTGCTTGTATAAGTGTTTAGATAAACGCCTTCAGCCACCTTTACTTTTTTAACAGCGGCGGCATCTTCATCAATAGCGTAAATGGTACTTGCCTTTGCAAGCAATGACGAAAGTACATTAGTGAAGAAGCCTGCACCACAACCAAGATCAGCCCATTGGGTTGGTTTGCCAGGTTGCAATGCAGGATGAGAGATAAGCTTGATGCCATCGGTGAATTTCATTACCCAAAAGTAGATAAACAAGTAGCAAAGGGATGACATCTTTCAAAAAGATGTCATCCCTGGCAAATAATTTGTTATGAGCTTAGTTTGTGTGTTATACTCAACGATAGGCTGTGTTTCGATATGATGAGCGCCTGGCTGACAATCCTTTTCAGTTTTAATCCTTTTACTTTACTTTTCTTGACAAAAGAAAAGTAACAAAAGAAAGTCAAGGCCAACCCAAACCTCACGCGTTTGGCCGTGCCCACGCGCCTGTTACTTTACTTCACACTTTTTACTTTTTATCTTCCCGCGTGATACTGCATATTCTTTTAGGATCCGGGTTTTTAGCAGGTGTACTTCGTGTGTTTTATTCAGGGCTTACCGCTGCGAGTTCAAGTCAACCAATAACCTAATAGCGATTAGAATTTTAAACTACATAAAAATCTGCATAATCTCGTCGGGCCCTTCTCTGCGAGGAGAAGGGGATGAGGCGATGACCGAAGGTTTAAGGCACATGTTTTAAAAGACTGCTTACGGATGACATCTTTTTTGAAAGATGTCATCCATGGCGAAAAACAACACGAAAATAATTATTGTGCTTTCTCCGAATTACTTACAAAAGCTATATGCTTGCCGTCAGGCGACCATGAGGGCGCGTTTAACGTACCCTGCCCGCCATACAGGTAGGCTATAACTTTTGGCGCACCGCCAGTTGTAAGCGGCATAAGCCTTAACATAACACGTTTGTAGCTTGGGTGTGCGTTGGGGTCAATATCACCGGGAAATGATATAAACACCATCCATTTTCCGTCAGGCGAAATATGCGGAAACCAGTTGTGGTATTCGTCAAATGTTACCTGCTCTTTATCGCTGCCATCAGGCTTCATGCGCCATATTTGCATGGTGCCGGTGGGGTTGGCGTTGTAATAAATATACTTGCCGTCAGGTGAATATTCAGGGCCGTCAACATGGCCGGTTGTGTTGGTGGTTAATGCAATTTCATTACCGCCATTTATATTTTTTTTGTACAGGTTAAATATGGTGCCCCCATTACGCTGGGCAACATAGGCCACATCTTTGCCATCAGGGCTCCAGCCGTGCCAGTAACTTGGTGTTTCTTCCGTAATTATCCTCGGCTCACCACCTGTAAGCGGCAGTACATAAACGGTTGAACCATAGCCGGGCAAATTTGGCCTGCCGCTGCTGATGGCCAGCCACTTGCCATCAAAAGAAATTCCATGGTCGTTATTGCAGTTGTTGGCGCTGCCTGTATTTAATTTTTCAGTTGCGCCACCTTCAACAGGTATAGTGTACAAAGCGCCTTTCTCATTAAACAACAACTTTTTGCCGTCAGGCATCCAGTTGGGGGCTTCAAACCTGCCGGGCGCTTCGTGAATAATTTTGCGCGTACCATCAAACACATTTAAAATCTCAAGCCTGCTGCCCAACGCACCACTTGCTTCCTTATAGTTATTAGGCACCGGTTTATCAATGCGAACATTCCACATTTTTGCCTCGCCCAGTGCAGATGAATCGTGTGCGCAAACAAACAATCCGGCCAAAACAGTGTCCGGCATATCGGGCATGTCGTGAGCGCCTACTACCTGCATGGGCTCGCCGGCATGGGCCACACGCATAATAATGGTTTTGCCTGCACGTTCAAGCTGTATTATATTAAATCCTTTTTTTTGTGTGGGTATTTCATCTTCAGGGTCGCGCATGTAAGCGCCGCGTAATGCGCGCCATTGTAAAACTGTTAAGCCGTCCCGGTGGGTAGTGGCGCATATTTCCTGCGCAGCCTCGTCAAGGTTGGGGCGAATCATCCAGCCAAATTTTTTATGGCCGTTGCCTGTGTCGCTGCCCGTAAAAGCAAAGTTTGCGGTTAGTATAAAATCGCCCGATATTTTTTTGTACAGGTAATGAAACTCATCCCTGTTAAACCAAATATTGTAGCCACCACCCGTAAGCGCATAAGTTTGGCTTGCATCATCATACGTTGCAGCGCCTTTGGTTTTTGGGTTACCAACATCTGCATGGTTGGTAAAAATGCCAACGTTGTTTTGTGAGAAGGCAATACTAAACAGCGCTGCAAATGTTGCAGTTAATAATAATTTCATACAGCTAAGGTTTTAAGCGAACAGTTTGGTTATTATAGTTGGTTCTTTTTCATTTCGCTTACAGCATGGTCAACCGCCCGCGCGGTTAAGGCCATATAGGTAAGTGAAGGATTTTGTGTTGAGGTAGACGTCATGCAAGCACCATCAGTTACAAAAACGTTTTTGCACGCATGCATTTGGTTCCACTCATTAAGCAATGATGTTTTAGGGTCTTTACCCATACGCACACCGCCCATTTCATGAATGTCAAGCCCCGGCGCCTGCTTGCTGTCGCTGGTGTGTATATCGGTAAAGCCTGCTTTGGTGTACATTTCGGTCATCTGCTCAATAAAGTCTTTTACCATCTTCTCGTCATTATCATCGTAATCAACATTTATTTTAAGTAAGGGCATTCCCCATTCATCTTTTTGCGTTTTGTCAAGGCTTACAAAATTTGTTTCTTTTGGTATGGTCTCACCCATCATGTGCGAACCCACGCCCCATGGGCCCGGCGTTCCTTTGGCCATAAGGCTTTCTTTCAACTCTGTGCCAAAACCACTTGCCTGCGGCCTGTTATATATGCGGTAAGCAGAAAACCCGGCTGCATACCCGCGTAAAAAATCAGTTTCCTGTTTTACTACATTTCTAAAGCGGGGAATGTATGCGCTGGTTGGGCTGCGGCCATCAGTGGTACTGTCAAGGTGGCCTTCGTGTTTGGCTGAAATATGAGCCCTGTAATTATGAAATGCCACGTACTTGCCCAATAACCCGTTATCGTTGCCAAGCCCGTTTGGAAAACGTGATGATGTTGAATTAAGCAGTATAAGGTTAGTATTTAATGCAGCAGCATTTACAAAAATAACGGGTGCATAAAACTCTGTTACTTCTTTAGTGTTGGCATCAATAACACGCACGCCGGTTGCTTTGCCCTTTTTATCATCATAGATGATAGATTGCACCACAGAAAAGGGCCTCAACGTCATATTACCGGTATTGGCCGCCCATGGTATAGTGGTTGAGTTGCTGTTAAAATAACCGCCAAACGGGCAACCACGCTGGCACAATGTTCTTTTCTGGCACTGCGCGCGGCCTTGCTTTATGTGTATAGGCTGCGGTTCGGTAAGGTGCGCACAACGGGCGTAAATAACGTGCCTGTCAGTATAGTTTTTACTTACAAAGTCTTTAAAATAATTCTCTACGCAGCTTAAATCAAGCGGCGGCAAAAATTCACCATCAGGTAGGTTGGGCAAGCCATCTTTATTGCCTGATATGCCTGCAAATTTTTCTACATAACTGTACCAGGGCGCTATATCTTTATAACGTATGGGCCAGTCAACTGCAAAGCCATCGCGCGCCGGGCCTTCGTAGTCAAAGTCGCTCCAGCGCTGTGTTTGGCGCGCCCACATAATTGATTTGCCGCCTACCTGGTAACCGCGTATCCAGTCAAAAGGTTTATCCTGCACATAGGGATGATCATTGTCTTTCACAAAAAAATGCATGGCATCTTCCCTAAAAGCATAACACCTGCTTATTACCGGGTTCTTCTCGGCAATATCGGCGGGTATTTGCCCGCGGTGCTTAAACTCCCACGGGTACATATTGGTGGTAGGGTAGTCAATATTGTGCTTAACATTACGCCCGCGTTCAAGCACCAATGTTTTAAGCCCTTTTTCGCAAAATTCTTTTGCAGCCCAGCCACCACTAATGCCCGAGCCAATTACAATTGCATCAAAATTATTTGCAGCCATAGTTTAAGCAGTTTTAACAGGAACACAGCCGTGGTAACGGCCCGGCACAAGCTCGTACACCTGCACTTTTGTTAAAAAATATTGAGAGGTAACAAAGCTTTGTATGGTAAGCCTTTTAACGGCGGTATAAAAATCATTTACGTCTGCCGGAATATCTTTTACATTATCCCGGTTAGCAGGAAGGTCTTTTTTCCAGCCTGCCGATTGCTTTGAGGCACCTGGCATTTGCTTAGCCATATTTATTAATTTCATATTAGTTTCCAAATCCGTAAGCAATGTTTTTTTCTGCTCAGCACTCAGCTTTGTAAAGTCATTATTGTACCTTTTTTTTGTAAGCTCTTCAAAGGCCGCCATACCTTTGGTAAACTTTTGTTGCCCTTCTTTATTGTAGCAATCATCTACCATCATCATTACAAAAAGATGAGAGGATAATTCCTTCGCACCCGGTGTATCAGTAGTGGGAAGAATAGTGGCAGTAAGGTCTGCAAGCATTTTCTCTTCGTCGCCGGTAACACTAATGTTTTTTAAAAGAAAAGATGCTTTGCCTTTATCGTTTATACAGGCCGGTATAAGACTGGCGCCTGCTGAAGCGAAAAGGATGTTCTTTATAACGGAACGCCTGTTCATATTGGCAATTTTAGATTGTGTAATATACTAGTATAGGGCGGCTTGCAGAAATTAAAATATTACACAGAATTAAATTAGTGGTGGAGGTGTGGTGGTTAATGGTGCGGGCGGCGCAGTTGGTTCATGGCTCATGGTTCATAGCTCATGGCAGGAAGAGTGGTTGATGGTTTGGGTATGGCTATTGGTTCATGAAAGGGAGAGTGGTTGATGGTTGAGACATCACAGTTGGTTCATCTTATAGCTAAATAAGCAAACCATGAATTATATATAAAGCTTGAATTTTTCTTCCTATGAACCATGAACCATGAGCCATGAACCTTCTTCACCAACCATGAACTTTCTTCCGAAAAATTCCCTTATCTTACTAGCCAAACCAAAACAACATGCCTTCATCAGCAGACAATAAGCTTGGCCTGTGGACAAGCACTTCTCTCGTTATGGGTAATATGATAGGAGCGGGCATATTTTTAATGCCGGCCACACTTGCGGGTTTTGGGGGTATTAGTTTATTTGGATGGCTGTTTTCAGCAATAGGCGCATTTTTTTTGGCCAAAGTATTTGGCAACTTAAGCAAGCTGCTGCCGGGCATTGATGGGGGGCCCTACGCTTACACGCGTGCAGGCTTTGGCGATTTTGCAGGCTTTGTTATTGCCTGGGGTTACTGGATATCTGTTTGGTGCGCCAATGCAACGCTGGCTGTATCGTTTGTAGGCGGGCTTAGTACTTTTTCTAAAGAACTTCAACAAAATCCAATACTGGAAATACTTACAGGCTTAAGCGCTATATGGCTGCTAACCTGGGTTAACACCCTTGGTATAAAAGCTACCGGTAAAATGCAGCTTGTAACAACTGGTTTAAAACTATTGCCGTTGTTGTTTGTCGCGATAGGGGGTATATTTTTTATACATGCAGGTAACTTTACGCCGTTTAATATAAGCGGTACAAGTAACCTGCAGGCTATTACTGCAACAGGCGCTTTAACGTTCTACGCTTTTTTGGGTGTGGAGAGCGCCACCATACCCGCGGGTAATGTAATAAACCCGGAGAAAACAGTACCCCGCGCCACCATTTTGGGCACAGTTATAACAACACTATTATACATGCTGGTAACCGTTGTTGTTATGGGCATGATACCTGCTGTGCAACTGCAGAACTCCGCCACACCGCTTGCTGATGCAGCAGGTATAATTGCCGGTGAAAAAGCCCGTAACCTTGTAGGCGCCGGTGTTGCACTGGCAGCATTTGGCGCATTAAACGGCTGGATACTGATACAGGGCCAAATACCCTATGCCATTGCTAAAGACAAGCTTTTTCCCGGCATATTTAAAAAGGAAAACAAGCGCGGTGTGCCGGCCATTGGCATTGTAATAGGCAGCGTGCTTGGCTCTGCATTAATGTACATGAATTATAATGCGGCACTGGTAAAACAATATACATTTTTATCGTTGCTGTCGTCGCTTACATCATTAGTGCCTTACCTTTTTTGTGCGGGCGCTTATGTTATTGTTGCCGTAATAAACAAACGGCTTGACAGGCGCAAATGGCCTGCTGCCATTGCGCTTGGCTGTATATCATTTGCTTTTTCGCTGTGGGCTGTTATTGGCTCGGGGCAGGAAGTGGTGTCGTGGGGTTTTGTGCTGCTGATGGCGGGGCTGCCTTTTTATGTGTGGATATTGTATAAGAAGAGTAAGAGTGCGAATTAATACGGCCCAGCCAAACCCTCCCCATAGGGAGGGCTTTGCGAAGAACGGAACGGAGATGTAAGCGAAGCCTTCCTTAAGTTTAACTTATGACGATATTCAAAGCATCCCGGCTTGTTAATTTAAACATGCCATGGCCCTGCAACTACCACAAATTGTTAGGAGACGTTGTGTAAAATGGTAAATTTTGAAAATTTATTAGCTTTAGGGAACTCAAAACCAAAGACCATCAAATGAGAAAGCTAGTCTTCGCAATTAACATTACCCTGGATGGCTGCTGCGACCATACCAAATTTTTTCCTGCTGAAGATACGATGGAGTATTTTATACAGCTTACGCGGGATGCCGACACTTTTCTCTACGGACGTAAAACGTATCAATTGATGGTTCCCTATTGGCCCGATGTGGCAAAAGACCCTTCCGGGGACAGAAATGAAGATTACGAATTTGCAAAGGCATTTGACGCTGTGGAAAAAATTATTGTTTTCTCACGAACATTAGAAGGCCCTGAAGGAGAAAAAACGAGCATTGTTCGAATGGGACTTCACGATGAAGTACTTAAATTGAAAAAAAAACAAGGTAAAAATATTTTAACCGGTGGTGTAAACCTGGCTTCGCAACTTGCAGGGCTTGGCCTTATTGATGAATACCATTTTATGGTTCACCCGATAGTTGTTGGGGAAGGGACACGCTTGTTTGAAGGCATTAACCTACAGGAGAATTTACAATTAAAACTTGCTGAGTCGAAGGTTTTTAAGTCGGGGGTTGTTGCACTTAGGTATTTGAAGCAATAAGAAAAAATTGTGGCAGGACTATATGTCCTATGTTTTACAAGGTCCATGGGTGGGGCATTTTTATATCCTTTGGAGGTATTTGCCAGGCATTGTTAACGCTATGCTTTTTTGCTGCCAAAATATCGGCTATGCCAGGTTGCCGGCATCTTAAATAAGAATTAGCCGAACACTGCTGTGTGGTGCACACCTATATAATAAATACTTACTTTAGCAGGTATGCTTACATCTCATTCAGAAACGGGTAAACTGCAATCGGTTTTTTTAAAGAAAGCATCTGCTGCTTTTATTAATGATGAACATATTAATAAGTATTGGCAGCAGCTCAACTTTTTAAGCAAGCCTGGCATTACAAAGGCAATAGATGAATACAACAGGTTTGAAGAAGTATTTACCAGCCGAGGTATTGAAATATTGTACCTGCCGGAAGACGGCAGCGTAAATATGGACAGTATTTATTGCCGTGATGCAGCTATAGCAACCAATGAGGGCATGATAATTTGTAATATGGGTAAGCCTGCAAGAATGAACGAGCCTGCGGCAGAGAGAAAAGCGTTTGAGCAAGCGGGCATTGCCGTATTAGGTGAGATAACTGCGCCGGGTACAATTGAAGGCGGCGATGTTGCCTGGCTTGATGAACATACGCTTGCTGTTGGGCATACATACCGCACCAACCCCGAAGGTATAAGGCAATTAACTGCACTGCTTAAGCCACAGGGTGTTGAAGTTATAACAGTGGCGCTGCCACATTATAAGGGCCCGTCAGATGTTTTTCATTTAATGTCTATATTAAGCCCGGTGGCTGAAAATATTGCTGTGGTTTATTCCCCATTGATGCCAATTGTTTTCAGAAACTATTTACTGGAAAAAGGCTACACACTTGTTGAAGTACCTGGTGAGGAATTTGACAGCATGGGCTGTAATGTGCTGGCGCTTGCCCCGCGTGAATGCCTTATGGTTGACGGCAACCCCAAAACGCGTGCTGCCTTAGAGCAAGCAGGCTGCAACGTTATTACTTATAAAGGCGATGAAATAAGCGTGAAAGGTGGTGGCGGGCCTACCTGCCTTACGCGGCCGGTGAAACGCATAGATTGAAGAATATTGATAATTCGGCAAAATATCTCTACGTAAGTTAAATTGCCGATATGGATTGGCAACACGCAGGTATTTATTTGTCCCGCTGCTTTACGCGGGTATGAATCAATTTTTTTTGTTTTGGGCTTTAGCCCAGGAACAGCGATGGCTAAAGCAAGCAAAAGATATATACTTTTCCAGCTCCGTGCAAAAGGAGCGGGGCAATATTTCCAAACACCCAATGTTGATGAAAACACCAACATTGGCCGGCGTATTATTTGCGAATGTTGGCAATAGTAGCAGCAGCATATATGCCTTATACCGGCCTAACCACCAATAAAACCCGTTTATCAGAAGTGTGTGTATGCAAAACTTTTGAGGTTAGCTCTATCTTTTTTATATCGCCGTTGGGGTTGGTATATTCCATTGGCAGGTTTGTTATAGGATCGTCTTTAACAATTACATCCCGTAACAATTGCTTTACCTCCGGGCTGCTCCAAAAAGGGTGGCCTATGCCGCTTACACGGCTGTCTTCAGCGGGCGGTTTGCTTAGGCCAAACATTTCGGCAAGCCTGCTGTTTACCTTAACCACCTTAAGCCCTGCATCAACAATAAGCAGGCCCCTGTCGTTAATTGAATCAAGTATGGTTTCAATAAAATCGTTCGACTGAAGCAAAAACCTTTCAAGCTGTTTTTGCGCTTCAATGTTGTGTATTATCTTAATGATGAATGACGTTCCTTCTTCATCCGTTACCAAAACAGATTCACCATTTACCCAGATGGCCTTGCCCGACTTTTGCACCAGGTAGTTATCGTCGTTGCCGGAACCTTCAATGTTTGCATTTTCTATCTCCCGCTGCGGCCGGTTAATCTTTTTATCGTCGCTGGTAAAAAGCATACTGAAGTTTTTTTGCAGCACATCCTCTTCCTTATAACCAAAGGAATTTAAAAATGCCTGGTTTACCTCAAGGATCACTCCCGTGGTATCCATTATTAAAATAGCATTATGCCTGGCGTTTTTGCAAAAAGAGTCGAAGAAGGCAGTTGTTTTAAGCATATAAAGGATTGAGCAGGTTAACAATCCGGGAAAGGGCTAAAAACAGTTAACTCTAAACAGCAACCGGCAGTTTTATAACGTCCATGTGCTTTATCAGGTTGTCTTCAATAAGGTAAACGTGCTGCAGCATTTCATCTTCAATAATGTTCTCGTGGGGGTCGCGCACAATGTGCCGAACATTTGCTACAATTTTGTTCTTGCCATCAGCAGCAATGCTTACAGGTTCAACATCGCTGTCAACAAGTGCCCATTGTTTGCTCCAATATTCGCGAAGACCCTCATGCCCCTGTACATAGCCACCGCCCAAACCGTTGCTCCAGCTAACATTTGGGTGCATCATAGCCAGCGCTGCTTCTATATTACGGGTGTTAAATGCGTAGTAAGTTTTCTTTAATAATACTGTATTTCTGTCCATATGATTTTTAATGCAACTCGCGTGCCGTTATTTAAGTACGCAATAGTATGCTTTTAATTTGTTGTAATGATGTGAAAATAGATGTACGGCCATTAATCTGCAGCAACCGCGTTTTTTTTGTTTTGATAAAAGCGGTATATTCTTATTATTTGCCAGCCAACCTCGGCAGATGCAAGCCCGGCAAGGGCTGAAATCGCTGTTACCAGTGTTTTGTCAGTTGACGCCATTGCACCGCTTAATGCAATAACCAGCAAGGTAAGGGGCGAAAGCACCATAATGCAAAGCCCCCACGTTTTTAAGGGTATTTTAAATGGCCGGTAGGTGTTTGGCTCTTTTATGCGCAGTGCAATAAGGCTTACCATTTCAAGCACAAGGCCGGCGCCATATAGCATAACATCTAATATAACCAGTTCCTCAAAATCAAAATTAACCATAATGCTTACCACTATGGCACATACAATAATTGATACGTGCGGCGTGTTGAAGCGGGAGTGTATGGAGTTTAGTTTTGCAGGCAGCAGTTTATCATCAGCCATTGCTTTTGGTATGCGCGACATTGATAACAGCACTGCCGAAAAAATGCCCAGCATACTTGCCATACCGGCTATAGCCAGCAGGCTGCCCAGCCATTTGCCACCTATCATCATACCTAATTGCGGAAATCCCTTCTCCTCAAGCTCTTGGTAATTTATGCCGGATGCCTGCGCAATATATATGCTAAGCCCGTACAAAACAAACACCATACAAAATGTAAGCGCTATTGCCTTTAGGTAGCTTTTAATGGGCTTATCAACTTCTTCAGCATAAGTTGTGGCATTGTCCCATCCCAAAAAATTCCACATTACATAGTATAGCGCCATGCCGGTTGTAGGCAGTGTGGCGCCTTTAAGCGACAGGGTTGGAAAAGCAAGAGGGCCCTGGTGATGAGTAAAAAAAGCAATAAACATAGCAATAAACGGAATTATTACTATAGTGCCCAGCATGATGGACGCTTTGCCCACCCGCACAATGCCAATAATATTTAGTATAGCGCCAAGCCAAACAATGGCAAGGCAAATAACCGTTCGGTACTGCATTATGTCATGCTGATCCCGGAAGAAAAATGCGGCGTATGTTACAAACCAAACCGGGTAAATAGCAAGGTCGACAAATGTGTACAGCCAGGTCCACCAGCCCTCGTAAAAAGCCCAGCGCTGGCCTAAGGCACGTTTTACCCATTGGTAGTAACCGCCGGTTACGGGCATCATGCTATTTAACTCAAGCACCATAAAAATAGAAGGTATGTCCCACAAAAAAGGTGTTACCATTAACAGCAGTAGCGATGCATTTGGGCCACCATTGCGTAATAAAGGCTCAAGGGCAAATGGACCCCCGGATACGGTTAAGAATATTACAAAAGCTAACTGAATGGGTCGAAGCCTTTTTTGCATTATTGGTTAAGCGTAGTAGTTTGCAGTAATTGTTTTGTGTAAATGTACCAGTACTGCGGGATTTGAGGCAAAAATTTTTTTTGAACGGAAATTGATACGATCTCATTTTCCCAAAAGGCAAAAACGAGCGTAGTGCTACTTTTGGGGTTTGCCCAAACACGCGGGTGTGCAACGGAAGAAATATAAGTATTGGCTGAAATTTACAACCTGTATCCCATTGTTTTTTCTTTGGTTGACTGGCGAAGTATCGTGAACCATAAATTGATCTTATTACAGTACAGAAATTTATAAAATAGTTTTAAATATGTCATCATCACCAAAATCAGAAGTTTGGCAGCGTGGCCCTGTTGAAGGCGTACCCGCCTTGTTGCAGCCTGTTGCCCATGCATTGTTACAGGCAGAAGAAGAAATAACGGCAGCCGTGGGTAATATGCCCGCAGGCTTTTTATGGCAGCGTCCTGCCGGGGTGGCATCAATAGCTTTTCATATACAGCATATTACCGGTGTGCTTGACAGGTTATTTACTTACGCGAAAGGCAGCATGCTCACACAAAAACAATTGAATGACTTAAAACAGGAAGGTGTGGAAAATGAAAGTATTACGGCTGACATGTTGGTAGCTATCCTACACTTACAGGTAAAAAGCGCTATTGAGCAGATAAAACAAACGGATGAAAAAACATTGACTGATAAACGAGGAATAGGCAGGAAGCAAATACCAACTACAGTATTAGGGTTGTTGTTTCATTCGGCTGAACATACCATGCGCCACACAGGGCAATTGCTGGTAACAGCTAAAATAATAAGCAGCAGGGCTTAATAAGGTTACCCTGCTACACTAAATACCCCAATGGCTGCTATGCTGGTACATGGCCATTTCAATTAATGCGCCTATTTTAACCGCATCGGCTGTTTCGCCTTTACCACGCTCAAGCCAGTGCTCAACGCCCAATTCGTCAATGTGGCTTATTATTTCAATGTCGCGTCTTTTTTTAGGCGCATACAGTACATATATAGGGCCTTTCTGTTTGTCTTCTCTCAGGTCAACAAAAACCTTACTTCCGTTCCATGAGATTGTAAAATTATTCTTCATAAAAAAAATAAGTCAATTTTAATGCCAAAAGGAACGAGCATTTTAATTTTAGAGAAAAATTGTATGAGCGCAGAATATTTAATACAGAAGGACAACATTCTTAAAGTAGTTAACAAGCTGTTTGTGTATACCGACGCTGGGAACTGGAATGGCATACTGGATGAAGTATTTACGGCAGAGGTAATGTTGGATATGACATCCCTGGCAGGTGGCGACCCTGCAAATTTGCCGGCAACCGCCATTACTGCCGCCTGGGAGACCGGGTTGAAACCCCTGGAAGCTGTACACCATCAAACCGGCAACTTTAACGTAGAAATTACCGGCAATACTGCCACGGTAAATTGTTACGCCACTGCCTGGCATTACAGGCAACACCCCACCGGCAGAAACACACGGGTATTTGTGGGCAGCTATGTTCTAAAGCTGGTAAACCTGCCGGAAGGATGGCGTATTAACGCCTTTACTTTTATAAAAAAATTTATTGATGGTAACCTTGATTTAGCATAGCTTTCAGCATTGTAAATTGCTACCTGCATGAGATGTTGTTTCGCTGCCTTTTTTATTGTTGCGTTTTTAGGCCTTAAGGCACAGCCCCGGGGCAAACTGTTTATTATTGGCGGAGGCGACCGCACTGTGGGTTTAATGAAAAGCCTGCTGGCGACAGCCAACCTCGGCAAAAACGATTATGTAGCAGTACTGCCCATGAGCAGCAGTGAACCCGATACCAGCTACTTTTATTTTAAAGATGATATTGACAAGCTTTGCCCCAACACCATTGCCAATCTGAATTTTACCCCTGATAAGGTGAATAACAAGTTGTGGCTTGACAGCCTTGAGCACGCAAAGCTTATTTTTATTTGCGGCGGCGACCAAATGCGGTTTATGAATGTTGTTTTGCATACACCCGTGTATAACGCTATACACAAAGCATACGAAACCGGGGCAACTATTAGCGGCACCAGTGCGGGCGCAGCAGTAATGAACAAATACATGATAACCGGCAATGAGCTGCTGGGCGACACAACCTACCATGAAACGTTTAGAAAAATAATAGACGGCAATATGGAAATAAAGGAAGGCCTGGGAATGGTTGACTCAGTAATTGTAGACCAGCATTTTATAAAGCGCAGCCGTTACAACAGGTTAATATCGGCGCTGGCAAAATATCCCGGTTTTCCGTGTATTGGAATTGATGAATCAACAGCTATTATTCTAGAAGGGAAAAAAATAACAGTTGCGGGCGAAAGCCAGGTAGTGGTATTTACCAACCCGCAGGGCTTAAGTTTAACCGCTAAAGGGCAAATTAAGTTTAAGCATGTGGATATGGCGGTGCTGACTGCGGGAGATGTGTTGTGGCTGAAATAAGTTGACAGATGTTAGTAGGCAGATGACAGTGTTGCCGCGTGATAATTTATAGTGGTGCAGATAAATGAGCTGTTATTAAAAGACGAAAGCACACATTTGTAAATGTTTTCTAAAGCAAGTTAATTAAAAAATTGTATTGATAATTTGAGCTGTTAATATAGAAGAACGTAGCCAAATCGGTCAACTGTCACCCTTGAACTGTCAACTAAACTAAACGATTGCCTATATGTTTATCGTACAAAACTATGGTTCTGCGGTTTTTTTCTGCATTATTACCATGCTGTGCTGGGGCTCCTGGGCCAATACACAAAAGCTTGCCGGTAAAACCTGGCGTTTTGAACTGTTTTATTGGGACTATGTAATTGGTATACTCCTGTTCTCCATCATTTCTGCCTTTACGCTTGGCAGCATCGGCACCGGCGGGCGAAGCTTTATGGCCGACCTGCAGCAGGCAAGCAGCAGTAATATAACCAGCGCGTTAATTGGGGGTGTTATTTTTAATGCAGCCAATATACTATTCTCCGCTGCCATTGCTATTGCCGGTATGGCAGTTGCTTTTCCGGTGGGCATAGGGCTGGCGCTGGTACTGGGTGTACTTATAAACTTTCATGATTCGCAAAAGGGCAACCCGGTTTACCTGTTTACAGGCGTGGCGCTGGTAGCTATCGCCATTATTATAAATGCCATTGCTTACAGGCGTGCATCATCAGGCAACCAAAAAGTTTCGGCCAAGGGCATCATCATTTCATTAATAGCGGGTGTGCTTATGTCGTTCTTCTACCGTTTTATAGCAGGCTCAATGGATCTTAATAATTTTGAAAGCCCCGCAGCCGGAAAAATGACGCCTTATACAGCGGTATTTATTTTCTCTGCGGGTATATTGTTAAGCAACTTTATATTCAACACCATATTAATGAAAAAACCTTTGCAGGGCGAGCCTACCAATTACGCCGCCTATTTTAAAGGTAGCTTTTCAACGCACATGGTGGGCGTGTTGGGTGGATTGATATGGGGTATTGGTAACTCGCTAAACTTAATTGCGGCTGGTAAGGCAGGCACAGCTATATCATATGGTTTGGGACAGGGTGCTACATTGGTGGCTGCATTTTGGGGCGTTTTTATATGGCGCGAGTTTAAGTATGCCCCGAAAGGAACTGATGGATTTATAACGGCGATGTTCCTGTTTTTTATTGCAGGGCTGGGGCTGGTTATTTATGCGGGACTTTGAAGGTCATTTAGTCATTGGTCAAAAGGTCACTAAGGAAGAACTGGTTGAGACACAACATAAAACACAAAACAGGAACTTTTTGCGATTGCTGAGCAACGAACCAACAGCCGAAGTGAGTGACACAAGGGACGATGAGTAAATAATCTACAACCGGGGACAAAAAACGTAAAACACGAAACCACCAATTTTTTATGATAAACAAACTTCTTTTCATTGTTTGCATGTTCGCTTCTTTCTCTATATCGCAGGCGCAAAAAGCTACTACACCTGCGCCTATTATTTTTGACAGCGATATGGGGCCGGATTATGATGATGTGGGCGCTATTACTATTCTGCATGCTTTTGCTGACAGCGGCAAGGTAAAAATATTAGCAACCGTGGCAAGCACTAAGTATGCCGGTGTTGCCGGTGTTCTGAATGTATTTAATACCTACTTTAACAGGCCAAACATACCCATAGGCGTACCAAAAGGCAAAGCGCTTGAGTTAAAGGACTTTCAGCATTGGACAGACACCTTGCTGGCAACCTTTCCGCACAAAATAAAAAGCAACAACGAAGTGCCCGACGCGGTTGAGGTATATCGCAAAGCGCTGGCAGCACAGGCAGACAAAAGCGTAACAATAGTTACGGTGGGTTTTCTTACTAACCTTGCTAATTTGCTGCAGACTAAGGGTGATAAATATTCGCCGCTTGACGGCAAGGCGCTGGTTGCACAAAAAGTAAAATTATTGGTATGTATGGCGGGGGCTTACCCGGCAGGCGCAGAGTTTAATGTAAACCAGGATGCCGCTTCATCGCAGTATGCATATAACAACTGGCCCACACAAGTAATATTCAGCGGGTTTGAAATTGGCGCCAAAATAAAAGCGGGCCTGCCGCTTATGCATAACCCTGCCATAAGCAACAGCCCTGTAAAAAAAGTATTTAGCATGTGCATACCCATGGCCCCCGAAGATAAGCTTGGCAGAATGAGCTGGGATGAGACTGCGGTACTTGTTGCAGCCGGTGGGTATGAACCTTATTATAAACTTGTAAACGGCCATATTAATGTTGCTGCCGATGGTAGTAATACATGGAATGGTTCCGGCATGCAACATGCTTACCTTGTAGAGAACGAAAGTTACCTTACCGTGCAAACAATTATTAACCAGTTGATTATGCACCAGCCGAGGAAGTAGGACCACGATCCGCCACGGCGGGCAAGTTTTTTTTGAATTTTCAGGATGTTGAAGATATCTATCAATATCTCTTTAGTGCTTATAACCCAAATCAAGGTTCAGAAGATATTCTTCTCCCACTCATGGGGGTAAACCCTTACTCCGTTGTTTTACTTAAAAAAGAGTTGGCAGAAGCGGTTACTTTTGGGACAGGATTCACGCTGTATAAAGTGGAAGAAGCTGAAATACCACCCATAGAAATAGTGCATAACGTTGACGAAAAAACGTTTGAGCAGGTTTTTAAAACCCATTATAAAAACCTGTTTACCTATGCCGTTACCATACTTAAAAATGAAACTGCTGCTGAAGAGATTGTACAAAATGTATTTTTTAAGCTGTGGGATAAGCAGCAGCCGCTGCCACCCGGCACGCAGGTAAAACCGTACCTGTACCGCGCGGTGCATAATGAAAGCCTTAACTATATTAAACACGAAAAGGTGAAAAGCCGATATCAGCTATATGCCGTAAACCGTGAGCAGGAACAAGAGCAGCCGGCATCAAAAAAAATTATGACGGCCGAACTGGAACAAAAGATACGGGAGGCGTTGAATGAACTACCCGAACAATGCAGGACAATTTTTCAGCTAAGCCGCTTTAATGAATTAAAGTACAGGGAGATAGCGGAAGAACTGGGCATATCAGTTAAAACGGTAGAGAACCAAATGGGCAAAGCGCTGAAAATATTGCGCGAACGCCTGGCGGAATTTCTACCCTTATTAATATTATTAAACCTATTATTTTAACCGGCAGATGGCAGAATTTATACACGATATGAGTGATGATTTGCTGGTAAAGCATTTAACCGGTGAAGCTACGGAAGAAGAGATAGCTTACGTGGATGAATGGTTGCAGCAAAGTGATGCCAACCGGCGCTATTATGATGGTTTTATACAGGTTTGGGAGCAAAGCCTGCAGCTTGGCGCGGGCATTACGGTTAATGAAGATGCTGCATGGCAGCAGGTAAAAAAACGTATTGAAGAGGCAAGCCAGCCTGCCACACCTGTTAAAGAAATACCGGCACGTTTTAACTATAAAAAAGCTTTGGGTATTGCGGCAGCAGTATTGCTGGTAGCTGCATGCGGTATTGCCGGTTATATTGTAACAGGTTTATTTACGGGCAAAGCGGTTACACAATTGGCCGTAAACGCCAAAGCAGAGGTTATTGTTGATACGTTAACAGATGGGTCTGTAGTAACTATTAACAAACATTCGGGTATTATGTTCCCTTCAGTGTTTAAGGGTGATACCCGCGAGGTAAAGCTTAACGGCGAGGCTTTCTTTAATATTTCGCCCAATAAAAGCAAGCCATTTATAATTCATACAAATAATGTAACAATTACGGTAGTTGGTACGTCTTTTAATGTACGCACGGTAAACGGCAAAACAGAGGTGATTGTGGAAACAGGTGTAGTTAAGGTTAGCAACGGCAAAAAAACGGTGCAGCTTAAACCAAAAGAAAAAGTATTTGCCGATACAATTGAAGTGTATGGTAAAGATACCACTGCAGATAAGTTGTACACTTATTACCGCAGCAGGGAGTTTGTGTGTGATAACACGCCGCTAAAAAGGCTTGTGGAAGTATTGAACGAAGCTTACGACAGTCATATATCCATTGAAAACAAAGCAATTGAGAACCTGCCTATTACCACAGTATTTAAAGAAGAATCGTTAGAGCACATTCTTTCAGTTGTTAGTGAAACACTTGACATAAAAGTGCAAAACAGCAACGGTAGCTACATACTGCGGTAAACCATTGTTTATTAAAACGCTTATTGTAAATGAACGCTTTTAAACGTTTAGCCATTTTTTTATGCCTTTTTGTAACCGCAGAGGTTTTTGCACCTGCAAAAGTGCAGGCAGAAAACCTGGTAGATAAAGTAATTTCAATAAACGCCAAACATATACCGCTTCAAAAATTGCTGGAGCAGATAAGCCGTGCAGGTGGTTTTTATTTTTCATACAACAGCAATATTATTAACAGCGACAGTATGGTGTCGTTAAGCGCTAACAATATGCCCGTTAAGCAATTGCTGTCTCAACTGCTTAACAGCAGTTACCAGTATAGCGAAAGCGGCAATTATATTATTATAAAAAAAGCGGCGGCACACCCTGTAGTGGTTAACAGCAAAACAGCAACCCAAAACGAAAGCTATATAATAAGCGGCGAGATAAAAGATGACCGCACTGGCCAAAGGCTTGGCAATGCAAGCGTATATGAAAAGAACAGGCTGGTATCAACACTTACCAACGACAGCGGGCATTTTTCGTTAAAGCTGTACAGCAAATACCAAACTGCTGCAATAACCATAAGCAAACTGTATTATGATGATACCACCATAATTATTCAGCCAAAATTCAACCAGCAAATAAGCATTACCCTTGTACCTGCTGATACCTTGCCCGTGGTTACAACCATTAGCCCGGTACCTGTGAACCTGCCCCCGCATGATACACTTATGCCAAATGCAGTAATAGATTCATCAAAATTAATTTACACAACAACAAAAATTGATTCAAGCTATTTGCACCGCACCAAAATTGGGCGCTTTTTAATGTCTGCCTCGCAAAAGATACAAGACCTTAACATAGGAAAGTTTATAGCAGAGAAACCTTACCAAATATCAGTTGTGCCGGGGCTTAGCACGCATGGCAAGCTAAGCGGTCAGGTTGTTAATGATGCGTCATTTAATATACTGGGTGGTTACAACGCCGGTGTGCATGGCGCAGAAATGGGTATACTGTTTAACATAAATAAATATAATGTGCAAAGCGCACAGCTTGCAGGTGTGTTTAATATAACGGGCGGCTCGGTAAGCGGGGTGCAGGTAGGCGGTGTAACAAATATAGTTTTACAGAACGTAACAGGTGTGCAGTTATCAATGGCTGCTAACATAGTGCAGGGTAATTATAATGGTGTACAGGTATCTGGTATGTTGAATTACACCCGTAACACAACCACCGGTGTTCAGGCGGCGATTGGAGCCAATATAAGTAATCAAAAGATGGATGGCATACAGGCGGGGGTTTTCAATTATACCAAAAAATTACATGGCATACAGGTTGGTTTAATTAATATAGCCGGTACATCTGACGGGTATAGTGTAGGCCTTATAAATTTTGTGGTGCATGGCTACCATAAGGTATATGTTTCCACCAACGAGGTGTTTCCACTTAACCTGGCTTTTAAAAGCGGTAATGCTAATTTATACAGCATTCTGCTTGGCGGTATACAGGCGCAGAAAGATGCGAAACTATATTCGTTCGGGTATGGGCTTGGTACCGGGGTTAAGCTTGGCCGGTTTATAACGCTAAGCCCTGAATTAACAAGCCAATATGTGTATCGTGGCACATGGCACTACACCAATCTTTTAAATAAGCTTACTCCGCAAATAAACATAAGACTTAACAAAACTTTCTCCATAACGGGCGGGCCTTCGCTTAATGTGTATTATTCGGATCAAACAACTGATGTTGCCGGGTATAGAACAACGGTTGGCTATACCAACCACCAGCTTTTCAAATTTAGTAACAATAAGCTTAGTAGCTGGCTCGGCTGGACGGTTGGGGTGACGGTGTTTTAATTAGTCCCCACCCAGCAATAAAATTAGCATTAACATACCATCAGCATTCGCGCTACGTGGCCTATTAAACCGCAGGTTTTTCTTCCCTTTTTCTACGCGCCTCTATGTCCCTATTGTTCCTATGCGGTGAGATATTCGCTTGAATCGACTTTAAAATACCTGCTCAAAAAAAGTTGATACTACTCAAATCCCGATTTGAGCGATGTGTAAGTTGTTTCATTTATTTCAACCACTCAATTTTGATTTGCGAAGCCCATTGGTACCTGCCTGCATGTTATATGTAAAACCATTGTTACCGTTCATCATTATAACAAAACACGCATAGGGGTAAAAGTTAATAAAATTGTTTTACTATAAAGGCAATTACAGCTTTTGCATCATTCATTTTTAAAACAATAACATTGTGATACCTGCGTTAATTATATGGCTTGTTAAAAAAATACTTCAAAAAGAAAACAGGTTGTTTTATTTAAAACTTTTGCTGCAGCGCATAATACCTGCATTATTGTGTACGCTGTTCTTTTTTACACTAAGTGCACAGCAGGTAACCCACACCTATGTTGTTAAATATAAAGACGATAGTGTTGGAAACATGCAGTTTTTACTAAACAGGTTGGGCGATGATGTTAGCCTAAAGATGACATCAAGAGTAGCCATGCGTTTTATTGTTAGCATTGATGTGCAAAGCGGCGAAGAGGCAATGTTTAAAAACGGCAGGCTAATACGCTCAAAGTCGTGGCGTAAAGTAAACGGCAAGCAAAAAGTGAATAATGCGACATGGGCGGCAGGTGATGTATACGAAACATCGTGCGACGACAAAAGGGGATGTATACGTCAAAAACTTATCGACTACAATTTTCTTATGTTATACGCCAGCGAGCCTTTATCCGGAAGAACAGTATACTCTGATAATTTTCAGCAGTTCCTGCCCATACAAAAAGTGGCAACCCATCAATACAAAATAGAGTTGCCGGACGGCAACTACAATTATTACTTTTTTAAAGATGGCATTTGCAATAAGGTGGAAGTACACCACTCATTTTACACCATTACCATGTTGCTAAAACAATAAACGTATTAAACAAACACCTTAACATTATGAATGTTTTAGTTACCGGCGCAACAGGGTTTATTGGCAGCAGGCTTTGCACAACCCTTGCGCAGGGCGGGCATATTGTACATGCTTTGTGCCGTAATATTAACCACCCGTTGCTACCAAAGCACGTAAACGTACAACCGTTTAAAGGCGATATACTGGATGTACCGTCTCTCAACACTGCGATGCAAAACTGTGGCCAGGTGTATCACACAGCGGCCCTGGCTAAGATGTGGGTACCTGATAAAACGGAATTTCATACAGTAAATGTTACCGGCACTATCAACGTGTTGCATGCCGCGCTGCAAAATAATATTCAGCGGGTTGTACATACTTCAACCTGCGGCGTTTGGGGGCCTACAATAAAACACCCCATGACGGAAGACGACCCGCGCATAACCGGCTTTGCCATAGATTACGAGCGCACTAAATACCTTGCTGAACTTGAAGTGAAAACATTTTTAAAAAAGGGGCTGGATGTAGTTATAGTAAACCCGTCGCGTGTTTTTGGTGAAGGGCCTGTAACGGGCAGTAACACCGTAAGCAAAATGGTAATGGCTTATTTAAAAGGCAAATGGCGCATTAACCCCGCCAATGGCAAACAGGTAAGCAATTATGCTTATTTGGATGATGTTGTGCATGGCCATATTGCAGCCATGGAAAAAGGTATTGCAGGCAACAGGTATATATTGGGCGGAGAGGATATTAGTTTTGATGATTTTTTTAAATTGTTGAAAAGCATATCAGGAATGCACCACAGGCTGTATAAAGTTTCGCAGAAATTTATAAAGCTGTACAGCCAGGTTGAAGCTTTTAAAACGGCATTAACCGGTATGCCGCCTGTGTTTTTACCTGCCTTTGCTGACCGCCTTAAATACGACCAAAAGTATAGCAGCCGCAAAGCTATACAGCAACTTGATTATTCCATTACACCATTCGCTACCGGCTTTGCAAGAACAATTGAGCACTTAAAATTATCAGCATAATATGTACAATCAAACAGCAATAATAACGGGCGCAAGCGAGGGGCTGGGCAAAAGTTTTGCTATTGAAATGGCGCAGAAAAATTGCAATCTTGTGTTGGTAGCATTGCCGCAGTCGGGGTTGCCGCAACTGGCAGCGTTTATACGCAGAAACTTTACTGTTAACGTGCTGTATTTTGAAATGGACCTAACCCAAACAGAAAGCTGTGTTAACTTATTTGACAGCCTGAAAAAACAAAACATTACCGCTGATATCTTAATAAATAACGCAGGGCTTGGTAACTGGGCTTGGTTTGAAGAAAAAAGCCTGCTGTTTTATCGTACGCAAATTGAACTGAATATTATAACACCCGTGTTGTTAACGAGGCTTTTTTTGTCGCAGGTTGATAAAGAACGAAAGAGTTTTTTAATGAACGTTGGCAGCCTGGGTGGCCTGTTTATTGTGCCTAAAAAGCAGGTGTACGGCGCTACAAAATCTTTCATCAGGTATTTTACCAACTGCCTGCGTATGGAACTAAGCAGCAGCAATACATCTGTTACCCTGTTAAGCCCCGGGGGCATTAATACCAAACCCGAACTGCTGGTGTTAAACCACAGTATTAAAGGCATATCCCGCTTTACTATATTAGAGCCAGAGCAGGTTGCCAAGGCAGCTCTAAAAGGTATGTTTAAGGGTAAGCGCGAAATTATACCCGGCAGGCTTAACCGTATATTAGTTGCCTTAAATGCTGTGTTGCCGCAGCGATTAAAAGAATATATTATACAAAAGCAGCTGAGGGAGATGTTTGCGGTGTAGCTAACGCTAAATTAACCACATGGATTCATAGTGGCATGGAAGCACATAGAAAATGAGGTTGCCTAAGGACACATGGGCGGGAGGCAAATAGATAGCCGTTTTACACTTCTTCTTCCTGTAACGAAGATACTTTTAAAGTCGCCTTTATAGGGTCGGGGACTTGTAGCTGCTGTACCTTGTGGTCCCATCCGGGCCTGCCGAAAATATATAGCAGCTTGCTTTTAAAGTCAGGGGCGCGTTTAACGTCGGCTATCATATTTCTAAATTCATGAAATATCATTTCGCCGGGCTTGTTTGATGTTGGGGGTTTTGTAACACCAAAAACTACTTTCTCGCCTTCAGGCTCAAAGGTGCCGAACATCTTGTCCCATATAATAAGAAACATGCCCATGTTACGGTCAATATACTGGTGGTTTTGCCCGTGGTGCACGCGGTGATGGCTTGGGGTAACAAAAATAGACTCAACAAACCAGCCCATTTTTTTGATCAGCTCAGTATGTACAAATATGCCCCAAATTTGGGTGGCCGAATACACAAATGCAATATCTGTTGGTTTAAAACCGATCCACGCCAGGGGAATAAAATATATAAACCTGTACAGCGGCTGAAATACAGATGAGCGGAAACCTACTGTAAAATTAAAATGCCCGCTGCTATGGTGGGTTACGTGTATAGCCCAAAAAAAACGCACCTCATGGTCAAACCGGTGAAGCCAGTAATACATAAAATCTTCCGCCACTAAAATAGCGGCCCAATATATAACAGCATGCGGCCAGTGAAAAAATGAACGTACAAAAAAGTATTGCAATATGGCCAGGGTTACCACGCGCACAGCAAGGTCAAGCCCGCCGTTAAGCAGCATAAGGTAAAGGTTGGTAAAAGTATCTTTAACCGTATAACTTTTGCGGTGCTGAAGGTGGGTAAGTAAAATTTCCAGCCCTATAATTATTATATAAATGGGGGTGGAGATGAGTATAAGCCATTGTTCCCTGAACTCGTTCATTATGCAAAAATATAAATAAAGTCGGCAAGTCGGGAAGACCGGGGGTACGGATGATGGGGATTAACGGAGAATTAAGGGAAGCCCGGAAAATGTGAGTAAGAAATTGATTTGTTTATGACCTAAATAAATATTGTTTTATAACAGGCGAATGATTGTTGCCTATTTTTGCAGCACATGGCAGACGTAAATCTTGACAACTGGCAAAAACATAGCGCAGACCACCAAAAGGAATATAAACGCTTTTTACAGCGTGCTGAAAAAAACAAGGTACTTAAACAACTGCCCGACCTGCACGAGGAGGCGTTTGAAAAGATAAACTGCCTTACCTGTGCCGCCTGTTGCAAAAACTATTCGCCACGGTTTAAAATGCCTGATATAAAGCGCATAAGCAAGGTATTGGGCATGCGCGAAATGGATTTTATTTCCACCTACCTGCGTATGGATGAGGATGGTGATTACATTGTTACCACCAGGCCCTGCCCTTTTTTAGGTGAAGATAATTTTTGCAGCATTTATGAGGACCGCCCAAGCGACTGCCAGCGTTTTCCCTACACGGATGAAGATGTATTAATAAAGCGGCCTGCCATCACCCAAAAAAATAGCACCTTTTGCCCTATTGTGTATTTTGTGCTGGAGAACCTTATTTAAGTAATTGAGTCAAGAAGGCAGGAAGTCAGGAAGGGAATGAGAACGAAGGCCAATAAGTTTAAGTGAATTGCCCGGCTGCTTTAGCGCGTGATAAAACAATACGTCATTTCAGCCTGGCTTTAGCCCACAAATAATTGTGGGCTGAACCCGAAGCATGCACCTTGTAACAAACCCGCGCTAAAGCAGCGGGGCAATTGGAAAGCGTTTGCAGCGAAGTGTTTTTAAAAACAAGCACGCCTTTATTTCCCTTTCGGTCCTTTAAATTTTATAAGGTTAACTTTTAAATCAAGGCTTGTTGCAAGCAGCCGGTAATTGTTTACAATATAGTCTTTGGGCAACATATTGCTAAGGCCTGCATCGTACATCCACACCAACTCAACACGGTTTAAGAAAGATATGCCGGCGCCAAACTGCCCGCCCCAGCTAACCCGTGCAAGCATGCTGCCTGAATTTAAAGATGCGCTGCCATATTTTATTTTCCCGTCGTAGTAAGGTGTTTCAGGGCAGGACATTTCGCACCAAGCCGGAATAAGGTAGTCGTGAAAGTTTCCGCCAATACCAGCCGTTACATAAACACCACCGTACAGGCGCAGGCCAAGGTTTTTTGCCAGGGCAATATTGTACCCGGCCCCAACCGGCAGTGTTACATATAAAGGCTTGTAGTAAATGCCCTCGTCGTCGTAGTTATTGTATTTTTTGTAGAAGTACCTTTTTTCAATACCCGCGCCTGAATAAATTATCCAGTTGTTTAGTTTGTATTCAGCACGCAGTGTACCCTGCCAGCCCTGGCCGGCGCCACTATTATAGCTCCAGTTACGGGTTTCGCCGGGCACATCCCGCGTATGCACCGCCGTATGGTTAATGCCTGCGCTGGCAGAAATAGTTATTTGGGCACCAGCAGCCATGGTTAAAGCCATAAAAAGCAAAAGAGCAAGGGTTTTCATATTTATCGTTTGTATACTGACGGATAAAGGGCCTTTCCCGTTGCAGGGCGCTGATAATTTTATTTCACGGGGCGGAGGTTGTTGCCAGGCGCGAACCGCGCAGCCCACTCTTTCCGGTTTCCCGTTGTTTTATGATTGCTTTCTTTCCCGTTTTTAAAACGGCGCCACCTGCAAGTATTTTATTAAACTATAACCGTATCATTCTTTTCCCTTTATCTTTGTAACGCTCGCTTTGCCGCATAAAACGGCCACTCAAATAATTATCTCCACAAGGTTTTACTCACATTGGTGAGTTAAATTGTTTTTATTGTTTAATGTTTAAATAAATACTTCTATGCCAGAAGAACTGAAACAGCAAACCGCTCTTGGAGATGTTGCTGCAAGACAGCTTGCCATTGCAACCCGCACCGTGCCGCAAATGATAACCATTACACCGCGGTGGTTAACACATTTATTAAGCTGGACGCCCGTTGAAAGCGGTATTTACCGCCTTAATAAGGTAAAAGATGCCAACAGTGTGCAGGTTGACTGCTCGTCACGCGATGAGCGCATACTGCCGCAAACCTATGTTGATTATGTAGAGAACCCACGTGAATACATGCTTAGTGCAGTAAATACGGTGGTTGATGTGCATACACGTGTTAGCGACCTTTACAGCAAGCCGTATAACCAGATAAGCGAGCAGTTAAGGCTTACTATTGAAACCATAAAGGAAAGGCAGGAAAGTGAATTGATAAACAACCAGGAATATGGGTTGTTGCACAGCGTGGCTCCGTCACAACGTATTAAAACACGCACCGGTGCACCTACACCTGACGACCTTGACGAACTGATAACAAAAGTATGGAAAGAGCCGGGCTTTTTCCTGCTTCACCCGCTTGCCGTAGCAGCTTTTGGCCGTGAGTGCACAAGAAGGGGCGTACCACCGCCAACAGTTTCACTGTTTGGGTCACAATTTCTTACATGGCGCGGCATTCCGCTTATTCCGTCAGACAAAGTGCCTATTGAAAATGATAAGTCTAAAATATTATTGATACGTACAGGCGAAAGCCGCCAGGGTGTTGTAGGCCTTTACCAGCCTGATTTACCCGGCCAGCAATCACCAGGCCTTTCTGTGCGTTTTATGGGTATAAACGACAAAGCCATTGCATCTTATCTTGTTTCTTTATACTGTTCGCTGGCTGTTTTGGTAGATGACGCAATAGCAGTTCTTGATGACGTAGAAATAAGAAGATACCATGAGTACAAATACTAACAACTTTTTGGATGCATCGGTACTTGAAAAACTGGCTAATAAATTTTTTTCAGCATTGCCGGGTACTAACCCTGCTGATAATTTACCAGGCCAGCCGGTGCAGGCCAGCCAATATAAAGACCCTTTGCTGGAACAGGGCAGCGTAGCTGATGTAAGGCAGGCGCCTACCAGCCTGCCCGACCCGCATTTTGCAGGTACAGGCCATGTGCCTGGTTCTTTGGGCGGTAACGGAATTTCGCCGGGTGCAATAACACCCAATACTGGCACTGTGGGTAATGCCGCACAGTATGATGCAGGCCGGCCTTACCAGTTTCAACATGCGGCGCCGCACCATACACCTGTAGTTGCCGGTTTGCCTGGTTCGCTCTCCAACCTGCCCTATGCAGATGAACAACCATTTGAACAAACCTTGCGCACAGTGCTTGAAGGCATGCACAGGTTTACGCCGCTGCCCCAATTGCCGTTGCCGGCGGGCAGCGAGTTGAACACATCATCATTTTACTTTTTGCCGGGTAAAGATCCCCAGCACCACTCTGCGGGCGACGCGGAAGCTGCGCGAGTAAAACAAAGCAGGCAAAGCATTACAGGGCTTAGCGCACCGCCTTTTGATGTAAATAAGGTAAGGGCTGATTTTCCCATACTTAACACTATTGTAAATGGCAGAAGGCTGGTTTGGCTTGACAATGCAGCCACCACGCAAAAGCCAAGGCAGGTAATTGAGCGGTTAAAGTACTTTTACGAAAACGAGAATTCAAACATTCACCGCGCGGCGCACGAGCTGGCTGCAAGGGCCACGGATGCGTATGAAGCAGCACGCAAAAAAGTACAGCATTTTATTAACGCAGCATCGCCTAACGAAATAGTGTTTGTGCGCGGCACAACAGAGGCTATAAACCTTGTTGCCAAAAGCTGGGGCGAACAATTTTTGCAGCCGGGTGATGAGATAATTGTAAGCCATCTTGAACACCATGCCAACATTGTACCGTGGCAACAGCTCGCTGCCAAAAAAGGGTTGAAGCTTAAAGTAATACCGGTTGATAACGACGGGCAAATTTTATTGGATGAATATGCCAAATTATTAAGCCCAAAAACAAAGCTGGTATCGTTCACGCAGGTATCTAACGCATTGGGCACGGTAACACCTGCCAAACGCATTGCTGAACTTGCGCACCAGGCAGGCGCAAAGGTGCTGGTGGATGGTGCACAATCTGTATCGCACATGCGGGCGGATGTTCGTGACCTGGATGCGGACTGGTTTGTATTTTCAGGCCACAAAGTATTTGGCCCAACAGGCATTGGCGTATTATATGGCAAAGAAGCCTTGTTGAATGAAACACAGCCATGGCAGGGCGGCGGCAACATGATAAAAGATGTTACGTTTGAGCATACTGAATACCACAACGCACCCGGCCGTTTTGAAGCCGGCACCGGCAATATTGCAGACGCAGTTGGCCTTGGCGCTGCCATTGATTATGTTACCAGCATTGGTATTGACCTTATAAACCAATATGAGCATGCCCTGCTTGTTTACGGCACAAAGCTGCTTAAAGAAATACCGGGCCTGCGGTTGATAGGTACGGCAAAAGATAAAGCAAGCGTAATGTCGTTTGTGCTGGATGGGTATAAAACAGAAGAGGTTGGCGCAGCGCTGAATAAAGAAGGCATAGCTGTACGGTCTGGCCACCATTGCGCACAACCTATTTTACGCCGCTTTGGTGTGGAAGGAAGCGTAAGGCCAAGCCTTGCATTTTATAACACCTGCGGCGATGTGGATGCATTAATTTCTGTATTGCGTAAATTAACCGGGTACAGGTAGGATATTTTAAATACATCGGTCAAGAGTTTTTTACATAAGAACGCAGGGTGAATGCAAAATTTTTTGCAGTTACTCTGTGTTTTTTTTTGATAGTGTTTTTGCGTATTTGCGGGAACTGATAAGTGCCCTTCGGGTGTTACGTTTTTTTTTGATAGGAAGCACGCTTGCCACTTTAGGAAGTTGGGGCCTTAGTTCAACTTAACAGGCGCCACCATTTCAAACGGCGGAATTTTAACAGTAAATGTGTTTTTGGTGTTTTGGTTTTCCATCAGGTAGGTGCCGTACATACGGCCCATTTCGGTGCGCAGGTTGCACCCGCTAACATATTGGTACTGCTTGCCCGGCAATAGCACGGGCTGCGCACCCACAACGCCCTCGCCTTCAACCTCGCGGTTTTGGCCGTTGCTGTCAAAAATAAACCAGTGGCGGCGCAAAAGCTTAACAGTAAAATCATTATGGTTCTCAAGCGTAATGCGATAGGCAAACATAAATTCGCTGTTGGTGGGGTTGCTATAGTCGGGTTGATAAAAAGTCTCCACACTAATTTGTACGCCTTCAGAAATTTTTGATACCATTTTTATGCTGTTTGCTGCATAAAATTACAAAAAACCGTTCAGAATGCGTAACCTGTACGCAATAATAAAAATCGCCATATAAAACACACATTAAATACTTTAATGCTATGTATGCCGGGGCAAAGTTTTTTATGTTTCACGCGCGGCACCCCTTAATTTTGCAGCACCTTAATAAAACGTACACAAAACAAATAACATGACAAAAATTGCTGTAGCTAAAGGCGATGGTATTGGCCCGGAAATTATGGATGCGGTGCTTACAATATTTAAGTCGGCAGGCGTTGCGCTGGAATACCAGTTTGTTGATATGGGCAAATGGGTGTTTGACAAAGGCTACAGCAACGGCATGACGCCCGAGGCGCAGCAGGCCATTGAAACGCTGGGCATTTTATTTAAAGGCCCCATGGAAACACCAAAAGGCAAGGGCGTAAAAAGTGTAAACGTAACCGCCCGTAAAACATGGAACACCTATGCCAACAACAGGGTGTTTCAAACACTCTCTGGTGTTGATACTGTTTTTAGTAAAGCAGGCATACCTATTGACTTAACAATTGTTCGCGAGAACATTGAAGATACTTATGGCGGCATTGAACACATGCTTACGCATGATGTTGCCCTTAGCCGCCGTTTTATTACACGCCCCGGCAGCCTGCAGGTTATTAAGTATGCTTTTGAAATGGCGAAGAAGAAAAAAGCAAGGCGCATTACCTGCGGCCACAAGGCCAACATTATGAAGCTTACCGACGGCCTGTTTTTGCAGGTGTTTTACGAGGTAGCTAAAGATTACCCTGAACTAAAGGCAGACGATGTAATTGTTGACGACCTTTGTATGAAGCTGGTTACACGCCCCGACCTGTTTGATGTGGTGGTTTTAACCAACCTGCAGGGCGATATTGTAAGCGACCTTTGCGCCGGCCTTGTGGGCGGCCTTGGCTTTGCGCCCAGCGCCAACATTGGCGACCATATTTGCATATTTGAGGCAGTACACGGCACCGCCCCTGATATTGCCGGTAAAAACATTGCCAACCCAACGGCATTGCTGTTAAGCGGCATAGCCATGCTGCGCCACCTGGGTATGATGGAGAAGGCAGTTATTATTGAGAATGCTTTATTGTATACGCTTGAGCAGGGCATACATACAGGCGACTTTGGCGATAAAAGCAAAGCATCAGTAAATACAACAGATTTTTCGCAGGCTATTATAGATAATTTTGGTAAAGCGCCAAACCTTGGCGCCAAACCCGCGCAAAGCGATATGCACACCACGCAAACGCATTTTAAGCTGGAGAAAAATGCCATGATGGAAAGCGCCGAAGAAGGTGCAGAAAAAATTTGTGGTGTCGACTTTTTTATTGAAAGCAACGAGCAGCCCATTATAATTGCCAACAAATGCCTGCGCCATGCCGGTGTTAAGTTTAAGCTGGTAAATATAAGCAACCGCGGTACCCAGGTTTGGCCAACAGGCAGCGTATATACCAACCTTGTTGCCCAATACAATGTGCGTTTTGAAAGTATTGACGATTTTCCGCTTACACAGCAAGATGTGTTAGGCCTGTACATAAGCCTAAGCGGCAACTATAAAATTTGCTCTTCTGAATTGTTACTGATGCTCGGCGATAAAAAAGCCTATAGCTTAGCCCAGGGCCAGTAAGCAAATTTGGCGAGTGTCAACGCCTGTTTTTCAAATGATCTTCGTTGTGTTACTCACTTGTACAGCAGTTTACTATGGCATCAAAATAAAGGCCGCTGAAGTATAACAACTTCAGCGGCTTTTTTATTTGCAAACATTGCCCCACCGCTTGAGCGCGGAGTTAACGGTATAACATATTCTCTCCGGCTTTTGCGAGATTATAATGTTGGGCTTAAGCCAATTAAAATTATTCATCTTTTGTCCCCGTGCTAAAGCAGCGGGGCAACAAAAGAATTGATGCCCGCCACCATGAACAAGTTCCGAATAGCTCAGTCTTACAATCCAGGAGGCAAGACGGGTTGTGAGTTTATTTGGGCTTATACTTAGCTTCGTCAAATATTTGCCTTGCAGGGGTTTGCAGCAGTTGCGGTAAGGTCCGCTTACTATCTTGCTCCATCCATTTTTTAACAATTTGCCAGCCTACAAACTGGCCGATAAAACCGGGCGACTTTTCGGTCATGGTTTCTGTTTTGGGGCCATCATTCATATAGTCGCGCGTTTGTGCCTGGTCTGTTACAAATAACAGGTTGTTCTCAAGAAAAAAATTCCATATACGCGCCTCGTCATTATAGCAATCGTCAAGCTGTTGTTGTGTGTAGCCAGTTTTTAAGCTGTCTGCTGTTTCGGGCATACATGCATCCAATACATACAAGCGTTTGCCGGCTTCAATCATCTGGTTAATTAGTGGCTGGTCAATATCGTTGGTAGGGTAAATGTCTAATATAATATTCTTCATGCAGTCAACCGCAATATAGCCGGCTTCAAACCTGCGGGTGCGGTATGGCGGGTACCGGTCTGCTATATAATCCGTATTATACAATACATAGCCCTTGCCCAAATATAATTGCAGCCCCACTGCAACGCCACTGGTGGTAAGCACATTTGAATAGCCTTCAAGCGGGCCGGTAAATGTTATAAGCGCTGGTGGTGTTTTATATTTAGGGAAATAATATTTTACAAATTGAAGCGCGTGGCTAAGCTGTTTTGTTGCTGTTTGTATGGAAGGGTATTTAAGCATTACACTATCGTACACAGGCTTATAATCGTGTATAAAACGGTTTATGCCGGGTAATACACTGTCTTTATTAGGGGGCAGGCCCAGCAGGTTATACAGGTAATCATTTAAAAAGGCAGGGTATTTTTGCTGCAGGTTATCAAGCGCCTGTTCGGTGTGTGTGGTATCAATGGCGAAAAAATCTTTTTCAAACCGCACTGTATCTAATTGTATTTGAATGCCCGATACATCGGGAATATTTTTTTTTGTTCCGCATGCTGTAATATATATGGCAATTATGCAAATAACCAGGGCCTGTTTATTCATACCGCTAAATAACGTTAATCTGTTGAAATGATTTTGTTAAGGTGAAAGAATTTGGCATTAAGGCTTTTATGCGGCTACGCTAAGCAGCATCCGGCTGTACCTTAACACCCAGTATATGGTGGGTAAAACTTTTATTTGAAGGGAGGTTTGGTATTCAATCCTTTTCCGTTTTTTAACTCATTTACTTTCCTGCTGTTGGCGCATGTGCGTCAACCCGGTACAATCATATTGCTAATGCTTTATTAGCAACAGATTTCAACGAAACTGCCATTCACTTTTAGGGGATAATTATGTTTTACCCACTTTTTTCTGGTCAAAAAAGTTGCAAAAAGACACGGCTCCCGAAAATTTGGCTAAAAATTAAGGTGCCAGGCGAAAATGAAATATTCACAACATTTGAATATGTCCGGGAATTTGGGTGACTTCTGTACGAAGAATATATCCGAACACCTGTGCATGGATTTCATTTTTAATACACGCCTGGCACATTAATTTTCTTAACGCAAATTTTCGGAGGCCGGTCAACGTTTGCGCAGGTGCGGCTGTTATCGCTGAGAGGTTCTTTTTTAAAATTAAGTTGATACCAAAGCGCTGTTGGCGAGATGTTCCTCTTGATAAAAGAAAAGTGACAAACCTGCCAGTCGGCAGGCAGGGAAAAGTTGTAGGCCGACCCGCCTGTTACCTCGCCACGCTCGTGTTTACTTTTTGTCACCCTGCGTGATACCGCATACCGTTTACGTTCCGGCTTTTTCGCTGGTGTACTTCGTGTGTTTTATTCAAGGCTTACCGCTGAGAGTTCGGGTTAACAAAAGTTCCGGGTGCCCTTCTAATTACTTAATGGTTTGGTTAGTAGAAAAGAATAGTGATGCATCGTAAAACCGCAAGGTTTTTTGCATCGGTATCATCTGTTAATATCAGCTTTCAAAATATCAGTGATTATTTAGTCCTTTAATTGCCGCCCTGTATCTGCGCGTCTGCTACTGCTTTTACGTCTGTATAAATAGCTCTTTTTTCTGTTAGCTGGTAACCCTTAACAAATACCACGCTGGCGTAGCCACGGCACAGGTCAAGCACTGGCCATACGCCCGTATAACCTGGTGATGTAAAACAGGTGCCTTTACCGGCCGCATCCTGCTCAACCACCCAGGCGCCGGGCACATAAGCCATGCCTTTTACCGCCTCGGGAATGTTCTTAATATCGCTGGCGCTAATGGGTTGCTGCAACAGCATGTTAACGGCCTTCTCGCTCATAACAGGTTTGCCTTTAAACATACCCTTGTTTAGCAGCATGCTTAAAAAATTTAAATAGTCCTGCGCGGTTGAAAAGCCACCGTTGGCAGGGCTTATACCCTTATCGTAATTAAATGCAAAAGTTGTGGCGCGCATACTTAAAGGCCTGAACAGCCGCTGCTGAATTATTTGTTCAAAATCGCGTTTGGTAACTACTTCCACAATGCGTGCGGCAATGTTTATGCCTATATTGCTGTACTTATAAGCGGTGCCCGCATTGGTTTCAATTTCGTGGGTGCCGGCATAACTGTTCACCAAATCTTCAAGGGTTTTACCATCGCCGTTTATGCCTTCGCCATCATCGCCGGCAATACCCGTCATGTTATAAAGGCAATGCCTTAGGGTAATATAGCCCTTACTGTATTGCTGAAAAATAGGCAGGTATTTGGTAATTTTATCGTCAAGGCTAATCTTGCCTTCATCAACCAGCATCAGTACCATGGCTGCTACCATCCATTTGCCTGCGCTGCCTATATGCACTTGTGTGTTTACAGGAAAATCTGTACTGGCCTTGTTGTACACCACCTTATTATCCTTATATATCATAATCGCAAGGTTGCCATTGGGCGCCTGTTTTTCAAGTTGGGGAAATTTGCTGTTAAGCCCGCTAAAGTCGTATTGGGTGCGGCCCAACTGAAAAAATAACATGAAAACTAATAATGAACTGACTTTCAAGCAGGTTGAACGGAGTGCAACTGTCATAATAGCTGTTTTTACAAGGGGTTTGGTAAAGAAGTATGCTTTTTGTTGAATGAATATAGCAACTTAAAAACATCAATATTACAAAAACAGTTTAATACCCAAAACAAAACGGTAAAACTGTACTGTAAGGTTTAAATACACACTATATGAATTTAAATAATTATACCATTAAGGCGCAGGAGGTTATACAGCAGGCACAGCAGGCTGCGTTTAATGCCGGCAACCCCAATATAGAAATTGAGCACCTGCTTAAAGCATTGCTGGCGCAGGAAGACAGCCCGGTTGAGTACCTGCTAAAAAAGAATAACGTTACTGTTAACCTTGTTGAAAGCAAGCTGGCCGAACTGTTGGCCAGGCTGCCAAAGAACAACGGCGGCGAGGCTGCACAAAACATTTCAAGAGACTTGAATAACCTTTTGCTGCGCGCCAACAATGTACCCAAACAGTTTGGCGATGAGTTTGTAACAGCCGAACATTTACTGGTAGCTATGATACAGGGCAGCGACAACACCGCAAAACTGCTGAAAGACGCCGGCCTTACCGAGAAAGGCCTGGTGGCTGCTATTAAAGACCTGCGTAAGGGCGACAGCGTTAAAAGCCAAACACAGGAATCGCAGTTTAACGCGCTGAACAAATACGCCAAGAACTTAAATGAAATGGCGCGTAACGGCAAGCTTGACCCCGTTATTGGCCGTGATGAAGAAATACGCAGAACACTGCACATACTTACCCGCCGCAGCAAGAACAACCCCATATTGGTGGGTGAGCCCGGTGTTGGTAAAACAGCTATTGCAGAAGGCCTTGCCATACGCATAGTAAACGGCGATGTGCCCGAGAACTTAAAAAGTAAAGCAATTTATGCGCTCGACATGGGGCAGCTTATTGCCGGCGCAAAATATAAAGGTGAATTTGAAGAACGTTTAAAAAGCGTTGTGAAAGAAGTTAGCACCAGCGATGGTGAGCTGATATTGTTTATTGACGAGATACATACCCTTGTAGGCGCTGGTGGCGGTGATGGCGCAATGGATGCTGCCAATATTTTAAAGCCTGCGCTTGCCCGTGGTGAACTGAGGGCCATTGGTGCGACTACTTTGAACGAGTACCAAAAGTTTTTTGAGAAGGATAAAGCGCTGGAAAGGCGTTTTCAAAAAGTGATGATTGATGAGCCTACGGCTGAAGATGCCATCAGTATTTTACGTGGGTTGAAAGACCGGTACGAAACGCACCACCATGTGCGTATAAAAGACGAAGCTATTATTGCGGCGGTTGAATTAAGCCAACGGTATATTACCGACCGCTTTTTACCGGATAAAGCTATTGACCTTATTGATGAAAGCGCGGCAAAGCTGAGGCTTGAAATGAACAGCATGCCCGAAGAGCTTGATAAGCTGGAAAGGCAGATACGCCAATTAGAAATTGAACGCGAGGCTATAAAACGCGAGAACGACCCCGGCAAGCTTAAAGAACTGAACAACGAAATAGCGAACCTTAGCGTAACCCGCGACACTTTTAAAGCCAAGTGGAAAGAAGAAAAAGAACTGGTGGAAAAAGTGCAGAACGCAAAGGCCAGCATTGAAAAACTGAAGCTGGAGGCAGACCAGGCCGAACGTAACGGCGATTACGGCCGCGTTGCGGAAATACGCTATGGTAAAGTAAAAGAACAGGAACAAATAATTGTAACACTTAGCAAACAGCTTGAAGCCACCGGCGATAAAAGGCTGATGAAAGAAGAGGTGGATGCTGAAGATATAGCCCAAAATGTTGCGCGTGCAACCGGCATACCGGTAAACAAAATGATGCAGAGCGAAAAAATAAAATTGCTGCTGCTGGAAGATGAGCTGCACAAACGCGTGGTAGGGCAGGAAGAAGCGATAACCGCCGTGGCTGATGCTATACGCCGCAGCCGCGCAGGTTTGCAGGATCCTAAAAAACCGATAGGTTCATTTATATTTCTTGGTACTACAGGTGTGGGTAAAACGGAACTGGCGAAAGCACTGGCTGAATACCTGTTTGATGATGAAGGGATGATGACGAGGATTGACATGAGCGAGTACCAGGAGAAACATACAGTTAGCCGGTTAGTTGGCGCCCCTCCGGGATATGTGGGCTATGATGAAGGCGGCCAATTAACCGAAGCTGTACGCCGCAAGCCTTACAGCGTGGTTTTGCTTGACGAGATTGAGAAGGCGCACCCTGATGTATGGAACGTGTTATTGCAGGTGCTTGATGATGGTCGCCTAACTGATAACAAAGGCCGCGTGGTGAACTTTAAGAACACCATTATTATTATGACCAGCAATATAGGCAGCCACATAATACAGGAAGCCTTTGAAGGGGTGAACGAGAACAATATTGAAAAGGTGGAAGCGCAGGCAAAAACCGAGGTGATGAACCTGCTTAGGCAAACTGTTAGGCCGGAGTTTTTAAACAGGGTTGATGAAATAATAATGTTCCACCCGCTGATGAAGAAGGATATACGGAACATTGTTAAGATACAGCTTGACGAGCTTAGAAAGATGCTGGTGAAGAACGGTATACAGCTTGAGTTTAGCGACTACCTTATTGATTACTTAGGCGAGCAGGGCTTTGACCCGCAGTTTGGCGCAAGGCCGCTAAAAAGGCTTATACAAAAGGAAATAGTAAACACGCTTAGCAAGCGCATACTTGCCGGCGATATTGACCGCGAGCACCCTGTACTGGTTGACGTGTTTGATAATGTGGTGGTATTTAGAAATGAAGCCAGCCACACCCAGCCCGCACCGGCCAAACAGCGCGCCGCCGCAGTATAAACCCTATTATAAATTAGTGTGTATTTTGGATTTGAGGTGTACAAACCCCGTGTAACAACGGGGTTTTTTTGTTGGGGGAAGGGCCAAGGATATTTCGGTAGGCTTAGGGTTAGCGCAGCACGCACGCACAGCATGAGCAATGCGAAAAATTACAATGGATATTTCTACAAATGAGTGGCGCCTATAGCGAATATTGGGGCGGAAATTTGCAATGCTCCAAACCGTATTAACTGCATATATTTTTATATATTAGCTGTATTGATGAAGCTCAATTACGCCAATACAAGAGTTGGGCATATTATTACAGGCAACTACAAACAGACATCTCAATAAGGAATATGGGACTATTTGACAAGTTATTTGGAAAGAAAAAATCTGTTGACAACTCATTTGAATCAGCTGAAACAGTGCAATTACAAAAAGGCGATACGTTTATTTCAACTGGTGACAATTATGGTTTTAAAATTATTAGACCATTGACGGAAGAGCAAAAGGAAAGAATTGCCAAATCAACAATCTTACTTAGAACCGGGCAACTTTATATGCACTATTGGACAGACAATTTAGTTTGTACTGACCGCAACGACCCTGAATGGCAAAACAAAGTAATGTTCTTCTGGAAGGCCGAAGAGCCTTTTCCGAAAAAATCATTACCACCAGAATTTGAAACATTTAAAAGTAAATACTTTCTTTTCTCAGGCGACACTTCTAAAATTTCATTGCAAGTTGGTCAAGCAATGCCCTGGTTTGGAATGCCGGGACTTGGTGAAAAATATGTTTGTGAAATGAATGGAAAAAAAATAACAGTTCCCGAATTAAATAAACTTGGTTTAGTTGAATATTTTACGCAGGTAGAGCTTACCAACAACAACTTAAATATTGTGACAAATAGGGATGATTATTTTTTCTTAATTGATGACAGGATTACACCTTTCCAAAATGGAAATTTTTATCTAAAAGGTGCACCTATTCCTATTGACCTGGCATACAGCATTGGTGGAATTCATATCATTCAAAAAATCGGGCTATAATGAACGGAGCGATAAAAAAAGGAACTCCCTTCCGGCGGTTTGACCAAATGGCAGCGTGACGAATATATGCTCAATATTTTTTTCGTTATAAAGGCGTCAAACTCTGAATAATGAGGGCGAATTGAATAAACAGTGAACAATATTTAACAAATTTAGTGACAGTAACGGATGGTGGTTTTCAAGTCTAATACATCGCCAAGTCGTGCCCCGATATTCTTAGTTAGTGAAATGCTGAAGGATTTGAAAATATAGGTCTACCGACTAGCTGAATTAGGCATCGCCGGATTCCGAAACATCTGAAGGTTGCATTACAAAAAGCTATCCTTTCTTACCAAATAGCAACTTCAGTAAAATGTAGGGGCTTCTGTTATCATCTTAATTTCTTTACCTGCTCTTCAATAATCTTATCGGCCAAAACTTGGCGTACGGCGCGCAGCCTGTTTGCCTGGGGGAAACTATTTATGCTGCAGGTGCCAAAGAAAGGCATCATAATCTGTTTCCACAAAACCATTAGTTACACCAAGCGCACGGGCCATGGTAACAATTTGTCCCCGGTGGTAGGTGTTGTGGTTGATAACATGCAGCATGAATGCATAACGGGGTTGAACAAGATCAACGTCGGGGTGCGAAATCAATTGTGTCAATGCTTCTTCGCTGTAAGAACTAAAAACGTCTGTCATTTTCTGTGAGCCATCCAGCAGGTTCTGCATTGCGTTTATACCTGCCGCAGCATCAAATGGTCGATCTTCTCTGCCAATAAAGGTTTGCATGATGACAGGCATCCAAAAATTTTGCGCCTGTACCATGTGCTGCAATGTTAGTGTAATGCCCCGGAAACTGGATGGTGTGTCTGCCGCCAGCACGTTGCCGTCCAGTGTTTTAAGCCAGTTTACAAAAAGGCTGTTCGCCCAATGATTAAACTGTGCGTGTGTTGTAATAAGTTTCTGTGTATTGTTCATAATGTTGTATAATTATGTTGCCGCCGAATGTGGCTTACCCGCCTGCTTATTGAACTTAACGTATGGTATTTTGCTTTTTCCATACAACATGCCCCTGTGTTTATACATGCCGGTTACTCCCTTATTTACAGCATGGTAATAACGGGCTGGTTTTTGTTGCCAAGTTTTACCATAATATTAAAACAAGTTGCTTAACACAGCAACTAAAATAAAAAAGGCCTGTAGCTTTTAGTGCTACAGGCCTTTTTAAAAATTGTTTATGGTTATTAATTCAATTCACCTATTACTAACTGTTTGGCTCTGCGGCCATTTTCATTGTCGGTAACTGTTATAAAATAAGTTCCTTTTGCGTATTTACCTGTATTTATTTTTACGGTGTTGCTGCCTTTTACGCTTACACCGTTCTTAACTTCCAGCACTTTATCCTGCGCGTCAGCAATGGTGATGGTATATTTCGCGGCTGCCTTGCTGGTAAACTGTATTGTTGCGATTGCGCCTGCGGGATTAGGATATAACACTATTTCATTTTTAACCGCAACACTATTATCCGCATTGCTGCTTGTTACTGAGCTTGTGAGGGCGGGTACAACACCAACGGTTTTAGTGGTTGCTGCGGAGCTGCCGCAGTTGTTAATTGCTATTACCGAAACTGTGCCGCCAACTGTGCCCCAGTCAACTTTTATTTTGCTGCTGCCCTGGCCTGAATCGATCAATGCGCCAGTAGGCAACGTCCAAGCATAGGTAACACCTGCTACAGCAGTAACGCTAAAGTAAACACCGGTTTGGCCCACTTTTACATTGGCAGGGCCGGTAATAACAGAAGCTTTTGCCGGGGCGGATTTGACCGCAAATTTAATTTTATTGCTGTTGAGAATATTTGCGCTGCTGGAGTTACAACCGGCAGCACTGCTAACCAGTATGCATTGTACATAATCGCCATTTTTAAGCAGGCTGTCTTTATATAAGTTGCTGCTATTGCCAACAGTTAGCCCATTTTTCTTCCACAAATAAACAGGGGTAACTGCAGCGGTAAATGTTACCGCCGTATTGGCGCAAATACTGGTGTCTTTATTTGCTGTTATGCTTATATCAGGGTGGGCAGTATTTACCACTATTTTTGAAACGCTGCTTATTGCAGTTGTTTGGGTTGCGCAAGCTGCATTGCTTGTTAATTTAATTGCTACAGAATCGCCGTCTTTTGCCAGGCTATCGGTGTATGTCGTGGCATTTGTGCCCACATTTACGCCGTTTTTAATCCATTGGTATGCCGGTGTTGTGCCGCTATTAACCGCAGTTGCGGTAAACGCTACATTGGTGCCTGTACAAACCAATAACCCGGGGTTGGCCACAATAGATACAGCGGGTGTAACAACAGGCGTTACCGTGAATGTAAGCTTGCCGCTTGATACTATGCTGGTAACTACACAAGGGCTTGCATTACTTGTTAATTTACAATATATAGTGTCACCGGTAACCAACAGGCTATCAGCATATGTGTTACTGTTTGTACCAACAACCAGCCCATTTTTTATCCACTGGTAAATGGGGCTGGTGCCTGCATTAACAGTAGTAGCTGTAAATGTAACTTTTGTACCTGCACAAAGCGGCGAAGTTTTGTTTGCAGTTACCTTTACCGATGGGGTTAAACAATAAATAAAGCCTGCGCGTGTAGCAGTACCGCCAGGCGTTGTTACACTTACGTTACCACTTGCCCCAGCGCCTACTTTCGCCGTAATTTTTACAGCGGAATTAACCGTAAATGAAGTTGCATTTACACCCCCAAAACTTACCGCAGTTGCACCGGTAAAATTTGTTCCGTTTATAATTACGTTATAGTTTGTTCCTGTTGAGGCGGGCGAGAATGATGTAATGGTTGGCGCTGTAAGCGATGTGTAAAGAGCGCTTACTTCCTGGCTGTTAAGCGCACGGTTGTAAAACCTTACTTCATCCAGGTCTCCATTAAACCAATAAGGATAATCGGCACTATTTATGCGGCCCAGGAACAGGTTGTAGCTGTTGTTGAAAGAGTTCATGCTTACTGCAACAGCATTTGACAGTGAGCCGTTAACGTAAATACGCGCAACTGCCCCGTCGTAGGTCCATACCACATGATACCATGTATTTAATTGAACAGCCGGAGAAGCATGAACTCCTCCAAGGCCATAAAAATGTTCATCGGCTGTTGAGGGGTTTCCGCAAGAATTTAGCGTATCTGAAAACCGAAGTGCATAATTTCCAAATGTATTGTCGTTATCACCTTTTTGTATAATTGCGTTGCCACGACAGGTGCCGGTGTAAAACCCTAAGGGCCTTACATTAACTGCTATGGACATTTTATTACCGAAATTTAACCAGGTACTGTTGGGTATTTGCATATAACTGCTGGCGCCATCAAAATGATAAGCCCTGTTAGCATTACCGTTCATGTCGCTGGTTAAAGTGGCATTATTAAACACGGGGTTATTGCCATGGCCGGTAGAATCATTCGCGTTGCCATTGAAAGGATAATAAGCAACCAGGCCACTGTCTAGTTTTACCTGCGAAAAACCACTAAAAAAAGTAATGGAAAAGAAGAGCGTGAGTAAAGCAGTTCTCATATATAACATGGGTTTAGGAGACCAAAAATATATTATTGAAGCTATCAAGCTATCAATAAAACATTAATTTCTGATTAAATACCTGCCCCGTGCTATTGTAAGAGTTAGTGAAATGGTTTAAGGATTTGAAAATAAAAGCCATGCCGAAACAACGGGAAAGAGGCGTTATAAAAAAGCCCGCAGAGCATAGGGGTAACTCTACGGACTGTGGCTGGGATATTGTTTTACACGTTGCTTCGCGCCTTCGGCGCTGGAAAACCGCTGCCGGGCTTGCCGCCACGAAGCGCTGCGGTTGCAGTGTGCGACGCAACGGACGCTACATAGCAGCACTTAAGCTTTGGTACCGCGTATACATTACCTTCTTAACAATGCCCTGAAAAATTGCCGGCTTAACCGCTCTGTAATGTTGGGTACAGAGCCCGGCCTGACTGAAATTTGAACGGCCTTAATAAGCGCGCCGGCCCAATGTTCGGCGTGTTTTAAATAGTAAAGGTCGGGCACGAATAAAACAAATAACGATGCTATAAAAATGATGAGCTTTTTCATGATGCGGGTGTTTTTATTTAATTACTGTAACCATTAAAAAATCGGCTGGTATAAGCGTACGGTTATCTTCCGTACTAACGTTTTGTTTGGTGAATAAGGCTTCCAGCTCGCTTTGCAGCTCCGTAGCCTTGTTGTTCTTTTCCGCGGCTTCAAAGGCGTTCATGGTAGGGCCATAATAATGTTTAAAAACATTTACAAAATGCGCGGGCGGATAATGCGCTTTAAAAATAAATGTCTCTTTTTTAAAGGTGATGTTTTCCTCCGGTATGCCGGCGCCTGTAAAGCGTTCTGTTACGTGTTGCTGCACGCCCCACAGCATAGGGCTAATAAAACCTTCTGGCGGCGGTGGCGTATATGCCGAGCTTATTTTAAGTATTTGGGCCACCAGTGTAGGGTCGCCGGGTATCCAGTTGCCCATTACTATTTTGCCGCCGGGGCGGGTAACGCGCACCATTTCTTTAGCAACATCAAAAGGTTTGGGCGCGAACATTGCGCCAAATATGCTTACTACCAGGTTAAACCGGTCGTTTTCTATCCCTGCCAGATCAGCAGCGTCGCCTTCTATAAAGGTGCAGTTGGTTATGCCCTCCCTGTTTGCCTGTGCATTGCCCGCCTCAACAAGGTTGGCGGCAATATCAACACCCAAAACGTTAGCGCCCAGCCGGGCGGCGGGTAAGGCTGTTGTGCCATCGCCACAGCCAAGGTCAAGCACCTTTAAACCTTCGGTAATACCTAACTTACTAACCAGCGCCTCACCGCTTTCGCGCATTGTTGCTGCAATGCGGGTAAAGTCGCCCTTTTCCCATAATGCCTTATTTGCATTCATATTGTAAAATTTTTTGCAAAATTAGCGGCGGGTGGGGGCAGGGGGGTGGGCTATACGGTTCAGAAAAAAGGCTGGGAAGGCCAAATTGTGGAGCGGCACGATTTGCAAGCCCATATTTTGGAATTTAATTTTTGTATGCTTTGGTGGAGAAGGTTTTTAGCGAATGATTATGGTTTACCAACTTTTTTGTCCGCAGCTTGTAGTTGATATAAAAAAGTCAGTCCTGCACGTGCGTATTTGCGTCAACCTAATGTAGTAATTTAATTCTTGCGAGCCTTGCTGCCAAAGGTTTTAAGCGAAGATTATGTTTTGCTCAACTTTTGTCTTGACACAAAAGTTGGCAAAAAGTCAAGGCTTCCGAAAAAAGCCTAAAAATTGATGGATGAGTCTAAAATGAAATAGTTCAAGCCTATGGCAAGGCCATGGTATAGCAAGACTTTTGTGCTAAGAATATGATTGTACTGCAGTAGCCGGATTTCACTTTTTTTACGCCTCATTCATCAATTTTCTCAACGGCTTTTTTCGGAGGCCGGCAGCCGTTTGCGCAGGTGCGGATGTTATACCAGGAAGATTTTGTACTATGAATAATAAACCCAATATTCAGTAGCCGGATTTCATTTTTTTACGCCTCATTCATCAATTTTCTTAACGGCTTTTTTCGGAGGCCGGTTTGCCATTTGCGCAGGTGCGGATGTTATAGCTGAGTAACTTAATGACATCAAACCCTTCAGGGTTATTTTTGAAACAATGCATTTTATACCGTATGCCCGAGTGGAGAAGGTTTTAAGCGGAGATTATGTTTTGCTCAACTTTTGTCTTGACACAAAAGTTGGCAAAAAGTCAAGGCTTCCGAAAAAAGCCTAAAAATTGATGGATGAGTCTAAAATGAAATAGTTCAAGCCTATGGCAAGGCCATGGTATAGCAAGACTTTTGTGCTAAGAATATGATTGTACTGCAGTAGCCGGATTTCATTTTTTTACGTCTCATTCATCAATTTTCTTAACGGCTTTTTTCGGAGGCCGGCAGCCATTTGCGCAGGTGCGGATGTTATAGCTGAGTAACTTAATGACATCAAACCCTTCAGGGTTATTTTTGAAACAATGCATTTTACGCCGTATGCCCGAGTGGAGAAGGTTTTAAGCGAATGATTATGTTTTGCTCAACTTTTGTCTTGACACAAAAGTTGGCAAAAAGTCAAGGCTTCCGAAAAAAGCCTAAAAATTGATGGATGAGTCTAAAATGAAATAGTTCAAGCCTATGGCAAGGCCATGGTATAGCAAGACTTTTGTGCTAAGAATATGATTGTACTACAGTAGCCGGATTTCATTTTTTACGCCTCATTCATCAATTTTCTTAACGGCTTTTTTCGGAGGCCGGCAGCCGTTTGCGCAGGTGCGGATGTTATAACGGGATATTGTTGGCAGGCTAACCTGCTGCTGTAGATTGGTTTTACTCCCCGCTCTCTACCGCGTGTGATTGCTGCTGGCGGTACTTTGCAGGGGTTTGGCTGTACTTTTCTTTAAATACCCTTATGAAGTGCGATGTGTCTTCAAAGCCGCACTCGAATGCTATTTGGCTAATGCTTAAGGTTGTGGCCATTAGCTTATGGGCGGCCAGTTGCAGCTTTTTGCTTTTTAGCCACTGCGCGGGGTTAACAAGGTATTGCTGCCTGAAACTTCTTTTAAAGGTTGAGAGGCTCATGTTGCATAGCTGCGCATACTCTTCCAACTTTAAATTATATGCAAAATTGGCCTCCATTATTGTTGCCATTTGGTGTTGCTGGTTTTGGCATAACGATGCAAAATAACCGGTTAAACCAGCGTGCTTTTTACTGGAGCATAAACTTAACAGCAGTTCTTCAAATTTATGCAGCCATAACTGTTGATTAGGTTTTTGAGACAGGCGAAGCCACGACTGGATGGAATGATAATAGTTTTGCAGCAACTCGTCGCTTTCAACGGGTATTACCGCATCCTGTTGCGGTGTGTGTTTTTGTTGGGCAGTAAGCAGCGCGCTGTTGCGCTGCATAAATTGCCTTATAAAATCGTCGGGAATAAATACGAATACGGCGCAAAACTCATCCTCAAAAAACTGGTGTGCCAGGTTGGCCCCTTTTTTTACAAACAGAATATCGCCCTCGGCCACCTCGTAACTGTTGTAAATGGTGCGCCACATTTTTTTGCCCGATGAGATGAATGCGAAATAATTATTATCGCTCCATATACCAAACTTGGTATCGTCCAGCATGCAGGTGTATTCAACAAACAGCAGCTCATCCACCTGCATTTTTGCAGGGTTGGGTTTTAGTTTTATTGCTTCATAAAAATTGATCATAACGGTGTTTGTTAACCGGGTGCAGGGTTTGTTACTAACGGAAGGGGCTACGTGTTGGCCATACGCCCGGCAGGGGGCTAAAGTACGAATTTGTGCGTAGTTGTTGGGGTGGGGAGTTGATGGGCGGTATTACAGCTGGGTGTACGGCTAACGGCTGCGCTGTCATTCTGAGCGATAGCGGGGAATCTGTTGAAGATTAGCATACTGCCTAATAGCATTACTACCACCTGTCTGAACCATGATTTTGTCCAAAGGAGACTCCTACGGAGCAGGATCTTATGGATTAGAAAGATGGGTAAAAACGCATCGTCTTTGCGAGGGCTTTAGAGGGCATTGTGTGTTGGTAAAGCCCGTGCCTGTCCCGACCCTTCGGGAGCAATCTCTGCCCGTGTTGGTTAATATGGAGCCAGTCGGGAGACTGGCCTTTATAAAAAAATCCGCAGAGCGCTGCGCTAACTCGGATAGCACAACACTTTATTTTACCGAAAACTACTAAGAGCCGGGGGCATACAAGCAATCTATTTTGGAAAACTGCTGAAAGAAATCACAGAAAAATGAGATAAGTATTAAAAAGGTATTTTCCCAACATATGATTCTCCAAGACCGTAAGAATAATATTCATTGTATTCACGGGATGGAATATAACTTAGTGCAACCTGGGGGAATTTTAGCCACAGATTAAATAATGTTATGGCAGATGTTTTTGCACCTAGCGAATTTAATATGATATTATAACTGTTAAGATATGAATCGCCTCCTTCGCTTTCTTTTTGCATAAGCTTTTCTAAAATCAATTGGTATGACATCTCAACACTATATGCATCATATTCATACATCGACTCTATGCTATACTTAGTTCTAAATAATTCTTGACAATTTTTAAAATTATCTTTATTTCTATGGTCTTCTCCATCTTGAAGAAATAGCATTGTCTTTTGAGGTTCAAAATTGTAAATTAAGCTATCTAACCTTTGTATATCATACCCCCCAGTTACTAGGAGTAAAGTTGGCGTTCCAAGTTGTGCTATTCCGGACATTTTATAAAGTAATCTCGGTCTTCCCGGGTCGCGGCTTATCCAATCGTTTGAATATCCTTTTGGCTTATAGTATATATAATTGATGTTGCATTTATTAACTGTACAGTTATACAAGGCTAACCAAATCGCTTCTCTTGTCATTGTAGATATATCAATAACAACATTTTTTTGTGTACAATAAGTTTTAAAAGCCCACAGAAAAGTAGCCCAAGTTTTGTTCGTTTTAGCACTATCAATTTCTATTTCAATTAATTTGTCGCCTAGCAAGCGATTGGTTTTAACGCGGTTGTCTTTTTTCCATTCAGAGTTAGTAACATAACGAAATACTATAACCATTGATGGGTTATATAAAAGGAGGTTGTTTTCTAACCCGGAAAAATATCTGTCTTCCCAACTAAGCACCGTAATTAAAATATCTGTACTCATAAGTCAAATAAGGTTTGCTGAGTTATTTCTTTATTATTTATCTTATTTCCCTTCATTGCCCCATATAACTCTTTTGCTTTAATTGAAACTCTTGAATGTTGCCCAATCACATCTAATCCCCTGTCCGGGAATAATAATCTATTGGGAACGTAAATAGTTTCTTTTTCACCAAATTCTTTAGAGGAAGATTTTCGATCATAAAGAATTAAGGCCTCCTTAGCTATCCTTAGTATTTCTTCAATCTCTCCATTTTGTTGCTCCGACAATTCATTGCGAGCTGAAATTGAAAATGTTATTGCTCGCGGTTCTGAGGAATCTTGGGACATTAATCTCTCGCGGAATAGCAAAGTTATGTTATCAAACAAGTTTTTAATTTCAATTGCTTGTTTTGTGGAACAATTGTCAATATTATTGAATAAATCATTTTCGATTTTTGCCCATAATTCTTTGCTCTTTTCTTTAATAACTTCATCTTGGTATGAAGGCCTTATAGCGTTAACTGACTTATTATTTGCACTGCTTTCTTCAATTTTAGATTGTTCTTTATCATACATCCAATAACACGGATATAGCAAATTTCTTACTACACCCGTCGATAGGTGCACTAAAGTTTCCCAGCCAGAATATTGAGGTAAATTGGCTTTTGATGATCTATTTCTAAAATAAGCCGCTCTAGCATATTTATAAACATAATCTCCAATTTTTTTTGAAGACTTTTCTTGTCCTTTATAGATTTCTTCCGCTTCCAATCTCGTCTGCTCTTCCCAATACAGCATTTCCTTTTCAACCTTAGGGTTAATGGGAAAGAAGTTAAGGGGGTTTGTTTCTTCAATATTAAATTTTTCCAGTCTTCTTTGAACAATGTCTTTTGCCCATTGACCGAAATCTGAAAATTTATTTTGATATGGTTTTTCCATATCAATTGTTAGGAAATCATGACCTTCTAAAATTGAGCTTCCATTTGCAGTTACATAAGAATGTCGTTTAACTTTAGCTATAGCGACTTTAAAACTAAAATCTGCGTGATCTCTGTAAGCTATCCACGAATTCAATGTCTTAATTTGAGATAAATTTAAATCATGAGCGTCATCAATTAATAATAGAAAATGTGTATTGCTAAACTGATTTATGCTTTTAAAGATATTTATTAAAGGAACTATTAAAGAAAAAAAGGATACACATCTATCTGTGAAACTATCATCGCTATTGTTGATCTGGTTTTGAGTCTCGCTACTTAGTTTTTGAAAATATTTTTTTAGTGCAATAAATATTGGTATATCGGGCGGTAATAAAATATTCAATATGTAATTAAGATCTTTCCGAATACCATCTTCATCAAAATCCTTACTGTCAATTGACGATAGCACATTTGCTAGCTCAAAAGCTATGGAAAGCACAAAAAAGTGTTCAGATAAAACTGAAACTTTAAAAGGGTTATTGATAAGTTCATACTCTTTTTTAAAAAAAAGTGCATTTGTGCATGGCACATAAATACCTATCTTAGAATAATCAAAAAGAATACCCTCTTTTTCAGCTTTTCTTTTTTGCTTTTGATAAGAGTTATACAGTAATGTCATAGATTTTCCACAGCCTCTTTCTCCAACGATAAAAATATTTCTTGAAGACTGTATAAATCTTGAATAATTATGATCCTCGACAAAAAATTCAATTAAATCATCAGTAGCAAAATTCACTGCAGCCTCATATTCAAAAGGGTTTGTTATCCTATTCTTTTTCATTTAATGCTACTTTTATTAGAGAGAAAACCGTTTCTGGTTCATACTCTTTTTTATTAGTAAAAAACATTTCAGGTTTCACATCACTTGGTAAAACCAAATCATCTAAGAGTAAAACCGACTTGTCTAAATTTATTCTTTTAGACTTAAGTCTTCCTTGAACTTCGTCTTCAATTATATAATTAAACGTGACATGGGTTTTTTTAAAAGGTGCTAGCCAATCGCAGTAATATTTACAGTATTTTCTTTCCGCCTCGACTTTCAGCATGCGTTTAATTACAAAAGAGTATAATTCAATAAAGTCTTTATGTGATTCTTCAGTGATGCTTCCGTCTTTTGCTGGGATAGAAAAATTATAAGTAAGGCATATTCTTTCACCCTTCCTATCAATATTTACTTTGGTAATTTCACCATACTTATGGTAAATAGCTGAATTGTTTTTATATGGGTAGTTGTAATATTTATTCATATAAAGTGAAGTTCTATGCGGACCCTCAGCTAACTCATCAGCAAATCTCAACAGTGCGGCACACCTACGAGAATAAATTTCTGTATTAAACATGTAAGGAGGGGTAATTGATAATTCATTAATAGTATCTTTTGAACCATCCCCTGCTATACCTGAGTGTTTACTTGCAACTTCCGGGACAAGCATCCTCTCCTCGTCGAACTCTCTTTTTTTATCTCTTATATAGTCGTAAACTTCTCTTATCGTATCTTGTTGGTGATGAGTTTCCCTCTCAGCTATTAAATTGCCGACATCATGAAACAATATTATTGTGCATATAAAATATACCTGAATGGCGTCAAGCTTTTCAAGCTCTTTCCCCAACAGTTTACCTGCGTTATATAACACGTTCATTATATGATCTTGACCATGGTCAGACAAATCTCGCTTTAAAGATTTAATCGAATCAAAAATACCTTCACTCAATAATATATCTCGGGCATATGTATAATATCCAAAAAATTTAGTTGCTTCGGATAGCGAGCCACTAAATTTCTTTTTTAACCTTTTTTCTAGTGCAGTTTCAATTTCTTGCTGATTCCAGGCCATACTTATTTAGTAGATTCAATGATTTTAGTAAATACGGATTTAGCCAAAAGGGGTGGAACTGAATTACCAACTTGTTGTTGCTGAAATCCAATGCTTCCATGAAAATGGAATGTATCCGGAAACGATTGAATCCTTGCTGCTTCTCGAACACTTAAACCTCTATTTTCAAAGGGATGTATTAGCATGTTTTTCCTATAATTCCCTATAACTACAGAAGGTTTATTAGGCATTAGCCTATGATATATTCTAGTATGACAACGACTGAAATCTTTATAATTTGTCATTAAAGATGGCGGGATATTTTCCCAATTACCTCCTTGTGGAATGTGCTTATATCTTTCGACAACAAATTTTGCATTAGCCGTGACAAGATTATTTATCGATTTTTTAGACTTATCTCTAATTATTTTTTGGTAGGCATTTTCATAGCCTCCTCTGTAAGCTAATTCGTGTTTATCTGCACCGCTTTCGAGGCTTGGCAAATCACTAATTGCATCCTGAACTGTTAGATAGTTGGTAGTCGTAGGATCTGGAAAGTTATATTTTATTCCATGTAATGAGCCAACAATAAAAACCCTGTTCCTTATTTGGGGTACTCCATAATCAGCGGCATTTAATGTTGCATAATTTGTAGTGTACCCGAGTGCATGCAATTCTTTTTGAATCTGCTCAAAAAAGAACCCGTTTTCAGTTTCAATAATGCCTTTTACATTCTCAACAATAACCCAATCTGGATATTGTTCTTTTGTTAATCTTAAATATTCTTTGAAAAGCCAGTTATGCGAATTTTCTTTATTTCTAGTCTTTTGATTTGACGTAGAAAATCCCTGACAAGGGGGGCCACCAAATAAAATTTTCACATCATTTTTTTCTGCTTTACAAAAGCCATTTATTTTTACCTTTCTGATATCTTCGTTTATCAAGAGAGTGTTTGGATGATTAATTTTATAAGTTGTTGAGGCCTCTTTATCAATTTCGACAGCTACTTTTACTTTAATTCCCACCGATTCTGCGCCAATAGACATGCCGCCGGCACCAGAAAATAAATCTATTCCTATAAAATTTTGTTTAGGCATAAAAAAAGGAGCGTAAGTTAGGAAATAAGTGCGGATTAATATATATTATTATTAAATAATATATAAATTATTGTCAATCATAAATTAAAATCAGGCTTGCATTTCCAAGCATATCGCTTTTCCTCGTTTTTTAAGTGCCCATGAACGTAATGAAAAAAAACGAGAATTCAAAATAAAATAATATATATTTCTGTATTTTTCTCATAATATTTAAATTTCTTCCTTTGTCATCTTTCCACAGATCTGCCTTATGGATAACGCATAACCAAGGGGGATGACAGCAACAGCCGTCATCGGGATGGCAACTACATTTATTTTTCCATTCCCCAAAAATTCGTTAGTTTAGAGACGACACTTGTGCCTATGGCAGGTGTGTAAACCCATATTTACTACCCCAGGCTAAGGCCAAACATTTTTATTTAATATTTAAACCCTAAACGTATGCCTTACAGGCTAAAACCTGCCGAATTGCTACAGCAATTTGAGAAGTACAAAAAAAGGTGCGATGAGCACAACGTTGAACAACGTTACCGTAACGAAGTAATTACTTTTAAAAAGCCTAAAATTTACCTGCTGGAGGTGTTTTGCTGCCTGGTTGGCCTTGATGAGGACGACCTGGAGAAGCTGCGCAAAAACCGTAATTACAAAAAAGCGATAAAACAAATTGAGTTTGCTGTGCTGGCGCGTAAGCTGGACGCGCTGGTGAACGGCGAGGGCAGCGCGAGCGGCCTGATTTTCGACCTGAAGGCGAACCATGGGCTGCATGTGAAGAAGGCGAATAAAGCCCTGGAGGACCAGCATTGGGATATTACGATGAACCTGGGGAATGAGAGCATAGGAAAGTCAGTAAGTCATGAAGACAGTGAGTCAATAAGGGAAGAAGAGGAGTCAATGGGGGAAGATTTTCAGTCAATGGGTCAGGGCCCCGAAGTTTCGGGCAGTGGGTCATTTGGGGAGGAGCGGAAGCCGGAAGTGGTTGCTGAAACCAAACATGTAGACCCATCAGTATTGGGCGAGCCAATACTATTAACCAAACAATACCCCAGCGTAAACCCCGAAGACGAGCGGATGGTGGAAGTTAAGCAGGTGGTGCATGGCCTTATTACGAGGATAATGAAACCTGCCAGCAGCCTTACGCCTGAGGAGAGGGCGAAGTTTGATTATCCCAAAGGATGGATACCACCGGGGAGGTATGTTATTTATTAATAGGTGTAAGGTTTGTGGTTTAAGGCGTAAGAAAGGAAAGAATTGGGGCGTAAGGAGAGAATTAATTGAAGACAGCGTTGACCATTTGACAGAAGAAAATTTCGCGTTGTGGCGAAGCCACGCCGCGCCGGCCCAGGTGGGTTGGGTGGTGGCTGTGGCCATCTTGTTCGCAGTGGCGTTTTCGCGAAGATTGGGGGAGGCACGGTGCGTATAAGATTGCCACAGGCTTTGGCTAAGCGCATAACCCATGGAAAGCCTTCGCATTGACGGGAGGGGGTAGTAAAACCGGCAGGTTTGCATTAGGCCTGGCGTTCTTAATGTTTTTACTTATTGCTTTTTTTTGTGGCTTTGCGGTAGATAATTGCCTCGCCAGGCGCGGGTTTCTCTTCGGAGAAATAGGGTTTTCGCGCAGAGGCGCGAAGGGTTTAAGTAAATACAATAAGGCGATGTGTTTTAATATAGCTTGTAAAAATTTTGGACAGTGAATGTGCAGTACAGTATGAGGTTTTTGGCCGGTTATGGGTCTGCAAAAAGTTGTCTGAATAGGCATTGAATTTTGCAACAAAATGCAGTTGTTTTGATTGGTTTTTTAAATTAAATGATTAATAATCAATAAAATAGATTGAAAATAGGGTGGTGAAATTTTCCTCCTTTTTCCTCCCGGCGAGCCCCTTTCTCTGTCGCGGCGGCAGTGCCTGGCGAAGATTGCGGAGAAAATGGGTGTCACGCAACGCCGCAAAGGTGCAAAGGAAGAAGGGGGAGATGGTGGAGAATAGGTGCAGATGAGAAGAAATGAAATGCCCGTTCCAAAGGCTGGCGGCCGTTCCATTCTTTTGTCGCCGGGAGGCGGCAATCGCGCAAGCGCTTAAAACTGCGCGGTGCAGCGCCCTCATTCACAACGTATCCCCACCTTTTGGTCTCTCTCGGTTTTACGGTTGTTAGGTTGTACCTTTGCGCATTCTTTTCAAAAAAAGTGGTCAACCTCAATACTATGAATCTATTTGAATCGCAGGCAACCGGTTTTCAGAGACGGCACATCGGTCCTAATGAAAATGATACGCAGAAGATGTTGAAAACCATAGGCGTAAGCACTATGGAGGAGCTGGTAAGCAAAACAATTCCCAAGGGTATACGGCTGCAAAACCCGCTTAATTTGCCGGGTTCGGTAAGCGAGCAGGAATACCTTACCACCTTAAAGGAGGTGGCGGCAAAAAACAAGGTATTTAAAACCTATATAGGCCAGGGCTACTATAACACCATTACACCAAGCGTTATATTGCGCAACGTGTTTGAAAACCCTGGGTGGTACACGCAGTACACCCCCTACCAGGCCGAAATTTCGCAGGGCAGGCTGGAAAGCCTGTTAAACTTTCAAACCATGGTAAGCGACCTTACCGGTTTGGAAATTGCCAACGCCAGCCTGCTGGACGAGGCTACCGCAGCCGCTGAAGGCATGGCAATGGTTTACCACCATGTAAACAAAAGCGGTAAAGAGGGGAAGAATAAGTTTTTTGTTGATAACAACCTGTTCCCCCAAACCAAAGATGTACTGGTTACCCGTGCTGAGCCAATTGGCATTGAACTGGTGTTTGGCGACCATAACAACTGCACGCTTGACAGCACCTTTTGCGGCGCAATTGTTCAGTACCCTGACAGTAACGGCACCATACACAACTACCAGTCGTTTATAAGCGAGGTACACACGCTGGGCGGCTACGTAATAATGGCAACGGACCTGCTGGCCTTAACGCTGCTAACCAGCCCCGGCGACCTGGGCGCTGATGTGGCAGTTGGTTCGGCACAACGTTTTGGTGTTCCGCTGGGTTACGGTGGCCCGCACGCTGCATTTTTTGCGGTTAAAGACGAGTTTAAGCGTAACATACCCGGCCGTATAATAGGCGTTAGCATTGATGCACAGGGTAACCGCGCTTTACGCATGGCGCTGCAAACCCGCGAGCAACATATTAAACGCGAAAAGGCTACCAGCAATATTTGCACGGCGCAGGCGCTGCTGGCCAACATGGCGGCTATGTATGCGGTTTACCACGGCCCGGCAGGGTTGAAGGAAATTGCTGAGCGCGTGGCGCTGCTGGCCCAAACCTTAAGCGAAAGCCTTGCTGAGCTGGATTACCAGAATACGAATACTTTTTACTTTGATACCTTATCAATAAAAGCTGATGCTGCCTTAATAAAACCGCTGGCTGAAAAGCACGGCATTAACTTTTACTACAGCGCCAACGGCCAAATTTTAATCTCGCTTGACGAGACCACTACGCGAAAAGATGTGCTTGACATAGTATATGTTTTTGCTGAAGCGAAAGGGCTGGATGAAGCTACTATTGGTTTTGACAGTGAAGGTTACGAGCTGAACAACCTGCCGCCGTTTGCAAAACGTACATCGGCTTACTTAACGCACCCTGTGTTTAACATTCACCAGAGTGAAAGCCAGATGATGCGTTACATGAAGCAATTGGAAAACAAAGACCTTAGCCTTAACACCAGTATGATAAGCCTTGGCAGCTGCACGATGAAGCTGAATGCCGCCAGCGAGATGATACCGGTTAGCTGGCCCGAGTTTAGCCAGGTACACCCGTTTGCCCCGTTAAGCCAAACACAGGGTTACCAGCAAATTATTGATGAGCTTGGTTACTACCTTAACGTTATTACCGGCTTTGATGCCTGCAGCCTGCAACCCAACAGCGGCGCACAGGGCGAGTATGCCGGCCTGTTAACCATAATGGAATACCACAAGGCAAATGGTAATGCACACCGTAACGTGGTGCTTATACCTATTTCGGCACACGGCACCAACCCCGCGTCGGCAGTAATGGCGGGTATGAAAGTGGTGGTGGTGAAGAGCGATGAGGACGGCCACATTGATGTTGCCGACCTTGAAGCTAAGGCTGAACAATATAAAGACACCCTTGGTGCGCTTATGGTTACCTACCCATCAACCCACGGTGTGTTTGAAGAAAGCATTAAGAATATTTGCGAGATAATACATGAGCATGGCGGTGAGGTGTATATGGACGGCGCTAACATGAATGCCCAGGTGGGCCTTACGTCTCCGGCTGAAATAGGCGCTGATGTTTGTCACCTTAACCTGCATAAAACCTTCTCAATTCCGCATGGTGGCGGCGGCCCGGGCATGGGGCCTATTTGTGTGAAAGAGCATTTGGCGAAATACCTGCCGGGGCATGAAGCTCTTGCAGTAAAAAGTGAAAAGGGAAAAGTGAAAAGTGAGGAGAAGTATCATGCGGTTAGCGCTGCGCCTTATGGGTCGGCTTCAATATTGCTTATCAGCTATGCCTATATAAAAATGCTGGGCGCTGAAGGTGTGAAAAGATCTACCGAGTATGCCATACTAAATGCTAATTACATGCGTGCAAGGCTTGAGCCGTATTATAAAATACTGTTCACCGGCAGCGAAGGCATGTGCGCTCATGAATTTATAGTTGACCTTAGGCCGTTTAAAGCTACCGTTGGTATTGAGGCGGAAGATGTGGCCAAGCGTTTAATGGACTATGGGTTTCATGCACCTACTTTAAGCTTCCCGGTACCGGGCACTATTATGATAGAGCCTACCGAAAGTGAAGACAAAGGCGAGCTTGACCGCTTTTGCGATGCGCTGATAAGCATTCATGGCGAGATAAAAGCGATTGAAGATGGCGCCAGCGATAAAGTGGATAATGCATTGAAAAATGCCCCGCATACGCAGCATGTTATATGTGCCGACGAGTGGAGCCACAAGTACAGCCGTAAGGAAGCTGCCTTCCCGCTGTATTACTTAACGCAAAGCAAATTCTGGCCATCAATAGGGCGTATTAATAACACCTTTGGCGACAGGAACCTTGTTTGCACCTGTGAGCCGGTGGAGAGTTATGTAGAAAACTAAAACCTACAACCACCTAAATCCCCTCCAAAGAAGTCCTTCGGACTGAAGGGGGACTTGTAGACCGCATACGTTTATAAGAGCTTGATTATATCCAATAAAAGCCTGCCGGAGCTATCCGGCGGGCTTTGGTTTTGAAAGGGTGTGTAATAGATTTTTATGGATGCGGCCTTCACCCTTAAAAAAGTACCTCTCTGCCGTCATTCACAAAAAATTAAACAAATGTTTGATTAATATTAATTTGAACAATTACCTTTGCTTTCTGTTTTAAAAGTTTGCCTGCCATATTTAAGAGAGAACCTTCTTCATAACCAATAACCACTGGTAGTAACCATTTGGCAAGGATATTATTAACCAATTATGAAAAAACTAGTAAGCTTTTTTTGCGTACTTATATTGTTAACAGCTCCCGGATCTATTAATGCTCAGCCAGGCAGAGATACCCTGCCAGCCGCCACGCTGCAGCAATGTGTGCAGTATGCGCTGCAGCACCAGCCATTGGTGCAACAGTCGCTTATTGACCAGCAAATAATAGAAACTACTATTAAAAGCAAACTGGCAGACTGGTACCCGCAGTTAAACCTGGCGGCTAACCTGCAGCATAACTTTCAGTTGCAGGCCAGCAAGTTTGGCGACTCGGTGGTGCATTTAGGTACGTACAATACGTCTGCCGCACAGCTGCAGTTAACACAGAACATTTTTAACCGGGATGTGTTGCTGGCAAGCCGCACTGCTAATGATGTTCGCACCCAGGCAAGGCAGTTAACCGAGGCCGATAAAATTGTAGTTGCGGTTAGCGTTAGCCAGGCATTTTATAACGTACTGCTTACCCAAAAGCAGATTGAACTAACTGGGGAAGATATTAAGCGCCTGCAGGTAAGCCTTAAAGATGCATACGCGCAGTACCAGGCCGGCATAGTTGATAAAATTGATTATAAGCGCGCAACTATAAGCCTTAATAACTCATTGGCGCAGCTAAAAGGACAGAGTGATTCGTTAAAGGCAAAGTACTCATTATTAAAGCAGTCTATGGGTTATCCTGACAGCGCCTACCTGGCTTTGCAATACGACTCAACCCAAATGCAGCAGGAAATATTGATAGACACCACGCAGAATATAAATTTTGATAACCGTATTGAATATAAGTTGCTGCTTACCCAAAGGCGTTTGCTGCTGGCTAATATTAAATACAACAAGCTGGCATATTTGCCTTCTGTCTCGGCGTTTGGTGCGTATAACTTTAACTATTTTAATAACGACCTTGGCAAACTGTATAACCAAAACTATCCTACATCATGGGTGGGTATACAGCTATCATTTCCTATTTTCCAGGGCTTTAAAAGAATACAAAATGTACGGGGCGCCGAACTTGCCTTTAAGCGAAGCGACTATGGTGTTATAGGTTTAAAAGATTCAATAACCACCCAGTACGAGCAGGCATTGGCCACTTACAAAAGCAATTTATACGACTATGGTGTTTACAGGGAGAACCTGCAGTTGGCAACAGATGTTTACAATACACTTGAATTGCAATACAAAGCAGGCATTAAAACCTACCTTGATGTAATTACAGCCGAGGATGTTTTGCGCGCTGCTGAAATAAGCTATGCCAACGCATTATACCAGGTATTAATAAGTAAAATAAGTGTACAAAAGGCGCTGGGCACCGTTCAATATTAACAACAGAAAAACTCAACTATTTTATATGGATAGTATGTTTAAGACAAGTATTATTATAGCGGCTATAGTTTTAATTACAGGTTGCGGAAGCAAAAAGCAGCAGGCGCCTCAGGCGCCACCGCCGGTAAGCGTAAATGCTATTACTGTTTCAACAGGCGATGCCGTGTATTATGATGTGTACCCCGCTACCATTGCACCGCTTAACCAGGTTGATATACGCGCACAGGTTTCAGGCTATATAACAGGTATATTTTTTAAAGACGGCGACCACGTATCTAAAGGCCAAAAGCTGTATACTATTGACGACCAAACCTACGAGGCTAATTACCAGCAGGCATTGGCCAATGTAGCCGTACAAAAAACCAACCTGGTAAAAGCACAGAAGGATGCAGACCGTTACCACTTTCTTGATAAGCAAGATGCCATTGCCAAGCAGCAGGTTGATTATGCTGATGCCGCACTGGATGCTGCTAAAAAGCAGGTTGATGCATCAGAGGCGAATGTTAGAAGCGTTGAAACAAATCTTAAATACTCTACTATTTATGCGCCATTTGACGGTACCATCGGTATATCGCAGGTTAAGGTGGGTACCGCAGTTGCGCCGGGCACGCAGGTGCTTAACTCTGTGTCGCAGGATGATCCGTTAGCAGTAGATGTGCAGGTTGACCAAAAGCAGATACCACGCTTTACCACGCTGCTGGCTACGGGCGGTGGTGTAAGAGATTCTGCGTTTATGTTTGTACAGCCTGATGGTTCTGTATATGCTGCACCGGGTAGCATATCGTTAATTGACCGTGCTGTTGACCCGCAAACAGGCACCATAAAAACAAGGCTGGTTTTCTCAAATCCCAAAGATGCTTTAAGACCGGGCACCACCGGCAATGTGCGTATAAAAAATAATGCCGGTGATGTTATATTGATACCTTATAAAGCTGTTACTGAACAAATGGGCGAATTTATTGTGTACGTGGTTATACCGGGCGATAAAGTAACGCAGCGCAAAATAACCTTGGGCACACATGTAAACGATAAAGTTGTGGTAACAAGCGGGTTAAAGGTTGGAGAGCAAATTATAATTGACGGTGTGCAAAAGCTGCGCGACAGCAGCGCTATTACTTTTGGCGCGGCACCGGCGGCACCGGGAGCAGCAGGGGCAAAAGGGAAATAGTTTAAAGCCTGGAGTTTAAGGTTGAATACCCAATATTAAACACTCAAAGTTCAGGTGAAGAAAGAAAGAACAGTTTCACGGTAAGAAAGGAATTGACGAAATTATAAACGTAACAGACTAAATAAACGCTTTTAGAAGGTTTCACGTTTCACGATTGACGATTCACGCAAAGGCGTTTCACGTTCAAAGGCAAACACATGATAGCAGATACTTTTATAAAAAGGCCGGTAACGGCGATAGTAATATCGGTAGTAATACTTTTGGTGGGCACTATTTCGCTGATGAACCTGCCCGTTAGCCAGTACCCTGAAATTACGCCGCCAACTGTAAACGTAACTACGCAGTTTATTGGCGCCGATGCGCAAACGGTTGAGCAAACGGTTACCACACCTATCGAAACACAAATTAATGGTACGCCCGGTATGGCTTACATGCAGGGCAACAGTACCAGCAACGGGCAAAGCACCATAACCGTAACCTTAAATGTGGGTACTAATGTTGACGTTGCAACGCTTGATATTCAAAACCGGGTAAGTATAGCAACACCGCCGTTGCCTGATGTGGTAAAGCGTATTGGTATAACCACCCGTAAGCGTAACCCCAGTATATTAATGCTGGTGGCCATGTACAGCCCCAATGGTACGCACAGCGTGCCTTTTGTTGATAACTACACCAACATATATGTGCGTGATGCTTTACTGCGTGTTCAGGGCGTGGGCGACGTGTTTACCCGTGCGGACGACTTTAGCATGCGTATATGGCTTCAAACAGATAAGCTGGCGCAATTAGGGCTTACTTCAAATGATATTACCAATGCGTTATCTGAACAAAACCTGCAGGTTGCGGCCGGTTCAGTTGGGGTGCCGCCACAAACGGCCGCATCTGCTTTTGAATATACCGTTTTAACCAACAGCCGTTTAAGTACCGAGCAGCAGTTTGACAGTATAATTGTTCGCGCTAACCCGCAAACAGGCTCCATCGTGTATTTAAAAGATGTTGCAAGGGTTCAGCTTGGTAAATTCAGCTACGCCAGCAACTCGTTTGTTGATGGTAAAAGAGCATCATACCTGCTTATTTACCAGGCACCCGGCAGTAACTCGCTTGTAACAGCACAAGGTGTCTATAATGCAATGGATGCACTGAAAAAATACTTCCCGAAGGATATTGATTATATAGTGCCATTCGAAAGCGTATCGGTGGTAAAGGTGTCTATTGACGAAGTGATCAAAACGTTGCTTATAGCTTTGGGGCTTGTAATAGTGGTGGTATTTTTGTTCCTGCAAAACTGGCGCTCAACCCTGATATGCGTAATAGCCATACCGGTATCTATTATAGGTACGTTTATATTTTTCATACCGCTAAACTTTACCATAAACACATTAACCATGTTTGGGTTTGTATTGGCTATTGGTATTGTGGTAGACGATGCCATTGTGGTAGTAGAAGCGGTGCAGCATTATATTGATGTTGAAAAAATAACGGCCCGGGAAGCCACAGTCAAGGCCATGAAAGATATATCAGGCCCGGTAGTTGCCATTGCCTTAATATTGGCGGCGGTATTTGTGCCGGTTGGGTTTATACCCGGCCTGGTAGGCAGACTATACCAACAGTTCGCCATCACTATCGCTATCTCGGTGATAATCTCAGCATTTGTGGCGCTGTCGTTAACACCGGCTTTGTGTACCATATTGCTTAAACCTGTTCATCTTAATAAAGATTCAAAAGGGCTTAATAAGTTCTTTTATAAATTTAATGAAGGGTTTAGAAAGCTGTCTATCAATTATACACTTGGTGTAAAAGGCTGGATAAAAAAAGCGCCCTACATTGTTGTGCTGCTTATATGTGTTGCGGTGGGCACCGTATTATTGTTTAGAAATAAGCCAACGGGTTTTATACCTACTGAGGATGAGGGCCGTTTATATGTTACTTACGAAATACCTGAAGCATCATCAACCAACCGAAGCCTTTTGGTGCTAGACAGCATGATGAAGATTATTAAAGCCACGCCTGGTGTAGATCACTTTGCTGCATTGGGTGGCCTTAATGCTATTACGTTCGCAACAAAGTCAAACAGCGGCACCATATTTACACAGCTAAAGCCATGGGACGAAAGAAAGAGCGATTCACTGCAAATGCAGGGTGTGCTGGCTGCGCTGATAAAACGGCTTTCGGTTATAAAAGAAGCTACGGTAGTGGTTATTCCCCCACCAGCTATACCAGGCCTTGGCCAAACAGGCGGTTTTACTTTTGAACTTGAGCAAAAGCAAACCAACGATGATATAAAGGCTTTTGAACGCGTGGTAAATACCTTTGTGGCAACAGTTAACAAGCAGCCTGAAATAAGCCGCGCCTTTACTTTCTTCTCAGCACACACACCTGGCTACCAGGTTACGGTTGACAGAGATAAAGCCAAACGCCTTGGCTTATCACTTGCAGATGTATACAACACCATGCAAACGTATTTGGGCAGCGCATATGTAAACGACTTTACTATTTACGGCAGAAACTTTCACGTGGTGGCACAGGCCGATACCATTTACAGGCAGGACATAAAAGACCTGGGCAATTACTATGTAAAAAATGCTGCCGGCCAAATGATACCTTTAAGTACAGTTACAAGTTATAAGGTTATTGAAAGCGCGCCTTTAATATCGCACTATAACATCTTCCGTACGGCTGAAATAAATGGCAGCAGTAAAGACGGCTTCAGCAGTGGCCAGGCCATTGAAGCCTTAAAGCGCGTGGCAGACCAGGTGTTGCCAGAAGGCTATGGTTATGAGTTCTCCGGCCTTAGCGCGCAGGAAATTAGCGCAGGCAACAGTACGGTTTATATTTTCTCGCTCTCTATATTATTTGTGTTCCTGTTTCTTGCGGCGTTGTATGAAAGCTTTGCGGTGCCATTCTCCGTATTGCTTGCGGTACCTATTGGTATGTTTGGCGCCATACTTATGTTAACATTTAAACCAGCTATCGTAAATAACATTTATGCGCAAATAGGTTTAATAACATTGATAGGCCTTTCTGCTAAAAACGCCATTTTGATCGTTGAATTTGCCAAAGAACGTGTTGATAAAGGCATACCTGTTGTGTCAGCCACCCTTGAGGCTGTTAAGCTGCGGTTAAGGCCAATATTAATGACGTCGCTGGCGTTTATATTAGGTGTACTGCCGCTGGTGTTTGCGAAAGGTGCGGGTGGTATTGCACGTGAAACAATTGGCTGGACCGTTATGGGTGGTATGCTTGCAGCCACATCGCTGGCCATATTTATTGTGCCGGTATTGTTTGTAATTATAATAAGGGTAAGCTACAGCAAACGCAAGCTTGAAACATTGCATATTACAGCCATGGAGAACAGTGCGGAGGATAACCCGCATGATGTGTAGCGATTGTCCCGAAGGGACCGCTTTGCGGCAGATTAACCGATTGCAGATTTGATCTGCACTATAGATAAAATACAAAAGCTCTTTCATGCGGAAAGATCTTTTGTATTTTATATGTCTTAGTTGCATCCATCAATTCAACCGTTGCTTCTTGTATTGAATAGGACTAACGCCTGTTTCTTTTTTGAACAGCCTTGAAAAATATGGCAGGTTTTCAAACCCAAGCCCATAGGCTATTTCAGCAATTGTTTCGTCAGCTCCCTTCAATAAATTCTTGGCTTCTGAGATAAGAAAGATATGTATCAGTTCAATGGCTGATTTGCCTGTTTCCTGTTTTAGCATATCACTTAAGTAACGTGGTGAAACATATAATTGTGACGCCATATATTTTACCGTGGGTAATCCCTGTTCACTTAACAAGCCGCTTTCAAAATAAGAAGTAAGAATATTATTGAACTTAGATACTGTATTGCCCGACATTTCTGTTCTGTTAATAAACTGCCGCTTGTAAAACCGTTGGGAATATTTTAGGATGGAGTCTATATGCCCCAGCATAATATCCTTGCTGTATTCATCCTGGTTGTTGTTATACTCGTTATTAATTTTATGGTACAGTTCCCAAATGGTCTGCTCTTCTTTAGGTGAAAGGTGTAGCGCTTCGTTGGCTTCGTAATCAAAAAAATGATACTTCTTAATATCGTCATGCAGTTTGTGGCCGTGCAAATAGTCTTCATGAAAAAATATAGCAAAGCCGTCTTCTTCCAGGTGCAGGTCTTTTATCTGCATCCTTTGCCTCGGCTTTATAAAGTACATACTACCGCCGGTGCTGTGGTCATACCGGGTGCGGCCATAAACAATAACGCCCGACTTCATTTTTTTAAATGCTATCATATAAAAATCACCCGTAAAATCCTTATCAGTACGGTCGCATGTATCCCGGCAAAAAACCGTGCTTAGCATCGGGTTTTCTGGTGGAGGAAACCCGTTGGCCTTATGCATCTCGCCTAAAGTTTTAAAATGTACCATTTTAACGTCTTTATCAAACAAATTTACGCCGGTTTTTGCCAGCGTAAATTTGATAATTATTAATTATTTGCCGTGTGCCTTTACGGCCACGTCGTTCCATTCCTCCCAGGTAGCCAGCCTTTGTGCGTATACCTGTTTAACCCATGGTAATGCAACCTTGCCTAAAAACAAGCGCAGCGGCGGGTTAGGGGTATCAATAAGTTTTAATATAGCTTCAGCGGTTGCTTCAGGTATGCCAAATGCATCATCAGTCAATCCCTCGGTAAATGCTTTTTTCACTCCATCATAAGCAGGTATTGCCTGTGAGCGTGTAGCAGATGAGCCAAACCAGTCTGTACTAAAACCATTGGGTTCAATAAGGGTAATGTCAATACCAAAGCCTTTTACTTCTGTAGCCAGCGTTTCGCTTAAGCCTTCTACCGCCCACTTGGTAGCATTATATAAGCCCAAAACGGGTAGTGATGCAACACCCAGCACACTTGATACCTGTATGATGTGCCCCTTGCCCTGCGCACGCATAACAGGTAGTACTGCCTGGGTAAGCCATAACAGCCCAAAAACATTTGCTTCAACCTGGTTACGTGCTTCTTCTTCGGTTGCTTCTTCAATTGTACCAATAAGGCCATAGCCGGCATTGTTTATCAACACATCAATTTGCCCAAAGTGTTGTTTGGCCTGGTTAACCGCTGCAAAAGCCGCCTGCCTGTTGGTAACGTCTAATTGTATGGGCAATAATGCATCACCGTACTGCTGTTTCAGTTGTTTTAATGTATCTAAGTTTCTAACGGTTGCCGCAACTTTATCGCCGCGTTGTAAAAAAGCCTCTGCCCAAATTTTGCCAAATCCGCGTGAGGCGCCTGTAATAAAAATTGTCTTTGCCATTGTTTTGTGCTTTAATTATTTTGATGACACAAAGCTACTATGGCCTAATGCGGTGGTGTTTATACAAAAGTGGGCAAGATTGATACAGATTTACGGGTTTATACAGATATTACATAATTTAGCCATGATAATATAACACTGTTTGCTATGGCGCCATTACTAAACGTATTTACCAGCTTGTATAATGAGGTTATAGGTTTTTTGGGTATACAGCCGCTTATTGATATGTATAAAAGCGGCGATTACAGCAGCCTGCATACACTGCAGGGCATTGAAAATTCAGTTGGTCCTGTTATACCGCTGTTGCTTATAATTGAAATAGTACGTGCGGCTTTCTATAAAAGGTTTAAGGTTATTGATTATAAGGTGCAGTTTTTTACCTATGTATTTAATCGTTTTGCCGGCCAGTTTTTGGCTATTGCCGCTACGGCTTTTTGTATTGGTCTTTTTGAGAAATATGCTGTTATTAAAACCAGCTTTACATGGTACTGGTTGATTTACGGATATATAGTTTGGGAACTTGCACATTTTGTATATCACTTTTGTGCACACAAAGTACGGTTGCTGTGGTGCCTGCACAGTACGCACCACGCACCGCAAGCCATGAATCTTTCGGTTACCTATGCCCACTTTATTTTAGAGGCGCCGTATGCTGACGTTGTGCGCACCAGTATTTGCATATTACTTGGTGTAAACCCTGCCTTGTTGTTTTTTATAATGTTTATTGACGGCACCTGGGGTGCTTTTATACATATAGGGGAGAATGTACTGAAAGATGGCCGCCTGGGCTTTATGAATAAAATTATTTTAACGCCAAGCCATCACCGTGTGCACCATGCGCGCAACCCGCTTTATATGGACACCAACTTTTGCAACCTGCTAAATATTTGGGACAGGGTATTTGGCACGCTGGAAGATGAAAACAAAAAAATACCTATTGAGTATGGTATAACGCGTAAAATGAACCCCAATAATTTTTGGGATGTTTATTTTGGAGAGATAATAGCCCTCGCTAAAGATGTGTACCACGCCCCCGGGTTAAAAAATAAAATGCTTTATATATTTATGCCGCCGGGCTGGAGCCACACCGGCGAACACAAAACAGCAAGGGTTGTACGAAATGAATATTTGCAAAAGGCGAAAAGGCCACAAGCAGTTTTTGAAGAAAGCAACTAATAATAGTAATAAAGGTCCTTTTTTTAATTTTTTTCGAATCCCTGTCCAAAATCAAATACTCCGTTTGTTATATAGTTGTAATATCAATTATTCAACTATTAAAAACAGTAACAATGAGAAAGTTAGCGGTATTTAATTTTGTAAGCCTTAACGGCTTTTTTGCAGGCGCCAACGGTGATCTAAGCTGGCACAAAAACCAACCCGAGGATAAAGAGAAAGACGATTTTGGGCAGGCGGGCGTAGCCAGCGACTGCCTGACTATTTTTGGCCGTAAAACCTACCAAATGATGGCCGGCTTTTGGCCAACCATCGGCATGCAGGTTGACCCTGTAATGGCTGAAGGAATGAACAAAGCCGAAAAAATCGTTTTCTCAAAAACGCTGGATAAGGCAGAATGGAACAACACATGGCTTATAAAAGACGACATGATAGCGGCCATAAAGAACCTGAAGCAGCAACACGGCAAGGATATGATTATATTAGGCAGCGGCACCATTGTTACCCAATTGGCTGAGGCCGGTTTGATAGATGAGTTTCAATTTATGATCGATCCTGTTGCCCTGAGCCAGGGAACGCCAATATTTAGCGGTATAAAACAAAACCTTGAATTAAGGCTGGTTGACCACAAAGTATTTAAAAGCGGAGTGCTGGTACTTACTTATAAACCCGCTTAGCTTAAACCGGGCAGGTGTCTTGATCACCCCCTTAAATTGTCGTGTTAAGCCACACAATACCTGCAACATCGTTATTAAGTTTGTATAGTTAATATTGGTAAGACTAAAACGGTTAATATGAAAATACTAACATTCAATAACGACATACAGGTTATGTATGTGCAGGCAGTATCCTTTCCCAATGGTGTTATGGCCGCACACGAAAAATTGCACAGTATAGTGCCACACTCAACTGAAAGAAAGTACCTGGGCATATCCCGTCCTGAAAACGGCAGCATACAATATAAAGCAGGCGCCGAAGTACTTAAGCCCGGTGAGGCAGAACAATACGGCCTTAAAACACTGGTGTTACCTAAGGGAAATTATATAAGTGTAACCATTAACGATTACATGAAAAATATACCGGCTATTGGCAACACGTTTCAGCAGCTAATTGCACAGCCGGGTATTGACCCTGAAGGTTACTGTGTTGAGTGGTATTTAAACGACAAAGATGTTATTTGCATGGTAAGGGTGGCGGGAAAATAGGCTAACGCCCGGTTGGCATTGTATTATTAAATTAAAGCATTGTACACTAAAATTATGCTGCGGCATAAGCAAACAAAAACAACATGGAAGAATATTTAATACTGATGCGCCTTGACTTAATAACCAAGGATGCACAGCCCAGCCCCGAACAAATGCAGGTATATATGAAGATGTACCAGGACTGGGTGGGTGGCATAGCCGCACAAAACAAGTTTGCAGGCGGTAAAGGGCTTTCAACAGAAGGTAAAGTGGTAAAAGGTAGCATAATTACTGATGGCCCCTTTGCAGAAACAAAAGAATCGCTGGCAGGTTTTATTATTGTTAGGGCTGAAAGTTTTGAAGATGCGTTAAGCATAGCAAAAGCCTGCCCTATTTTAAAAGGAGACAGCAATAATAGCGTTGAGGTGAGAAAAGTAGTGTCAAGGCATAACAAAGGTTAATAAGTATGGGCAATGAAGAACTGTTACCCCATTTATTCAGGACTGAATACAGGAAAATTGTTGCTGTATTGTGCCGGCGTTTTGGCTTTGCCCAGATTGAAAGCGCGGAAGACATTGCCAGCGAAACTTTTTTAACAGCCGCGCAATGCTGGGGTATTGAAGGGTTGCCTAACAACCCGGCCGCATGGTTGTATAATGTTGCCAAAAATAAAGCGGTTAATTTCTTAAAAAGGGATACACTGTTTCAACAAAAAATTACACCGGTTTTAAAAGATGCAGCAGAGTACAAGGAAGATGCAGACATAGACCTTAGCCCGCAAAATATTAACGACAGCCAGTTGCAAATGATGTTTGCTGTTTGCCACCCTTCGCTTTCGGCTGAGGCGCAGGTAGGATTATCATTGCGTATTTTGTGCGGCTTTGGTATTGAAGAAATTGCTGACGCTTTCTTGTCAAATAAAGAAACCATCAGCAAAAGGCTGCAAAGAGCAAAAGAGAGGCTGAGGGACGAGAAGATAAGCATTGAGTTGCCATCTGCACAGCATATTGAGGAGCGCCTTGCACCTGTATTAACCACTATTTATTTATTATTTAATGAGGGGTATTTTTCCATAAGTAACGATAGGGTACTTAGTAAAGAGCTTTGCTTTGAAGCTATGCGTTTATGTACCATGCTTGTTGAAAACACGTATACCAATAAGCCCCGGGTAAATGCATTGCTATCGTTAATGTGCTTTCATGCGTCAAGGTTTGATGCACGTACCGGTAAAGATGGTGCGCCTGTGTTGTATGATGACCAGGACACTACCCTTTGGAATACTGACCTGGTTAGTAAAGGGGTGTATTTTTTGCACTGTTCTGCCGCAGGCGATACTATTTCAAAGTATCATTTGGAAGCGGGGATAGCGTATTGGAATACACATAAAGAAGATGCCAAAGAGAAATGGGAAAACATACTGCAGCTATATAACCGCCTGCTGCAAATTGAATACAGCCCTGTTGCGGCGCTTAACAGAACCTATGCACTTTCAAAAGCAAACGGCAAACAAGAAGCGATTATTGAAGCGGAGAAGTTGCAGCTAACGGGCAACCGCTTTTATTTTGCTTTGCTGGGTGAGTTATATGCAGGCGGTGACAACGCAAAAGCGAAGCTGAATTTTGAGAAGGCTTATGCATTAGCTAAAACCAAAGCAGATAAACAGGCTATTGAAAAAAGAATAGCGGGTTTGTGAGGTTACGCGGGATGTCATCCTTCAAAAGAATGTCGTCCCTGTGAGTGAAGTTCGTGATAAAAGAATAAAGCAAACAGAATGGTTGAAGTATTTAAAACAAATGTGCAATGCCCGCATGAAGCAGCAATAATGTTGAAGAAGCTTGGCAGTCATTTTCCGTTGTATAAAATAAATTTCGACCTTGAAGACTGCGACCGCATTTTACGCGTGCAGGGCGATGGCATTACACCACATACTATTGTACAATTGTTGTGTGAAGATAATTTTGAGTGCGTGGTGTTGGATTAATGGTTCTAAAATATTGCTCCGCCGCTTCAGCGTAGGGCGGCTGGCAAAATTCTTGAGGCTATATGTTCAGCGGCATTTTAAAAATTGCCCTCCATTCAAGCATAGTTCCGTTCTTTTTAAAGCCAAGATTTTTTATGGGCGATAATGCTGATGTTAATTCGTTTATGTCAGTATAGTAATAACCACTTACTATTTTTTCCACTCTTCTGTTCTTAATAAAAAACAACATTTTATAAGGTCCGCCTCTGCTAAGTGATTGCGTTTCTATATAACCGTCAAACCAGTTTAAGTTGTATGTTTTGGTGCGAATTGAAATGATGTTTTTGAATATTATAATATTTTCATGAGTATTTATTGTTATTGTAAAAGCCCGACTATGTACCGAAATGAAGAAGTATAAAAAGCTAAGGTTTAAAAAAATAGTGTATAAAACACCCATTGTACTTTCTCCTATACTGCCTTTAGGTGCGCCTGCCTGCAGGGAAATAAATAACAGGTAATCCAAAAAACAAATAGCTATAAAACAAATTGGGAGCAGTACTATTAACGCAATAGCCATCCCCCTAAGCTTAGGTTGTATCATGGGTTTTTGGTTTAAAAATAACTTATTTTATGTGTAGCTAAGTTATTTGACCATGTCACATTTTTTCATCTACATACACCTTTTCCATTTTCAATAATAATTCCTATCTTTCTGCCTTGCTGCGTACATGCACACGCAGTAATACTTTCCTGTAGGTTTTTCATATTGCCATACATATAATTAACTGCAACGTAGTTGCCGCGCATATGTATTGATAAATGTGTAACCCTGTAAACTAACTGTATGCTTTATAAAAGAATAATTGTTTGTGCTTTTTGTATTGCCTGTTTTGTTGCTGTTTTGTCGCAGCCTGGCAGTGTGGGCAAACCTGCAGTGCCGCTATTAACCAATGTTGACAACATGCTTGATAACGAGATGCCAAAAGTTATAGCATGGCGAAGGGATATACACCAGCACCCTGAACTAAGCAACCGCGAATTTAGAACAGCCAAACTGGTGGCAGACCATTTACGCGCGCTGGGCATGGAAGTAAAAACCGGTGTTGCCAAAACGGGCGTTATAGGTATTTTAAAAGGCGGTAAGCCCGGCCCCGTTGTAGCGCTGCGTGCAGATATGGATGCACTGCCGGTGGCAGAGCGTAACGATCTGCCATTTCGTTCAAACGATTCAACATTGTACAACGGTAAGATGACGCCCGTTATGCACGCCTGCGGGCACGACTCGCATGTGGCAATGCTGCTTGGTGTTGCTGATATACTTACCTCACTTAAAAGCCAGTTGAAGGGTACAGTGAAATTTATTTTCCAGCCCGCTGAAGAAGGGCCACCCGCAGGCGAGGACGGCGGCGCAAAAATGATGGTGAGGGAGAATGCTTTGATCGACCCCAATGTAGATGTAATTTTTGGGCAGCATATTTCATCAGGGGATAAGATAGGCACCTTTACTTATAAGCCCGGCAGTGTTAGTGCAGAAAATGATGTGTTTCGTATAACCATTCACGGCAAGCAAAGCCATGGTGCCGCACCATGGGGTGGCATTGACCCTATAGTAACTGCCTCGCAAATAGTGCTGGGGCTGCAAACTATTATAAGCCGTAACAGCCAGCTAACTAAACAAGCGGCCGTTATTACAGTGGGCAGCTTTCACGCAGGTAACCGGGAAAACATTATACCTGAAGAGGCTGTGTTAACGGGCACCATAAGAACACTTGACAGTAATATGCGCAACATTATACAAAAAAGAATGCACGAGGTAGTGGATGGTATTGCAGCAAGCGCCGGTGCAACTGCGGAAGTTAAAATTACTATGGAAGATGCCATGCTGGTTAACAACCCGGCGTTAACTGAGGAAATGGCCCCAACGCTTAAAGCTATTGCAGGTGATAGCAACATTACTATTGTACAGGCAGGTACCGGCGCTGAGGACTTTGCCTACTTCGCCCAAAAAGTACCCGGCTTTTATTTTGAAACAGGTGCGTTGCCGCCGGGTGCATACGCGGCACAGGTGGGCCACCACACACCGGGTTTTATGATTGATGAAAGCGGGTTTAAATATGGTGTAAAAGCGTTATGCTGGCTTACGCTAACCTATATGGAAAAACATTCAGCACCTTCTAAATAACTTGTACATGTGTATGCGCATTCATTCAAAAATATGTTTGTTGCTTGTTGCAGGGCTATTGCCTTTTATGCTGCTGGCGCAACAGCCGCCGCCGGGCTTAGACGGTTATGTTGACAGCGTGCTTGCTGCATTTGAGGTGCCGGGCATAAGCCTTTCTATTGTTAAAGATGGTAAAGTAATTGTGGCAAAGGGATATGGTGTAAAAAAGCTTGGCGAAAAAACACCCGTTGATGCACGCACCTTGTTTCTTATCGCCTCTAATACCAAGGCTTTTACCGCCGTAGCGCTGGCCATGCTGGTTGAAGAAGGTAAACTGCAATGGGACGATCCTGTTATTAATTACCTGCCATGGTTTAAAATGGCAGATGCGTGGGTAACATCGCAAATAACAGTGCGCGACCTGTTAGTACATCGCAGTGGCATTGCTGCCTATGCGCACGACCTTCTTATTTTTCCGCCATCAACCTATTCACGGAAAGAGATATTGATGAAGGTGAAAGATATTCCGCTGGTGCACAGCTTTAGAACTACCTATGCGTATGACAATGTATTATACCTGGCTGCCGGTGAAGTTATTAAAGCGGTTAGCGGTATGGAATGGGAAGATTTTATACAAACCCGCATTCTTAATAAAATTGGTATGAAGGAAACCGTAGCAAGGTTTAGCAGTATACCCGGCCATAATAATGTTTCATCCGCACATATGCGGCTACATAATGTTGTTCAGGCTGATGACCGGGTATTTCAGCAGGCTATTGGCGATGCGGGTGATCCGGCAGGTGGTATTGCGAGCAATGCTACTGATATGGCCGCGTGGCTTATAACGCAGCTTGACAGTGGCAGGGCGGTAAACAGCAATCGCATTTTTAAAGCTGAATCGGCCAAAGAGTTATGGAAGATAGTTACGCCTATACCTGTTGGTAAAGCGCCCGCAGGTTTGGAACCGTCGCAGATGGATTTTTGGGGTTATGCATTGGGCGTCCGCTGTTATAATTATGGCGCTTATAAAATAGTTGGGCACGGCGGCAAGCTTGATGGCTTTGTTTCGCAGGTTGCATTTGTGCCTAAATTAAACCTTGGTATTTCCGTACTAACCAACCAGGAATCAACAGGTGCGTATTGGTCTATTATTTATCATGTGCTTGATTATTACATGAACAATAAACCATTTGACTGGAAGGCAGGGTATAAAAGATTGCTGGACTCATCATTGATTGAATGGAAAAGAGATTGGAAGGCTGCCAATTTTGTACCTGACACTTCAAAACATTACGCACTGTCATTACAGCAATACGCCGGTGTTTACCGCGATGCTTACATGGGCGATGTTACTGTTACATTAGATGGAACAAAGCTGCACCTTCAGTTTAACCAGTCACCGGAGCTAACGGCTGACATGCTTCCCTTTCAATACGAAACATTCTTAACGACCTTTAAAAATCCATACCTTAAAGCCGATGCTTACGGTACATTTGCTATAGGCCCGGGTGGAAAAGTAGAAGGGCTGAAATTAAAGGTGATAGACCCGGATTCAGATATTAGTTTTGATGATCTGGCTTTGCAAAAAGTTAAGTAGAAAATAACCCATCATTCAACATAACAATTATTTACATGCAGTTAAGTAACAGTAAAAAAGGAACGGCAGCGGTTTGGGCAGGTGAAGGCGACCTGCAAACAAAAGGCACAGCAACATCGCCCATAGTTAACAGTGTGGCATTTTCATATACAGATCTTGATGAATGGCATAAAGTAGCCACCGGTGGCGCTGAAGGGTTTATATACAGCCGTAACACCAACCCTACCGTTGCAGTGCTGGAAGAAAAGATACGCGTACTGGAAGGCGCTGAAGCTGCTACCAGCTTTGCTACCGGCATGGCAGCAATAAGCAATACACTATTTACTTTTCTTACAGCAGGTAAAAGAGTAGTATCGTTAAAAGACACTTATGGCGGCACCAGCAAATTGTTTCTTGACTTTTTACCGTTATATAATATTCAGGTTACCCTGTGCGACACTACAGACCATGAACAAATAGAAATGGAAGTTGCCAAAGGCTGCGACGTGCTGTACCTTGAAACGCCCACCAACCCCACGTTAAAAATAGTTGATATAAAACGCCTTGCTGCTGCCGCTAAAAAGGCAGGAGCAGTGACCGTGGTTGATAACACATTTGCTACACCCATCAACCAAAACCCTTTACAGTTGGGTGCAGACCTTGTTCTGCACAGTGCAACAAAGTTTTTATGCGGCCATTCTGACGCACTGGGCGGTGTGCTTTCCGGTAAAAAGGAGCTGGTGCAAAAAGTATTTCATTTTAGGGAGATAAACGGCGCAAGCCTGCAGGCAGACCCAGCTTATATGATTGCCCGTGGTATGAAGACGCTTGAACTGCGTATTGAGCGACAAAACGCTTCTGCTTTAACTATTGCTAACTATTTAAAGTCACACCCAAAAGTGAAAGATGTTTTTTATCCCGGCCTTGAAACCCACACAGGTTATGATATAGCCGTTCAGCAAATGCGCGGCTTTGGTGGTATATTAAGCTTTGCACTTGACGGCGGTTATAGCCTGGTGCAGAAGTTTTTGCCTTCGCTTAAGCTGGTGCATTTAGCGGCAAGCCTTGGTTCAGTAAGTACCCTGGCCGGCCCGCCGCGCACAACCAGCCATGTTGAGCTGACTGAAGAACAGCGCAAAATGTTAGGCATACCTGAAAGCCTTATACGTTATTCGGTGGGTATTGAAAACGTGGATGATCTGTTGGCTGATATTGAGGCTGCGTTGAAAAGATTGTAAGTCTGTCCAATGTCAATGCAAAAACAGATGGTGCTTTGTAAGGCTTCTTATGCGTAATCGTCTCACTACCAAAAATCACTATTATGAAAAAAATTTATTTGGTAGTTATGTTGTTTTTTGCGGGTGTGTTTGCGGTACATGCACAAAAAGCGGAAGTATTTACAAAAGATGGTGTTGCTATTAATGGTTATGATGCCGTAGCGTATTTTACAAAAAGCCAGCCGGTAAAGGGCGACAGTAAATTCTTATTAAAGTGGAATAATGCTACGTGGTATTTTGCCAGCCAGGAAGATCTTGACCTGTTTAAAGCTAATCCCGCTAAGTATGCACCACAATATGGCGGGTATTGTGCTTATGGCTTATCAGAAAATCATAAAGCACCAACAAAGCCAGACGCGTGGACTATTATAAACGGGAAGCTTTATCTTAATTATAACCTTGATGTAAAAGCAGATTGGCAAAAGAACACGGCTGAACGTATTAAAAAGGCTGATATTTATTGGCCGGCCATAAAAGACAAAGAATAATATATGTATTGGTTGCTGCAGGTAATGTGCGGCAACCTGTATAATTTTAAGGTATAAAACTGATGGTATGAAACGGGTTGCATTGTTTGGCCTGCTGTTGATATTGATATTATCTGCATCCTTCACCTTGTATAATAAGAAGAAGGGGCATGAGGCGGGCAATGGTTTTGCGGTGGTGGAATTATTTACTTCCGAAGGTTGCTCAAGCTGCCCGCCGGCTGATGATGCTGTAGCAAAACTGTTGAAAGACTATAACAATAACGTATATGTTCTTGGCTTTCACGTTGATTACTGGGACAATCTTGGCTGGAAGGATGAATTTAGCAATGCCGCTTACACAGCAAGGCAACAGCAATATAGCCGCAAGTTTGGCCCCAATGCTATTTATACGCCTCAGGCAATTGTAAATGGCGCGGCACAATTTGTGGGGTCTGATAATAGCCAACTGCATACAAATGTTGATGCAGGGCTTGGCAGCGCCGCAGGTGTATCAATTGCTATTTCAGCAAGGGCGGACGATGGTAAAACAGTAGCCGTAACCTATAAACTTAAAAGCGGGATACAAGGCCTGCTTAATATAGCATTGATTCAACTGCAGGCAGAACACAGCATAATGAGGGGGGAGAACCGGGGCAAAATGCTGCACCATGTTAACGTGGTACGCGATTTTAAAACGGTTGCATCAAATACAACAGACGGTGAAGTAAAATTAAATCTTCCTGGTGGCCTGGCTGTTAAAGATTGTATGGTTATTGCTTACACGCAGGATGGCCAATCACTTAAAATAACAGGCGCTTCTTCAGCAACTATACAATAGCTGTATAACTATTTTGCGGTGTTCTATGTTTTTAGGTTGTACTTAAATATTTTTGCCGCAATTTACAACAGCGTTTGAAGAATATATTTACCATACTACTAGTCGTTTTTTGCTTACAGGCCATTGGGCAGACAGATTCCCAGCGGGTAAAGCGTGATACTGCGCATGTTGCCAGGTATAGGGTGGCAAAGGATTCTGCACCTGCGGGCATTTATGCGGATACAACAAACCCGCCTGCTGATACGCGGGCAAGCAATATAAAACGTGATTCAGCGGTAGTACATGATTCAGTAACGGTTGCACCGGTAATTAAAAAAACACTACCGTGGGATAAAGACACCGCTTTTACACGGCTAATAACCATACAGGGCGATTCCAAAGCCCAAATACTGCTGCACAGCGGCGATGTAAGGGCGTACACCGGTAACGACGAACTGTTTTATATTTTAACCGGCATACTGCTTTTTATGGGTGTAATTAAAATAGCTTACCCAAAATACTTTCAGAATACATTCAGGCTTATTTTTCAAACATCCCTTCGGCAAAAGCAAACACCAGAACAAATTGTACAAGGTTATGTGCCGGGCTTTTTGCTTAATATGTTATTTTTTATGGTGGTTGGGGTACTTATTGCCTTATTCGCCAGCCAGTACCAGCAGCAACATTTTTTACAGGGGCCGTTCTGGCTGCTGGTATTGTTCTGCACCGCTATACTGGCAGTTGTTTACCTGGTAAAATATACAGTAACCTTTTTGGCCGGGTGGGTATTTAACGTAAAAGAAGCGGCAGGCATGTACAGCTTTGTGGTTTTTTTGGTAAACCGTGTGCTGGGTATTATATTATTACCGCTGGTTATTATACTTGCTTACTATGGCGGCCAGGTACAGTCAATTATGTTCACCATAGCAGTTTCCATCATAGTTCTGTTATTGTTGTACAGGTACACACTATCGTTAACTGTAATGCGGAAAAACCTAAAAGTGAGCGCATTACATTTTTTTATTTATCTTTGCGCGGTTGAACTAATGCCTTTGCTTGTTATATACAAGGTGTTACTCAGAGAAATTATCCGGCAATAAATAAAAATTATTAGCAAAACAGCATGGTAAACAACGGGGCTAAAAAACATCCGGGCGCTACTGAGAAATTGCCGCGGGCCATCCTGATTACCCAACCCAGGCCAGAAAGTGATAAATCACCCTATTTCGACCTGGCCAGGAAGTACAGTATTGACCTAACGTTCCATCCATTTATTAAGCTGGAGGCTATACCTGCGCGCGAATTCCGCAAGCAAAAGGTTGATATACCCAGTTTTTCAGCAGTAATATTTACCAGCCGTAATGCCATTGACCATTTCTTCAGGATGAGCGAAGAAATGAAAATTACCATCGGGCAGGATACCAAGTATTTCTGTATTACCGAAGCAGTGGCACTATACCTGCAAAAGTTTATTTTATACCGTAAGCGCAAAGTGTTTTATGGCGCAGACGGTACCAATAAAAGTATGTTTGATGTAATAAACAAACATAAGGAGAACGAGCGCTTTTTGTATGTATGCAGCGAAAACCAGCAGGATAATGATATTGTTAACTGGCTTAAAAACAATAACTGCGGCTTTCAACTGGCGTTTATGTACCGCTCAGTAAGTAATGATATTAAATCTGTGATGGACAGCCATGCGTTTGATGTTATATGCTTTTTTACACCCAGCGGTGTAAAAAGCCTGCTCGACAATTACCCAGGTTTTCAGCAAAACGGTACGGATATCGGCGCTTTTGGCAACAACACCGTAAAAGCTGTTGAAGATGCAGGTTTAAAAGTTGAGATAAAAGCACCGGCGCCACAAGCCCCAAGCATGGTGGCGGCCCTTGATAAATACCTGGCAACAGTGGTAACAGTAAAAAAGTAACAGCATAAAATATAGAACAAAAATCCCGCCCGCAGGCGGGATTTTTGTTGACAGAAGCTTATGAACAAACTGATACACGAAACAAGCCCCTACCTGTTGCAGCATGCACATAACCCGGTAAACTGGTACCCCTGGGGGCCTGAAGCGTTGGCATTGGCAAAGGAGCAGGACAAACCTATATTGGTAAGCATCGGATATTCAGCATGCCACTGGTGCCATGTAATGGAACGGGAAAGCTTTGAGGATGAGGGTACTGCGGAAATGATGAACAACTATTTTGTGAACATTAAGATAGACCGGGAAGAGCGGCCCGACCTTGACCATGTTTATATGGACGCGGTACAAACCATGACGGGCAGCGGCGGCTGGCCGCTAAATGTTTTTTTAACGCCGGCAGGCAAACCCTTTTATGGCGGCACTTATTATCCACCGGTTCGTGCGCACAGCCGCCCAAGCTGGAAAGAAATATTACTGGCCGTGCATGAGGCTTACAGCGATAGAAAAGAAAAAGTGCTGGAGCAGGCTGAGGGCCTGGTAACTCATTTGGTTAACGCCAATAACTTTGGCATGGCCAAACAGGATGGGGGGCAAAAGGGTAGTGTGTTTACCAAACAAAACCTTTCGCTTATTGCAGAAAATTTATTGCAACAGGCGGATGCTGAATGGGGTGGCTTTGGCAGGGCGCCAAAGTTTCCGCAAACCTTCTCCATACAATATCTTTTAAGGCATTACCATTTTACGGGCCACCAGCCATCTTTGCAGCAGGCATTATTAAGCATCGACAAAATGGTGCAGGGTGGTATTTATGATCATCTTGGCGGCGGCTTTGCCCGTTATAGCACCGATACCCAATGGCTGGCCCCGCATTTTGAAAAAATGTTGTACGACAATGCGCTGCTGTTAAATGTGCTGATTGAAGCTTACCAGCTAACCGGTGATGACAAATATGCTGACACCATACACCAAACGCTTGGCTGGGTTGAAAGGGAAATGCTTTCGCCGGAAGGCGGCTTTTACAGCGCGCTTGATGCTGACAGCGAGGGAGTAGAAGGTAAATATTATGTTTGGAGCAGGCGGGAAGTTGATGAAATATTGGGGGAGCAAAGTGAATTATTCTGCAATATTTATAACATTACCGCCCATGGCAACTGGGAACATACAAATATTCCGTGGCTAAAAAAGCCGTTGGAACAGCAAATTGTCGCCTTAAACCTTGATGAAAATAATACTAAACAACTATTAAAAGCCTGCCGTGAAAAGCTGCTGGCCGAAAGGCAAAAACGCATTAGGCCGGGCCTGGACGACAAAATTTTGACTGGCTGGAACGCTTTAATGATAACGGCCTGCTGCCGGGCTTACGGTGTTTTTGGCAATGCTGCTTACTTACAGCTGGCTGAAAATTGCATGGCTTTTTTAGAAAGCAATTGCAAAGAAGGGGAGAGTTGGAAACATACCTATAAGAACAGTGTAGCCAAATACCCTGCTTTTTTAGATGACTGTGCGTATATAATACAGGCATATATAGCCCTGCAGGAAGTTACAGGACGGCAGGACTACCTGGTAAAGGCCAAACAATTGGCCGGGCACACTATTGCTGCCTTTTCTGATGAGGATGGCCTGTTTTTTTATTTTACGCCAGCCGGCCAGGATGATATTGTGGTGCGCAAAAAAGAAACTTACGATGGCGCTACACCATCAGGAAACGCGGTAATGGCGCATAACCTGCATTATCTGTCAATTGTTTTTGATGTGGCGGCATGGCATAAAAGGGCGGAAGATATGACAACGCACCTTGCGCAAATGATAACCAAATACCCGGTTTCTTTTGGTTATTGGGCTTCCATATTTCAAAATATTACTGAAGGCGTTAATGAAATTGCCGTTACCGGGCCAGGCCCGAAAAGCATGTTAGCTGAAGTAAACAGGCTGTATGTACCAGGCAGGGTTGTGCAATCTGCCAGCGAACCGCTTGAAAACTTCCCGCTTTTGCGCGGCAGGGTTGCTGAAAATGGCCAAACGTTGCTGTATTTATGTAAAAATTACCAGTGTAAGCTGCCTGTAAACAATATAGAAGATTTAAAAAGGTTGCTGCAAAATCTATAAATTTTCATAAAAAACTTGAAATAATGCATACTAATGCCAAAAAAATGGCGTTTTAATATACTGAAACATTAAAATTCATTTAATTATACATATTATTTCGTACATAATATTATGGACTTATTGTTGTATAAATTATTTAATTACATTTGCTTAATACCCTATATATAATTAATAACAAGTAATGAAAAGCCAACTCGTAGCAATTTCAACACTAGCCATCTTATCCGTTTCGCTGGTTAGCTGTTTTAAAGGTAAAACCAAAGGCGTACTTGATAACGGCCAGGTTACCGGGGTTGCCCCCTCATTTAAGCAAGGCATGGGCAGGCCTATTGGTATGGTGTACGTACCACCAGGCATGTTTCACATGGGCCCGAGCGATGAAGATGTTAACTACAACTTTACCGCCCGTAACAAAGCTGTGTCAATTGCGGGTTTTTGGATGGACCGTACAGAAATCACCAACAACCAATACCGCCAGTTTGTGTTTTGGGTTAGGGATTCGCTGGCTGCCATTCAACTGGGCTATATGAAAACCAGCTCAGACGGTGATACTGCTATTGACTGGTTAAAGGCAAGAACCATTAATTATACCAACCGCACCACGCTTGAAAAGCTTAATAACCTTGTGCTGGCGCCGGATAACAGGCTGTATAATAAAATGGATATTGACCCCGCAAAAATTTTGTACAATGTACAGGGCTTTAACCTTGAAGCTGCTGCTAGACGCGAAAACGCCAACAGGCCGCGTAAAGACTTTATTTACCGCTACGACCAGCCAATTTATCCGGACACACTGTGCTGGATGAGGGACTTTTCTTACTCCTACAACGATCCTCAAACAAAAAGATACTTTACACACCCGTCTTTTGGCAGCTACCCTTTAGTTGGTGTAAGCTGGAAACAGGCCGTAGCGTTTTGCGCTTGGAGAACTCATTACCTTAACAGCTATCTTGTAAGGACTAAAAAAGCGCCTGAAAGTGACTTTCGCCTGCCTACAGAAGCAGAATGGGAATATGCAGCACGCGGAGGCCGCAGCCAGTCAATGTACCCATGGGGTAACTATTATATAAGAAACAAAAAAGGCTGTTTGCTGGCTAACTTTAAGCCGGGCAGGGGTAACTATGCTGAAGACGGCGGTTTTTACACCGTTCGCGCTGACTCATACTGGCCCAACGGTTTTGGCTTATATAATATGGCTGGTAACGTTTCTGAGTGGACTGCTTCTTATTTTTACGAAGGTGCTTCTAACTTCCAGCATGATATGAACCCTGATATTCATTACAATGCACTTGATAGCGATCCGCCCCGTATGAAACGTAAAGTGGTTCGCGGTGGAAGCTGGAAAGATGTTGCATTCTTCCTGCAAACAAGCACACGTCAATATGAGTACCAGGATACTACAAAATCTTATATAGGCTTCAGGTGTGTTATTGACCTTCCGGCACAATTAAGAACCAGGTAATCCGTTAATAAGTAATATAATCAGTACTTTTTTCAAATTCACATTGCATAAAAGCAATCCTGCATTGCATTTTTTCAAAAAATAATAATTTTCTATGGCAGCCGCAATTCCTCCAAAAGTTAGTAAATGGTTTGACGTATTAGTATCTATAGCCGCAGCAGTAGTTATATGGGGAGCCCTACAAAAAATATTGCACACAGAATACGCTGACATAATGCTTAAAATAGGCCTTGGTACAGAAGCCGCCATATTTTTGGGCTATGGTATATTGTACCTTATGTACCCGGCTATTGACGACCACCAGGTAAATATTGCCGGTGCAGCCGCTGCACCGGCTGGCAACCCCGCATTAAAATCAATGGAGAAAATGCTGGCTGAAGCTGATATTACACCAACCAATCTTTCTAAATTAAGCGAAGGCTTTAATAAATTAGGCGTAACCGTACAAGGCATGGGGGAAATTGGCGATGCGGTTGCTGCGACAGGAGACTACACAAAAAAAACAAAAGAAGCCACTGCTGCCATCAGTTCGGTTAAAGATGCTTATTCAAGCGCTGCTGCTTCTGTAGGTGCATTTAATGATGCTACAGAAACTGCGAAGATTTTTCATACGCAGGTTCAAACGCTTACCAACAACCTGTCTTCTTTAAACACTATTTACGAGCTTGAATTACAGGAAAGCAATAACCATCTTAAAGCATTAAACTCTTTCTACAGCAAGCTTAACGAAGCATCTGCAGCAATGACAGGCACTGCTGAAGATGCGAACAGGGCAAAAGAACAAATATCTGCTTTGGCTAACAACCTGGGCAGGCTTAACCAGATATACGGCAGCATGATAAGTGCTATGCAGGGCAGATAGTAGTGAGTTGTATTAATATATTATAATCGTTAGAACTAATAAAAACCTAAACGGGAAATAAACAATGGCACTACCTAAAGAGCCACGGCAAAAGATGATAAACCTGATGTACCTGGTGCTAACAGCATTGTTGGCGCTGAACGTATCATCAGAGATATTAAATGCATTTAAAACAGTTGACAATAGTTTGCATAACGCAAATAATACTATCGACGGAAAAAATACTGCGTTATTCACTTCATTTAAGTCATTGGAAAATGAAGAAACAACAAAGGAAAAAGCTATATTATGGGGTGGAAGAGCCGCTCAAGCGAAACAAATGGCTGATGGATTAGTAACTTATATTGACGATCTGAAGCAACAAATTAAGAAAGCTGCGGATTTAAATGATAAAGGAGATTATAAAGAAGATAATCTGGAAGCTGCAACAAGAATAATGACTGACCCCGGCACAAAGGGCCAAGAGTTATTAAATAAACTTACATCATTTAAGTCAGGCATACTGGGAATAAACGATTCGATTAAAACTCGGTTTAAGGATGAATTGCCAATTGACTTAAGTATCCCCCAAGGAAGCAATGAAGGGAATAATAAGAGTTGGTCTGCATCATATTTTAATATGACACCAGCAATTGCTGCTGTTACTATTTTGAGCAAATTTCAAAATGATGTTAAAAATAGTGAAGCCATGGTAGTTGATTATTGCCATCAACAGGTTGGCGCAGTTAAATTTGTTTTTGATAAATACGTTCCAGTGGTTGGACAAAATGCCACATATCTTATGCCAGGTCAGGATTTAATAATAGATGCGGGTATAGGTTCTTTTAATAGTAAGTCTACACCACAAATAACTGTTGACGGTGCTCCTACGCAGTTAATGCCAGATGGGAGATATGAATTTAAATCGACTGCACCAGGTCCGGGATCGTATACTAAAAATGTGCATGTTACGTTTTTTAACCAGGCAACGGGTGCAAATGAGCAAGCAGACTATCCTGTGAAATATGTTGTTGGCTCACCTACAGGGGTTACAATAACACCAGATGCCGTTAAAGTGCTTTATATAGGGCTTACCAATCCTATAAGTGTAACAGGCGGTTTGAAAGGTGCCGAGTCTAATCACGTAAGTATTAGCCAGGGTCAAGTAACTGATAAAGGCAACGGGCATTACGATATTACTGGGTTGAATACCCCGGGAAAGGCAACAATTACTGTCACAGGCAGCGATGGCAAGGTTACCACATCTGAAATGAGGGTACGTACAATACCTCCTCCAACTGCCAAGGTTGGTAGTTCTGGTGGTGGTAGAATGTCTGCCAATGAATTTAAAGCTCAATTAGGTGTTAGGGCTGATATGGGCGAGTTTATTTTTGAGAATGTGAAATACGACGTTACAAGCTTTACTTTAATTGCAACCGGGCGTGGTTTTGAGGCTACCGGCCCGCAGGCTGTTGAAAATAGTGGTGCTTATTTTAGCTCTGAGGCAAAACGTATTATAGAGATGTGTAAACCGGGATCGTCAATAATATTGGACAGGATAAAAGTAGTAGGCCCGGATGGTTCAAAAACATTGCCCGGAACAATTGCGTTTACATTATATTAAAACTTGATATATGAGTTCTAAAATATTTTATATCTCTCTTTTTACCTGTTTGAGCATTGGGCTTTATAATAGCTCATTTGCACAAAGAAAGCCAAGAGCTAAACAGGTTAATCAAGGCAGGGATTCTACGAAAACCAATGGCAACAATAGCGACTATTTTTCTACCCCCAACACCAATGCTGGGGTAGGCGCGGGCAACGCAGGCGCTGGTAATAATGGTACAGGTAGAGACACAGCAAAACCGAACAACAACGGCGGCCTTAATGTTCCACTGAAATATGTTCCAAGCAATGGCAATATCCTTACTGATACGGTTGCCCCCAGCATGAAACCCGAGGATGCGATTGACAGGAGTTCGGTTAAAGAGCGTACGCCTTTAGATTATCAGTATATAAGAGAAGATGATGCTGTGTATGTACAGAAGGTTTGGAGAGTAATTGATACGCGTGAAAAAATGAACCTTGTATTTAGAAATCCAGCTGAAGAAAATGGGAACAGTGAGAATTTTCTGGCTATCCTATATAAATCTGTTGCAGAAAATGACGCAAATGGTAGCCATTTAATTGCTTTTAAAGATGATCGTTTTTCTCAACCATATCTTAATCCAGATGATTTTAAAAAGAAGTTCTCTGGTGGATTGGATACAGTTGAAGTTAAAGATCTGCAAGGCAACACTATAAGTAAAGAAGTTCGCCCGAGAGAGTTTAAAATTGACTCTGTTTTTCAATACGAAATAAAAGAAGAGTGGATCTTTGATAAACAGACCTCAAGGCTATATGTTAGAATATTAGGTATTGCACCTATGATGAGGTCGTACGCTTCAGATGGTACCGCGCTGTCAAAAGACTTATTTCCACTGTTTTGGGTATATTATCCCGATTTGAGACCGATATTAGCAAAACGTGAGGTGTATAACGGAAAAAACTTTGGCGCAAGGATGAGTTGGGAAGAATTGTTTGAAAGCCGTATGTTTACCAGTTTTATTATTAAGTCTACATTGGATAATCCATTTAACCAGTCTCTTGCAGAAATGTATCCAAATAATACCTTATTCAGACTGCTGGAAGGTGACCATACTAAAGACAAGATATTTGATTACGAACAGTCACTTTGGCAATACTAACGGTATTAGCTAAAGAAACAATACTAAAAAAGCCACGCTGCAAGCGCGGCTTTTTTAGTATATGTATAGTTGTGTTCAACTTTAAAAAAGGATAAAACTCTTTTGATTTAGCGGCATAGTACAAGGCTTAGAGCGGCGGCAGCCACATAAACCTTTAACAATGCTTAAGATGCAATTAATTTTTTCGGTTTTTTGGCAAAAAAAAAATTGAAATCGGGAAAGTAAAACTTACCTTTGTTACGGTTTTTCATAGGATATTGGATTTTAAAACGGGGTGGGATTTTAATCCGGGCCCCATTTTTATTTTTGCCAATGCTGCCAAACAAGCTGCGCTTTTGACCTGCCGATAAGCTTTTCCATATCTTCAACCGTTTTTGTGCGTATGTTTTTTACTGATTTAAATTCCTGTAACAAAAGGGTGGCGGTGTTTTTGCCAATGCCTTTGATGTTTTCCAGTTCATTTACAAAGGTGCCTTTTGAACGCTTGTTGCGGTGAAAGGTTATACCAAAGCGGTGCACTTCGTCGCGTATGTAACGTATAAGCTTTAAAGAATCGCCGTCCCAAGGCAGTTTGAACGATTCTATATCGCCTGGAAAAAATATTTCTTCTTCATTTTTGGCAAGGCCAACTACTGTCATTTCGCCCACAAGGCCTAATTCTTCAATACTCTCCATCGCCGCACTAAGCTGCCCTTTGCCGCCATCAATTATTACCAGTTGTGGCAGCGGTTCATTTTCTGCCAGCAGGCGTTTGTAGCGCCTGTAAACCACTTCTTTCATGGTGGCAAAGTCGTTAATGCCCTCAACAGTTTTTACATTATAATGGCGGTAATCTTTTTTACTCGGCAGGCCGTCCCTGAAGCAAACCATAGCCGATACAGGAAAACTACCCTGGAAGTTAGAGTTATCAAAACATTCAATATGAACCGGTGTTTCAGGTAAATGAAGTGCATCCTGCAACTGGTACAGCACCCTCTTCTTTTCCATATCGCTCTTGCCTTCCAACTGCAATATTTTTCTTTTCTTCAATTCCTCTTTAAAATAGTTTACATTCTTTTCAGATAGTTCCAGCAACTTTTTACGGTCGCCGCCTTTGGGTATGGTTATAGTAATTCTTTCATCGGGGTATTCAATGGCTACAGGCACAACAATTTCAAAAGCGGCGCTGTTAAATGTTTCGCGCATATTAACTACAGCGAATGATAACACTTCTTCGTCTGTTTCTTCCAGCTTGGGCTGCAATTCAACAGTATGTGTTTGAACAATAGTGCCATTTTCAACCATTAAATAATTTACATAAGCAGCATCGTTCTCTTTTAAAATAGAGAACACATCAAGGTTGCCGAGGTGTTTGCTAACCACAACACTGCGTGCCTGGTAATTCTCCAAATGTTCCAGTTTCTTTTTGGTTACCTCGGCTTTTTCAAATGCAAGGTTCATAGCATGTGCAGCCATCTGTTGTTTATAACCCTGCATAATAGGTGTAAGGTTGCCTTTAAGCATTTGCCTTACCTGCTGAAGGCCCTCAGCATAATCTTCTTCTGTTTGAAAATTTTCGCATGGCCCCTTGCAATTGCCTAAATGGTACTCAAGGCAAACCTTAAACTTGCCTTTTTCAATACTGTTTTTTGTAAGGGGTAGCTTGCAGGTACGCAGCGGTATATACTGCCGTATAAAGCTTATAAGCTCGCGTACTTTGCCTGCAGAGGTAAAAGGACCCAGGTATTCGGACCCATCATTCTGTTTTTGGCGGGTTAAAAATATACGCGGGAATGGTTCTTTTTTTATGATGATGTAAGGGTAAGACTTATCATCTTTAAGATTAATGTTAAACCTTGGTTGAAACTGCTTGATGAGCGAGTTCTCCAGCAAAAAGGCATCCTGCTCGGAGTTTACAATGGTAAACTCAATACGGTAAATACGCTGTACCAGCTCGTGCGTTTTATAGCTGGTGAATGTTTTATTAAAGTAGCTGCTTACCCGTTTGCGAAGGCTTTTGGCCTTGCCTACATATAACAACTCGCCTGAGCTATCAAAATATTTATAAATGCCAGCCTCGGTAGGTATGGTATGTGCTATGTTCTGAAATTCTTTTGCCGTCATATATCTTAAACTACGGGTGCAAAATTACGGCTGAAATTGCCAAACAATTATATTTTGCTCAGTTACCGGTGGTTTGCCGGGGTATTCAATGTAACGGTTTATATAAAACTGGGTATCGTTCTTCCAGCCGCATTTTTCGGTAACGGTGCTGTCACCTGTTTTTAACATTAAACTTAAAAACACATTTTTCATTTGCTGCCCGGTTTGGTCAAGCAATATATCAATACTTTGCAGGGGCAGGGTTTTATCCATCGCCGTGTAATTAAATGTAATGCTTTGCGTACTGGCGTCGCCAAATGTGCTTTCTTTATAATATTTATGAATGCTTTTATCTTCTATATCATATTCGGTAAAAGCATGTGCCAGTTGATTAAACTGCTGTTTGGTCAGCGTTGTTGAATCAGGCTTAGCACCGTTACCACGTATGGTTAATTTGTAAATGGTTGTGGCAAGGCTGTCAACCCTGGCGATTTGACCTTTAAAATATAAGTTGATAGGAAAAAACTTTACGGTATCGCTTGTTTCAATAAAATTTTTGCCGCCATGGCCTTTGCAATTTTGAAGTAACACCAGGCAGGATAATATAAAAAGGGTGCCAATGCATTTTTTCATTCAGCAAATGTATTGATAGCTGCTAATTATGTGCAGCCATACCTATAAACTGTTATTGCAGTAAAATATTATCAGAAGGTTTTAACAAAGCCAATTTTTACACCATAGTCAAACAGGTGTTCTTTTATTGGATAATCGCCGGACAGTGTAGATAAAGCCTGGTAACGGAACTGCGGGCCTAAGCGCCATTTAAATTGCCCGGTAGTGTAAGAAAGGTATGTAGCAAAGCCGGTATTAAGGTTCCAGTTACGTACCAGTTTACTGCCATCCGTATAGCTTTTGTAATCAGATGTTATGATAAAGGGGTCTTTATCAAAAATGTAAGTTGGCTGTACGCTGCCTTCAACGCCTGCGGCAAAGCGGCCGTTATGCCAAACCCTTGCATCAAGGCTAATGGGTGCAGATAGCTGGTAGTAGCGGTTTTGCAAGGTAGTTTTATCGTTACCATTAAGGCTGGCTGAAGACTGGTTGCTAACATCAATGCCGCCCAGCGGTGTATTGCCCGGTACAAGGTTGCTATATGTATTTACGCGTTTATAAGCCTCAATATCATAGTCGCGCATATTAAACTGGAAGCCGCCGCGAATGGTTAATACATCATTAAGCTTATAGCCTAAAGCAGCGCCCACTTCGTAACCTGCAGCGGGTTTGTTGTGAATGGTGCGGCCAAGATCAACCGTGTAATTAGCGTTATATGGAAGGCCGGAAATATAGGTGCGGTTTGCTGAGGCCTGCTTACCGTAAGACAAGCTTCTGTAGCTTATAGATGGTGCGGCGTAAAATGAAAAGTCGAACCTGTGCGATTTTGGCTTTAATGTAAACGGCCTGCGTATGGGCTGGGTAAAGCTATTGTCAAGGCTTAAGCCTGCGTATGGTACATTGTCTCTTTTACCAAACAGCGAGAACATAAATGTATTGGTCTTTTTGCCGGCAAGTTTGCTGCTGTTAGGTAACAGAACAGATTGGCCGTTCAGGCTAATGTCAGCATTCGGCATCATGGTAAGCCAGTTAAAGCCGGGCTGCGCTGCTTTTGCAGGCTGGCCATCTTTTTTGGCAACCGCTTTTTGGGCGGTTGCGCCGGCTGCAACAACATTAGCGGCCTGGGCCTGTGGGGCAGGTGAAGCAACGTTATTGCCTGCGGTTGATACAGTATTGTTATCTGTTATGGTATTATCGGCAATGGCTGCAATATTTTCAGCAGGCATTATGGTGTTAAAGCCATTATTGTATGCTGAAAGTGCGTTACCAATATTATCAGTTATATCAATATCCTGTTCCTGTTTAACGCGTGCAATGGTTTGCTGTGTAATGTGCTCAGCAGAAAAATGCTCCTGCGCGTTTTCAGGCGGCGGCAGCAGTTTTGCGGCAGAGTCATCTGCTTTTTCAGCAGCAGTTTTAGCTGCGGATGCAGTAATAGTTTGTTTTTGTGGCTTTATAAGAACAGTGCCAACAACAAGCGCCGAAATAACAAATAAGGTAATAACAGTTAAGGCCGGCCATTTCTTATACCCATGAATATCCTGCTGAATGTTTCTCCAGATCTTATCTGAAGGGTACATACGGTGTTGATTTACCTCTTGTTCAAGGTAAAACTCAAAATCGTCTCTGTTCAACGGGTTTTTCATTAATTAAAAATGTACTTACAGTTAGTTGGTTATTTATTTTTTAAAGGCCGTGGCCCAGGTCAGCTCTGTTTCACCCGGTTTCTCCAAAATCTTCTTCTTAATTAAAATTCCTTCCAGCATTGTTTTTGCACGCGTATACTGGCTTCTGCTTGTGCTTTCTTCAATATCCAGCATATCGGCAATTTCTTTGTGGTTATATCCTTCTATCGCGTAAAGGTTAAGTACCGTTTTATAACCAACGGGTAGTAACCTTATGCACTCAACCACCTGCTTTGCCTGCATTATACTTGGCACCGTTTCCTCCTTCACCTGCAGGTATTCTGCATAACCTAAATCAATACTGTCGTTGAACTTTTTATACTTTTTCAAAAAATTGATGCAGGTATGCACAATTATCCGTCTAATCCAGCCCTCAAAAGCGCCCTTGTTTTGAAAAGTATGTATTTGGGTAAATATTCTAATGAAACCTTCCTGTAACATATCCTCTGCGTCTTCCCTGCTTTGCGCAAAACGGTAGCAAACAGAAAGCATTTTGGGGCTATATCTGTTGTATAGTTCCCGTTGTGCCACCGGATCGTTTTGCAAACAGCCCGCCAGAATGGATTGTTCCGTCATTAGGTAAGAATGATTACCCATAAAAATAGACAATTTTTATTGTATATCGCTGCACAGCGAATATTTATTTCACAAACTATACACTATTTTAAGGTGGGTTGGGTGCTTGTGTATGCTTTTTGGGTGCAAAACCACTATTTGTTAAACCTTGTTAATATTTTACTACACTTAAACCATGGCTGTAATACTTTTGTCTATTCATCCGTTTACATGTTTTAACCGGCATATTCATTGGTAACATTAATTTTAAAAAATCACAGCTATGAAAAAAATGATTTTTTCCGTTTGTTCAGTCTTATTATTTGCTATTGCATCAAATGCTCAAACTGTTCACGTTGGCGCAAAAGTGGGCCTCAACATGGATAAAATTGACGGCCAGTCTTTTAAAGATGGTTATAACGCAGGTTTTCAACTTGGCGGTTTTGTTGATATTGGATTAAGTAAAACGCTGGGCATTCAGCCGGAAGTGTTGTTTAACCAGAGTAACACAAAATACCATTCAGGTTCTTCAACAGTGCTTAATTTGCACGACGGTGATAATATACACCTTAACTACCTGAGCATACCTGTATTGCTAAACATTAATGCAGCTAAAATATTAACCATACAGGTAGGGCCGCAGTACAGCATTTTAATGAACAAGCATGAAACTGTTTTAGAAAACGGCCAGGATGCATTTAAAAACGGCGATTTTGCCCTTGCAGCCGGCGTAAGGCTTAATTTAGGCAGCCTGCAAATTTATGGCAGGTATAATATTGGCCTGGCAAACATAAGCGATGTGTCAAATTCTGATAACTGGAAAAGCCAGCAACTGCAGCTTGGCATTGGTTTAAGGCTATTATAAGCAGCGAAAGCTTACACAGCCAAACAGGCTGTTAACCATACAAAAAAGCATCACTTTAGCAGGTGGTGCTTTTTTTTGCGCCAATTTGTTTTATAAAAGCCGGTAAATTTCCTTTGGCATTTTAATTGACCTACTTACCTTTCACCGCTGAATGTGGCTTTAATTTTAGAACGAGTGACATTTTGACGTTAAGAATGAGCGTATGAATAAAGACAATTTTTTTTTAAGAGCTGAAGATGATACTGACTTTCTGCCGATAATCCCTATTAATGAAAACGACAACGAGCAGGATAAAAACATGGTTATACCAGATGTATTGCCATTACTGCCGTTAAGAAACACGGTTTTATTTCCCGGTGTTGTACTGCCTATAACTGTTGGAAGGGACAAAAGTATAAAAGCTGTAAACGATGCTTATAAAACCAATAAGCTTATTGGCGTATTGGCGCAAAAAGACAGCAATATTGAGGAACCCGTACTTAAAGACCTTTGCGATATTGGCACCGTAGCCAAAATTGTAAAGCTTATAAAAATGCCCGATGGCGGCACCACTATTATAATACAGGGTAAAAAGAGGTTCAGGCTATTAAGCATTGTTGAGGAAGAGCCTTATTTTAAAGCTTCTATAAATGTATTGCCCGACGATGGTGAACTAACCGAAAGCGACCTTGAGGCCTATACCGGCTCAATTAAAGACCTTGCTGCACAAATAATACAGCTATCGCCCAACATGCCGGCAGAAGCTTCTATTATTTTAAAAAATATTGAAAACCCAAGCTTTCTTATACATTTTGTGGGCAGCAACCTTAACAGCGACCTTGCCGAAAAGCAGGCCTTGCTGGAAGTGGACGACCTTAAGCTGCGCGCCGAAAAGCTGATTGAACTGCTGCAACGCGAACTGCAGTTTGCCGAGCTAAAAAACAAGGTAACCAACAAAACACGCACCGAGATTGATAAGCAGCAGCGCGAATACTTTTTGCAACAGCAAATGAAAAGTATTAAGGAAGAGCTGGGAAGCGACAACGACAGGGAACTGAACGATATGCGCAAAAAGGCCGAACTTAAAAAATGGCCCGAAAGTGCAAAAGCAATGTTTAAAACAGGTATTGAAAAGCTGGAGAGGATGCACCCCAGCACGCCTGATTTTTCAGTTGTGTATAACCACCTTGACCTGCTGCTTGACCTGCCGTGGCACGAGTACACCAAAGACAATTATAACCTTGATAATGCCCGTAAGGTGCTTGATGCCGACCATTACGGCATGAAGAAAATAAAAGAGCGCATACTGGAATACCTGGCTGTGCTTAAGCTAAAGGGCGATATGAAAAGCCCTATACTTTGCTTTATTGGCCCGCCGGGTATTGGTAAAACAAGCCTGGGTAAAAGCATTGCACATGCTGTTGGCCGTAAATATGTTAGGGTAAGCCTTGGCGGCCTGCATGATGAAAGCGAAATACGCGGCCACCGTAAAACATATATTGGCGCCATGCCGGGGCGTATAATTCAAAATATACGTAAGGTTAAAACCAGCAACCCGGTAATGATACTGGATGAGATTGATAAAATTGGTAACGATTTTAGGGGCGATCCGTCATCTGCACTTTTAGAAGTACTTGACCCGGAGCAGAATAATAATTTTTACGATAACTACCTTGAACTTGAGTACGACCTTAGCAAAGTACTGTTTATTGCCACCGCTAATAATATACAAAATATACAGCCGGCGCTGCGCGACAGGCTTGAGATTATTGACCTTAGCGGTTATGCAGTGGAAGAAAAAATTGAAATAGCCAAACGCCACCTGGTGCCCAAGCAAAAAGAAGCGCACGGCCTTAACAAAGCCAATTTTAAAATAAGCGACAAGGTACTGGAGAAAATTATTGAAAGCTATACCCGCGAAAGCGGCGTGCGCGAGCTTGACAGGCAACTGGCCAGCATTATGCGCAACCAGGCCAAGGAGTTTGCGATGCGCAATAAAATAAAGCCTACGCTAACCGTGCAGGATGTTGAAAGAATATTAGGCTCGGCAAGATACAGCAACGAAATATACAAAACGGCCAATATGCCCGGCGTAACAGTGGGGTTGGCCTGGACCTATGTTGGGGGCGATATATTATTTATAGAAACAGTGCTGAGCGACGGCAAAGGCGAAATAAAGCTTACCGGTAACCTGGGCAATGTAATGAAGGAGAGCGCCACCACGGCCTTTACTTACCTGCAGGCCAATGCCAAAAAAATAGGCATTGATACTGAGATGTTTAATAAAAAAATGGTGCATGTACATGTGCCTGAAGGCGCCACGCCAAAAGACGGCCCAAGCGCGGGCGTGACCATGCTTACCTCGCTGGCGTCTGCCTTTACCGGCAGAAAGGTAAAACCTTACCTTGCCATGACTGGCGAGATAACTTTACGCGGCCAGGTTTTGCCTGTTGGCGGTATAAAAGAAAAAGTGCTGGCAGCCAAGCGCGCCGGCTTGCGTGAAATTGTACTGTGCTGGCAAAACGAGAAGGACGTAAAAGAAATTGACAGCACTTTTATTAAAGGGCTTGAATTTAATTATGTAAAAACAATGCAGCAGGTGCTTGATATTGCGCTGCAATAAAATATTTACCCCGCAGCAAACCGGTGTAATTAAAACCCCGTTTGTTTATTATATCAACATTTCATGTTGGTTGTTTTAAGGGTTAAAAAACGTTCCTCCATTTTCATGGGGGAATTTTTTTTGAAATAAAATTTTGCAACTAAATTCCAGTTGCATTTATTATATTTGTATATGTCAAAAAAAGAAAAGCTGAAAAGGCGTTTTCTAACAAAACCACGGGATTTTACGTTTGACGAATTAGTTGTGTTGCTTAACGGCGTTGGGTATGAAATGAGTAATAAGGGGAAAACTTCCGGATCAAGAGTATTATTTATACATACCGCAACAAAACATAGCATTACGTTACACAAACCACATCCATCTAATATTTTAAAAAGTTACCAGGTAAATGAAATTTTGGCTGAATTAATTAAAGAGCAATTATTATGAAAAAAGATTTTCTTGAATATAAAGATTTTATAGGTTCAGTGCATTTTAGTACGGAAGATGATATTTTTTTTGGAAAGATTGAGGGTTTGCCCGACCTGGTTTTATTTGAAGGAAGTACGGTAAAGGAATTAAAGCAATCGTTTGAAGAGGCTGTTAATGATTACATAGAAGTTTGTAAAGAATTGCATAAACCGGTTATGAAAACCCTGAAAGGTTCGTTTAATGTACGTATTAACCCCGAATTACATCGTAAAGCATACAATGCTTCGCTTATTAAAGGCATTTCACTTAACCAATTTGTTCAGGCTGCTATAGAAAATCAGCTTGCAGGCTAACTGGTGCGGCAAATTTTTCAAAAAAAACTTTCCAAAAACACCGGACACTTTTGTTTTTTTTATATTTATAGGTAAGGTGGCAGGTTTAAGCTGTATGGCTTAAGGTTAGAAAAGATCGAGCAATCAAATTTGCGATGGAAAATGGATTTTGGGTAATTGACTACGGCCAGGGTCACCGAAAATACTGTTCGAATTTGCAAACGAAAATTAGATGTTTGTGATGTTGTGGAGTTGTAAAATATTTATAATCAATTACTTATTCGTAAAACAGGTATGTTTACAATTCCTCCATTTTCCTCCCGCTGCATCCTTTTATTACAAAATATTTGCCTGGATGGTCTCGGCCAATCGGGGAAGATTGCGGTAGAACAAAGGACTTTAAGGACTAAAGGGACAATAATGGCAGTGCCGGGTAGTTTTGATGTTGTGGCACGATTACAAAATGAAGTTTATTACGATTTCGCTTGTTTTCGGTTTGAAAAAATACCTAATTGATTAAAAATCAATTCGTTTAAATGAAACCGGTATTCCCTCTTTTTCCTCCCCTTGCATCCTTTCTTCTCAAAATATTTGCCTGGGCGCTCTCGGCAAATCAGGGACGATTGCAGTGGAACAGAGGAATTTAAGGATTAAAGGGACAAGTAGGGACCGATTCATATTTCCCTAATTTTAGGTTGCAAGGGTGAAAAAATTGAGTTTGCATCCTAAATTAGATCTTTTGGACATGGTGGCAGCGTAGTGAACACACCTGGCAAATATGACTGGCAATGTTTAGTTATTATCAGTTTAATCGTCAAACGGTACCTGTCAGTGGTTTTGTTTTTGTACTTTTGCAGCCGGAAATGCTGAATTTTAAATACAGCGTAGTAAATAACAGTGGTTTTTGCGCCTAAAATGCTAACCTTTAAGGGATAACGCCTTAAAATTTACCCGTTTAAGCCTTAAATGTGGAAAAAAATATCAGAAATTTTTCTTATTCCATTGCATTGTATTATCTTCGCGCTCCCAAAAATTATGTCTAAACAACCGCTGATTAAACAAGATGGTGTTATTCTCGAGGCTCTGAGCAATGCAATGTTCAGGGTGAAGTTAGAAAATGGCCATGAGATACTGGCGACCATTTCGGGAAAAATGCGGATGAATTACATAAGGATTTTGCCGGGTGATAAAGTAGGGGTTGAAATGAGCCCTTATGACCTGAGCAGGGGAAGGATTATTTTCAGGTATAAGTAAAGGTTGAAAAACAATAAATAATCATGAAAGTTAGAGCATCTGTTAAAAAGCGCAGCGCCGACTGCAAAATTGTACGCAGAAAAGGTAAGCTGTACATCATTAACAAAAAGAATCCCCGCTTTAAACAGCGCCAGGGATAAGCGATTGTAGATGCAGATTTAATGCATTAATCAATCACAAAATCAGTAAATCACAAAATCAGAAATTAAGATATGGCTCGTATTGCCGGTATAGACTTACCAAAAAATAAAAGAGGCGAAATAGGCTTAACCTATATATATGGTATAGGCCGTTCAACTGCCCAGTATATATTAACTAAAGCTGGTATTGACTGGGACAAAAAGGTAAGCCAGTGGAATGATGAAGAACAGGGTAACATCCGTAACATCATCAACAACGAATTTAAAGTTGAAGGTGCCTTACGCAGTGAAGTACAGATGAGCATTAAGCGTTTGCTTGATATTGCCTGCTACCGTGGTTTACGCCATCGTAAAGGTTTGCCAGTTCGCGGCCAGCGCACACGTACCAACAGCCGTACCAGGAAGGGTAAACGTAAAACCGTTGCCGGCAAAAAGAAAGCTCCTAAGAAATAGACTGCAAAATCTCAATAACCAAATTCCAAATTCCAATTTTATGTGGGTTTGGAATTTGGTACTTTATAATTGTGATTTTAAGTATATATATAAGTCCGCCGGATAGTTCCGCTAAAACCGGGAAAGGAGGGGACCACAATTTAGAAGATTACCTACAAAACAAATTATGGCTAAAGCACAACAGCAGAACAGCGGTAAAGCGGCTGCTAAAAAAAGAATTGTAAAAGTAGATGCAGCAGGCGATGCACACATCAGCGCTACTTTTAACAACGTTATCATCTCATTAACCAACAAGCAGGGGCAGCTTATCAGCTGGTCATCTGCAGGTAAAATGGGTTTTAAAGGCTCTAAAAAGAATACACCGTACGCTGCCCAAATGGCAAGCCAGGATGCTGCAAAAGTAGCATTGGATGCAGGCCTTAAAAGGGTAGATGTATTTGTAAAAGGCCCGGGTGCCGGCCGCGAAAGCGCTATACGTGCCCTTGCGCAAAGCGGTATTGAAGTTAACATGATTAAAGATGTTACACCTTTACCACACAATGGTTGCAGGCCTCCTAAAAAACGTCGTGTATAGTAAAAAGCACCAAAAAAAACAAAAGCACCAAAGTACAAAGGTGCAAAATCATTAGACTTTGGGGATTTTGTTTTATTTGGAATTTCATAATAGGGTGCACCATTCATTTTAGATTTTTAATAATGATGCATCGTCACCAAAAAATCAAAAAAACAAATTATGGCGCGTTATACCGGACCAAAAACAAAGATCAGCCGCATGTTCGGCGAGCCTATTTTAGGCAATGGCAAATGGTTGAACAAAAACAGCAACCCTCCCGGCCAGCACGGTGCTGCCCGCAAACGTAAAACTCTTGGCGAGTATGCTACACAGTTAAAAGAGAAGCAAAAGGCTAAATACACTTACGGTGTACTGGAAAAACAATTCCGCAACACTTTTGAAGAAGCAAGCCGTATTAAAGGTGTTACAGGTGAAAACCTTATTAAATTACTGGAAGCACGTTTAGATAATACGGTATTCCGTTTGGGCATTGCGCCTTCTAGGCCTGCTGCCCGCCAGTTAGTTAGCCACAAGCACGTAACTGTTAACGGCGAGATTGTTAACATACCTTCTTACCAGCTAAAACCAGGCGACAGCATTGGTTTAAAAGATAAAAGCGAAGCTAACACTTCACTTACCAGCATGATACGCGGCAAAAACCCTAAGTTTAGCTGGCTTGACTGGAATGATACTGAGAAAAAAGGTACATTTATAACTTACCCTGAAAGGGAAAGCGTTCCTGAAAATATTAAGGAACAACTTATTGTAGAGTTGTACAGCAAATAGTAAACCCCTGCCCCCGCCAAAGTAGTGCTTTGGGCCAAAGGGGATAAGGCAAGAAAAACACAGGATGTAAAATTTTCCCTGAACTTTAAATGGTTTAGGGGCAACATAAAAACAAGGAATATAAAATGGCCATTTTAAACTTCCAAAAGCCCGACAAAATTGTTTTACAGAAAGCAAACGATTTTGAAGGTCAATTTGAGTTTCGTCCGCTTGAACCTGGTTATGGTTTAACAATTGGTAACGCTTTGCGCAGGGTGTTACTAAGCAGCCTTGAAGGTTACGCAATCACCGGTATTAAGATTGAAGGCGTTGACCACGAGTTTGCTACCATTAAAGGGCTAACAGAAGACGTAACAGAAATTATTTTAAACCTTAAACAGGTTCGTTTCAAAAAAACGGTTGACCACGATGTAGCCAGCGAAAAAATTACTTTGTCTATTAAAGGCAGAAGCGAATTTACCGCTGCAAACATTGGGGAATCAAGCCAGAGTTTCCAGGTGATGAACCCGGAACTGGTTATCTGCACAATGGACCCTTCTGCAAGGCTTGATATTGAACTAACTGTAGCTAAAGGCCGCGGTTATGTACCTGCTGAAGAAAACAAACAGAAAGACGCTACTTTTGGCGCCATTCCTATCGACTCAATTCACACTCCTATAAAGAATGTAAAATACGGTATTGAAAACTACCGCGTTGAACAAAGGACCGACTACGAAAAGCTGGTACTTGATGTTTCAACCGATGGTACTATTCACCCGGAAGAAGCTGTTAAACAGGCTTCACGCATTTTGATTCAGCACCTTATGATCATTACTGATGAAAACATCACTTTTGACAATAAGGAAGACAAGAAAGAAGATGTGGTTGATGAGCAGGTATTACAGTTACGCAAAGTGCTGAAAACACCATTGGAAGACCTTGACCTTTCAGTACGTGCTTTCAACTGCTTAAAAGCTGCAAAAATTAACAGCTTAAGCGAACTGGTACAATATGAGCAGGAAGACCTGATGAAATTCAGGAACTTTGGCCAGAAATCGCTTAGCGAAATTGAACAGGTATTAACTGAGCGCGGTTTGCATTTTGGTATGGACCTTAGCAAGCTGGGTTTGGATGATATAGATAAATAAGTTTAACGGTTCAGGAGTTTAATAGTTTAAGAAGTTGTAACAAACTTTTGAAACTGTGAACTTTGGAACCTATAAACCTTTCCTAACACAATGTTGTAATTCCCGGCACGGTACAACATTAAAATTTAAACAGCCATGCGTCACGGAGACAAGATCAATAACCTGGGCCGTAAAAAAGCACACAGGGATGCCTTACTGGCAAACTTAGCCAGCCAGTTAATAACACACAAACGTATAGTTACCACTTTGGCAAAAGCTAAAGCACTGCGTACTTATGCTGAGCCTTTATTGACTAAAACAAAGAAAACTGCCAGCCAGGCAGAAATAATGAACCAGCACCGCGTGGTATTTAGCCACCTGCAGGACAAAGCTGCTGTAAAAGAACTTTTTACAGTGGTAGCACCTAAAATTGCAAGCCGCCCCGGTGGTTACACACGTATTATTAAACTGGGCATACGCCCCGGTGATAACGCTGAAAAAGCAATGATAGAGCTGGTTGACTTTAACGAGATTTACGGTAAAACAGCACAAACTACAGAAGAAAAAGCTAAGCGTACACGCCGTGGCCGCAGCGCGGGAACAGCTAAAAAAGCTGATGCGCCTGCCGCAGCACCTGCAGTTACTGATGCTGAAGTTATTGAAGAAACAACACCAGCAACACCGGCTGAATAATGACAGTGTTATTGAAAAATATAAAAGGCAAAACCGGCTAACGGTTTTGCCTTTTTTCATAAACAGGGGTCAATGAGTAATTGGTCAATAGGTCAATAAGCGAAGACGGGAAGTGCTTAAGATACTTAAAATGGCTGTAGTCCAGGCGAGCTTCTTTGGGACTTGCGGACTTATGCCTGCTTGCAGTCTTAGTTTAAAAGATGTTAAAAACTAAAGGGTGATTCTTGCCGACTTTCGGACTTCTCCCGACTTTCAGACTATATTTGCACTCGAAAAAAATACAGGAATACAATGCCCAATTTACAACAGAAAGCCGTTTTATTATTAGCCGACGGCAATGTATTTTATGGACAGGCCTTTGGTAAAATTGGTACTACCACCGGCGAAATTTGTTTTAACACTGGTATGACGGGGTACCAGGAAGTATTTACCGACCCCAGCTACTTTGGCCAGGTGCTTATTATGAACAGTGTGCACATTGGCAACTATGGTGTTAACCTTAAAGACATGGAGAGCAGCAGCGTGAAAATACGCGGGCTGATAGCACGTAACCTTGAAGAAAAATTTAGCCGCTACCAGGCAACGGGTTCGCTTGACGAATACCTGCAGGCGAACAATATTGTTGCGATTGAAGGTATAGATACACGCGCATTGGTTGCGCATGTACGCACTAAGGGTGCGATGAACTGTATAATATCTTCTGAAACATTAGATGTTGACGTTCTGCAAAAGCAATTGGCTGACGTACCTAATATGGATGGCCTTGAGCTGGCAAGCCTTGTAAGCACAGATAAAGAATATGAAATGGGCGATGCAAACAGCCCGCTTAAAGTAGCAGTACTTGACTACGGCGTAAAGCTGAACATTTTAACCAGCCTGGTTGAACGTGGTGCGCATGTACGCGTGCACCCTGCAAAAACCAGTGTTAGCAGGCTGAAAGAGTTTAACCCAGACGGCTACTTTATAAGCAACGGCCCCGGCGACCCGGCGGCTATGCCTTATGCAGTTGAAACACTGAAAGAGATATTGAAGGAGGATAAACCGGTGTTTGGTATCTGTCTTGGTCACCAGCTTCTGGCGCTGGCTAACGGCATACCTACCTTTAAAATGCACCACGGCCACAGGGGGCTTAACCATCCTGTAAAAAATATCATAAATGGTATTTGTGAGATCACTACGCAAAACCACGGTTTTGGTGTTGACCCCGAAGCAGTGCGCAACCACCCTGATGTTGAAATTACCCACGTTAACCTTAACGACCAAAGCATTGAAGGCATACGCCTAAAAAGCAAACCTGCTTTTAGCGTACAATACCACCCCGAAAGTACACCCGGCCCGTTTGACAGCCGCTACCTGTTTGACGAGTTTGTGAAGATGATGAAGAACTAACAAATAGTCATTGTCATTGGTCAAGAAGTCAATGGTCAAGAAGCAAGAACGTATAAGAAACTACAAATAGCTGGATAAAAGAAGCCGCCTGCAGGGCGGCTTCTTGCTTCTGAATGCGCGTATTGTATGTAAGCATCCAGTCTCCTCAGGGGGAAGCACTTATCACTGTCACAACAAAAATGGCCAGTATAACAAAAAAGGGCATCAGCACTTTTTTGTTGGCTTTGTTCTTTTCATCAACGGGTAAAAGGTTAAACTCGTCAACTATCCTTCTAAAATTCTGTTGGCTGCCTACAGTGTTGGCAATAACCAGGTAACATAAGCCCATAACAGGTATGGCCAGCAGCCTGCCTGTATTTTTGCCTGTATAGTAGCCAACCAGCCTGGTGGCCATCCTTTCAAAGCTTTCTGCAGCAAGCGGTGAAAGTAAAAGTGTTAAGCCGGTTAAAGTAAGAATGATTAGTACAACAAATGCGGAAAGAAAGATGTTGCCGTTAAGCCGGCCTTTGTTACCATCTTTGCCCTTTAGTGTTATTTCGTAATACTGGCTGCCGTAAACGGCCTGTATAAACGTCATAGTGCTGTTTTACGCAAGGTTCATTAAAATTCATATAGCGGCAATACCCTGTTACACGTATTTGGCTTACTTTCGCGTGCCCATCTCCTAAAGGATGGTACAATGAAAATAGCTATAATAAACGGGCCTAACCTTAACTTGCTGGGTACGCGGGAACCATCTGTTTACGGGTCGCAAACCTTTGAGCAGTATTATGAAATATTGCAGGGGTTATTTCCGGCTGTGCAGTTTACGTACTATCAAAGCAATGTAGAAGGTGAACTGATAAACGAGATACAGCGTGTTGGCTTTGAATACAACGGTATAATTATTAACCCGGGAGGTTATACACATACCTCTGTGGCCTTAGGTGATGCTATTGCGGCCATTACTACGCCAGTTATTGAAGTGCACATAAGCAATGTGCATGCAAGGGAGGATTTTAGAAAGATATCACATGTATCTGCCAAATGTAAAGGCACTATAAGTGGCCTTGGTTTAAGGGGTTATGCACTTGCCGTACAGTATTTAACGGATTATAAAGGGTAATTAGCCGATTTTGACATTTTTATTTGAGTGCGAATAAACAACTTGCTGCCGTATTTGTCTTATACCTTGTAAACTGCAGCATATTAAAATAATTATCTCCATATTTTGCCTTTTGTGTGTGTTGCAGGTTACCCACGCACAGGTTAATGCCAGCGCCGATACAACAAAACCGGCAGTTGCCCAAAAAGATATACTGGATGTATTGCATATAAAAAGCAAGCACCCTCAGCAGCAAAATAAACAATTCAACTTCGCGGTGTTTCCGGCAATAGGGTATACTTTGCAAACCCGGCTTGCGGCAATAGTAGCCAGTAATGTGGCTTTCTATTCAGATCACAATGACTCAATGCCGCATAGTGATTCGGCTGCTAAACTATCTACTATTGTATCCAGTATTGCCTATACCCAAAACAACCAGATAGTGCTGCCAATTCAAAATAACATTTGGACAAAGGGGGATAAGTATAACATAAATGGAGATTGGCGTATTTCAAAATATCCACAGGGTACTTATGGGTTAGGCGGTAATAGCGCGATAGACGATGATGATCTTGTACATTATTCATTCGCCCGCGTTTATCAAACGGTGTTGCGTAAGGTGAGCAATAATTTTTATGCGGGGCTTGGTTACAACCTTGATTATCACTGGGGCATTCACGAAGATGGTATTGAAGGTAAAGAAACCGACTTTGCCAAATACGGTGAAGCAACAAAAACAGTATCATCCGGCTTAACAGCAAACCTGTTGTATGATGACCGGGAGAATTCCATTAACCCATCTGGGGGCACTTATGTTAATGTAATATTGCGTAACAACTATAAGTTTTTGGGCAGTGATAATAACTGGCAGTCTTTGTTGGTTGATGTAAGAAAGTATGTTCATTTCCCTGCCGGTTCAAATAACATCCTTGCCTTTTGGACGTACGACTGGATGGTGCTTAAAGGAACCCCGCCATACCTTGATTTACCTTCTACAGCATGGGACACTTATACCAACGTTGGACGCGGCTACATACAAGGCCGGTTTAGAAGCAATCAATTGCTATATCTTGAAACAGAGTACCGTTATGGTATTACACGCAATGGCCTGCTTGGTGGTGTGGTGTTTGTAAATGGGCAAAGCTTAAGCGAGTGGCCCGGTAACTACCAGTTTAAATATGTACAGCCTGCTGCGGGCCTGGGCCTTAGGGTAAAGCTTAACAAGGTATCAAAAACAAACATTGATATTGACTACGGCTTTGGCGCCCAGGGCAGCAGGGGCCTGTTTATTAATATTGGGGAGGTGTTTTAACATATAGCCCACTATACAATTTACAAGTTAAAATATCGTTTATCAGAGTTGTTGTAACTTTGTATAAAATTTTGTTTATGCGGTGGATGGCGTTTATTTTATTAATGTTTAGCACACAGGCGGTTGCCCAGTGCAAAACTTACATAATAGGTGTTAGGCACGACACACTTAACTGTACTGACAATAACAACAACAAACAGGGCAAATGGGTAATGAGCCAGCCGGCTAAATATGGCAACCCCGGTTACAGTGAAGAGGGTGTTTTTGTAGATAACAAAAAGGAAGGGGTTTGGAGGATGTACAGCGCGCAAGGGGATGTATTGGCAATAGAGAATTACAGGTGGGGACAAAAAAATGGCCTTTGTGATTACTATACACTAAATGGTATTGAGCATGAAGAAAGCTGGAAAGCTACTAACCCCGATAACCCGTACGATACAATACAGGTACCCGACCTGCACGATGAAAATAAAATTTACCTTAAAGTAGTTAAAATTGAAGCCTCAACCAGCGAGCATGGAACCTGGACGTTTTACGATACGCAAACCGGGCTTATAACAAAAACAAAAACTTACATATTGGGCCAGGAAGTTGACCCCGTTACCGGCAAGCCAATAGGTATGGTTAAGAACGGCACTGCCTATGCCTCTAACGGTAAAGTGCCTGTACAATTGCAAAGACGAGATTCTACTACTGCAGCACATAAGCCGCCACCAGAAGTTAAAGCGTGGGAAAAGAAACACACCGGTAAAAAAAGTTTCCAGGTAAGAGATGGAGCGACAGGCAACTAAAAGGGAATACAAAAATTCAACAGTCAATATTTATGTGAAACCGGAAGGTATGATACCCCCTTTTGCTAACCTGGCATTAAGCGGCGGGCATTGAGTTGTTTCTAAGTTTGTACTTCGTAACCTTCTCCTCGTATTTGCCCCGTTACTTTCCTACTCTTCCCGCTCCCCTGTAACGTTGTTTCCAGTATGGGTCGTCAAGGTCGGCGATGGTTACGCCATCAGTGGTAGATGCATGGGCAAACTTGTTGTTGGTAATATATACACCCACATGTGTAATGCTTTTACCCCTGCCGGTTGTATGAAAAAAAACCAGGTCGCCTTCGGTAAGCCTGCCTTCTTTCACCCTGTCGGTACTGTCATACTGGTCTTGCGCCACGCGTGGAATATGCAGGTTGTATACCTGGCCCAACAGCAGTTGTGTAAAACCTGAGCAATCAATACAGTCATCTGTTTGGCCGCCGTAGCAATAGCGTGTGCCCCACCAATGATCAATGGTTTGTAAAAGCTGCGTGTTGGTAAGTTGCTCAGGGCCAACGTTAAGCAACCCTGCATACTTCATTTGCAGCATGGCCATGTTGCTGTTATCAGTAGTGGTAAGCGTTACAGCTTTTATGGTTTTAGGCGGCTCGGTAGTAACAGGCGCATTGCCTTTTTTATTATTCTTACGTTCTTTACTGGCAGTAATATTTCTTTCACCACCTGTGCCTGGCGTAACAGTTATATCATCCAAAAAGCTGATGGATTTGGTTTTGTTTGCTGCCGTAGCTGAGTTGGCTGCGGAGTTATCTTTAGCGGTAAGGGTTTTAAATGCCTTACAACCGGTAAACATAAAAAGCAATGCAATATATGGTGGTAGGGATATTTTCATTACTTACAGCCTGCAATATAGCTGCCTTGATTGTTACCTGCAAGCCGGGTGCAAAACTTTTTCACATTCTTTGCATATTATTCCCGATGTGGATAACGTATGGGTTGGATAAGCCATATAAAAACCCGAAATTTGCCTGTTCCGCTGGTGTTTTCCTGAAGCAGTATTACCTCGTTTCACGTCTCACGTTCGACGTTTCACGATTGACGATTCACGATTGACATTCCACGGTTTCACTTTTCACATTTCACTTTTCACAACATGGCTTTCTCACACTTACACGTACATACGCAATATTCGCTGCTTGATGGTGCTGCTTCAATTGAAAGCCTGTACAAAAAAGCGGCAAAAAATAATATGCCCGGCCTTGCCATTACCGATCACGGTAATATGTTTGGTGTATTCGATTTTGTTAACCAGGCATGGAAGAACACCAAAGTAATTGGTAAAGATGAAAAAGGTAAAGATATAACCACCCCTGTTACAAAACCAATTGTTGGTTGTGAATTTTACGTGGTGGCCGACAGGCATCAGAAAACATTTAGTAAAGAAAAAAAAGACCAGCGCTACCACCAGGTGCTGCTGGCTAAAAACAAGATCGGCTACCAAAATCTTGTTAAGCTAACATCTGCCGGGTTTATTGAAGGGTATTACAGCAAGTACCCGCGCATTGACAAAAGCCTTGTTGAAAAATACCACGAAGGGCTTATTGCCACTACCTGTTGCATTGGCGCCTACGTGCCGCAAACTATATTAAACGGAAGTGAGGAAGAAGCTGAGCGTGAATTTAAATGGTGGCTTGATATGTTTGGCGAAGATTATTATATTGAGATACAACGCCACAACATAAAAGAGCAGGAAAAAATAAATGCAACTTTATTAAAGTTCAGCAAAAAATTTAATGTGCCTGTTATTGCTACCAATGACAGCCATTATACAGACCGTGACGATTATAACGCCCACGACATATTGCTTTGCATTAACACGGGCGAAAAACAAAGCACGCCGGGCTTTGATGACTTTGTAAATGATGACACACAGCTAAAAAACAGGCGCTTTAAATTTCCGAACGACCAGTTCTACTTTAAAACTGCCCAGGAAATGGGCGAACTGTTTAGCGATATTCCGGAATCGCTTGAGAATACACAAGCTATTGTTGATAAGGTGGAAGTGCTGAATTTGAAGAAAGATATCTTGCTGCCAGCCTTCCCTATTCCAAAAGAGTTTCAAACGGGCGATGATAGTAACATAAACCAGTGGAACTACCTGCACCACTTAACTTATGAAGGTGCAAGAAAACGTTACAACGAAATAACAGAAGAGGTACGTGAGCGTTTAGACTTTGAGTTGTTCACCATTAAAACAATGGGCTTTGCGGGGTACTTTTTAATTGTAAGCGACTTTATAAAGGCCGGTCGTGATATGGGTGTGTATATTGGCCCTGGCCGTGGCTCTGCGGCTGGCAGCGTGGTTGCTTACTGTACGGGCATTACCAATATAGACCCCATAAAATACAAGTTGCTGTTCGAGAGGTTTTTAAACCCCGACCGTAAATCAATGCCGGATATTGATACGGATTTTGACGATGATGGCAGGCAAAAAGTGATTGATTACGTAGTACAGAAGTACGGCAAAAACCAGGTAGCGCAAATTATTACGTATGGTACCATGGCTGCTAAAATGAGTATTAAAGATGTGGCGCGTGTAATGGACCTGCCTTTACCTGAAGCCAATGCTTTGGCCAAGATGGTGCCTGATAAGCCGGGTACTGACCTGGGCCGCGTATTAACAGCGCCTATTACTACAAAAGAAGCAAAAGAAGGGGAAAAGAGCCTGGAAGAAAAAGAAGGTTTTGGTGGTGAAGACATTGAAAACATACGCAGGCTGCGCGAAATATATAATGGTGATGTAACTGATATACGCACAAGGGTATTAAAAGAGGCTGAGCGCTTGGAAGGTAGTGTACGTAATACAGGTATACATGCGGCGGGCATCATTATTGCTCCGAGAGACCTAACAGATTTAATACCCGTAGCAACAGCAAAAGACAGTGACTTGTGGGTTACCCAAATTGAGGGTAATGTTATTGAAGACGCCGGTGTAATTAAGATGGACTTTTTAGGATTGAAAACCCTGTCTATTTTAAAAACAGCGCTTGAATTGATTAAGCAGAATTACGGTGAGGAAATAATTTTGGACGACCTTCCATTGGATGATGAAAAAACATTTTTGCTGTATCAAAAGGGCGAAACCAACGGTACGTTCCAGTTTGAAAGCCCCGGTATGCAAAAATATTTGCGCGAATTAAAGCCGGATAAATTTGCTGACCTTATTGCCATGAACGCCCTGTACCGCCCCGGCCCTATGGCATATATACCACAGTACGTTGCGCGCAAACATGGCCGTGAAGAAGTGGTATATGATATTGACGACATGAAGGAATACCTGGAAGAAACCTACGGTATTACAGTGTACCAGGAACAGGTAATGTTGCTTAGCCAAAGCCTTGCAGGCTTTACCAAGGGCGATGCAGACGTATTGCGTAAAGCCATGGGTAAAAAGCAAAAGGCAGTGCTGGATAAAATGAAGAAGCAGTTTATTGACGGCGCTTCTGCTAAAGGCCATAATCCCGAAAAGCTGGAAAAAATATGGACTGATTGGGAAGCTTTTGCACAATACGCCTTTAATAAATCACACTCAACCTGTTATGCTTATGTAGCTTATCAAACAGCGTACTTAAAGGCTCATTACCCTGCGGAGTATATGGCGGCGGTGTTAAACCATGCGGGCGCTATTGAAAAGATAACCTTCTTTATGGAAGAGTGTAAGCGTATGGGATTAAAGGTTTTAGGGCCGGATATTAACGAATCGCTCAAAGGGTTCGCGCCAAATAAAAAGAAAGAGATTCGTTTTGGCCTTGGTGGCCTTAAAGGCGTAGGCGAAGCTGCTATTGAAAGCATAATGCTTGACCGCGCAAAAAGCGGAGAGTACAAAGATATTTTTGATTTTATAAAGCGCGTTAACCAGCGTACGGTAAACAAAAAATCGCTGGAAAGCCTTATTTATTCAGGTGCTTTTGATTGCTTTAAAGAGCAGCACCGTGCGCAATATTTTTTTGTACCCGGCGGCGATACAAAAAGCGGGCTTGAACGTATTATAAATTTCGGCAACCAGGTACAGGCCAACAAACAGCAAAGCAGTAACAGCCTGTTTGGAGATACTGTAATGGCCGAGATACCTGCACCAAAACTGCCCAATTGCGAAGCATGGACGCTGACCGAGTTGCTCGATTATGAAAAAGAAGTAACCGGCATGTTTATGAGCGGCCATCCGCTTGACCATTTTAAGTTTGAGTTAAAATACTATGGCATTATGCCGCTGGGTGAGTTTAACGAAATAAAAGACTCAAACACTTTAAGCGCCTCAAACGCCGGTAAGTCTTTTCGTATAGCAGGGTTGGTTATTGATGCGCAGCACCGTGTAACTAAAACAGGCCGCAACTTCGGCAGCATGAGCATTGAAGATTTTACAGGCAAAACAGAATTAATGCTGTGGAGCGACGACTATATAAGGTTTAAAGATTACCTTGATAAGGGAAAGAATATATTGGTAAACGGCTATTTTAAACAGCGCTTTAACAGCGAACAGTATGAGTTTAAAATAACGCAGATACAATTGCTTGAAACAGCCAAGCAGTCGCTCACCCGCCAGCTTGATATAAACATACAGCCTGCCGCACTTACAGGAGATTTTGTTGAGTTTGTGGAGAAGAACGTTCGTGCCAATCCTGGCAAATCGCAGTTGCGTTTTAATATTTACGAACCAATAGAAAACCTTAAGCTAAGCTTGTTCTCTATTGACAAAGGCTTTACAATGAATGAAGACATGGCCGGCTTTTTATTAAACAACCCGGACATAGATGTGAATGTTGCGTTGGTGGATAAGTAATGGGATTGCCTAAGGCTTTCACTTGGCAGCAGTTTGAAAACTGCAGAATAGACTCCGGTTTTAGAAAGCCGTTATAGAGTAATATTTTCGCAAATTTTATGTAATTTGTACGTAAAGTTCATCGTTAATAAAATATTCACCTAAACCTCTGTACATGATCAAATGTAAACTTCTGCCGCTGGTTGTACTTGTTTTAACCTGTATAGGCGCCCACGCGCAAACTTCTGATTTTGATAGTTACTTAAAGGAAGGGGTGCGATTATATGATAATGGCGATTACACGTCAGCGCTGGAACAATATAAAAAAGCGTTGTTAATAGACAGCACTTCATCTGTGGCAAACTACGAAATGGCCTCTACTTATTTTGCCATAAAAGAATACCAAAAAGCTATAGACTTTGCAGATAAAGTTATTAAACAAAACACGATAAATAGCGAGCAGGCTTTTATTTTAAAAGGCTCTGCACTTGACGTATTGGGCAATTCAGCTGAGGCTGTTAATGTATACAAAACCGGCCAGATTGTTTTCCCTAACAGCTACCTGCTGTATTATAATCTTGCTTTAACGCTTTTTAATACAAAGGGGAATCCAAAAGAAATTGAGCAGGATTTACAATTGGCGCTTAATATAAAACCAACGCACGCCAGCAGCCACCTGTTACTGGCGTACCTTATGACGAATCAAAATAAACGCGTGCAGGCATTATTGGCTATATATAATTTTCTATTAATTGAGCCAAAAACAAGCAGATCCATTAAAGCCTTGCAATTATTGGATTATCAGCTAAAAAAAGGCGTAAAAAAAGACGGGGATAAAAACATAAACATAACTCTTGCGTTGGGTGATAAAGATGATGAGTTTTCTCCTGCCGAACTAATGCTTTCTATGTTGGAAGCCTCAAAAAATCTTGATGAAAATAAAAACAAAACGGCGCAGGAACTCTTTATAAGTAACACGCAAGCGTTTTTCTCTGTTCTATCTGAAACAACAAAAGACAAAATTACTTCATGGTGGAAATTTTATACCGGGTTCTTTAATGATTTGCAGAAAAACAAAATGGATGAAACTTTTTGTAATTACATAAGGCAATCACAGGGTGATGATGCCATTAATACCTGGCTTAAAAAAAATACCGACAAAATTGATGCATTGCTGAAATGGAGTGAAGACTACAGAGCTAAATAAATAAATTAATTGTGTAAATATCTTCCATGCTGGAAACAGTATTTTCACGCTCTTTAATATACTGCATAGAACGCTATAACCTCTTTATCTTACCTTTGCACCAATGAGTTGGTGGAGAAGGGTATTTAAAAAACAAGATAACACTACGGCAAAACCTGCACAGGTTACCTTTAGGCAACGGTTGCAGGCACTGGGCAACCTGCCCGCATTTTTTAAACTGGTTTGGCAAACCAATCCATGGCTTACCGTTGCCAATGCCATACTGCGTATTACGCGCTCAACGCTGCCATTAGCAATTTTGTATGTAGGGAAATTGATTGTTGATGAAGTTGTAGCGCTTAGTCATGGTGCTGCAGCAACAAACACTCATCCTCACAATTATATATGGCAACTGGTGGCACTGGAGTTTGTACTGGCTATACTGTCTGACGGGCTGAGCCGCGCCATTACGCTGCTGGATAATTTACTGGGCGACCTGTTTTCAAACTACACTTCCGTAAAAATAATGGAGCATGCGGCCACGCTTGACCTTGACCAGTTTGAGGATTCAGTATTTTACGACAAGCTGGAAAGGGCAAGGCAACAAACCATAGGCCGTACCATACTGCTAAGCCAGGTATTAAGCCAGGTGCAGGATTTAATTACCATGGGTTTTCTTGCCGCCGGGTTGATGGCTTTTAATCCGTGGCTTATATTGCTGTTACTGGTCGCCATTATACCGGCATTTTTAGGGGAATCGCATTTTAACGACCTTAACTATGCACTCACCCGCAGGCAAACCCCCGAGCGCCGAGAACTGGATTATATACGCTATTTAGGCGCGAGTGATGAAACTGCGAAAGAGGTTAAGATATTCGGCCTGTCAGGCTTTTTGGTCAACCGTTTCAGGTTATTATCCAACCGGTTTTACCTGGCAAATCGCCGGCTTGCCACTAAACGTGCTGTGTGGGGCACCATATTCGCAATGCTTGGCAGCTTGGGCTACTACGCGGCGTACGTTATTATAATAGTACGAACAATAAGCGGGCATTTGTCTATAGGCGATCTTACTTTTTTGGCTGGATCATTCAGGCAAATGCGCAGCTTGCTGGAAGGTGTTTTAGCACGTTTTACCAGTGTATCGCAGGGCGCTATTTACCTGCGTGATTTTTTTGAATTTTTCGAGATAAAGCCGCGTATTGTTATGCAACAAAATGCACGGCCTTTTCCGCGGCCGGTAAAGCATGGCTTTACGTTTGAAGATGTTGGGTTTAAATACCTGCATACAGATAACTGGGCAAACAGGCACCTTAGTTTTACGCTGCACCCGGGCGAAAAGCTGGCATTGGTTGGCGAGAATGGGGCAGGAAAAACCACCCTGGTAAAACTGCTTGCCCGCTTATACGATCCTACCGAAGGCCGTATATTGCTTGATGGCCACGACCTGCGCGAATATGACCTTGCTGACCTTCGTGCAAACACGGGCATCATCTTCCAGGATTTTTTGCGTTACCAAATGAGTTTCTCCCAAAATATAGCTGTGGGTAATATTACCGAGAGTGATAACCGCCCGCTGATAGAAGCTTCTGCCAAAAAAAGCCTTGCTGATGTGTTGGCTGAAAAACTGCCCAACAAATTTGAGCAGGCGCTAGGCCGCCGCTTTAATGACGGGGTTGAACTTTCCGGCGGCGAATGGCAGAAAATTGCGCTGGCCCGTGCTTATATGCGTGATGCACAATTGCTGATATTGGACGAGCCCACCGCAGCCCTGGATGCCCGCGCCGAGTATGAAGTATTTCAGCGGTTTGCTGAATTAACGAAAGATAAATCAGCAGTGCTGATAAGCCACCGCTTCTCAACAGTACGCATGGCTGACCGCATATTGGTATTAGAGAAAGGCCAGTTATCAGAAATTGGCAGCCACGAGGCCTTGCTTGCATTAAATGGCCGTTATGCAGAGTTGTTTCAGTTGCAGGCTATGGGGTACAGGTAAAATAATAACCTAACATACTATGCAATACCACGAACCATCACCCATTGCTAAAGCCACAGCACAACAAATATTTGAGTCGGGCGATATAAACAAAATATGCGATGCACTGGTAGCGATTGCTTTTTATGAAGAAGACTGGCTATGGGCACAAAATATTTGCCTTGATTTTTTAAGCAGCGATAATAACGCATTAAGCAGCCTTGCCGCCACATGCTTAGGCCATATAGCCCGCATACATGGCAAACTTAACAGGGCCAAAGTAATAGCCGCACTAAAAAGCCATGCAAACAATGCCGCTATAGCCGGCAACATTGATGATGCCCTGGGTGATATTAAAAGGTTTGCAACAGAAGCCTCAATCTGAATGGCAATTACTTCTGGTTAATCACCGTTTCAATCACCAAAAAATAAGCTTCGCCAGGGCAGGTGATTTGTACGTTATCTGTGTCCCAAACGCCTATGGCATCGCGCTGAGCAACTGCTGTATCATTAACCTGCACACTGCCTTCAATTGCAAACACAAACAGGCATTTGTTGGTGGGATTAAAGCCATAGCTGAAGCTGGCGCCTGCATCAAAATAACCCATTGAAAGTTTGGCGTTTTGGTTTATCCAGCAATGCGCTTGTCCCTCTTCGCTGCTTACAATGGTGGTAAGTTTGTTTTTGCCTTTTTGTTTGGGAAAACTGCGCTGCTGGTAGCGGGGGTTAATATTCTGTTGTTTCGGTTCAATCCATATTTGTAAAAAGTTTACATCTTCTTCGCCAATATTGTATTCCTCATGTTTAAGCCCGCTGCCTGCACTCATAATTTGTACGCCACCCTCTTCAATAACGGTGCTGTAGCCCATGGTATCTTTATGGTTCATTTTGCCCTGTAATAAAATAGAAATTATTTCCATGTTCACATGCGGGTGTATGCCAAAACCTTTGCCAGGCTGCACATAATCATCATTAAAAGTTATCAGTGTGCCAAATGCACTTTTTATGGGGTTGCAATAATCGCTAAAGCTAAAGTAAAAATTGCTTTTAAGCCAGCCGATATCTTTGGTGCCTTTGTCTGCCGCAGCAAAATAAAATGTTTGCATATATCAAATTTGAGGCATTAAAGATAGCATGTTGTATATAAAAATTACAGCAATTGTCAGGGTATAAATTCTATCGTTTAACTAAATAGGAGGCATTGGCTTTTTACACTAACCAGCCCGGTTGCCTGTAAAATAATTGGTAATGTTTCAACAACAGGCAGGTTTAGTCACATATATTTCATACATTAAAGCTTCATTTTTAACCAAAAACCTAAATCACCATGAAACTTGTTGCTACCGTTGCACTGCTAATGTGCATACATGTTTTCACCAATGCCCAAACAAATGGCACATTCACGGCTGAAAGCCCAACACCAAAAGCAGGCGAAGAAAACTGGTACCTGTATAAACCGCATACCGGTATAGTTGTGCCGGGCAATTTATCAGCATCTGTTATCTACCTTAACAAAGGTTATTTTAATAAAGTAATACCTCTGCAAAAAACCGGTGACGGCTACCGGTTCTCCTTTAAGGCTCCGGATTCAACCACAACGATTTTGACCTGCATTGTTGATGATAAAAAGACAATGTTTGATAATAATAACGAAACTAGTTTTATAACGCCTCTGTATGACAAAGCTGGCAAACCTTACGCAAAGGCAGGTTTGGGAGCGGCACAATTACTGGGCGGGTATGCACCTTACCTTTTTAAATTGAAAGTACCCAAGGGCCTGGTTACAAGCATGTACACAACCGAATTTAAAAAGCACCCCGGGTTTAAAGAGGATCAATACAGTGCTTACCTGCAGGCTTTGTATGCGGAAAATAAAGATTCCGCCAGGCCTATGTTGTTAGCGTATGCAAAGAAACAACTGGCCCAAAAAACGACCGAACAAAAATGGATAGAAGCATATTACATATACAGTCAACTTGGCATGAGCGATGAAACTGCGCAGGTTGATAAAAAAATTGTGGCTGCTTATCCAACTGGCACACAGGCAAAAAATGAGTTCTACAACAAACTGTATAGCGATAAAGAGCCGTCTGTAGAAAAATATCTTACAGCGATGAAGGAATGTACTGCTAAATTTAATGACACAACATCTGCAACAAAAAATAATTTTTACAGGATGATTGTTAGTTATTGTGGTGACAAAAAGGACTGGGATAATTTTAAAAAGTATGCTGCGCTGGTAACCGACAAAACCCAGCTTGGTGCCATATATAATAATGTTGCATGGAATTTGTCAGGGCAACAACTAAACAACGCCGGCGATAACCTTGATTTTGCTGCCAGTTTATCCGCCGGGTCGTTGCAGGTTACCCGGCAAAAAATGGATGACCCTAAAACAACAGAAGAAGAAAAAAAGAACTGGAAACAAACTTATGATTTGTATGCTGATACATATGCGCTTTTATTATACAAGCTTAACATGGCCGATTCTGCTTTTTATTACGAAGACGCAATAGATAAGGCCACACTGGTACAGGATGCCACTGAAGTGGAACGTTACGCAGCTTATGCTGAAAAAGCAAAGGGTGCAGAGTTTGCACGTAAGTTTATTGAGGATCAATTTTTAGCCGGCACAAATTCAGCCATTATGCAGGCGCAACTGCAGGGTATTTACAAACAGCTAAACCTGCCGCAAGACCAATACGATAAAATAAAGGCTCAGGCCGTTGCAACTGCAAGACAAAAATCGCTCGACAAAATAAAAGAAACGTTAGGAAGCCTGCAGGCAAAAGACTTTACTCTGAAAGACCTGGACGGCAATACGGTTACGCTGTCATCCTATAAGGATAAAGTGGTGGTGCTTGATTTTTGGGCTACCTGGTGCGGTCCTTGCCGTGCGTCGTTCCCTGCTATGCAGGAAGCTGTTACAAAATATAAAGAGGACCAGGATGTGGTGTTCCTGTTTATGGACATTTCAGAAAGTGGGGATGAGGCTACAATACGTAAAAACACCGGCAAGTTTATAAGCGATAATAAATATAGCTTCCATGTATTGCTTGATGTTGAGAATAAAGTATCTCCGGATTATAAAGTAGATTTTATTCCTGACAAATTTGTTATTGACAGGCAAGGCAATATTGTATTTATGGGCAACGAGTTAAGTGATATTGACGGAATGATAGCGCAGGCAAAAGGATAGATGATTATTGTATTGGCCAGAAGCCTGCTATTTCAATTTTTAAAGAAATAGCAGGCTTCTAATTTTTTGTAGCTGTATGCTATTTAAACAACAGGTCAAAGTCTCCCTTTATTACAAGGCTGTCTTTACCAAGTTTAAAGTTGCCATAATAATTACCGGTTATATCTGGGTCTTGCAAAGGCGCAGTGCAGCAATCAAAATAAACATCGCCACCATTAATGGCAGTTCTTGAATACCACGCTGTAACGCTGTCGGGCCGGGTTGAGTAAATTATAGAATCACTATACATAAAGCTCGCCCAGCTTTGCTCATAAAAGTGAAAACAGTTAACATCAACTTTTTGTAAGCTGTTTTGTGCAGTAAAATTAAAGCTGCCGCCACTGCGGTTGTAGCTAATATTTGTTACCTGTATTGGCTGGTCATTGATAACAACACTTATGTTTGATTGCTTTGTTGGTGTACCTGTTGACACACCGGCGGGGCTGTTGTTATTTGGAGTGCCGCTATCTTTATGGCATGCGGTTAAAGAAAGCAACATAACTATGCAAAAGGTAAAGTTTCTCATAATCTATTTGCTGTACTAAATAAATTTTCAATCTCTCCCATACTTTTAACCGATCTCGTCGGGTCCTTCTCCTTTAGCAGAAGGGTATTGGGGATGAGTTTTTTATTTAATGCAAATTAATACGCCAATGTTAACCGGGAAATGTGCAGTTGTTAATTGATTGTTTAAAGCAAAAGTAGCAGGTATATATTAAAACGCCAGTACAACCCCATCCCTCAAAGCTCCTTCATATTTCTTCTTGTCAAACTTATATAAGTAGGGGGCACGGTGGGGCCCAATGTTACGTTGTTCATCCAGGCGCTTTATAATGCCCAGCGATAACAACCTTTTGGGAAAGTTGCGCCTGTCAAGCTTTTTGCCAAGTACAGTTTCGTACAGCACTTGTATTTCGGGCATAGTAAATTTTGCCGGCAATAGATTGAAACCTATTGGCTGGTGATAAATTTGCAATTGCAGCATTTTTAGTGCAGATGCGGTCATTTCATTATGGTCAAACAGCAGCGTGGGCAGGCTTTCTATATCGCACCATTGCAGGCTTTCAGTAAAGGCATCTGTTTGTGGTACCACCTGGCTGTATTCAACAATTGCATAATAACCTATTGAAATAGTGTGGTCAAGCAACCAGTTGTCTTTGGCAAGGGTTACGGCAAACACTTCTTCAAACCTTTTCTTGTCAAAGGTTTTAACCTTTGCCCTGCCGGGGTCTCCAAACGTATAAAACTGTTGTAGAAAAACATCACTTAGGGCAGTTCTTTCCCGTAAAATGCGGGTCGCTGCCTGGTCAAGCGTCTCGCCGCGTTTTATATATCCGCCCGGCAGGCACCACCCGTCAAGAAAAGCAGGCTTTATAAGCAATACCTTTAATTGCTGACCGTGGTAACCAAATATGGTGCAGTCAATTGACACATGCGGCAGGTAATGCTTGTAGCCGTGTAAAATAAAATTCTTCGTTTCCCGGGTGCCTTTTAACATCCAAAATAAATTATTGCGTAAATATACACAATATAAAAATTAACCTATCTTTATTGCGTACTTATACGCAATAATACATTTCTTTTCTAAAACTACCTGCATCATGCAACGATTACTGCCACGTAAATTTTTATTTTATTCTATTATTATTATTACCGGCGGCGTTTTAATGCTGTCATTTAAAAAAGATCCACGCCATCCAAAGCCGGCGCAGGTGGCACAACCCACGCTGGATACAGAAGAGAACAGGTTTAACAAAGTGGTTTTGGCTGAAAAATTAGACGAACCGCTTGCTATGGAAATATTTAAAAATGGCAAGGTAATGTTTATTGAACGCAAAGGTAATATTAAGTTATACGACCCCGCAACCAAAAAAACAAACGTTATTGCCAGTATACCTGTAAGTACAAAGTATACTGATAAGCAGGGCCACAAAACCGAGGCCGAAGACGGGTTACTCGGCCTAAGCCTTGATCCTAACTATTATAAAAATCATTGGATATACCTGTATTATTCACCTGCCGGCGACGTGTCAGAAAATATTTTAACACGCTACGAGTTTGTAAATGATAAGCTTAACCAGGCGTCGAAAAAAATATTTCTGCACGTTGTTACACAGCGTGAGCAATGCTGCCACACAGGCGGCAAAATAGATTGGGATGCGCAGGGCAATCTATACCTTACAACAGGCGACAACACAAGCCCGCGCGCAACTGTATATAGCCCAAGTGATGAACGCCCCGGCAGAAGCCCGTGGGACGCACAAAAATCATCAGCCAATACAAATGACCTGCGTGGTAAAGTATTGCGCATTCACCCGGAAGCGGATGGTACTTATACTATTCCCGATGGCAACCTTTTCCCCAAAGGCACAGATAAAACAAGGCCCGAAATTTATGTAATGGGCCTGCGTAACCCTTACACCCTTTATGTTGATAAGCACAATGGCTATGTTATGTGGGGCGAGGTTGGGCCTGATGCAGGTAAAGACTCTGCAACACGGGGGCCTAAATCGTATGACGAATATAATATTGCCAAAAAGCCGGGCTTTTTTGGCTGGCCATATTTTAACGGCGATAACAGGGCCTTTACCAAATATGATTTTGCCGCTGCAACTTCAGGCGAAAAATGGAACGCTGACAAACCCATTAACGCATCGCCTAATAACACGGGCTTAAACGAGTTGCCGCCAACCCAGCCGGCATTTATATGGTATGCTTATGATGCCTCAAAAGAATTTCCTGTTTTGGGAACAGGCGGGCGTTGCGCCATGGCAGGTCCTGTATATTATAACGAAGATTATAAAGGGGCTAAGGCAACTTTTCCAACATACTTCAATGGCAAGTGGTTTATATTTGAATGGATGCGCGACTGGATAATTACCGTTACAATGGATAAAGACGGTAACTACAAAGGCATGGAGCGCTTTATGCCGCATACAAAATTTAGCCACCCTATGGCAATGAAGTTTGGCCCGGATGGCAGCCTGTATGTGCTTGAATACGGCCAGGGATGGTTTATGCAGAACGATGATAGCAAACTCGTTCGCATTGATTACAGTGCAGGCCCACGCAAACCTTTGGTTTCAGTATCCGCAGATAAAACGGATGGCTCACTGCCGTTACACGTTAACCTGTCGTCCGACGGTACCAAAGATTTTGATAATACCGGCCTTACCTACCAATGGAAAGTAACTTCAGCATCGGGCGCTTTTAATAAAACGTATACTGATGCTAACCCGTCTATAACATTTGACAAAGCAGGTGCATATAAAGCTGTGCTTACAGTAACAAATGCCAAAGGTTTAAAATCATCAGCTTCAGTGCAGATAAATGCAGGTAATGAACCACCGGTTGTTGATATTGAATTAACAGGCGGCAACAAGTCGTTCTATATGCCAAATACGCCGTTTAGCTATAAAGTAAATGTAAGCGATAAAGAAGATGGTGAAGTTGGTAAAGGTATTACGCCGGGCAATGTTAATGTTAGTATTAATTATGTTAGCGATGAAAGCTTAATTGGTGCGCCCCCAATGGGCCACCAGCCACCGCAGGATTTTACATCATTCTCGGCCGGCAGAAACCTTATTGCGCAAAACGATTGCAAATCTTGCCATGCGCCAAATAAAAAAATAATTGGCCCTGCATACATGTCAATAGCGCAAAAGTATAAGAACGATGCAAAGGCTTACACTAAGCTGCCGTTAAAAATAATTAATGGTGGTAATGGCGTTTGGGGCGATGTAGCTATGGCTGCACACCCGCAACTGTCAAAAAGCGATGCACAGGAAATTGTAAAATATATATTAGGCCTTGCTAAACCTAAGCCTGCGTCGTTGCCGTTAAGCGGCAGCTATACGCCTAAAATTCCCGCTGATGCAAAAGAAGGTGGGGTAGTAGTAATTAACGCATCTTATACTGATAAAGGCAACAAAGGCGCCCCAACCTTAAATACGCAGCAGCAATTAATTTTACGCACACCAAAAGTGCCTGCAGGCACAGCAAAGGCATCGCAGGGCATCCAGAAATTTAAAATGCCCGATGGCCCGGAAATGGTTATTGTTATGGGTAACAAATCAAACATCTCTCTTAACAATATTGACCTTACCGGTATTGACAGTATCGCTGTTGATGTTATAGCACCTAAAGAACAATTATTTGCAGTAGGCGGTAAAATTGAGATACACCTTGATTCGCCGACAGGCGCTTTAATTGGCACCACGGCTGAAATAATGCCCGACAATACTTCGGTTACACAAATAAAGCCAATGCCAGTATCGGCAGCAATAATACCAACACCCGGCATGCACAATATATACTTCGTCTTTACAAAGGATGGTTATAAAAGCGGGGCGCTATTTGTTGTATTTGATATGATGTTTAAGGGACATTAAAGAGTTGAAAAATTAATAGCGCTTAAAACAAACATAAAACCTAAAACAAAAAAAATTTATATGAAAAGCAGGAGAGAATTTATTAAAAACCTTGGTATGGGTGCCGCGGGTGCTGGCGTAGCAGCGGCGATGCCAAAATGGGCAATTGCAGAAGCAGGAGGGAAAGACCTGTTTTTTAAACTGGCGTTGTCGCAGTTTTCGCTGGCAAGTGACTACTTTACAAAGAAGGCTGACCCGCTTGATTTTCCGGCCAAAGTAAAAAAAGACTTTGGTATTGCCGGCCTTGACTATTGCAGTATGTTTTTTGCAGACAAAGCCAAAGACACTACTTTTTTAAACGAGCTTAAAAAGCGCAGTGCTGATGCAGGCACGTATAACCTGCGCATAATGATTGACGGCGAAGGTGTATTAGGCGACCTTACTGAGGCCAACCGGCTTAAAGCTGTAGAAAACCATTATAAGTGGATTGATGCAGCCGCAACATTAGGTTGCCCGATGATACGTGTAAACGTTGAAGGTGATGGTAACCCCGATGATGTTGCCAAAGCTGCTGTTGACAGCCTGGGGCGCTTAATTGAGTATGGAAGTAAATACAATGTTGATGTAATAGTTGAAAACCATGTTGGCATATCATGCAATGCCGCATGGCTGGCAGGTGTTATGAAGCAGGTAAACAACAGGCATTGCGGCACCCTGGCAGATTTTGGCAATTTTTGCATAAACCGCACCAAGCCTGAAGCGCAAACAATTGACGCTTATATGAAAACAAAATGTCTTGAGGAATACGACCGGTACAAAGGCATTGGAGAATTAATGCCTTATGCCAAAGGCATACACGCAAAAACACATTTGTTTGATGCAGCCGGTAATGATACCGAGACCGATTTTGCTAAAATGTTTAAAATAATAAAAGACTCCGGTTTTAAAGCCTGGTGCAGTATTGAATATGAAGGTGGCTTGTTAAAGATGTACAAGCCCGATGGGGGATATTTGGGTAACGACGAAGGTGTATTGGCTACCAAAGCATTGATCTTGAAGGTGGTAGCTGCGATGTAATGATTAAGATGATTTTCTTGAAAGCCCGGGCACGCCTGTTGCCCGGGCTTTTAGTTGCAGGCAATTCATCCGGTTTTTGGCCAAATTCACCTATTTAACAGCCGGGCTTTAAACTCCTAACACCTTCGTAGGTCATACTTGCATTAAAATTATTTGTATGAAAAAAATGATGTCTTTTTTAACAGCCTTTATACTTATAGCTGGGCTGGCGACGGCGCAAACAGCTGACTCAACAGGCCACCGTGGTATTGGTGGCAGAAAAATGGCGATGCAACGCCATAGCAGAACAATGGGAATGCAGAAACTAAATTTAACAGCCGATCAAAAGCAGCAGATGAAAGCCGCGAATGATGATTACCGCAAACAGTTATCGGCTTTGCAGAATAATAACAGCATAACCCTTGGCGAATATAAAACGCAGTTGGCTGCACTGCATAAAAGCCACAAGGATAAAGTGAGCAGCATTTTTACCGATGAGCAGAAAAAGATGATGGCCGACCGCAGGCAGGATGCGCAAAAACGTGTGCATAATATGGGCGCTGCGAGTCTCGATAAAATGAAGCAAAACCTTAATTTAACGGATGACCAGGTAGCGAAAATTAAAGCACAGCGTGAAGACCTGCAAACGAAAATGAAAGCTATACGTGAAAACGCAACACTGTTGCCCGAACAGAAAAGAGCACAAATGAAAGACCTTTTTGTACAACAGAAAGAAAGCCTGAAAACCGTACTTACCGCAGACCAGTTAAGTAAACTGGAAGCTATGCGCAAAGAACACATGGGCCACCGTGGTGGTTTTAATCATGATGCAAAATAATGGCCGTTGCAAACCTTTACTTTATAAACACCACTATATATCTTAAAAAGTAATGCCCCGCGAAAGCGGGGCATTTTATTATTGGCGTCTTTTATTTTACAGTGATGTTGGTAAACTTCTCCTGTTATTTTTCCACATATTCCTCTCCAAATACATCGATTTGTTCTATTACTTTGGCCGGGTTGAATTGTATGGTCACGTTGTGCTCTTTGCGGTCATCAACCATATGAAGCACCTTATCCTGCTGCTCCATATTGTCAAGCATTATATGCATTTCATCATCCTTGCCTGCCTGTACGGTTATATGGTACATTGTATTGTTAAACCTATAATGCACTATAAAGCTGTTCCATTCGGGTGGCATACATGGCTCAAAATGTAAAGTATCGGCTTCACGTTTTAAACCCAGGAACCATTCTGTAATTAACTGGTAGGTCCAGCCGGCTGAGCCGGTGTACCACGTCCATCCGCCGCGGCCTGTATGCGGCGCAACGCCATACACATCCGCAGCCATAACATACGGCTCTGTTTTATATACAGCAATATCTTCAGCAGTGCTGCCGTGGTTAACAGGGTTAACCAGTTTCAATAATTCCCAACTCTTTTCCCTGTTGCCTGCTTTTACAAATGCCATAATGGTCCAAATAGCAGCATGTGTATATTGGCCTCCATTCTCCCTTACACCGGGCAGATAGCCTTTAATATACCCGGGTTCAAGAGATGATTTATCAAATGGAGGGTCTAACAATTGTATGATCTTGGCATCTCTCTTAACAAGATACTTGTCAAGTGAGTTTAACGCTAGCTGTATACGGCCTGGCTCGCCCGCCCCTGAAATAACAGACCAGCTTTGCGAAATAGAATCAATACTGCATTCTTCATTACGGCTACTGCCAAGCGGTGTGCCGTCATCAAAAAATGCCCGCAGGTACCAGTTACCGTCCCACGCATTATCATTAATATTCCTCTTTAAAGCGATGGCCTGTTCTTTACATTCAAGTGCAAACACATCGTCGCTGTGCAGTGCCGCAATTTCTGCAAACACTTTAAGCACTTCGTATAAGAAAAAGGCAAGCCAAACGCTTTCTCCCTTGCCGTCTTTACCAACCATGTTCATACCATCATTCCAGTCGCCGGCGCCAATTAAAGGCAGGCCATGGTCACCAAAACGCAGGCCATGCTGCACGGCACGTTTGGCATGCTCATACAACGATATTTTTTGTTCTGAAACATTTGGCAAGTCATAGTAAGATTCTTCATTAGCGTTAACTGCACGTCCTTCCAGGTATTTTACTTCTTCTTCCAGTATTTGTTTGTCACCTGTAACGGTAATGTATTTGGATAACACAAAGGGCAACCATAAAAAGTCATCGCTGCAGTGCGTTCTTACGCCTCTGCCCAATGGCGGGTGCCACCAGTGCTGTGCATCACCTTCTTTAAACTGGCGGGACGCCGCAAGCAGTATTTGCTTGCGTGTAAGCCTTGCATCAGCATGTACTAGCGCCAAAACATCCTGCAACTGGTCGCGGAAACCAAATGCACCGCCTGACTGGTAAAAACCACTGCGGCCCCACAAACGGCAGGATGTTACCTGGTAAACCAGCCAGCCATTGGCTAAAAAGTTAAGGGCTTTATCCGGCGTTTCAATTTGTATAGCTGTTAATGTTCGCTGCCAGTAATCATGCACTTTTTGCAATGCTTCCGCAGGTGAAATGGTACGTAGCTCACGTACAAGCTCGCGGGCCTTAAGTGTATCTTTTGCAGCGCCCAACTTAAACACAATTTCTTTTTCAGCGCCATCTTCCAGGTCAAATGAAACCTGTAACGCTGTACAGGGGTCAAATCCCGCACCATACCTGCCTGAAAGGCGTGTGCGCTTCATGCCGTCGGGGTCTTGCAGGCTTCCATTGCGGCCTATAAATTCATTACGGTCTGTTGTAAAAGATTTATTGGATTCGCTAACATCAAAAAATGCAATGCGGCTGGTAAACTCTGAATTGTAGCAGTTTCTTGTAAACAATACATCTGTATCACCATCAATTTCAGTAACTACATGCATTAACGATTTTGGCCTTAAATCACCCAGCACCCATTCCATATAACCCGTTGCAGATAGTTTGCGCTGCCTGCCTGACTTGTTAGTTATTTTTATGCTGATGTATTTTACAGACAGCTCAATATCGCAATACACTGTTGCTTTTGTGGCAATGCCGGTTTCGCTGTGTTCAAAAACAGTATAACCAAAACCATGGCGTGTTATATAAGGGGTCTTCCCTTTTTTAGGGAAAGGCATGGGTGACCATGAATAACCATTACGTTCATCACGTAGGTAAAAAGCTTCACCGCCGGTATCGCTTACTGCATCATTGTTCCATGGCGTTAGCCTGAATTCATGCGCGTTTTCCTGCCATGAATAAGAAGATCCGCTTTCTGATACCACGGTGCCAAAGCAGGGGTTTGCAATAACATTTATCCACGGCGCCGGCGTGTTTTTGCCGGGTGCCGTTGCTATTATATATTCTTTTCCATCCTGCGAAAAGCCACCATAACCATTATCAAACTCAAGCACAGGTGGCAAAATAAGCGGGTCGTTCTCCTGTGGCAAAATGGTGGTAGGGGTAAGATATGGTATGGCTCCTTTTTGCGGAATACGCTTGTTTACCTGGTCGTACAATGTACCCTTATCGTCAGATATAATTACCCTGGCCACTGTTTGCAGCAATATCCGGTCTTCCTGCGAAATTTGATCGATAGGCCGTACAAATATGCGGCCATTGGCGTTGTCGTTTGAGTTGTAGCCGGCTGTTATAATACCCTGTACCTGCTCCTGCAACACCTGCCTGTAGCCGGTGTGGTCATCATTCCAAATAACCAGGTCTACCTTCAAGCCCTTAAGGTTCCAATAGGCATGAGCCTGCACCATTTGCTTAACAAGAGAAATGTTTTCAGGGTTGCCAATTTGTAAAAGCACAATAGGCAGGTCGCCTGAAATAGAATAACTCCATAAAGCCGATTGGCCCCTGTTGTTTTTTGCAAGAGTGCCCGGATTAGCTCTTAATGATGGATTAGTATATACCACAGAACTTGCCAGCCTGCCATACAATTGTGCATCAGCTTCAGATGCATTTATCTGGCGCAGCACTACCTGGCTGTGTGTCCACGAAAGTTCAAAAGCACGGTCGCGCAAATGTTTATCCTGGTATTTATCTATTAATGATTGACAAACTTCTCGTTTATCAGCCATGCCCATTATCATATCAACCGTTGCAGTTTCATCTTCATCCAATACAATTGAATAACGGATTGAAACGATAGGGTCAAGCACAGAGCCATGAGAGCCTGACAATGGTTCTGCGCTATGCATGGCAGCAGGGCTGGCCGGTGTGTTACCGCGGCCAATAAATTTGTCGCGGTCTGTTTCGTAAGAAATACTTTTAACACTAACACCGTTTACGCGCATTAAATGAAACATATACGGCGGCTGCTCGTCGTGTTGCCTTGCGCGCCGTGTGCATAAGATGGAGCGCTGCTTCGGCAGCAATTCGGTTTGTATAAACAAATTACTGAAGGCAGGATGAGATGCTTCTGCAACCTGCGGCACCATTACAACTTCCGCATAGCTTGTTACATCTATCCTTTTCTTTTTATTGCTGCGGTTGGTTATTTTTATACGCCTTATTTCAATGTCGTCTTCAGGTGAAACAATTATCTCTGTATGTGTTTCAATGTCATTATCACGCCTGCGAAATTCTGCCCGGCCTTGTGAAAATACGGCTTCGTAATTTTTTGCTTCCTTCAATACAGGCTGGTATGCGGTTGACCAAAATTCGCCATTGTCTAAATCGCGTATATAGCAAAATGCACCCCAGTTATCGCAGGTGCTATCTTCGCGCCAGCGGGTAACTGCATTATCCTTCCAGCGGCTGTAACCACCGCCGGCATTGGTAACCACCACATGGTATTGGCCGTTGCTAAGCAACTGAACTTCAGGTGCTGGTGTTGCAGGGGTTTTAATAACACGCATATCTGACGACAACGATATAGCGGTGACTGTGGCATTATCAGTTGATGATTCGTAGAAGTTTGTTGTTTTAGGTATTTGCTCCTGCAACAATAACAATGTTGCCTGGAACTGCGGCTCTGCTTCAAATCTTTTTTGCATTAACTGGTCAAGCAGCAGGTATTCCAGCGCCAGCATGCCCATGCCCTGGTGGTGCACCATAAAGGTTTGTATAAGCACATGGCTCTGCCCGCGGGGCAAACGGGCAGGCGTATAGTCAATAGATTCAAAAAATCCAAACTTGTTCTCGAATCCAAGCTCATTAAGCTTCTCAAGATTGTTGCATGCCGCCTCAGGGTCAACCATTAATGCCATAATTGTTGCATATGGTGCTATTACAAGGTCTTCACCCAACCCACGTTTAAAGCCCAAACCCGGTACACCGAATGCACGGTATTGATAATTAAGTGATGCATCAACCATGTTGTAGCATGATTCAGATACGCCCCACGGTATATCGTTTTGTTTGCCATATTCTATTTGTCTTTTTACAACGCCCCTGTTTGACTCATCTATCAATGTATTTTCGTAGGACGGCATTACAAGGTTTGGCATTAAGTACTCAAACATACTGCCGCTCCATGATAGTAATGCGGGTGTGCCCGTTGCATTAGTTAGCCTTCTGCCAAGGGCGAACCAGCTTTCCTGCGGTATTTTACCCTGGGCGATCGCAACAAATGATGCAAGGCGTGCTTCAGAGCCCAGCAGGTCGTAAAAGCTTGCGTCCCGGCGATGATCTTCCACATTATAACCAATGGCAAGCAGGTGTTGCGATTTATCGTACAGGAAATCATACCTCATATCCGCAGCAATATCAAAGCATTGGGCAGCAAGCATATGAAGCGTGCTAATACGCTCCTGCGACAATTTTGCTGAGGCTGCAAAAGCAATTTTATAACCATCAAGCCAGGCATTTTCTGCATCTGTATTTTGTTCAGCGCGCAGCCTGTCAATTTCTTTTTCTATCTCTTGTTTCCTTTCTGCAAGCTCATGCATAGTTGGTATGAAGCCCATGCCCGGTAGCTCTAAAAATTTTGCCGGTACATCTTCATTATTCAGCCAGGGAGCTATCTGTCCTATTTCGTTTAATATACTTTTTAACTGTCTTTCAAGCGCGCAGGCCCACCAGTAAATATCAGATTTTGGATTGTGATTGGTGCCTGCAATAACAACAGCACACCTGTTGCTTAATTTTTCAAAAAAGCCCTTTAATTTATGTGCACTGTTCAAATCCGTCGCTATTGCTTCTTCAACTTCTTTTTCTATTTCTTTCCAGGTATTTGCTTCGCTCTCTTTTGGTTTTTCAGCAACAACCCTTATAGTGTCAAGCAGGCCTTCAACTAATTTTTTGTCAATTACTTTTTGATGTTCAATGGTTAGCAGGCCTTGCTTTAACGTAAGCAGGTGGCCTGCAAGGTTACCGCTATCAACCGCTGATATATACCGGGGGTGCAATGTTTTTAAAGTGATGGTATCGTACCAGTTATAAAAATGCCCGCAATAACGCTCAAGCATATTCATACTGCCTAATGTATTGCTTGTGCGTTCAATCAATTGTGCAGTGGGTATATAACCAAAATCATGAGCGGAAAGATTACACAGCAATGCCAGGCCCATATTGGTGGGCGATGTGCGGTGCGCTGTTACTGCAATAGGATGGTTTTGATGATTGTCGGGTGGCAGCCAGTTGTCTTCTGCAGTAACAAAATTTTCAAAAAAGCCCCATGTTTTACGGGTAAGCTTGCGCAGGTAAACGATCTGCTTTGCATTAAGCTTTGTTCTGCCATGCAGTATTGGTGTGCCTAATAACCAAACAACAGCGGGAGATAGCGCCCAGCTTATAATAAACGGTACTGCCACTATTAGCGTAAATGGCGAAAATTTACTTACATATATTAACGTTACAAGGGCTACTATTGGCGCAAACCACATGGTTTTATATACAAACAATATGTTGGTATATTTTTTACTGCGCGCAGCAAAACCACTGGGGTTCCACTCAAGCAGGTGGCGTCGCGTAACGATAAGTCGCCAGGCCGTGCGCAATATAGCGTCGAGGCTAACCCATGCCTCGTAAGCAAGGCATATTAAAGTGAATACAGACTGAAGTAAATTTGCCGATGCCGAGCGGATTGAATTTGAAATGTGATGTTTAAGTAATACATCATCAGGCTTTCTAATAATATCCCATGCCGCAGATATGAGCGAGGGCAATATAATAATACCAATAACCGAGACAGTCCAAAACCAGGAGGCGGGTAAAACCGTCCAGCCCATTAATAACAATACTAATAACGCTATGGGAATTAGGCTGCGCCGAAGATTATCAAATATTTTCCATTTTGATAATCCAGAAACAGTGTTTTTATGCAGCTTCCTGTTTTTGTCAGGCACGAATGGTAAAAACCAGTTACCAATTTGCCAGTCGCCGCGTATCCAGCGATGGCGGCGGTTTATATCAATAACATAGCTGGCAGGATATTCTTCATATAGCTGAACATCGCTTGCAAATGCACAGCGTGCATAAGCGCCTTCAAGCAGGTCGTGGCTTAATATCCTGTTTTCAGGAAAGCGGTCATTCAAAACCTTTTCAAACACATCCACTTCATAAATGCCTTTGCCTATAAATGACCCTTCCGCAAAAATGTCCTGGTAAACATCTGAAGTAACACGTGTATAAGGGTCAATGCCTGAATCGCTTTCATGCATGCGCGTGTACAATGTACGTGTTGCGCCATGCAGGCTTATAGCAATGCGTGGCTGTATAATACCATAGCCATCAACAATGCGTTTCTTTTTCTCGCTATATAATGCATGATTTAATGGGTGGGCCATAATGCCTACAAGCTTCCATGCAGCATCACGCGGCAATTGTGAGTCGGCATCAAGTGTTATTACATACTTAACGGTTGTATATAAACTTTCTTCGCCAACAATCACTGAAAAATGTTCTTTTGCATTACCGCGCAACAGGTGGTTAAGTTCGCCCAACTTGCCGCGCTTACGCTCATAACCCATCCATACCTTTTCTTTGTCATTCCATTTGCGTGGCCTGTGGAAAAGAAAGAATGTGTCGTTAGCGCTGCGATTATATTTTTTATTCAGGTTTTCAATGCCCCTTTTTGCAAATTGTACCAGTTCGTCATCGCCCGGCAATGTTTCAGCATCCGCGTCCTTAAAGTCTGTAAGTAATGCAAATAACAGGTTCTCGTCCCTGTTGGCCAAAAACCTTACCTCCAGTTCATCAATCAATGTTTCAGCCTGCTTCTCGTCCGCTATTATAGCAGGTACAGCCACTATAGTGCGTTCATTAGCAGGTATGCCCGTAGAGAAATTCATTCGAGGCAGTGGCCTTGGCTTTACCATTAAAGTGGCCAGCCAGTTTACAATGGCCAGCGCAAGGTGGCTTGCACACAGCAAGCCCAGCAATGCTACTGCCACAAGCAGCCAGTTGTTGCTTGTATTAGCCCATGCTTTGGCAAATAGCCCAAATGCAACCGCAAATGTTATAAATAATGTGGCGATAATGTAAAGCGCAGTATTTGGTTTACGTACAATTTTTTTAAAAGAAATGCTGTTTTTTAATTGTGCTTTTACTGCCGATTCAGTTTGTGTAACGCCTTTGCCTACAAGATAATAACCCACATGGGTAAACCTTGCGTCGCCATCATTCTGTTCTGTGCCTTGTTTTGAAAGATCTATGGCAATACGCGCCACATCACTTTCTGGCATCTTAGCTTTTTTTGCAATTTTTTCAACTATATGCCTGTAACTGTCGCGGGTGTAAAAATCCATTCGCGGGTAAATAACATCTTCCCGCATCGTTTGCTCAATAATGCTCATGGCCTCAACGAAGTCGCGCCAATCCATCTTAGCTAAAAAACGCAGGCTGTTAATGCTGTTACTCATTGAAACCTGGTCTGCCGCCTGCTTCTGGTTTTCGGCAAGCACCATCGCATTAATGGTCATCCCTTTTTCAGCAAGGTGCTGTTCAAGCCAGGTAAGTACAAGGTTAAACTCAGATCCCTTCCATTGCAATCGCCGGGTCAATGGTGCAACAAAAGCGCTGACCATTGGCGGGTTGCTGCGTGCCATATCCGCAATTATTAAAACCAGGTTTTTAGGATCTTTCTCCGCTTCTGCAATTATTTTTTCTGCCCAGTAATTAGCAGTTCTTTCGTCAATGCGGTCAATCGCTATGCGTGCGGCAACACGCCGTAAATTTTCCAGCAGGGCCAGGCGCAGCATAATTGGCACAGCCCAAAGCTCGCCGATAGTTAAATATTTTACTTTTTGATAAGAACTTATAAAAGCACTAAGGCTGTCTATGTCAACATGCCCATCGCTGTGAGAAATTATTTCAATAGCAATGTCATACACACGGGGAAAACCAGCAAAGGGACCGTTGATCAGTTGCGGCAATCCTTTACTGTATTTTTTAGGCAGGTATTTTTTTCCTGTTAATATCTGTTCTTCAATAAGGTAATAATTATCAAGCAGCCATTCACCTGCAGGGGAAATGCGGGTTTTTTCTTTAACTGCATCATGCAAAAGATTAGTTACTTTGCCAAGTACTTCTTCATTTTCTGACAGACGCTTTACAAGTTGTTCAGGCGCCTGTTCATAACTTAGCTGGTGCGCGCCTGCTAAAAACTTTGCATGCTGCTCCATTTGATCGCGCGTAAACAGTTCTGAGCGCAGCGGTGGCTGATCATCGGCATATTTTCTTACAGTGTTTTTTTGAAAATATGCTCGCAGGTTAGACAAAAACTCATCAATTGTATTAGTTGTTACTTTCATTATCAATTCCTGTTTTTGATAGTACAGGGTTTAGGCTGTTACTGTACTCTTGTATATCTTCAAATCCCGGGAGGCATTTTTTTTATGAACGATGGTTATTACAAACGGTCTTTAATTGCTGGAGCGTTGTTATTTTCCAGCTCTTTAGTTATAAACTTTCTAAACAGTCGCTACCATATTAGCAACGCCATATTTATATTACAAAGTCAAGGCCAAAATGTTAAACAAAACCTGCAAAATGTCTGTTCCGTCAAGTACGTTTCGCGTAAAGAACAGCGGTTTTAACTTTTTATGTTTCAACCGCTAGAACGGGTAGCCGATTGCCAGGTTGTAAACGGGTTTATCTGATGAAAGGTAACTGGCATAAGGTTTATGAATCGGGTATGCAACGTCAAGGCGTAAAACAAGTATAGTCAGGTCAAACCTTAAGCCATAGCCTGCACCAACTACAATTTGATTAAAAAAGTTTCCACCAAGTTGCGAACCCGGCCTTGCGCTGTCTGCACGCATTGTCCATATGTTTCCCGCATCAATAAATATTGCGCCGCGTACAACCGAGAATAGTTTTGCCCTTAATTCCACGCTGCTTTCAAGTTTAATATCGCCCGGTTGCTCAGGAATAAAAATGCTGGTGTTCTTTGAGAAGTAAGAACCCGGCCCTAACGAGCGCGACCTGAACGCCCTTATATCATTCGTACCACCAGCGAAAAATGCTTTTGCAAAAGGCATAAACTCGCTGTTGCCATATGTGTACCCGAAACCTGCCCACATTCTTGATGCAAGCACTGTATATTTGGAAAGATTTAAATAATGCCTGAAATCGGCTTCGGCCCTGATGTATTGCGAGAAAGGTACGTTAAAAATATCTACTTGTTTGCCTTTACTAACATTGGCGCCTGTAAAAAGCCCTATTAAGTTGCCTGCCAGCTCAAGGTTGCCGTTAAAGTAAAAATTGTTTTTACGGTTGTTTGCCCTGGCCTGTGTGTTAAGGTTATAATTGTAGCTTGAGCCAATAATAAGTTGTGGCTCTATACTGCGGTATAAGGTAATAACCGTATCAATTTCTTTTTGAAATGCATCTGATATATGGGTTGGCCTTACATAATTAATATTAATAAGGTTTAATGTATTTTCATTTTGCAGCCGCTGCTTCCATATATAACCATAGCTGGCAGAGAATGAATTCAGTGTGTATAATGTGTCGCTGCTAAACAATTCATACCCAATTTCAAACTTGGTTTTGGGCACATATCCGCTGCTTATCTTCATGTTAAACGGAGATATAATGCGCGGTACAGTTAACGATACATCAATACCTGCCCTTTTTGTTGTGGCATCGCGTGATGATGATATTTGTTTTTCAAGTCCTATATATGGGCTTACTGTAAGCAGTTCAGCGCCTTTAAATAAATTTCGGTTCAACCAGTTTACAGATAGCTGGCCACCGTTTGAGTTGTTTGATTTTGTTAATGCTGTTGCGGTAAAACGTATTGATTTTTTTGGCGTTGGTGTTAAATAGTAAAATGCATTTAAATAGTCGCCATTTTTTGCGGTATCTGTTCTTTCAAACCTTGCCTTTACAAACCTGAAAACACCTAAAGTAACAAGCCTGTTAAGCGACAGGTTATGCGAAGTGCGGTTATAAGTAGAATCTTTTTTAAACACCAGTAACCGGCTAAACAATTTTGGATTGAACTTTCTGGCCGAGTCAATTATTTTGTAGCCATCAGGAGTAATAACAGCCTTGTCAAGATGCAGCACAGTATCCCTGCTGTTAATGCGGTAATCAGCAAAAACCACTACATCGTTAATGCGGTACGACCTTGATGCATCATAAGGCGTTTGGGGCTTTATAAGCATGTTCATATTTACCTTATGGTTGCCAACAGTGGTATCTGCATTAATTATCAGGTACTCCGGGCTAAAATAAAAAAAACCACGTTCTTTAAGCCTTGTATCAACACGGCTTAGTTCACTTTTAATCACATCAAGGTCAAAAGGCGAATTTGGTTTTAACAGTGTTCGCTTTGTAAATTTTCTTATTGTAGTTGCAAGTGTGTCGTCCCCTTGTGGAAAAGTTACTTTACCTATGGTGTATTGTGTAGCTATGTGCGCTACATATTTAGCGGTTAGCTTTTTATTTTTTACAACGGTATCAAGTGTTACGGTATCGTGAAAGTAACCGCGGTTTTCCAGCCTGTTTTGGAATATCTCCGCATTTTTTTGTAATTGTTGCATTGAAGCAAATACGGGTGGCTCACCCACCTTATTTTTCAACCAGTATTTTAAGCCTTTATTTTTTTTAGGGGTGTCAACCAGGTTGTATACAGTAAGTTTAAACCGCACACCCAATATTTTTGAATTGGGTGTGGGCCGGGCTAGGCTTTTTAACTCGTCCCTTAATTCTTTCTTTTTGCCTGAAGATATTTTTACGCTGGATTCAACTTTAACATCGGCGCCAACATAAAGCGTTTGCCCCGGCGCAAGATGCTTTGTGTTGCTGCACGCGGCCAATAAACTAATTAGTATAGCTGCTAATATGGTGTACTTAAGCTTCATTAATTATTGTCGTTGTTAGTTTTTTTATTGTCGCTTTGCTCGGGTTGCGGTAATGTGCCGGCTCCTTTCGTGTCGTTCTTTTGCTTGCCGTTTTGTGTGTTGGTATTGTTTGTACCGGCAACGCCGCCTGTACGCCTTCTTCTTTTTTGAAACAGTTCCTTAAACTTATCGTAGTCCATTATCAAAATAAAGCTTACGCCTGTTTCAATAACCTGGCCTTCAATAACCTCTTCGTAATCATTTTGCCTGTAAGCGCGCAGCCTGTAACGGCCATCGCGGCTTATTTTATAGTCTACAGAAAAGTTACCTGAGATAGATGAGTTTTGTACAGCAGTAACATTGTTAGCCGGCCCTTGTAAACCAACGTCGCTGCCCACATTAACTACCAGCCTGTCGTTCAATAATTTTTTTGACACACTTACATTCAGGTCTGAGCGTGTTTGTTGTGTACCGGTTGAGTAATCCTGGGCCGAATTGAAATCGAAATTTATATCAACACCTTTTATCAATCCTGCTGCAAGGTTATTAAGTTGTTCAGTTAAAATACGCCCGGCACTTTGTACTGCAAGCTGGCCTGCTGTAGTTGAGCCGCCATTAGTAGCAAATGGATCTTGCTGTACAAAACGGTTAAGCAGCAACAAGGCAAATACCTGTTTGTTAAGTTCTGAATTATCCTGCCGAACCTGTTGCAGTTTCAGGTCAACTTCGGGATAAGTGGACAGGAGGTCCTGCGGCAAAGTAATGTCAAAAGATATAACCGGTTTCAACAGGTCGCCTATCAATTTTAAGTTTACCTGGAAGGGCAGGGGCTGCTTAAAACGGGTAAGGTCCTGTTGAGATGTTAGCTGTTGTTCAACCAGGTCAATAGGCGCTGTTTTAGCATAGTATATCGCTGTTATATCAACCTGCGCTGTTGTGGGGTCGCCTGTCCATGTAATGGTGCTGCCGGGCTGAATGGTAAATTGCCTTTTTAATACACTTAACGATACCGTGTAGGAGCCGTGCGTAAGCTGGTAACTGCCCGTTAGTGTAACTTTGCCGCTTCTGTCAATACCGCCGTTAAGGTTGGCTATGCCCTGCATGGTTAATGCATCGCCGGTGTTTTCATCTATTACAATTGTAAGCTTCGCGGCGCTGTCGGTTTCTATGTTGGCATTAACATCAAGCCCGCGAAGGGTTGATGTACTAAGCGAATCATATATAGTTCTTTTTATTGCAAGCGTATCAGGATGATCCTTATCAACAAAATTCACTATGCCTTCTCTTTCCTGTATTTCAGGATCGTTACTTGGCAATACCATGGTAAAATTTGTAACATCATTTATATGTATGTTGCCGGTGGCTTCCGGCGCAGTTGCGTTGCCGCTTACTTTTAGGCGGGTAGTTATATTGAGCTTGCCGTAGAAGAGGCGGTTGGGCTTTTGCTGCGCATTTACAACAGTAAAGTTGCGGGCGTTAAAGCTTGCGTTTAATGTGTAATTTTTAAAGTCATTCGTTAGTATATCGCCCGAAAGAGTTGCTTTGTTGTTTGCAGAATCAAGCAGTGTAAAATTGTTAAGATGTATACCCCTGCTGTCAACATTTATTGCTTCGTTTGACAAAGTAAACTTTTCGCCTGAAATTGTTGGCACCACGTAAGCATCTGCAAAATTAATGTTGCCGTTTACGGAAGGTTTATCAACTGTGCCGCTGATAGATACGTTCCCCTTCATTGTGCCGCCTGCATCATCCAACTGTCCCGCAGTAAAAGGCTTAATAGTTGCCAGGTTTAGGCTGTTGATATTAAGCTTCAGATCCATTTTACCTTCGCCTGTATAGTAAGTGCCATCAAGCTTTATATCGTTGTTTTTACCTTCAATTGAAACATTGGCTGCAAAGGCGTTTGCCTGTTCGTTGTTAACTTTTATAACTATTGTGCCTATAGTATCTTTTTTGTATGCAACACTGTCAATAGTAAGATTCGATGTAAAAACAGGGTTTGTTGTAACATTTTTAACCATTGCCGTGCCATTAATATCTCCACTTAATAAAAGAGAATCTTGGTTGGCAATTCGGGATAATGTGGCTATTTGAAAATGGTCAAACTTAACATCCACCGGTGCTGTACCGGTTTTAGATTCGCTGTTTAATGATAATGATTGAGCAGAATTGTTTATCTTGAAATTGTTTACAATTAAACCTGTCGAATCGTACTGTATAAAATTGTCCTGTGCTACCGTCCATTTATCATAATCCAGTGTAAGCCCATCTGGTTTTAAATTAAATTTTATACCTTGTGATATCTGTTGTAAAACGCCGGCAATGCTGTACTGCGTTTTGTTTTTAATGTCATTAACAGCAAGCGTCATGTCAACTTTGTTATCTGCCACAAACCCTGCTACAGAAGTATGATAGGCCAGCAGCGAACCACCCCTTGCACTACCAACTGATGCATCAAAATTTAACTTGTTATCGCCTGTGTTAACCCGCACATTTACACTATCTGCCTGGTTGGCGTTTAAAATAATACGCTTTGTCTTTATATAAGCATTAAGGCTGCGTTGCATGCTGTTGAAGTCTGTATGCAGTTCAATCGAGTCAGTGCCTTTTGCACCCGATATTAATTGCAGTATAAACGGTGTAGGAATAAATGTTGCATTTAGCTTCCAGTCTTCAGCCGCAAAAACAGTGTCGTGGTAGCCTGGTATGGCGTAGTACTGGTTAACGGTTTGCTGCAATGCCTGGCCCATTTCAGTAAAACGGTATGTACCGTTAAGGTTTGCTTTTAAAAAACCTGAGTTAATTGTAAGGTCACGCTGTGTACCATTGGCGTCAGCGGTTATGTATATTGAATCGGGCGTGATAGTTCTTTGTGGTGTAATATATGAGAAGTTTGAAAGGGTTATGTTGCCTACCAATGAATCGGGGTTTGACGATGCGAGGTTAGCCGCAAGTGTACCGTGCAGGGTCATCGTATCTTTAATAAGGTGCAATGCATTAAAATTGGCTGTGTCAAGCTGTAACAGCATTTTTACATTCGAAGGGTATTTTGTTGTTACGTCTGCATTAGCTGTAAGGTTAAATTTAAGGTTGCTGTCAGCCATGTTGGCCTGCACGTTTGCAACACCTGCATTTGCTGTGCCCGTTAAGTTGAGGTTCTTGTACGTGTAGCCCTTAAGTTCAGCGCTTTGAACTTTTGCCTGTATATCGGCAACCGCTTTTTTCAAATCAAAATCGTGTCCCTTTGCTTTTGCTGTTAATGTTATTTTGCCAATGGTACTTTCTTGTTTTGTAAGGTAGCCAACATTAAGGTTGGTAAGCGTAACATCAGCCGTGTATGCATTGTTGCTTAATGTACCTTTTACAAATGCATTACCATTGGTAGTGTTTAGCTGTAATTGCGCCGCTATATTTTTGGTATTACCTTTAAAGTAGCCCCTGGCTGAAAGTGATTGCGGTATACGAATGTTTGATGGCATAGATTTGCGCGGTACAAGATTATACACATCTGCGGCAGTTGTTTTAAACTGTGCAATATTAATATCGTAGTATGCCGTGGCCGCGTTTGGCAGGCCTTGTATTTTACCTGAAAGGTCAACATAAGTATTGCCTATGCCACTAAGCTGAAATACAGGTATGGAAAGATTTTTTACATAACCATGTACAGTCGTATTTACATGCAATACCGTTCTGTCGTTGCCTTTAAGATTGGTTTCCAACTGTGGCGCAAATGTTAACATGTCTTTTACATCAACTGACGAGTTTTTTAAATCGGCGTCAATGTAAATATCGCCTATGTGTTTTGCTATTGTCGCAATAGACGGGTATTTGATAATTACATTGTCTTTAAGTAATGTTCTTCCAGCCTGTATATACAAGTCTTGCAGCAATGTAGCCGTATCGCTGTAATAAAAATTAGTTTTCAAGTTTTGAAGTGTAAATCCGCTCTTTTCAGCAAATGCCAACTGTTTTATATCGCCCTTATACACAGCAGGGTTTAGCAAAAGGTTGTCGGCATCAAACTGCAACCCCTTTATGTGCAGGTGGCTAAAGTCCATTCCTTTTTTAGCGGCAGGCTGGGTATTATCATTATAGCTTACATCTTCATTTTGCAGCAAAAGTTTCCCCACATTTACATTCCATTTGCGGGAAGACTGGGTTGTGTCAGGCGGCAATGTTTCATGTTTATTTATTGTTACGCCTGCGATTGTATTTTTTAAAATGATGTCTGAAAGGGTTATGTCTAAAGTTTGGGTATTGATGCTTTGGGGATGAGTAATAAAATCCCCAATTTTTACATCGGCTAACATGCCGGCAATATCGTTAACGTAGTTGAACTGTACATTTTGAAGGGTAAGGCGGTTTAGCTGAACAACCGGGCTTTGCGAAGCTACATTATTGTTAACAGCTTTGGCTGCACTAGCAATTTTGGCTACCGCGTAGGGCGAGTATTGATGTACACGTGCATTTATACCGCTTATATCAATGCCGTCCATCTTGTAAATCATTTTCGAGGGGTCGAAGGCTTTCACTTTAGTTTCAAAGCTGCCTAAATAAAAATATATATCATTACCGCTATTGTCATCTTTAAATGTGGCAAGAATGTCTTTAAAAACAATTCTGTTAATTTCAAAGCTCATTCCGCCGCTTGTGTCTTTCGGGGTAGTTGTAGTATCAGAACCAACAAATGCCTTTGTTATATAGTCAAAATTAAAAGCACTATCTGGTTTATTGCGGTATATATGTGTTTTAATGCCGTTCAGCTCAAAATAGTTTACATCAACCTTGTGGCTTAATAATTTAAAAAGGGCTATGTCAACTCTTATTTCCTTCCCATACAATAAGGTATCTTTCTTTTGGTCTTCAAAATATACACCTTTCAATACGATCTCTTTTGGGAATGAGATGGAAAGCCTGTCTATAGAAACCTTAGTACCTATCTTTTTTTGCAAATAAGCTACAGCCTTGTTTTTTGCAAAATTTTGCACAGCTGGAATTTGTATAAGTATAAGCACTAAAATCACCAGGAAGATTAAACTGCCGATGATCCATGCCAGAACCTTTAAAGTTTTTTTGAGGATGCGATTCAATTAGTTAAGCTTATAAGTTAGCGATATTTCAACGGATTGTTAAAAAGCAGATATTATGCCAAACCGCGTAAAAACTTACACAGTTTTAGTAAATGCCATTATAATTGTCGCCATTCAGTTGTATTATATCCGGCTCATTAACATAATTGCTGTTATACCTGAAATTTAAATTAGTAGTAAGGGTTAGTTTAAACGCGTGGTTACCTTCCGGGCTGCGGGGAAAATATATAAACCTTAGCTGGATGGTATTAAATACAAGGTTTTCGTTGCGGGTGCGTACGCCGCCCCCAAAACCATAGTAAAGATCTGATTTGAATAAGCCGGTATTCTCAGGGGTTAGCAGGGATGCGTCGCCCACCACAAATGGGGCAAATTTAAACCCGAACACCTTGTACTTTAAAAACATAAATGTTTCAGCGTACAGGCTTAACCTTTGCGCTCCCATTACAGAATCTGCATTAAAGTTGCGCAGCCCAAAAACATTATTAAGGTTTAACGGGTCAAGCCCAACACGGTTAATAAGTTTGGTGTAGCTAAAGTTTACATACTCCCTAACCTTTATATTGTTGTAAACTATTAACCGGCTAAAAATGCTGGTGCCAACAAGCACTGCTGCATCCTGTATATTCCCTTTATTTAGAAAGCCGCCTGCCCTTAAAAAGTACTGAACAAAATCGCTTTTGTTGCTGGCTAAATACAAATTTGCATCAATACCGGCGTATGCTCTTTTCAAGTCCTCCTGGCGGTACCAGCCCGTGGTTAGGGCAATATTATAGCCGTTAGGTATATCCTCAGTATTACCGAAGCCATATATATAGTTTGTTTTATAAAAGTCTTGCCTGAAGAAGGTAAACTGTGCCAGCACCGCTTCGCGATTGTCGTACCTGAAATTATATGTGCTGTCTGTTTGATAAGGCTTTTGGTAAAAGTCATTTTTAAAATAACGCAGGCTTAAAAAGCGCCTGTCTTTAACAGTGCTGTTTTGCAGGTATTTGTTTACAGCAAGGTTGTAGCCTGCCCACACGTCAAATTTGTTATAGCCATAATTGTAAAACTGGTATGGTGGTTTTGAATAACTGTTATACGATTGATTACGGCCAATGGTTAATCCGCCCGTAAAATGTTTGTATTGCGACACCAGTGGCCGTTGCAGGGAAATGTACCATGCATGCTCGTCAGGTGCAAGATCATTTAGGTCGGGGCTTATGGTTGAGTAACCCGCCCCTACGTTAAGAAAAGTACCCGCAACATTTACCTTGTTATACGTGAAATTATATCCCATGTTAGGATTGCGGTCACTCTGCAGCGCGGTAATAATATCTATTTTTTGGCCCATGCCCAATGCATTTACGTCGCCAACATTACCCCTAAAATTGCCGCTGCTAAACTGGCTAACCCCGGCATTTAAGCTAAACACATCTTTTGTAATAACTATAAGGTCTACATAATTCGTGTCACCGGCAACAGGCTTTACTAAAATACGGGCATCCTGTACAAATTCAAGCGAGCGAAAATAACGCTCATTATCCGCCACCTTATAGGGGTTAAGCGGCGTATTTTCTTTAAGGTATATATTATTGCGTACTACCCAACTGCGACTTTTGTGATGAAAACGGTTTAATAACTTTGTGCCGAAGTAATTTATTCTTTTGGTGGTGTCGGTAAAAGACTGATCGAAGCCAAACTCTTTTACGGTAATATTGCGTATTATTTTTCCCTTATATGGCAGGAAGGGAGTTTCACCCTTTGAACTTATTATGCCTGAATCAGCGCGGGAGCGCGTAACGGCGTTCATAGCAAACTTAAAAATGTTGCTTTTTTTTACGTGCGCTTTTTTGCCAACAGTATCCTGCGCTTGCGCAAAGGCATGGTGTTGCAATAGTATAGTGCAACAAATAAGCATTAGCTGTGGAATACATTTTGGCATTATTATACCAGCGCGGTTTTGTTAGTGAATTAGCCAGCTGCACAACTTGATGAAAACTACCAACAACAACACTACTGATGTTACAATAAACCCGGTAACAGATGAGTGGCTATATATTTTTTTTGTATTGCGTGCCATATCGTCTTCACATTTACCATGCGTAACGCAAGTTCTGTGCCTTTTATTAACGCACAAATGACATAGATTGGCATGCGGGCAATACAAAGTGCAGTTTAAACCAGCTTATTCTGTTGCCAATAACTTCTTAAGGCTTTTTATCAATTCCAGGTGTGATGTAGGCTTAGCTAAAAAATCGCTGGCGCCTAATTGCAAGGCCTGAGCTTTAATGGATGGTAAAATGCTGGTTGAATATATAATTACCGGTATGCGGGAAAGGAAGTTTTCTTTTTTTGCAAGTTCCAAAAACTGCATACCGTTCATGCGGGGCATATTAAGGTCAAGAAAGATATAATCGGGCAGGGCAGAACTGTTTTCAGACAATTCTTCCAGCGCTTTTTCTGCCGAGTCGTATAAAATGCACTCAGCTTCAGGTGACGCTTCAACCATCGCCATGGCAAAAATTTCGTGATCATCGGGGTCGTCGTCAATAAGAATAACCTTTTGTGCCATATTACAATTTGGACTGTTGTAGGGGTAAAATTACATGAAAAACTGAGCCGTCATTCTCTTTTCCTTCCGCAAAAATATCGCCCTGGTGGTTTAGCGCAATGCGGCGGCAAAGCGCCAGCCCAATGCCCGACCCCTGGTAGGCCTGTTTTGTGTGAAGCCGCTTAAATACCTCAAATATCTGTTCGGCATATTGCTGGCTGAAGCCAATGCCATTATCTGCAATTGTTATGTCAACATATTGCAGGTTATTGTTTAATAGTGGGTTTGCATGAACGTCCTCATCACTAACTTTTTGTGCCCTGATGTTTATTACAGGTAACCTGGTTTCAGTTGAAAACTTAAGGGCATTGTTTACAAGGTTATAAAAAAGCTGGTTCATTTGTAAAGGCACGGCTTCTATAACGGGCATTTTTTCAACCTGTATAACGGCTCTTTTTTGTTCAATTATCAATTCAAAATCATTTATTATATTTTCAAAAGTTTTATCCAGGTCCGTTTTTTCAAAATGTCTTTCAGGGTTAAGCAACCTTGAAAAATTAAGCAGGTCATAAATAAGGTTTGACATACGTGTGGCCGAACTGATAACTTTTTGCAACATATTCAACGACGCATTATCAACCTTGTCTTTCAGTGTGTCGTTTAAAATACCAGAGTATGTGCGTATTTTACGTAAAGGCTCCTGCAGGTCGTGGCTTGCAACATAGGCGTATTGTTCCAGTTCGCTGTTTGATTTTTCCAGGGCTGTGTTTGCTCTTTGCAGGTCTTCTGTCTTTTCTTCCAGCACGGCATTGGCTTCTTCCAGCTTTTTTGCGCTCTCTAAAATATCTGTATTATCATGCGCTACGGCCAGCACTGCATATACTTCTTTGTTGTTTATCAATGGTATGAAAAACGATTCATAATGCTTTCCTGTAATGGGCGACCTGTGCAGCACCCCATGAATGCTTTCACCAGCCATGGCTTTGGACAGGTATTCGCGAAACACTTCTGTTTTTTCGGGAAAAAACACTTCAGTTATTTTCCTGCCCAAAACATCTTTTCGTTTAACATTATAAATTTTTTCAAAGGCTTTATTTACTGTTATATACTGCAGGTCAGCATCAAACACACTTATTATATCTACAGACGAATCTAAAATAACGTCAACAAATTCCTTTTGCTGCCTTAACTCATAGTTTTTAATACTCAATTCCTGTGTTTGCAACTGGCGTTGTTCTTCAATAATTTTTCGCTCAGTAAGGTCGCGCGTTACTTTGGTTAAGCCTATAATATTATTAGTGTCATCGTGCAACGCTGTTATAACAACGCTGGCCCAAAACTTACTGCCATTTTTGCGTACACGCCATCCTTCCGTAGATGCCCTGCCGTATTTTTTTGCTTCATTAATAAGGCTTTCCGGCACTTTGTTTTCCCTGTCTTCATCTGTATAAAAAATCCTAAAGCTTTTGCCTATAACTTCGCTTTCAGTATAACCTTTAATTTTTTCGGCCCCCATGTTCCAGTTTTGTATTATGCCGCTGCTGTCTAACAGCAATATGGCATAATCCTGTATCTCATCAATCATCTTATGGTGCTGCTCCCGGCTTATCTTTAGGTCTTGTGTTCTTTCTTCTACCTTTCTTTCAAGTTCAGCTTCTATATTTTTTCTATCGGTAACATCCATCATAATACCAAGCATACGTACCGCCTGCAACTTTTCATTAAACAGTGTTTTTCCACTGCACATTATCCAGTGTATACTGCCATCTTTCCAAATAATACGAACTTCATATTTAAGTTCCCTTTCCGTTAAAGCCTTTATATGTGCATCAATTACAATTTGCAGATCCTGCGGGTGAATATGCGCCCTAAGCTCATCGCTGGTTAAAATTTTATTTTGGTTATACCCAAACATTTGTGCAAGGCGCGGGGAATAATATATATTAACCGGGTTTAGGTGAAGGTCCCATGTGGCAAGTTCGGCACTTTCAAGTGCCATACGCAAGCGGTCTTCATTTTCAGCAAGCAAAGCAACAGCTTCTTTTTCTTTTGTAACATCCTGTACAATACCAAATATCTGGCGGGCTTGCCGGTTCTCGTCAAATACTATTTTACCAAAAACCTTTATCCAATGCACAGTTGTGTCGGGCCATATAATGCGTACTTCATAATGCAGGTGGCCTGTATTAAAGCTTTGCTCTACGGCTTTATCCCTTAAATGCTTGTCATCAGGGTGTATGTTCTTCAACATAGCGCCACGCAGAATTGGTGTATTTGAAGGCTCTCCAAAAATTTCGGAGAAGCGTGGCGAGTGGGTTACTTTATCGTTTACAACATCCCAGTCGAAAGTAGCTAACTGTGCAGATTCAATGGCAAGCCTTGACCGCATTTCTTCTGCTTCCAAAAGTTTTAAAATATTTTTTTCCTGTGTAATATCCTGCACCGTCCCCACCATTCGCCTGGGCGCCTGGTTATCATCAAAAAACACTTTGCCATATACCCTTACCCAATGTACGCTGTTATCAGGCCAAATTATACGGGCTTCGTATTGCAACGAGCCTTTTTCATAGCTATCTTTAACAGCTTGGTTGCGCAGTTCTTTATCCTGTTCATGAAAAGCATTAATAAGGTCATCATGTGTACCATCAGCCTTATCGGCAACCCCAAAAATTTCTTTAAGCCGTTTAGATTGTACAAATACCTGGGTAGTCAAATCCCAGTCAAAGGTGCCAAGCCTGGCAGCTTCGTTTGCAAGCCGCAACCTAAGTTCTGCTTCTTCAATTTTGTTGCGCGCTTCTACTTTTTCAGTAACGTCTATTACGGTTATAATAATGCCGTATACTCCGCGGGTTGGTTCAAACAACGGGGCATATTCAAAGTCTAAATAAAATTTCTGTAATGTGGTGCCATATTGTATATAGGCAGTCGCTTCATTTTCTGTGTAGGCAATACCGGTACTGTAAACCTGTTGCAGCAATGCCGGAAAAGGTTGTTGCTCCAATTCGGGAAAAGCGTCAACCAGCTTTTTACCTTTAACTTCTTCAAGTGGTTTGCGCCATAGCTTTTTCAGCATATTGTCGTTGGCCATGTCAATAATCATGTCCCTGCCAAGAAATATAGCCATAGCTACCGGCGATTGCTTTATAAGATTTCCAAATTGCCTTGCTTTTTCCTCAACCTGGTGGCGGGCAATAATTTGTTCGGTAATATCGTTCGCAACCACCATAATGGCATATACAGCATTATTGCCATCGCGTAACGGGTGGTAAACAAAGTTGAAATAAATTTTTTCACGGCGGCCATAACGCATAATGTCAACACCAAGTTCGCTGCCTTGGTATGGTTGCCCGCTGGCTAACACTTCTGTTAGCAATTCCCTAATGCCCTGGCCTTCCAGTTCAGGCACACTTTCAAAAAAAGGCTTGCCAACAAAATCTCCCTGCTTCCGGTCAATAATTGCCAGGTAGGCTTCATTTGCCACTTCAACAACAAAATCACTACCCTGGAAAATAGTTATGGCAACCGGCGCTTGCGACACAATGCTTCTGAATTTAATTTCGCTTTTCTCAATTTCCTTTCTTAATAGCACCTGCGCGGTAATATCAACACCAGCGCCCATTATACCGTAAATAGCTCCATCAATACCATACAGCGGTTCGTAAGTAAAGTTTATATAGGCCTCCTCCAGCTTGCCATTGCGTACAAGCTGTATGGCACTTTCATTATTTGTAAATGGCCTGCCAGATGTATAAACGTCGGCCAGCATATCTAAAAAACCCTGGCGTATTAATTCGGGAAATGCCTCCCTTATTGGTTTGTTAATGGTTTCCTCTGCTATTTTGCCCCATAGTTCAAGGGCGGCCTTGTTTGCAGTTTCAATAACAAATTCAGGGCCGCGCAGTGTACAAACTGCGTAGGGTGTTTGCTCAAAAACATTTTTTAGGTTTTCTTCTGCAATAGCTTGTGCATTCTTTTCGGCCGCCTGTGTTACAATTGGCTGCGCTACAATATATGCTTGTACGGCATTTCGCAACTCGTCCGGCCAGTACGCAGGATCACCCAACGGAGTTGACGCCCAGTTAAATGGTTTGATCGTTTCACCAGTAAAAGAAGTATCGCTCACAAAGCTGTTTGCTGGTTCTTGCATGTTGCCGGGCAATTTTACCTTATTGATAAAATTACCATTTTTGAATTTTGGTTGAAAAAATTACACCTGGTCTTCTTATATATTGGGTTTTCAATTGGTTAAATAAAATTAAGCAAAGAAACAGGTAAATAATTACGTTTAGTCATTTACCTGCTCTGTCGCTTCAAAGCCACCGCCTGATCCGTCTGAATAGCTTTCGTCAACGCTGTTAACTATTTTACGGCTGCCATTAAGGGCTTTTTCATTATCCCTTTTAACAGCCGGGCTTGTTGATGTTTCGGGTGCGTTATCGGCGTCATTTCCTTTATCGGCCGCATGGTTTTTATGGGTCGGCGGTTTTACCTGCTCTGCAGGAGCAGGTGGATAATGCGCATAATCTTTTCCCGGTTCATCATTTTTTTCAGGTTGTTTCCGTAGTGATTCATGGTTTGCGTTTTTAGATGATTTCTTCATAGTGTTGTAATATCTGTGGAAATTAATGCCCACATTAAAGTTGAAAGATCAATTGCTCATCGCGGTCTTCTACATTCATCTTGCGAATAAAGTTATCGTAAGCGCCTTCATCAGAATGGTTAGTATAAACTCCATAAGCATCAAGACTATACCCATGCAGGCCGTCATTGGCTTCAATAATGTATACAATAGATGAGTCAGACGGGTCTGACTCCCCCTCAAATCTGTAAGTTTTAATTATGGTCAGGTCTTCGGGGCTGTATTTCTTGCCTTTGCCGGCGGTAAAACAACCGTCTTCCAGGCGAAATTCGTTATCCAGTTTCTTAAGGCGCAATTTCTCAAGTATTTGAGATAAGGTGGCCATTTCATCGTGTTTTACTAATGTATCGTCATCAAATTGAGTTTGCATAATTGGTGTTTTTATTATATTGACAAAATATGTACCGAATAAACCTGGTGCAGCAGATTTAATATTAAAGCTCAAACAGGCCGTTGTATAGTTGTTTTTAAAAGCCTTGTTTTTAACAACCCGTTTTTTGCGGTGTTTTAAGGTGTTGATGTTACCTTTATCGCCTTAACGTTTAAAAACTAACTCCACATGAAAAAATTACTGTTAGCAGTCGGTATTGTTTTTTCGGCCACCTGTTTTTCTCAATCGCTTAATATTATTCCCGCGCCTGTAAAGGCTGAGGCGAAGGAGGGAACATTTGCCATTAACTCTTCAACAAAAATTATTCTTGAAGGCGGCGGTACCCAAAAAAGTGCTGATTTTTTTAACAGCTACCTGCAAAAATTCTATGGTTTTACGCTTGCTGTAGCTAAATCAGGGTCAGAAAAAAATGCAATTATTTTAAATTTTGATAAGATAGAAAACCCAATCGCCGGCGCCTATAACATGGCGGTTGATAAAGACAAGGTGTATATTGGCGGTGATAACGAGGCCGGTGTGTTTTATGGTATACAAACCCTGATACAATTGCTGCCTGTTGAAAAATCAACATCGCTTGCTATACAGCAATGCAATATTGAAGATGCTCCACGTTTTGGTTACCGCGGGCTGATGCTTGATTGCGGCAGGCATTTTTTTCCTGTTGAGTTTGTTAAGCAGTATATTGATTTTATTGCCATGCACAAAATGAACACTTTTCACTGGCATTTAACTGAAGACCAGGGTTGGCGTATTGAAATTAAAAGGTATCCAAAACTTACACAGGTTGGCGCTTACCGTGATGGCTCGCCCATAGGCCATAACCAGGGTAACGATAGTATTAAATACGGCGGTTACTATACACAGCAGCAAATTAAAGATGTTATTAAATATGCGGCAGACAGGTATATAACTATTATACCTGAAATTGAAATGCCCGGCCACGGCATGGCTGCATTGGCCACTTACCCTTACCTGGGCTGCACAAAAGGGCCGTACAAGGTAGGTATGAAATGGGGCGTGGAAAAAGATGTGTATTGTGCCGGTAACGACAGCACATATGCGTTTTTAGAAAATGTGCTTGATGAAGTAATAGCCTTATTCCCATCAAAATACATACATATTGGTGGCGATGAATGCCCAAAAGACAGGTGGAAAACATGCTCTGTTTGCCAGAAAAGAATGAAGGATAATGGCTTAAAAGATGAGCATGCTTTGCAAAGCTATTTTATAAACCGTATTGAAAAATATGTAAACAGCAAGGGCCGCAGCATTATTGGCTGGGATGAAATATTGGAAGGTGGTCTTGCCCCTAATGCGTCTGTAATGAGCTGGCGCGGCGAGCAGGGTGGTATTGATGCTGCAAAACAGCATCACAATGTGGTGATGACACCAACTACCTACGTGTATTTTGATTATACCCAAACCAAGCATGAAGACAGCCTTACCATTGGCGGCTACCTGCCTGTTGAAACTATTTACAAGTACGAGCCACTGCCTGCAGCGCTTACTGCTGACGAGCAAAAATATATTTTAGGCGCGCAGGCAAATGTGTGGAGTGAGTATATGGCAAGTGGTAAAAAAGTGGAGTATATGTTATTCCCCCGCCTTACTGCATTAAGCGAGGTATTGTGGAGCCCAAAAGAAAGTAGAGATTGGGACGGCTTTTTAAAACGCCTGCCCACACAATACAAACGCTACGGTTTGTGGAATGTAATGTATAACCCCAAAGGGATTAATAAGGGAGAGTAATATAAGTTGTCCGGAATAATTTAAAAGCCAAAGCCGCTGTTTATAAAAGAAGCAGCGGCTTTGTGCTATTTTTGTAAAAAACAAACAGGTGGATAAACAATCTATTATAATTCTTGCATTGGCTGTAGTGGGCGTAGGCCTTGGGATACTTTATATAATGAGCACGGTTTCCAAAAAAAATCAAGACAAACCGGCGCCGGCTGACGGTGCTAGTAATTCGGTTAATAATGCAAATGTTCAAATGCAGCTGCAGGCCTATGAAAGACTAATATTGCTGGTTGACAGGATAGCCCTGCCAAACCTTATTGCACGCCTTGGCAAACAAAGCATGAGCGCAAGAGATATGCAACACCTGCTTACACAAAATATACGCGAAGAGTTTGAATACAATATAACCCAGCAAATATATGTAAGCAGTGATGCATGGACTGCTGTAAAAAACCTTAAGGAACAAAATATGCTTATTGTAAACCAGCTTGCCAATGCGTTGCCACCCAATGCCACCGGGCTTGATTTAAATAAGCTGCTGTTGCAATTTTTAATGAACGATAAAAAGGGAACATTGCACGAAGTAGTAAGCGAGGTGTTGAGTTATGAGGCGAAAAGACTGATTAACCCCAATGCCCGGTAAGTACAAATAAACATTTGCATGCCTGAAAAAAAGATATATACGGATAGCGGTATTGAGATTAAAGAACTGTACGGTAAGGCTAATTTGTTACCTGCGGCTGAAGATGGAAACCAGGAACAGGAAACTGAAGGCCCGCAGCCCGGAACATTTCCTTTTACCCGTGGCATCCAGCCTGATATGTACCGTGGCAAGCTTTGGACAATGCGGCAATATGCGGGCTTTTCAACTGCAGAAGAGAGCAATAAACGCTATCATTATTTATTATCACAAGGGGTAATGGGTTTAAGTGTTGCTTTTGACCTGCCTACACAAATAGGATACGATAGCGACCATGCTTTGGCTGAAGGCGAGGTTGGTAAAACAGGCGTAGCTATTGATAGTATTGAAGATATGGAATGCCTTTTTGCGGACATTAATTTGCAGGATGTTTCCACATCAATGACAATTAATGCAACAGGCTTTATATTACTTGCTTTTTATGTTGCCCTTGCAAAAAAACAAGGCGCTGACCTGGCAAAAATTACCGGTACTATACAAAACGACATATTAAAGGAGTACGCTGCAAGGGGCACTTATATATACCCACCTAAATACAGCATGCGCATTATTACTGATATTTTTGAGTGGTGCAGCAAACACGCGCCTAAATGGAATACAATTTCTATCAGCGGCTACCATATTCGCGAGGCGGGTAGCACTGCTGTGCAGGAAATAGCGTTTACACTCAGCAATGGTAAGGCTTATGTAAAAGCGGCGCTTGAAAAAGGGCTTGATATAAATGTGTTTGGTAAAAGACTTTCTTTCTTTTTTAATGCGCATAATAACCTGTTTGAAGAGGTTGCCAAGTTTCGCGCGGCACGGCGTATGTGGGCGCGCATGATGAAAGAGCTTGGCGCTACAGATGATAAAGCCATGATGTTGCGCTTTCACACACAAACAGGCGGCAGTACGCTCACAGCGCAGCAGCCCTTAAACAACGTTGCCCGGGTAACCATTCAAACCCTGGCGGCAGTATTAGGCGGCACGCAAAGCCTGCATACCAATGGCTACGATGAAGCCTTAAGCCTGCCTACTGAAGAAGCTGCACGTATAGCGTTGCGTACCCAGCAGGTTGTTGCATTTGAAAGTGGTGCGCCTGATACAGTTGACCCTTTAGGCGGGAGCTATTTTATAGAAGCGCTTACTGATGAGGTTGAGAATAACGCGTGGCAAATAATTGAGCAAATTGATGCAATGGGCGGAAGTGTAAGAGCTATTGAGCAGGGCTTTATACAAAACGAGATAGCCCGCAGCGCCTACGAATACCAGCAAAAAGTTGAAACAGGCGAGAAAGTAATTGTGGGAGTAAATAAGTTTACCGTAAAAGAAAATAACAACACGCCGCTTTTTAAAATTGATGACAGCATACGTTTAATACAGGTTGATAAACTTGCAGCTTTAAAAGCCAAACGAGACAATGCAAAAGTTGCCGAATGTCTTGCATTTGTTAAAACGGCGGCTGTTGATGGCAGTAACTTAATACCTTTTGTTATTGAGGCAGTTGAGCATTATTGCACATTGGGAGAAATATCTGATGTTTTAAGAGGTGTTTGGGGAGAGTTTTAAGAAAAACAACATGCTATATATCTTCCATTATTTTATATCAGCTGTTATTTTCTTCAGACTTCCCGTTAACGTCTTCAGTTAGTTTCTTCACGGCAGTGCAAACGCAACATATGCATCGCCCGACTTTGTGCCGAGCTTACCACCACCGCAGGCTATAACAAGATACTCCTTACCATTTTGTTGGTACACGGCTGGTGTTGCAAAACCTGGTGCGGGTAAATCTGCTTCCCATAGCAGTTTGCCGTTTGTTTTATTAAAAGCCCGTATTTTTCCATCGCGCGTAGCTGCAATAAATATAACACCACCTGCTGTTACAACAGGGCCACCATAGTTTTCAGTACCGGTAACACCTGCTTTATCTTTAAACTCCGCATATTCACCCAAAGGCACTTTCCATAGTATCTCGCCTTTATTTAGATCGATTGCATTGAGTGTGCCCCACGGCGGAGACATAGCATTATACCCTTCTTTACTTAAAAATTTGTTGTAGCCAGTTATGGTATACGGTAAGTGCAAAAAAGTATCAACAGGTTGCGGCTTTTGTGTAAAAGCCTGGTGCTGGTTACTTTTAATATCCAGTATAAATGATGCTATTGAATGCTGCTCTTCTTCCGTTAGCTGTTTAAATGCAGGCATCATTCTTCTGCCGCCTGTTATAAGCTGCAAAAATTGCTGCTCGTTGTATTTTTTATTAATCCCAATAAGGGTTGGCACGTTGCCTGCGCCTTTACATTCAGGGCCATGACAGGCCATACAGGTTTGTTTGTACAGGCGCTGGCCTGCATCAAGCCATGTTTCCTGCTTAGGCGCTTCATTCTTTACCTCAATCATCGTTAGCACCCAGGCCATCTCATTGGCATTTACATACAGTATGCCTGTAGCAGGGTCAAACGCAGGGCCGCCCCATTCAGCGCCGCCGTCAAAGCCAGGCAGTATAACTGTGCCTTCTTTTGAAGGCGGGTTGAACATATTGCCTGTTTTATATTTGGCTAATTTAGCTGCAATATCTTTTCTTGATGAATCTGGTAAAAACGGATTTATATCTGGCTGCGTGAACGAATGGCGTACAAAAGGAGCAGGCTTTGTCGGTACTGGCTGGGTAGGCCATAATTTCTCACCCGCCAATTCAGTTTCGGTTGATACCGGTTTTTCTTCCACAGGAAATAATGGCTGGCCTGTTGCTCTGTCAAACAAAAAAACAAAACCCGTTTTGGTGGTTTGCGCTACAGCATCTGTTTTTTTACCATCATGCGTAACCGTAACTAATATTGGTGGCGTGGGCACGTCCTTATCCCAAACGTCGTGATGTATCGTTTGAAAATGCCATATTCTTTTACCGGTTGCTGCATCAAGCGCCAGCACACAATTGGCGAATAACGTGCTGCCTTTCCGCTTGCCCCCATAAAAGTCAAATGATGCAGAGCCGGTTGGCGCAAATACAATACCCCGGTCCTCATCAAGGCTAAAGCCGCTCCAGGAGTTTGCGCCGCCAATATGTTTATAGGCCGTTGTATCTTCCCATGTATCAAAGCCATACTCACCCGGTTGCGGTATGGTATGGAATATCCATTTTAACTGGCCGGTATGTACATCAAACGCACGAATATGCCCCGGTGCGGCGTTAGCGCCCTCATCCACGCGGGTGCCGATGATAATAAGGTCTTTATATATCATGCCGGCAGAAGTGGAAGTAACGTACAGGTTTTTAACATCCCTGCCAAGGTTATCATGCAGGTCTATCTTTCCATCAGTGCCAAAGCTTTTATCAGGCTGCCCGTTATCTGCATTTACACAATTAAGAAATGAGCCAGCCGTAAAAAATATGCGCTTTGCATCTTTACCATCACTCCAATACGTAATACCGCGACAGGTATTTAGCATAAAGTAATAAGAAGGCGCGCCTTTTATAGTTGATGTATCAAACGGGTTGTATACCCATTTTTGCTGGCCGGTAGCGGCATCAACCGCAAATAATTTCATTTGGGGGGTGGTGCCGTACAACACACCATCAATAATAATGGGGTTACATTGTATTTGCGCAGGGTGGGCAGTGTCCATATCTTTCGTATGGTACGTCCATGCAATGGTAAGTTTTGCCACATTGCCTGTATCAATTTGCGAAAGCGAAGAATAATGTATGCCATCCTTAGAGCCACCCATTACCTTCCAGTCAGTATAAGCAGCTTTTTGTTTACAGCCAATAGTGATGACTGCAAGTGCTACAAATGCCAGGTAAAAACGTTGTATGTTCATACAGTTGTTTTAATATTAACTTCGCCCTTAAGCACCAAAAAAAGAAAAATCCCAAAGTCCATTTGCATTTCATTTAACCACAACACCTCACTCGCCCTAAGCCAGTTTAAACTAAGAAATTTAAACTCTCTTTATCGTGCTGCTGTCCTTTGGCGGGTTGCGCCCAATAAAAGGATGTTGCTCCAGGTCAACCACTTGCCCGCTTATAGGGCCGCTCTCATCTGCCAGCCAGTATACCGCGGCGGCCGCTATTTCCTCCGGCTTTAATATGCGGCCGGCAGGCGCATATACTGCCGGCAGGTCTTTATACCAATCATCGGCAAGGCCATGATCCCTTTTGCGCTGCGTCTCTGTTTCAGTCAATACCCACCCCGGGTTTATTTGGTTTACGCGCACACCATTTTCGCGGTGCAAAGTATCGCCCAGGTTCCTGGTCATGGTCATTAACGCACCTTTGGTAACGCTGTATGCAAAAAGGTTAGGCTCACCGCTATATGCATTTACCGAGCCTATATTTAAAACGCAGCCATGCTGTTGCGTTAAATGTGGCAATGCGGCTTTTATTAATTGAAACGGTGCAATGGTATTTACAGCAAATAATTTTTGCAAAAAGGCTTTATCGGTTGTATGAATGTTTGATGATGCCACAATTGCAGCATTGTTTACCACGGCATCAAGCCTGCCAAATGAACTTATGGCAAGGTTAACAAGGCGGTCGGCTGCACCATCTTCCGCGATATCTTCAATATGCAGTGTCGCATTATCAACGCCCAGCGTTGCAATAACCTCTTTGCCCCATTCCTCCTCCAAACCATTTATAACTACATGTGCACCTTCCGCTACACAGCGTTTGGCAATAGCTTTACCAATGCCCGTTGTGCTGCCTGTTATAATAATAACTTTATTGTTAAGCCGCATACTTATACAGGTTTTAAAACGCTTTTTACCACTTCTCCTTTGTGCATTTTTTCAAAAGCCTCGTGCCAGTCTGTTACCGCCCATACACCGCCTATAATAGGTTTTACATCAAGCATACCGTTTGCAAGCAGTTGTATCACTCTCTCCCATACCGGCCAGTTATGGCTAAAGCTGCCTTGCAGCGTAACATTTTTTTGAATAAGCGGGTCAAGCGAAAAGCCCATTGGCTGTGGTCCCCAGCCCACCTTGGTTATATGCCCGTTAGGCCTTACCAGTTGTAGTGCCGTTTTTAAAGTAATGCTGGCGCCCGCAGCATCAATAACAATGTCAGCACCTAAACCGTCAGTTTTGGTGGCCCATTCCGCAGCATCATTTATTATTGCTTCGCAGCCGTATTGTTTTGCAATATTTAGCCTGTGTTCATCTGCCTGCAAACCAAGTACCGCAACTTGGGCGCCGCATAGCTTTGCAACCGCAGCGCACAAAATACCAATGGTACCCGGGCCTATCACTATAACCCTGTCTCCGGGTTTTATATGGGTATTGTTAACAACCGCGTTATAGGCAACACAGCACGGTTCAGTTAAGCAAGCCTGCTCAAATGCAAGGTTGGCAGGTACTGTATGCAGGCACCTGGCAGGTACGCGTACATACTTTGTCATGGCTCCGTTAACGCCGTAGCCAAAACCTTTTCGCGTAGGATCAAGATTGTACAACCCCTGTTTTGACATAGGGTTATTGGGATTGATGATAGCGGCTGTTTCGCTTACCACCCGGTCGCCCTCTTTCCATCCTGTAACGCGGTTGCCTGTTTCAACAATATGGCCGCCAAATTCATGGCCCAGCACAACAGGATAGTTAACTGGCCAGCTATGGTCTGAGGTCCATTGATGTAGATCGCTGCCGCAAACGCCAACATTGGCAACTTCCAGCAACACATCTTCGTCACCAATAGTTGGTTTATCTATTTCTCTTATTTCAACCGAGCCTTTTTCAGGCGCATAATTTACAACAGCAAGCATGTATTTAACAGGTTTAATTTATCGAGTTGTGACTAATTGCAGATTGGCGATTGCAGATTTATTCCAATTCAATTACATCGTGCGGCAATACAATCTGAAATCTACAATCTAAAATCCATGTATTGCTTCACATATCATCCTTAATGAAGCTTCAAGGTTGCCATCGGCCGTTTTAAATGCATCGGCGTCAATGGTAAGGGGGGCGCCCAACACTACCAGTGGCGCGCCATATGCAGGGCATTGAATAGCCTGTTCTAACGACAAGCCGCCCACAGCCTGAACAGGTATTTTAACAGCAGCAACCACTTCGCGCAACTGGTCAAGCGGGCTGGGCATTCGTTTACCCTGCGCAGCAATACCCCTGCGCTCATCGTAGCCAATATGGTGTACAATGTAATCGCAGCCCAGGGCCTCAAGCCACCGTGCTGCTTCCACCATGTCGGGGCAGCCAAGGTTATCACCCATCACTTTTACATTATGGTCTTTGCCGGCTTTTACCACGCACTTTATTGTTTCTTCATGCGCCCTTGCCATTACCACCACATGCGTTGCACCGGCTTTGGCCATCATCTCTGCCTCAAGGTAACCACCATCCATTGTTTTAAGGTCAGCCACAATTGGTACGCCGGGAAAAGCTTCCCGCAGCTTACGCACACCATGCAGCCCTTCAGCCAAAATTAGTGGGGTACCCGCCTCAAGCCAGTCGACTCCGGCCCGTATGGCAAGGGCCGCTGTTTCAAGCGCTTCATCAATATTGGTAAGGTCAAGAGAAATTTGTACAACAGGTTTCATGGCAGGTCGTTAGTTTGGTAAGCAGGGCAAATCTACTAATTACACATTAATACCCGTGCATAAATACAGGGCAAACGCATCTAAATTTAAGAGAAAAGAATTGTTGCCAGGTAATCATGTTGCCAACCTGCGGCCAGTTTTTTCTTTTTAATACTAAGCTTTCGTGATTTTTCATTTTGCAGCAGGTTTAGG
>Ga0265327_10000147_pt1 | contig 153254 bp, 141 predicted proteins | sample 41621metaG_FD_202089 | JGI IMG/M metagenome (GOLD analysis project Ga0265327, IMG submission 202089) | Rhizosphere microbial communities from Carex aquatilis grown in University of Washington, Seatle, WA, United States - 4-16-21 metaG | ecosystem: Host-associated > Plants > Roots >...
AACGCAGGCCCTCGTCATTCTGGCTCGCAAGCTTCTGAGAGTCGCATGGGCAATCTGGCGCAGTGGAAAAACCTTTGATGCAAGCCAGATGGGCGTACAAAACGCTTGCGTCAAAACATAGAACCTCGTTGCGCGGCTGCGCCGCTTCACTCAAACAAATCGGGCCAGTCAGATGACGAAGCACGCTGCGCGTGCCCACCTCGCCACTGCGCGTCTCGGCGTCACCAAGGCGCCCGGCCAGATGCCGGCTCAGCCCTTTTCCACCTCGCTCGTGGCGTGCACAGGTCGCTGGTTCTGGTGAAAATCACGAGCCAGGCTTCGATGGATCAGTGCTGTTGCGATCGCTGTCAATGGGTGCCCGTGCCTGTACTGTCGCTGAGCTAACGCTTGGTCTGCTGTCGTGCCAGCAACCGTGGCAGCACTCAAGCGGGGCGATCAAAGGCTGAGGTGGTGTGCGGCGTGGCGCCTTGGGGACGCCGAGCAGCGCAGTGGCAAGGTGGGCGCGCGCAGCGCGCTTCGTCATCTGACCCGCTGGCGTTGTTCGACCGGAGCGGCCGTCAGGGCGCGCAGGAAGTTCGCCAGCGCCACCTTGCCTGGAGCAGCGCAGGGCAGTCCTGCCTGCGGCAGGACCGTCAACATGAAGCCCCGCCGCATGCCACCTCGGCCGCGCCCCGCGCTCTCCCGATAGGCGCTATGCGTTGCCTAAAAAAAGCCGCTCAGAACGTTTCCCAATCGTCATCCGACTTGGGGGCCGCAGCCGCCACAGTAGGCGCCGGCAAGCTGGGCCGTGGGGCGGGTGCGGAGGGGGCAACCGGCTTGGCCAAAGCCACACTGGCTGCGGGCCGCGGCTTGATCACCGGCGTCACCTTGTGCACATGGGTGTCTTGCCCCATGGCCCCACCTTGCGCCTGGCCCAGCTTGAACGCCGCCACCGCCTGCGCCAGCTTGGCCGCCTGGTCCTTCAGGCTCTCTGCCGCAGCGGCAGATTGCTCCACCAGCGCCGCGTTTTGCTGCGTCATCTGGTCAAGCTGGTTGACCGACTGGTTCACGTGCCCGATGCCCTGGCTCTGTTCGCCCGCCGCAGCCGTGATCTCACCAATGATGTCCGACACCCGCTGCACGCTGCCCAGGATCTCGCTCATCGATTGGCCCGCGTCCTGCACCAGCTTCGAGCCCGACTCGACCTTCTCGCTCGACGAGTTGATCAGGGTCTTGATCTCTTTGGCCGCTTGCGCACTGCGCTGCGCCAGGGTGCGCACCTCACCAGCCACCACGGCAAAACCACGGCCTTGCTCGCCGGCACGGGCGGCTTCCACCGCCGCGTTCAAGGCCAGGATATTGGTCTGGAAGGCGATGCCGTCAATCACCGTGATGATGTCGGTGATCTTGCGGCTGGCGTCATTGATCTCGGCCATGTTGGACACAACCTGCTGGACGATCTCTTCGCCGCGGTGGGCCGCGGTGGCCGCGCCAGTGGCCATCTGGTTGGCCTGACGGGCCGCATCGGCGCTCTGGCGCACGGTGTTGGTCAGGTCGGTCATGGAGCTGGCCGTCTGCTGCAGGTTCGAGGCGGTGTGCTCCGTGCGCTGCGACAGGTCCTGGTTGCCCGATGCGATCTCGGACGAGGCCGTGCTGATCGAGTCGGTCGCATGGCGGATCACGCCGATGGTGTCGCGCAAGCGGTGCGTCATCGTGATCACCGAGGCCTTGAGCGAGCGGGTGTCCTTGGGGTTGTGCTGCAGCGCCAGGTTCAGGTCGCCCTCGGCGATGCGGCCCACCAGGTCGCGCAGGTCGGCGGGCTCGCCCCCCAGGTCACGCCAGACCGAGGTCACGATGGCCTGCGAGGCCACGCCCAGCACCGTCAGCACGAGGATGCCGGTCAGCACCGTCACCCACAGGTTGTTGTTGACGCCCTGTGTGGCGCTGCTTTGCGCCTCGTCGATGGCGGCCTTGGCGGCTTTCTTGTGCTGCTCCAGCAGCTTTTGCAGGCTGGCCTGCGCGCCTTGCATCTTGCCCAGCTGATCACCCGGGTCCTGCTTGCTGACCAGCGCGCGCGTGGCCCCGATGGCCGAACTCTGGTAGGTGTCGAAGACGCTGTCCAGCTCCTTGGCCGTGGCGGCCTTCTCGGGCAGCTTCTGCATGCCCGCCAGGGCTTCGCGGGCCGTGGCCACCATGGCGTCGGTTTCCTTGAGGCGCTCGCTGTCACCCTCGGCGGCCGCGGTCTGCAAGGTCAGGCGCAGTTGCTCGGCGCTGCGGTCAATGGCCGTCACATAGGCCATGTGCGGGTTGTCGACCTCATGCAGGTGCGCCAGGACACTGGAGGTGCGCTCACCCACGAAGAAGCTGACCGCGATGCCGATGACAAACACGGCAGCCGCACTGAGGGGCAGCACACGGATCCGGGTACGAAAGTTCATAGAGCCTCCTGCGCGCGCAGCGCAAAGCGAAGACGACCAACTGCGTGTCGACGCCATCGGGATCATCTCGCTCGCCGTGGCCGGTAAACGTGTGAAAAGTCCGTTTTCCCGGGGCCTTTACTGGCCTTGTCAGGGGCTTCCTACAATCCCCGGATGCAACCTTCGTCGCCATCACCCTTGTCGCCCCTGTCCAGCCCCCGCACCGTGATGGCCTGGGTGGCCCTGCTGTACTTCTCGGAAGGGCTGCCACTGGGGCTGTTCTACGACCTGTTCCCGGTCAACCTGCGCCAGGCGGGCGTGGGCCCGGCCGAGATCGGCTTGCTCAGCCTGCTGGGCCTGGCCTGGACGGTCAAGTTCCTGTGGGCGCCGCTGATCGACGCCTGGCGCGGGCACCGCTGGTGGATCGCGGGGGCCAACGCCGGCATGGCCCTGGTGCTGGCGACGCTGGCCCTGCACCCGCAGGCGCTGGGGCAGGGCGCCACCTGGCCCTGGGCCCTGCTCGCTGCCTTCACCATGTTGTCGGCCACCAATGACATCGCCACCGACGGCTACACGATCGAGCTGCTGTCCAAAGGCCAGTACGGCGTGGCCAACGGCCTGCGCATCGGTTTTTACCGCGTGGGCATGCTGGCGGCGGGCGGCCTGCTGGTCGTGGCCGGCAGCCTGGGCGAGCCGGGCCACCCGAACTGGACGGCCGCCTATGGCCTGGGCGCCGTGCTCATGCTGATCAATGGCGCGTCCATCCTGATGGCGCCGGCCCAGCCTCTGCGCGTGGCGCGAGTCGAGGGTGCATCGGCGCGCGAATGGGAGGCCGTGCGCCAGCAACCGCTGTGGCTGCTGGCCCTGGGTCTGGTGCTGGCCGGCCTGCTGTGGCCGGTGCTGGGCCCGGTTGCCAAGGCGGTGGGCTGGGAGGCCGTGCAAGCTGTCAGCGGCACCTGGTGGTTCAAGGGGGCGGTGCCCGTCGGGCTGATGTTTGCCGGGGCCGGGCTGATGGTGCGGGCGGCGCACGGCCCGCAGGCCCACGCCATGGCCGATGGCCCCGTGTTCGGCGCCTGGGTGGGGCTGTTGGCCCGTCCGGGCATGCTGCCCGTGCTGCTTTTCATCCTGCTGTTCAAGCTGGGTGATGCCGCCATGGGCTTCATGGTCAAACCCTTCTGGGTGGACGCGGGCTTCACCCCGGCGCAGATCGGCCTGGTCAGCGTCAATGTGGGCCTGGGGTTGTCGATCGCCGGTGGCCTGGCGGGCGGCTGGTATGTGGACCGCGTCGGCATCTTCAAGGGCCTGTGGGTGCTGGGCCTGGCCCAGGCCTTGTCCAACCTGGCTTATGCCCTGGCCGCCTGGTATGTGCCGCACACCGAGCCTGGCATGCAAGTGAGTATTCACTATCAAGCGGCGGTTTATGGCGCCAGCGGCCTGGAGAGCTTCACCAGCGGCCTGGGCACCGGCGCCTTCATGGCCTTTTTGATGGGCATTGTCGACAAGGAGCGCGCCACCACCGAGTACGCCATCCTCTCGTCCATCTTCGCGTTTTCGCGCGCCGTGGCGGGCTGGGCGGGTGGCCTGGGGGTGGAGCAGATGGGCTACGCGGTGTTCTTCTTCTTGACTTTCTGGCTGTCGTTCCCAGCTTATGTGCTGTTGCCATCCGTCCGGCGTATGCTGGACAAGGCCGGGCTGCGTTAAGTCTGCAGGCCCTTTTCCTGTTTCCTTGGTGTCGTGATGAGTCTGTCTGGTTTGAATCGAATGGCTTCCAGCCTCCTGTCCGCTTGCGTGCTCTCGCTGGCCGCGGTGGCGCCTGTGGCCATGGCGCGCGAAGGCGTGGAGGTCGAGCGTGGCACGTCCGTGCTGGCGCGCCTGGTGCCCGCCGAGCAGGTGGAGGCTGCCGCCCAGCAGCAATACCTGCAACTGGCCTCCGAGGCCAAGACCCAGGGCGCCTTGCTGCCCGACAACCACCCGCAGGTGCTGAGGCTGCGCACCATCGCCAGCCGCATCATCCCTTTTGCGATGGACTGGAACCCGCGTGCCAAACAGTGGCGCTGGCAGGTCATCGTGCTGAACTCCAAAGAGCTCAACGCCTTTTGCATGCCCGGCGGCAAGATCGCCTTCTACACCGGCATCCTGGATCAACTCAAGCTCACGGACGACGAGGTCGCCATGGTCATGGGCCATGAAATGGCGCACGCCCTGCGCGAACATGCCCGCGAGCAGATGGGCAAGACCTCGGCCACCCGCATGGGCGCGGGGCTGATCTCCAGCCTGTTCGGCCTGGGCAATATGGGTGATGCGCTGCTCAATATGGGCGGCCAGTTGCTCACCCTGAAGTTCAGCCGCGGCAACGAGTCCGAGGCCGACCTGGTGGGCATGGAGCTGGCCGCGCGTGCCGGTTACGACCCGCGTGCGGGCATCAGCCTGTGGCAGAAGATGTCCGCCGCGTCCAAGGGCGCGCCGCCGCAGTGGATGTCCACCCACCCTTCAAGCTCGAACCGCATCCAGGAGATCCAGGCCAATCTGCCCAAGGTCATGCCCTTGTACGAGAAAGCCCCCAAGCCCGATCAACGCTTTGATGCGCCACGCAAGATCGGCGCGGCCCATCTGGCCACCGAGCCCCTGGCTTACTGGGGCGTGGCCGATACGCCGCGCTGATCACAGATAGGGGTTGCCTACGCGCTCTTCGCCGAGGGTGCTCTCCGGGCCGTGCCCGGGCGTGAAGGTGACGTCGTCGCCCAGGGGCAGCAGTTTGGTTTTGATCGCGTTGATCAGGTCGGCGTGGTTGCCACCGGGGAAGTCTGTTCGGCCAATGCTGCCGGCAAACAGCACATCACCCACGAAGGCGTGGCGCGTGGTGGGCTCGTAGAACACCACATGGCCGGGCGTGTGGCCCGGGCAATGCAGCACCTGCAGCTTGCAAAGGCCGATCTGCACCGTGTCGCCCTCCTTGAGCCACTGCGTGGGCTTGAAGGCCTCGGCCTGCGGGAAGCCGAACATCTGGCTTTGCTGGGGCAGGGCGTCGATCCAGAACTGGTCGCCAGGGTGCGGCCCGATGATGGGCAGGCCCAGGGTGTTGGCCAAGTGGCCGGTGGCGCCGGCGTGGTCGATGTGCGCGTGCGTGAGCCACAAAGCCTTGAGCGTCAGGCCACGCGCCTCGATGGCTTCCAGCAAGGTGCCGGCATCACCGCCCGGGTCGATCAGGGCCGCCTCCTTGGTGTCCGTGCACCAGACCAGAGAGCAGTTCTGTTCAAAGGACGTGACGGGGATGGTGAGACGTTGGAACATGGCTGGAAGAGAGGTATCGGATAACATAGTTTCAAAACGCATTGATTCGAAACGACTTTTGGGAGCGTAGCACTCTGTGGGTAGGGTGCCCCAGTCAAATCTGGTTGCTGCCGATAAGTTTTGGCAGTTGAATGGCGACCAAGTTCGAAACCAGTCACTCGTGCCATGCGGGCGGCGTGGCGGTCTGCAAAGCAGGCGATAGCAGCCTGACCTGTGCAGAGACCGCTAAGTCAATGCACGGCCCACGTTGTGAGCTGGGTTCACAGATTGTTGCGCCGCCACCGTCGCTCCCCGAAGTGCACCCACGCAGATATCGATCAGTTTCTGGCGGTCGCCCTGGGCGCCGTGATCAAGCCAATCCAGCACAGCCTGGATCAGGAATGCCAGCCAGGCGCGGACAGCCAGGTAGGGCAGCGACTGGGGCGCCGGCGTGCCCCCAAGCGCTGTGAGGATGCGCCTGGTTTGCAGATCGAGATTGCGGTTGACCACCTCCTGGACGGTCTGCTCCAGACTGGCGGCACTGCGGAATATGGCCCGATACATATGCGGATGGCTTTCGACATAGTCGAGATAAGCCCCCAGTCCCGTCTGCAATTGCTCGGCCGGTGACAGCGAAGGATCCGGGCGCGTGACCTCCAGGATCTCGTCATACCCAACCTGGACGATGGCCGCGAAAAAGACCCGCTTGCTGGGAAAGTAGTGATACAGCAGCCCGCGGGACACCCCCGCCTGTTGTGCGATCTGGTCGATCTGGACTTCGTCGTAGGCCTTGCTGCCGAACACGGATGTACCCACAGCCAGCAAGTGCGCACGACGGGCATCAGGCTCCAGACGCGGGCCAATGGCCTCCTTTGGCAGACCCTTCTTCGGCATGCACCCTCTCACTGTTTGACACGCAGTCAACAGTGTACGCATAATTGCACTATTGAACGTGTGTTCAATAGTGAGTGCCTGCACTCAGGCAGCGGATGCAGCGCAGGCGTGTTCATGCCTGCATGGAACGCCTCGTTGCCCCCCAGGCCTATGGACATGGAATGAGATCTATCAAAGACGCGCTGCGGCGGATGTTCATCACTAACTGCATGCTGAGCAGGACCACCGAGCTGGCCGCTCAGCGGCTGGGGGCGGGCTTCTTTCTTCCAGCTTTGTTCGTCCAGCGCTATGCGTCCATGGGCGGCCTGGATCCTGGCCTCTTTGCTGCGCAACTCAACGGCGTGCGGTCCTTCAAGGATGAAGCCTGGTGCGGATACTGGAATGCCCTGGCCCGAGAACAACTGGCATCCATCGAGACCGTGCTGCCCGGCTTTGCCGGCGCGTTCTCTGCGGTGCCCGCCGATGCCGCAGATACCAAAGGCCTGAATTGGGTCGCGCTTCGTGATGCCTTGTCACCCTTTGGCAAGCGGGTTGCGGCGTTGATGACACTGAACGAAGCGGCTGCTGCGGTGTCGTCCGTTGACAAGCAGGCATCGCCTGGCAGCCACCGAGCCATGACAGCCTTGAGAAGCCTGGTCAAGGCCATCACCTACTACCAGGTCAGCGCGTTCCCGGGCGGGACGATGGCCCGCATGGAGGCCTACGCGCGGTCGCGCGCGCTCTTCGACGAATTGATCGCCATCGTGGGCCCGCTGGTGGGCATGGTGATCGAGAAACACCAGATCGAGGTGGATGGTGACGCGGTCGAAGGCTATCTCGTGACGCCCGCTGGAACCGCGCGCCATCCGCTGGCCATCATCACCAACGGACTGGAGGGCACGGTTCAAGAGTTGGCGATTCCCTTGCTCCGGTACCACGACTCAGGCATGGCCGTGTTCATCATGGAGATGCCTGGAACCTACGGCTATCGCCAGCGGATGTCATTGGCCTCCGAGGCCATCTATCACGCCGTGATCGAGAACCTGTCTGGCCACAGCCGCATCGATCCACTTCGTGTGGGCTTCGTCGGTGTCAGCTTCGGCGCCTATTGGGCGGCGCGGATGGCTGGTAGCAGCAAGAAGTTGCGATGTGCCGTCGCTTGCGGGGCGCCCACGCATCATTCGTTCAAGGTCAAGAGCACGATCGGCATCCCCGACATCATCATCAAAGCCCTGCTGAACACCACGGGTGCCCACACCTTGATGGACCTTGGCCTGAAGCTGAAGGCCCTGTCGCTCCAACAACGCTACCGTCAGATCAACATCCCCTTGCTGGTCATCAATGGCGATAAGGACACCTTGCTCAGCACGCAGGACTCCATCGATCTGGCAAAGGGTGCCCAACAGGGCACGCTGAAGCTCTACCCCAACGACGACCACTGCGCCATGGGGCACTACAACGATTGGCTGGACCTGTCGCAAGCATGGTTGCGCGGGCACCTTGTGCCTGATACCAGCAGAGCATGAGCTGCTCATGTCCACTCCACTATCCACACCACAGGAGAACGCAATGCGCTGGCGCCGTCAGTATTCAGGTCATCTCATGTCCAAGGTTTGGCAGCTTGAAGAAGCGGGTCAATGGCGCTGGGCCACTGCAGAGGAAGCCGCAACGCGGTCTTGGTTGCCCGAACCCATGAGCGATGTCACCTTGCCGCTGCAACCACTGTCATTTCGAGACTGCAGCCTCTATGAGCAGCACTGGATTCAGTCATCAAGAGGCTATGCCAAACGCTTCATGCCGGCCGCTCACGTGTTCACGAGCTTGTACGAACGGCTGTTGCGCAAACCATTCCCGGCGTTCAAGCCTCACCCTCTGGCCTACCGCCAGCCGGTCTACTACTTTGGCAACCACTTGAGCTTCGTGCCCAGCGGCACGCCCATCCGGCCACCCCGCTTCACGAAGGCGCTGGATTACGAGCTGGAACTCGGCGCCGTGTTGCGCAAGCCTTTGCTCAACGCTACCTACCAAGAGGCGCTCGATGCGATCGGCGGCTTTGTGGTGGTCAACGACTGGAGTGCGCGTGATGTCCAGCGCAGCGAGATGGCCACAGGCCTGGGGCCGCAGAAGTGCAAGCACTTTTGCAGTTCGATGTCCGACGAGCTGGTGGACGCACAGGACGTGCTGCCCCGCATCGATCAACTCCAGGCCTTCGTCGAGATCAATGGGCGGATCGTTGCCAGGACCAGTACCGCCAACATGCTGCATGGCTGGGCCAAGACCTTGAGCCACCTGTCCACCGACGAGCCTTTGTGGCCCGGAGAGCTCATTGCAAGCGGCACGCTGCCTTTCGGGACAGCGCTGGAGAATGGACATTGGCTCCAGCCTGGCGATACGCTGCGCCTGATGATCGAAGAGGTGGGGGAGATCAAGCACCAATGGGCCACATGAACAACGCGCGCTTGATCGCGGCAACGGGCCGTCAGCGCACCCGGATGGGCGCACTGCCACATTTCGACGAAGGGCTCTACGAGCTGAGGGCAGACACCTACGCATGGATGGTCCCCAATGGCAGCTGGGGAGAAACGAACCTGGGCCTGATCCGTTGTGGCGATCAATCCGTTCTGATCGATACCTGCTGGGACCTGCATTTCATGCGCGAGATGCTGGTTCATTCGGCAACGGTCATTGAGCGCGCGCCCATTTCGCATGTGATCAACACGCATGCCGACGGCGACCATTGCTGGGGCAACCAGCTGTTCGCAGATCGGGTCGTTACGTCGACGCAGGCCAGCGCCCGGCAGATCCACCAGCATCCGCCTGCACAGTTGCGCGCACTGCAATGGGGGTCCAAGCTGTTCCAGCGCTTGCCCATCGGAGATGTGGATGCCTTGGGGCGCTACATGGGCGACATGCTGCGCCCTTATCGGTTCGGTGGCGTGAAGGTGATGGCCGCCAACCAGACCTTCAGTGGCACCGCCACGATCGAGGTCAATGGCGTGGTTTTGCGGCTCATGGAAGTGGGGCCTGCTCATACCGATGGGGACTGCATCGTGCATGTGCCGGAGCGTCAGGTGGTCTACACCGGCGACATCCTGTTTGTGGGCGTCACGCCGGTCGCGTGGGCCGGTCCCGTCTCTCGCATCGTATCGGCCTTGGCGCAGGTGAAGGCACTGCAAGCCGAGGTCATCGTGCCCGGGCATGGGCCGTTGGCCACCTTGGCTGATGTGCAATCGCAGATCGACTACTGGGATTGGCTGCAGTCCAGCCTGGAACCAATGGCCAGGGCCGGCATGCCCCCTGAACCGGCCAGCCGCCATTGCCTTCAATCTGAGGGATTCAAAGATTCGCCTTTCGCCGCGTGGATCGCGCCTGAGCGTCTGTTCACGTCGGCGTGCACGCTGTATCGCGAGTGGGGCCTGGACACGGGCGGTCTGGTCGGGCCGCTGGGCGCCTTGGATCACTTCCGCAAGCAAGCGCGCCTGACATCTGGCCTTGCAAGATCTTCTGTGTAAACTTGTTGTATTTAACGACCGTCGATTGAAAAGCCGATGTCTGCTGTGTCCCCGGTCCACGCCTTTCAACCCGATGCCTTGGGCGATCTGGACGCCCTCGGCCTGGCAGAGCAAATTCGACGGGGCCACGTGTCGGTCAGGGAAGTCACGGAAGCCGCCATCGCCCGTGCGGAGCAGGTCAACCCTCGTCTCAACGCCATTGCGTTGCGCACGTACGATCAGGCGCGCGCCTGGGCGGAGCCCTCGCCTGGAGGCGCTACGCATGCGCAAGGAGCCTTCGCCGGTGTGCCCACCTTCATCAAGGACACCGCGGATTTGGCAGGCTTTCCGACGCAGTTTGGTTCGCGGATCTTCAAGTCGGCCAAGGCCAGGCGACACGATCCCTTTGCTGCGCAGCTGTTGGCGCAAGGGTTCAACGTGATCGGCAAGTCCACGCTGCCCGAGTATGCCTTCAATGGCACCACCGAATACCAGGACGGCACGGCCACGGCCAACCCTTGGCACACGGGCTACTCCGCTGGCGGCTCATCAGGGGGCGCCGCTGCTTTGGTGGCTGCAGGCGTCGTGCCCATCGCCCACGGCAATGACGGAGGCGGCTCCATCCGCATTCCGGCAGCGGCCTGCGGACTGGTGGGGCTCAAGGTGTCGCGTGATCGTTTCGTCAATGGCGCGGTGTCTCGCTACCTGCCCTTGAATCTGGTCTCTGAGGGCGTGCTGACCCGGTCGGTGCGCGACACCGCCATGTTCTTCGCCGAGGCAGAAAAGACGTTCTACAACCGTCGCCATCCTCGCGTTGGCTTGGTGGAGGGGCCCAGCACCAGACGACTGAAGGTGGGACTGCTGTTGAGTGCGGCTGGCGATGTGCCCGTCGACGCGAATACGCAGGCGACGGTGCTTCGCACGGCGCGCTTGCTCGAGGCCGCGGGCCACGCTGTGGAGCCTATTCAGGCAGGCCTGAACAAGCGCTATGTCGATGCCTTTGTGCTCTACTGGGGCCTCATGAGCTTCAGTGTGGCGCGCTTCGGGCGCCTGATGTTCAAGGGCTCCGACTGGGATCTGTCTCAGTACGAGGGTTTAAGCCTGGAGCTGATGCATTTCTTCCAGCGCAATTGGTTTCGCATGCCTTCTGCATTGGTGGCTTTGCATCAATTCAAGCGCTTCAATCAAGTTCACTTTGCGCCGTTCGACGCGGTGTTGAGCCCGGTGGTGGCGCATGCCTCGCCTGCACTGGGCTATCTCAGCCCGCAGCGTGCGCCCGAGGAGCTGTTGCCGCGACTAACAGGCTATGTTGGCATCACGCCCATGCAGAACGTTCTGGGCACCCCCGCCATTTCATTGCCGATGGGGATGACAAGCACGGATCGACGGCCGATCGGCATCCAACTGTCGGCACAGGCTGGTGACGAATCAAAGCTGCTGTCGCTGGCTTTCGAACTGGAGGCGCAGGTGAAGTTTCCACGCATTGAGGCGCCTTGAGTCGCACATTGCTTGAGGTCCCCTTGCTGTGGGATGAAGGTCTGGCAGACTTTGAAGCCGGCCATTGGGTTCGAGATGTCACTGGTGCGTGGATGCCCGTTGTGTGGCACAAACCGTGAACTCAATGTCCGAGCATCATCGGCAACAATCGCTGCACAACCGACACATCGATGATGTGATGTCGGCTTGAGGCTGGGGCCGCAGCTCGGTTCCCATCGGCGTATGTCGGCGATTTCTGAATGCGGTCACTCGAAACCTGACGACCTGGCTGACCACTTCAATCTACCGGGGGCGGCAGACTTCCCCCGACCAACAGGCGCCTCTCCTCAGGTAATGCGTTTCCCCCTTAGCATGCCAGGGGGCAGCCTGCTTCGTTTCCGGGGCGGTCCGACTTGGAATTACGCTTGGGAACACATACCCTAGAACGACGACGAGGGAGAGAACATGGACAAGCTGAAGCTCCAGCTGGAGCATTGCTATGGAATCCGCAAACTGGACGTTGTGCTGGACTTCGGTGGCAATGCCGCTATCGCCATCTACGCGCCCAACGGATCGATGAAGAGTTCGCTGGCAAGCACCTTCCAGGACATCGCCGACAGCAAGGCATCTCGGGACCGGATCTTCCCGAACCGCGCCACCGTGCGTGTGGTCCAGGATGAGAACAGTGCCGACATCGGCGCTGCCAGTGTGCTTGTGCTCAGGCCTTATGAGGAATTTGCCAGCAAGGGAAACGCCACTGCGACCCTCCTGGTGAATGCCGCCCTCCGGCAGGAATACGAAGCGTTGCACGCGGGCGTCACTGCTGCGCGGGCAGCCCTGATAACCGCAGTCAAGGCCACCGCAAAAACCAAACGACTGATTGAACGCGAGGTCTTGTCGGTGTTCGCACCTACCAGCGGGGATTTTGATGCGACGCTCGCCAGTTTGAAAGAGGAGTTAGCCAAGGACTGGGAACCCGTCTTCAAGGACGTGCCGTATGACGTCTTGAACGACGAGCGGGTCGTCGCGTTCCTGGCACAAGGTGATTTCCGCACGGCTATCAATGACTACACGAGGAAGTACAACGAACTGCTCGCGGCTTCGAAGTACTTCAAGAAAGGCGGCTTCAACTACTACGCGGCCACCAACGTGGCCAAGGAGCTGAAAGCCAGCGGCTTCTTCAAGGCCAAGCATTCGGTGAGCCTCAACGGCGAAGAAAAAAAGGAGATCAACTCTGAGGCCGAGCTCCAAGCCCTTGTTGATGCGGAGCGCGCCAAGATTTCTGAGGATGCTGCGCTGCGCCAGAAGTATGAGGAGCTCGAGAAGCAGATCCAAAAGAACGCGCAGCTCCGCGAGTTTGAGTCGTACTTGCAAGGGCACGAAGACCTCCTGCCTGAGCTCGCCGACCCGGCTGCCTTCAACAAGAAGCTCTGGATGTCGTACCTCAAGGCGAACTACGCTCTGTACGTGGACCTGATCAACAAGGTCGAACAGGCTGCCTTGCGATCAGCCGAGATCGAGGCACAGGCTGGCCAGGAACACACGCAATGGCAAAGCGTCATTGACATGTTCAACAACCGCTTCATCGTCCCTTTCCATCTTGAAGTGGCCAACAAGATTCAGGTGGTCTTAGGCAAGGAAACGGCACCTCGTCTGGGCTTCGTGTTCAAGGACGGCAACGACCATGCGCCAGTCGAGCGGGACGCCCTCTTGCAAACACTCAGCACCGGCGAGAAGAGGGCGTTCCACGTCCTGAACATGCTGTTCGACATCGAGGTACGTCGTGCGGCTGGTCAGCAGACACTTCTGGTCGTTGACGACATCGCGGACTCCTTCGACTACAAGAACAAGTACGCTATCGTTCAGTACCTCTCCGACCTGGCTGAGGATCAGCACTTCAAGCTGCTCATCCTGACCCATAACTTCGATTTCTACCGGACCATCGAGAGCCGCCGCCTCGTTCAGCGGAAGAACTGCTTCATGGTGTCAAAGACGACTGGCGGCGTCACGCTCGAGGCGGCTCAGGGCGTACGCAACGTCTTTATTAATGCCTGGAAACCAGCGTTCTTTACCGACGACCGCAAGAAGATCTGCTGCGTGCCCTTTATGCGCAACCTCATCGAGTACACGAAAGGCGAAGCCGACCCGGATTACTTGCTCCTCACTTCGTTGCTTCACTGGAAGGGCGGCACGGACCAGATCACCGTGGCGGATCTTGATGACATCTACACAAGGCTGTTTGGTGCCGCCGGACAGTCGGGCAACCCTGCGGCCCGCGTCGTTGATCTTCTTGCCGCAGAGGTCGCTGCCTGTCTGCAGGCACCGGACGGCATCAACTTCGAGAACAAGGTCGTGTTGGCGATCGCTACCCGCCTGCAGGCTGAGCGGTTCATGGCCGCCAAGATCAACGATGCGGTCTGGCTAGCCGGTATTACCGCCAATCAGACTCCCGCGCTCCTGAAGCGCTACCGAGCCGACTTCCCTGCGGAGCTCGACAACGCGGGCGTCATTCAGCGCGTTCTGCTCATGACGCCGGAGAACATCCATCTGAACTCGTTCATGTACGAACCGATCTTGGACATGTCCGATCTGCACCTACGCCGCCTTCACGCGGAAGTCGTCGCCATGATTTAGCAGCAGTAGGCGAGCCAATGACGGCTTCCGGTCCTGAAGCGTGAGCTTGGTTTCACGCCGAGGAAGACCGCACCCGCTGCGAAGCGGGTGTACGGAATGCAGAATGGTCGCTAGAAGCGTCGCTTCCGTCTGGTAGCTAGCCGTTGCCTGCTCGTTGCTTTGCTTCCTGGTCCGACGATGCCTCCGTCCATTCAATCCACATCAATCATCCGGCCTGGCGCGGCCGGGGATCAGCTTGCACCCTGCCTGCCCGGGCATTGCAGAGGCAGGAACAACTCCGTGATGGCTTGTTCTTCCGGGACATCGGGGAAGAAGCTGACGCGTCGGCAGAACATGGGGAAATCTCGCAATTCCTGACCACTGCCGGGGAGCCAATCGCGGTACAGGAAGGTGGCTGCGGGTTCCAGGTCGTTGGCGCATCCAACGATACGCAGCATCGCGCAGCGCCCGGCGGGGATCACGGTGGCGGTGACCCCCTGGTCGTTCTGGGGCACAGGGCGGTCTGTGCCGGCGCACAAGTCCACACGGAAGTCCTCGGGAGCCGTGTCCTGCTCGACATGGAAGATGTTGTAGGTCGCGCTGACCGCACGTGTCAGCCCGACCGATTGGCGCCAGGCGATGAACTGCCTGATCGTTTCATGCAAACGGGAGGGGGCACCATGGTGCGTCAGCCGGGCAACGGGAATGGCGGGAAGGTCGACCAGTTCAACTTGATCCAAGGTGAAAGTGTTGTGCATGGTGGCGCTCCTCGATTCAAGGATGAAGGGATAGGGCAAAAGCAAGGAGACCCATGTGGGTGACTGGCGATATGCACTTGGCGTGCGCCCAACCGACTCCTTGAACGCCCGTGAAAAAGCCTCTGGGGTGTCGTAGCCCGCTGCCAGTGCGATCTCGGTCACGGACATGTGGGCGTCAAAGGCCAGTTGCGCCGAGGCCCGCTGCAATCGGCACAGACGGAGATATCGACCAATACCAATCCCATAAGCGGCGCTGAACTGGCGATGAAAGTGGAACTTCGAGAATGCCGCCACGTCGCACAGCGTCTCGATGCTGACACCCTCATCGAGATGCGCGTTGATGTGATCCAGCACACGGGCAAGCCGTGCGCGATAGTGTTCTTGGGTCAGCGCTTTCAAATCAACTCCCGCCTCATGCAGCCACGGTGGTCATGATGCAGGTGTTCAGGCTGACACACCTGACAAAAGTTGCTGACATGGGTGAGGATCCGCTGGCATTTTTTCGCGGCGGTAGCCCACGTCCATGGCATGGTGTATGCGCTGCCCGCCGTCACGGGCATGATCAGCCCCTCATGGGCACGCTGCCTGCTACAGGTTCATGAGCAAGCCCCGTCAATACCGGGCGCGAAGGAGTTCACCATGACGTCAAACGACATGATCGACATCCTCATTGACTTGATGGAGGCCAGCAGAGACGGGCAATGGGGCTTTATCGATGCCTCGAAACACGCGTCCTGTGCCGATCTCCGCGATATCTTTGCCGCACGCGCCGAAGACTGCGCCTGTGCCATCAGCGAGTTGAAGGTTTTGCTGGGCCAGTGTGGTGGCCGAGAGGACGGCGCCGATAAGGTGGTCGATGTCGTCAGCAGCCACCGGATCGCGTGCGATGACCAGTTTGATCGCTGTACCGACCTGACCCTGCTGGAAGCATGCGAGCGCCGCGAAGACGTGGCCGAGGCTCATTACCGCCAGGCATTGGACAAGATGCTGCCGGAACCTGTTCGCAGCTTCGTTGAACACCAATACCAGGGGGTGCGACGCAACCATGAACAGATGCGCCGTCTGCGTGACCGCTTTCGCGCGGCCTTGGCCCATTAGAACAGGCTGCGCTTCACGAGCACGCATGAGCCTCATCCCTGGATGGGCAGCTTTTGAGCGGTGCTCAGGTGCGCACGCAAGATGGCCAAGGCCCCATTGGCATAGTCAACTATCGCGGGGTTCTGTGCCTCTCTCATCGCTTGCTCGAAGAGCGCAATCATGCTTTGCTGTGCTCGGCTACCCGCGATCTGAACGAATTGCCTGTCGAAGCTTTCCGGCGTGGCTTGAACCAGCCCATCCAGGGTCTGTTGTCTGGCCAGGGACAGCGACACCGGCAGGGGTACATGCAAACGCGAAGCCAATTGTTGCAGGCCGCCTGTCATGGCCGATTGGTCACTGATCAACATGGCGGCGTAGGACTTGACGGCCGAGTCGTCGGCCCGGGTGGCCGCGATTTCCGCCGCGCGGGCCTCGAAGATGAGCACCTCCCCGGCCTGCGCAAAGAACTGAGCCTCCGTGGCGTTGAGCATGATGGGTGGGGGCGCGGGCTCGGTCGCTGTGGTGGTGGCCTGCGGGCCTGAAGCCGCAGCGTTGCCAGTGTTCACCGGCCCTGCGCCAGGTGGCGCGCTGGCCAGCATGGGCGACAAGCCATCGCTGCCGGGGGCCATCGGGGCAGATGCGCCATAAAGCGTCGGTGGCGCAGATCGGCCCGCGCCGTCGGCCACCGTGGTACGACCGGCACCTGTCGATGCACGTACGTCATCTGCCTGCACGTGCGATGGTGCCTGGTCGCATCCGCTCAGCAGCAGCATGGTATCCAGCACGATGAAGAGAATGAGCCCTGATAGGGCCGACATCCGCCGTTTCATGGTTGCACCTCCACCCATATCTGGTCTGATGCTGGTGGCATGCAACGTGCCCGTTCTTGCCGCACCATCGCCATGGCCAGCCTCCACCTGCTTCCGTGTGATGCCTGCCACTTCACACCATGAAGTATTTGCAAGGCAGCGGTAAAGCTTACCTGTTGCCCGGCACATCGCAGGCGCATCCTCCTGCGGCAGCAGCATGGCTGGTGCGGGCGCGCCGTTTGCTACAAGAGATGGTGACGCCCGCGCTGTCCATCCCGATCAGCGCCAAGGTGTTCATCACACGACTGAAGGAGAGTGACATGCGGATTCCCAAATTCATGATTGCATCGACGGTGTGCCTGGCGGTGGTTGGCGGCACGGCGCTGGTCTACGCGCAAAGCCCTGACACCAAGCCAGACAACCCATCTGTGCCGTCTCAGACCGCGCCGCAGGCTGATCCATCCCCATCCCCGATGGGTTCTGGCGGCTTGTCCGCACCCAGCCAGCAGCAAACGCCCAACTCGATGGGGACGACGCCTGACAACAGCGCCCATCCCAATACCAATACGATGGACAACTCACCTTCCAATCCCTCGAGCCCGTCCAGCGCCACGCCGTCCAGCGAACGCCCGGCTCGCGCAGACCGCAACTGATCGGCCAGGCTGACGCTGCATCTGAGATGCCGGGCGTGCCCAGCATCTTGGGTGGGCGCGCTTGGCCCCAGAAACCATGTGGACACAGCTCTGGCTCGACCTGATGGAGGGCATTGGCCGAGGCCTGGTCATGGCGATCGCCATCCTGGCTGTGCTCTGTCCCAATCAGCTGGAGCCGGCCAAGCCATTCCTCTCCGGTGTGTCGGCTCAACAAGGGCAAGAGGAGGTGGGGGCGGATCTGCTTTCCCGTGACGCCCGGCAGGTTCGCCAATGGATCCGCGACACGCATGACAACCAGCAATCGGCCTTTCTGGTCATCGACAAGCGCGCAGCCAGGTTGTATGTGTTTGATGAGGATGCCAGGTTGCGCGGCTCGACGTCCGTGTTGCTGGGTGCCGCCCGCGGTGACGATACCGTGCCCGGCATCGGCCAGCGCCCGGTGGCAGAGGTCAGACCCGAGGAGCGCACGACGCCGGCGGGCCGCTTCCTGGCAGAGCGAGGCCATGACAGCCGTGGCGAAGATGTCGTGTGGGTTGACTATGACGCGGGGGTGTCGATTCACCGCGTCCTGACCACCAACCCAGCAGAGCGCCGTCTGGCTCGTCTGGCGTCCCCGGACATCGCAGACAAGCGCATTTCGTACGGCTGCATCAACGTGCCCGTGGCCTTCTATGAGGCCCAGATCCGCCCCGTGTTTGAACGCCAGCGGGCCTTGGTGTACGTGTTGCCAGAGCGCAAGCCCATCCAGCAGGTGTTTGCGATGGCCAGCAGCGCCGCCAGGTAAGGGGCGTCAGGTTGGTCGGTGGCCGTCTTCCGTCATGACATAGACGACACCTTTGCGGTGCCCGAGCACAGCCTGGACCACATCAAGATAGAACGCCACCGGCACCACGACACAGCCCGCCGATATGCGCTTGTCCTGAGGGTTGAGGGAGGCCATGCGCTGTGCGCGCCTTTCCTGCGGTGGACTGGGGCGAAGGCGGTGAATGGCCAAGGCCGCCGTGTAGTCAATCCACACGATGGCCTCGCCAACCTCGTTATGACCTGGTTCGCTGACGAAGCGCCCGGCCGGCGTCGTGCGATCGGCAAGGCTCAGGCGCCTGGCTTGCGTGCGTTCGCCCGTACCGGGCACGATCGCATCGCCCTTGGTCTGCCCCAGCAAGACAGTGGATTGGCCAGCCAATGTGCCGTCTGCGCGATAGACCAGGATCACCGAAGCGATCTTGTCGACGATGGCAAACGGCATGCCTTGGTGATCCCCGGTTGACAGGACGTACCGGGCGTAGTCCAGCGCGACCGAGGACGCCGCCGTGCCTCCTTGAGTCGATGTGGTGGTCGGGGCCGCTGACAGGCAAACGCCTGGTGCGCTTGACATCACCAGGCTCATCCACAAGAGAACAATGTGCCGCATCCAGCCGTCGCCCATATCGCCAGCAAACGCTCGCTCAGGCCAATCGGCAAATCCGGATCGGATGCGAGTGCACGCGCGATTTTAGGAATGCGGCGTCAAAGCGATGACGGCAATAAACGGTTGATGACCTCCCAATTGTCTCGAACGCGAGGGCTTTGGCCCTCTGGTCGGGCCCCGCATGACGACCGGCTCGACGCCTTGGCGGCAGGCAACACGGGTGTCCGCTAGCCTCGAAACTGTCTGGCGGCAAACGCCCACACCATGCGGGATGCATCCGGCCCCCTGTCATCACTGAATGGGTGCCTGGCCGCGCCGCCACTCCATGCGTGGCCGAGCTGCCCGACCTCGACCAGGGTGGCGACCATGTGCCCCTGGCGTTTGAAGTCGGTCACCGTCATGGGGTAGCGCTTGCCGCGCTGAACGTGGCGCACGTGGCCCGCCTGCGCACCGGCCGCGGTCGCCCAGACCCGTACCGCTGCGCGCCCGTTGCTGGCCGAAACGATGAGGTCCGCTGCACCATGAATCACCAACAGCGGCGGCCACACGGCAGCCACCGACAGCGAGCTGGCTGCCAGCGGTTTGGTCGTGCGCTGGCCGTGCATGGCGCCAAGGGCCGACAGACCGGAATGCGCCGTGCCAGGTGGGATGCCCGAATGCATGATCAAGGCCTTGAAGCGTTCGGGGTAGCGCGTGACAAGCAGCGCCGCCATGCTGGCGCCCGCTGAAAGACCCGCTACGGCGATGTGAGCCCGATCGACCGGGTACATCAGGCAGACCTGGTCAATGGCTTTCATGATCAACGCTGCTTCGCCATATGCGCGACCACCATCGGTGTCGAACCAGTTCCAGCAGCCTTGTGCGTTGGCCATGCGCTCTTGCTCCGGGTAGAGCACCATGAAGCGTTCTCGGGCCGCGACCCGGTTCATCCGCGTGCTCGCGGCAAAGCTCCTGGCGTCCTGTCCGCAGCCATGCAGCATCACCAGCAAGGGCAGTTGCTCGCCGCGCTGTATATCGGGTGGGCGGTAGAGCCGGAATCGACGCACGCCTTTGAGCCCGATGGCCACGCCCGCAATCCAGTCCCCATCACCTTGTGGTGGCCCCTTGCGGTCCATCGTGTCCTTGAGCGCCTGCCTCACCATGCGCTTGCCCACCCCCACGCTGCTGCGGGTGATGACGGCCATGCTGCGCTTCAGCGCCTTGGCCCACAGGGCGGTATGGGTGCGTCTTCTCATTCGGGCCATTCATTTCAGCGAAGCAGGCTCATGGTGCCTGCATATTTCGGTGCCTTCGGTGCGCTTGCGCACGGTGTGTGCTTGGCTCAGCGTCTAGGCTCACCACAGGCTTTCACCTCGCACGAACGTGGGGGCCGGTCTTCATTCACGACTCAACAGGAGTTCAAACATGACCCAATCCCAAACGTTTTCAAACTCGCCGATGAAGGCATCGAGCATCATCGGCACCAGCGTCGTCAACCCCAAGCATGAAAGCCTCGGCGACATCAAGGAAATGGTCATTGATCCGCAGACGGGCAAGGTGGCTTATGCCGTCGTGTCGTTTGGTGGCTTTCTGAGCATGGGTGAAAAGCTCTTTGCCATTCCCTTCAGTGCATTTGCCTACAACCCTTCCGAAAACGAATACGTGCTCGATGCGTCCAAGGAAACGCTGAAGGCCGCTCCCGGCTTTGATGCCGATCACTGGCCGGCCATGAGCGATGAAAAATGGAACCGTGAGCTGTCCAGCTACTACGACCGCGCGCCCTATTGGGAATAAGGCGGCGCAACGAGGCCCGGGCCGTGTCCGGGCTTTGGCCATCCCTCGACTCTGCCTGACCTAGCCCACCAACCAGTCCTTGAGCTCTTCTGCGTGCGCTTGCTCTTCACGCAGGATGTCTTCCAGCAAGCGCCGTGTGGTGGCATCGGTGTTGCCGATCAGGTCGATCATCTGGCTGTAGGCCTCGATGGCCACGCGCTCGGCCATCAGGTTGACGCGGATCATCTCCCTGAGATCGAGCGAGGCGTCGTAAGGGGCATGGCTACGCTGCGTCAACGACTCCGGCGAGAAGTCCGGTGCGCCGTTGAGCTGGACGATGCGGCGCGCCAATCGGTCCGCGTGGACGGCTTCTTCGTTGGCATGCACCAGAAACTCCTGCGCGATCTTCGCAGATGCCAGGCCGTCTGCCGTGAAGTGATGGCGCTTGTAGCGCAGCACGCAGACCAATTCGGTGGCGAGTGCGTCGTTGAGCAGCTTGATGACATCCTGGCGGCAGGAGCCATAGTGGGGCGTGATGGAGCCTTGCTCCAGATCGCGCGTGGCCGCTTCAATGGCCTTCATGTTCAAGCTCAGGCTGGGAATGGGCGGCGGCGCGCCTTCCGACGTGAAATCAGTTTGCTGTTGCGCCATGCCCTTGTTCTTGTTCGAGGGCGCTTTGTCAGTGTGGCTCATGGGATCTCCTTGAAAGCAGCGGTGTGATTCGGCCTGGCGTCCGTGCCCCTGTTTTCAAGGGCACGGTCAACCTCTGCCTGGGTGTCAGCTCTTGTCAATGAGGTCCTTGGCGGCCTGTTTGGTGTCGCCAACCTTCTTCTGGATGTTGCCTTCCACTTGCTTGGCAACGCCCTTGGCCTGTTGCGTGTTGCTGCCAATGGCCTGGCCGATTTTGGTCTGCATCTTGCCTGTGGCTTCCTTGATGACGCCCTTGGCTTGGTCCTTGTTCATGTCACACCTCGATTGGTTGATTGAAAGGTGGCACAGGAAAGGCCTGCACCTGGTTCGGGTGTACCGGAGCGGGTGGGGGCGGTCTGTTCGGCAGCGCACGTCCCCTGCAGCATCAAGCAATGCAACCCGAAGGGATGGCGACGGGCTTCTGTCCGCACGGTTGCCTGGATGCGCCCCAGGACTTTCCCTGATTTGTGTCAGATCAGTTAATAGCTTGGTCAGCCCAGCTATTGAAGCGCGGTGAGCGGCTGACAAAAATGCGCCCGGAAGGGCCTCGGCCAAGTGCCCAGAGCCTGCATTGCATTCCGTTCGCATCGATCTGATATTTGAGGACGTCTACATGAAACGCATTTCACGCCGCAAATTCCTTGGCAATGGCGCCGCAGCCGTAGCAGGCGCCGGTGCCGCGGTCGGGGCGTCGATGCCCGGGCTGGCCCAGGCCGCCATCCCCACCACGAATTCGCAAGAGCGTGTGGTGATCATCGGCTCGGGCTTTGGTGGCGGGGTGTCCGCCTTGCGTCTGGCCCAGGCGGGCATCAAGGTGCTGGTGCTGGAGCGTGGCAAGTGGTGGCCCACAGGCCCCAATGCAGAAACCTTTCCGCATGCCACGACCCTGGACAAGCGCGATCTCTTCTACAACATCTGGCCCGAAGTCAACGGCAAGCGCATTGGCTTGAACCCCTATGTCGGGCTGCTGGAGCCCTTCTTTGGCAAAGGCATCATTGCCGTCACGCCGGCCTGCGTGGGCGGTGGCTCGCTCATCTACCAGGGCATGACGCTGCAGCCCACGGAAAGTCTCTTCAAGGCCTGCTTCCCGCAGATCGACTGGGAGTCGATGCGGTCCATCTACTACCCCCGGGTGGCGCAGATGCTGCAGGTGGCCACCGCACCGGACGAGCTGGCCAACAGCCCGACCTACAAGGCGTCACGCGTGTTTGCGCAGAAGGTGCAGGCAGCCGGCTTCAATCTGGAAAAGATCCCCATGCCGATCGACTGGAACTATGCGCTGGCCGAACTGCGCGGCGAGATGAAACCGTCCTACACCAACGGTGACTGCGCGCTGGGTGTGAACAACGGTGGCAAGCACTCGGTAGATGTGACCTATCTGGCGCAGGCCATCGCCACCGGCAATGCCACCGTCGAGGCCCAGCACAATGTCACCCGCATCGCGCGCGCGGCCAATGGCCAGTGGCTGGTGTACGCCGATCGCACCGACGAGACGGGCACCGTGCTGGAGCGCAAGGTCATCACGGCCAGGACGCTCATCCTGTCTGCCGGCACGGTCAACACCTCCAAGCTGCTGGTTCGTGCCAAGGCACGGGGTGACATCAAGGGCTTGCCCGCGGGTGTGGGCGAGGGCTACGGCACCAATGGCGACCAGATCTATGTCTGGACGAGCAAGGCCGAGTCCTTTGGCCCGGTGCAAGGTGGGCCCGTCGTCTTTGGCAGCAAGGACTGGGCAACGCCCGGCCAGCCCGCCAACACCGTGATCCAGGCCTCGCTGCCGCCCTCGTCCAAGAACGCCAGCGCAGCGGGTACCGACGCCATGTCCTCGGCGCTGCTGCCCGCTGGCAGCACGGTGACGACCTCGTCGTCGGACACGCACTCGACCATGCTGGTGGGCTATGGCATGAGCGAAGGGCGCGGCAAGTTCATCTACAACTTCCTCACCGACAAGGTCGAGTTGACCTGGCCCTCCAAGGGGGATGCGGTGGTTGCCCAGCGTATCAACGATCGTCTCAAGACCATCGTGAACGGCGACGGTACGTTGATCAACACCAATGACCTCGTCAACACCACGTGGCACTCGTTGGGTGGGGCGTGCATGGGCGTGGTCTGCGACACCGAAGGGCGCGTCAAGGGGCAACGTGGGCTCTATGTGCTCGACGGGGCGCTGATGCCCGGTGCGACCTGTGCCTGCAACCCGTCGATGACGATTGCGGCCATCGTGGAGCGGGCGCTGGACCTCATCGTGCAAAACGACATCGGCACGGTCATCTGAGCCTGTGGGTGGGGGGCGCTCGGCATCAGGGGCGTGATCGGGGCCCGATGAGCGGGTAGCGCCACGGCTGGCCAGCCATGGCCTTGGCCAGCGCGAACATGCCCATCAGCACCAGCACCCCATGTATACAGACGAAGTAGGTGATGACGACCACCCAGGTCCAGGGCCAGTGCAGCCCGCCCATCGCGATGAGGCCGACGGTGATGCACACGATCAGGATCCCGCCCATGACGCTGACAAAGGTGGCCTGAGCCAGGTGCTGGCGCGCCAGTGGTGGTGCGCTGTCCTTGTGTTTGAACCACAGCCAGAGCAGCGCCAAAAAGGCCAGGCCCGGCGCCACCAGCAGGTTGCACAGGTACAGCGCTTGCGCGATCACCGCCAGGCGCTGTCCGCCGTCCGCATGGGGGGGCAGGGCATTCGGGTCATGGTTGCTTGAGGCCACGGTGCAGGTCCGATTGAGCTGGCGTTCGAGTTTGGCACGGGTCACATGTGAGATGCGCACGCTTACATCTGATTCATCTGCTCGCAGTCTGTCTGAAAAGAGTCCCCGCATACTCGGTAACACCGACGTTAGCGTGAATTAAACGAACTGCAGTACCAGGTTTCCATGGTGCGCCCGGGTCTGACCACAGGCGCGTGATCTGCGTGAAGGCAGGTCCTGGCACGTGTTTCAAGCCAGCGCCGGCCCCATCACCAACAGGAAATCGCAACAGCATGTTCGGCGCGCTGAAGGCTCATCTTCGTGACACCCGCCCCCGCATCGGCCCTCAGGCAGGCCAGATGGCGCAGGGTGTCGACCGCGGCTGGCTCAAGCGAGAAGAGGCCATCATGGGCACGGCCATCAGCGTCGAGCTGTGGTGCGATGACCGCGCCAAGGGCGAGTCCGCCATGGACGCCGTGATGGCCGAGATGCACCGCATCGACCGGGTCATGAGCCCGCACAAACCCGACTCCGAGCTCTCGCGCATCAACCGCGATGCGGGTACGGCACCTGTGCCCTTGAGTGCCGAGATGATGCGTCTGATCGCGCGTGCCCTGGCCTTTTCCGAGCTCTCCGGCGGGGCGTTCGACATCAGCTACGCCGCGATCGGCCATCTCTACGATTACCGTGAGCGCATTCGCCCCAGTGCGCAAGCGCTGGCAGACGCCCGTGCCGCGGTGGGGTGGCGCCATCTGGTGCTGGACACCGCCGAGCAGACCTTGCGTTTCGCGCGGCCCGGCATGCGCATTGACCTGGGTGGCTTTGCCAAAGGCCATGCGGTCGACAACGCCGCGGCCATTCTGCGTGAGCGGGGCATCCAGCACGCCAACGTCAGCGCTGGCGGCGACAGCCGTGTGATCGGTGACCACCGCGGCCGCCCCTGGAGCATCGGCATCCGCGACCCGCGGCGTGCTGGCGAGATGGTGGCCGTGCTGCCGCTTGAAGACGTGTCGATCTCCACATCAGGCGACTACGAGCGATTCTTCGATGAGGGCGGTGAGCGCTTCCACCACCTGATCGACCCGGCAACGGGCCGCTCGCCCGCCAGTGTGCGCAGCGTGACGATCCTGGCCAACGACGGGCTGACCACCGAGGCCTTGTCCAAGTCGGTGTTCGTGCTGGGCGTGGACAAGGGCCTGGCCCTGATCGAGTCCCTTTGCGGCGTGGACGCGGTCGTGGTGGACGCGTCAGGCGCCTTGCACTTTTCTTCCGGTTTGACAGCAGCTGCCCCGAGGCAGGCATGTTGAGTCGCCCCACCAGCACGTCCATCGCGTTCGTCTACAAGCACATACAGGAGGAGGCTCGCATCATGAAACGTCATGTCTCATTCGCATGCACCACTGCTGCGCTGCTGCTGGCCTTGAGTGGCTGCGGCAGCGGGGATGGCTCGTCCTCGCTGTCTGGCTCCAACGCCGATCCTGCCAGCGCGTCCGTCAGCGACACGCCCATTGCCTATGCCAAGCGTGTCAACTCGATCTCGGCCAACCCGACCAATGGGGCGCCAACGGCGCCAGGCGGGGACTTGCTGATCAGGGAAAAGTCTTCGCCCAGCGCGCCTGAATACAACATCACCACGCAGTTCACGCAAGGCGTGGGTGATGCTTCGGGGCCAGAGGTCTCTTACGACGGCAAGAAGATCCTCTTCGCGATGCGCTGCCCGAGCACGAACACCGCGATGATCGGCACCGAGCGCGCCTGCACGGGGCGCTGGAACATCTGGGAATACGACATGAGCAATGGGGGGCTGAAGGGGGGCGCTTATCGCCGACTCACCAGCTCGACCGATGACGATGACGTGGACCCGACCTACCTGCCAGGTGGGCGCGGTGTGGTCTTCACCTCCAACCGCCAGACCAAGTCCAAGGTCAACCAGGCGCTGGGCCACAGCTACTTCGCGCTGGACGAGTACGAGCGCGAGCGCGTCTTCAACCTGCACACGATGGACGCCGATGGCGGCAACATCACGCAGATCTCGTTCAACCAGAGCCATGACCGCAGCCCGGTGGTGCGCCAGAACGGCGAGATCATGTTCTCGCGCTGGGACCACGTGGGCGGGCGCAACCACTTCAAGATCTTTCGCATCAAGCCCGATGGCACCGACCTGTTCGTGCTGTATGGCGCGCACAGCGATGGCAACAGCTTCCTGCACCCACGCGAGATGGACCCCAAGGGCAAGTACAAAGGCTATGTGGCCTCTGACCTGATGCCGCTGTCGCGCACGCATGAGGGCGGTGCGCTGGTGTTTGTCGATGCGGCGAACTATTCCGAGCAGAACACCCCGGCCAATGCCACCGTGCCTGCGGTGGGCGGACAGGCGCAACCCTCGGCCAACACCTTGAACTTTGACCGAGGCTTGTCACGCTACGGGCGCATCACCACACCCTACCCCATGTGGGATGGCACGGACCGCGTGCTCTTGTCGTACACGCCGTGCCAGGTCCGCCGCAAAGGCGTGATCGTCTCGTGCGCCACGCTGAGCGATGCCGAGCGGGCGCGTCTGGCCGACGGAAACCGCCTGATCAGCGAAGCCCTGACCGACGAGTTGCAGGACAACGTGGCCCCGTCCTATGCGGTCTACATGTTCGACCCTGCCAAGCAGACCTGGCTGAACGTGGCCGCGCCGCCTGACGGCTTCATGTACACCCACCCGGTTGCCCTGGAGGCCCGCCCCGAGCCCAGCACGGTCGACGCGACCAATCTGGATGAAACGCTCAAGCAGCAGAACATGGGCTTGCTGGAAGTGCGCAGCGTGTACGACACCGATGGCCTGGGCCGCATGGGTGACGCCGCGCTGGTGCCCGCCGATCTGCCCTCTGGTTGCACCACGGCCATCGCCAAGACCACACCCAGCGACCCGCTGGACACCCGCCCCTTGATCGCCGATTTGCTGCGCATGAAGGACCCGGCTGACCGCGCCTATGGTTGTGCGCCGGCGCGCTTCATCCGGGTGTTCCGGGCTGTGGCACCGCCCGTGGGCATGACCGGCACACGCGGCGCCATTGGCGAGACCGAGTTCGAGATGCAGCAGATCCTGGGTTATGCGCCCATTGAACCCGATGGCTCGTTCAAGCTGCAGGTGCCGGCCGATACCCCGATCGGGCTGGCCGTCATCGACGCCGAGGGCCGTGCCTTCCAGACCCACACCAACTGGATCCAGGTGCGACCGGGTGAGCGCCGCACCTGCGATGGCTGCCACAGCCCGCGCCGCGGCGGGGCGATCAACTCGGGTGCCGTGGTCAACAGCACGCCCGCCGGGCTCGTTGCCAGCATGCAGGCTGCCCACCTGCCGGGTGAAACCATGGCCGCTACCCGCACGCGCCTGGACCCGACAGCCTTGCAGCTCGCTCCCAACATGGTCTACACGGACATCTGGGCAGACACCAACAAGCCTGGCGTGACCGCCCGCACGGCGATCACCTTGAGCTACAGCGATCTGGTCACCGCGGCGCCCACCAATGGCGTGATCAACTACCCCGAGCACATTCAGCCGCTGTGGACGCGTGCGCGTGGCGTCAACGGCGCGAACACCTGCACCACCTGCCACAACGACCCGGCCAAGCTGGATCTGAGCGGCACGGTGGGCGGGTCCGGCCGCATGTCCTCCTACCAGGAGCTGATGCTGGGTGACCCCTTGCTGGATGCCAACGGCAACCCGGTGTTGCGCATCGAGGAGGGCGTGAGCGTGGTGGCGCGTGGCCCCGCGCTGGTGGACACCGCGGCCAGCGAGGGCGAGGCCCTGGGCCTGACACGCAAGAGCCGGCTCGCCGAGATCCTGTGGGGGCAATCCTTGTCCTCGGGCAGTGCGGCGCGCCTGGCGCACCCCAACCCGCCAGGTACAGCGCCGGATCACTCGACCTTGCTCACCAAGGCCGAGAAGCGCCTTGTGGCCGAGTGGATCGACCTGGGTGGCAAGTACTACAACGACCCGTTCAACAGCAACTCGGGCGTGCGTGTCATCACCGGCTTGAGCCAGACGGCGTTTGCGACGCAGGTGTTCCCGGTTCTGCGCGATACCTGCGCGAGCGGCTGCCACCAGGCGCTGGGCAGCAGTGCCTCGGCCACGCCACCAGGCACCTCGTTCCGCAACAACCGCTTCGTGCTGACGGGTGATGTCGAAGGCGACTACAACGTCACGCTGACGATGATCTCCAATGCCTGCAATGCGTCGTCGAACGCCTTGTTGAGCAAGCCTTCGACCGCGCCGCACCCGACGGGCGCGGTAGGGGGCGCCGCGGTGCTGCCGGTTGGCAGCGCGAATTACACCAAGATTGCCAACTGGATCGCGACAGGTTGCTGATGTCCATGATGTGCTTGTACAGACGTGTGATGGACGTGAGGGCGCCAGGCGCTGCCGTCCTTGCGCTTTCTCTGGGCCTGACGGCCTGTGGCGGCGGTGGTGGCTCGGCGAACCCGCTCAGCAACCCCGCCACGGTGAGCAACCCGGCCACCACGGGCGGCCAGCGCCTGTCGTTCGCCTACTTCCAGAAGTGCATCAACCCGATCCTCATCGCGCAGTTGCCGGCGCTGCAGGGCGGTGGTGCCACCAACAGCTGCGCGGGTGCCGGTTGCCATGACACCACCACCGGTGCGGGCGGCGCGCTCCGGCTCGTGCTCTCCGCGCAGGAGGTGGACCTGAGCGACCCGGCCAACACGCCGGATGTGATCCGTGCCAGCGACATGTACAAGAACTTCTACTCCGCCCAGGGCGCGGTCGTGGTGGGCTCGCCCACGCAGAGCCGCCTGCTGGCCAAGCCCTTGTTGCTGGTCTTGCATGGTGGTGGCCAGATCATCCAGGACACCAGCGACCCCAACGCGCAACGCATCAGCTACTGGATCACGCACCCCATGCCAACAGGGCAGGACGAGTTCAGTGTCGCAGCCGACGCGCTGTTCACACCTGCCAATCGCCTGACCGGGGCCTGCAACCCACCATGATGGCCACCTTCCTTCGTTCAGGTGCCGTTGCGCTGGCGGTGACGGTGGGGCTGCTCGGGGCCACGGGTGCCCGCGCTGCCGATGAGGTCGTGGCGGCCTCTGTTCCGGCGTCTGCACCAGCACAAGTACAAGTACCTCTACCTGCATCAGCGCCCGTAGCCATACCGGCCCCTGCGCCCGCGCCATCGCCGGCCACCGAGCGCCTGCAAGTCAGCGATCCCTACATCGAGTTGCGCACCGGGCCGGGGCGCGGCTTCCCCGTGTTCTTCGTCGTGGCCCGCGCCGAGTGGATCGAGATCGAGTTGCGCCACACCGACTGGTTCCGGGTGCGCACGGCAGGGGGCAAGATGGGTTGGGTTTCGCGCCAGCAACTGGAGACCACGCTGACCGCGTCCGGTGCCACCAAAAGCTTTCGCGACATTCTGATCGACGACTACCTCAGCCGCCGTGTCCAGTTGGGTGCTGCATGGGGCCGCTTCAATGCCGAGCCCATGCTCAAGATCTGGACCAGCTACCGGATGTCGGAGACGCTCAGCCTGGAGGGCACCGTCGGGCAGGTGCAGGGCAAGTTTGCCGGCGCAGACTTCTGGCACCTCAGCCTGCTCACCGAGCCCTGGTCGGACCAACGCTTCTCGCCCTTTGCGTCCATCGGCATGGGCAAATACAAGTACGTGCCCAATGCCAGCCTGGTGGGCGCCACCACCACCCGCTCCAAGCTCGCCAACGCGACTGCGGGCGTCAACTACCACCTGAGCGACCGCTTCCTCGTGCGCGCGGACTACAGCCTCCATACCGTCTTCTTCTCTGATACCCATACCAACGAATTCCGGGCCTGGACGCTGGGCATGGCGTTCTTCTTCTGATGTCTGAGTGGAAAGCCCCATGTTTCACACCATCCCCATGATCACCAAGTCACTTGTTGCCGCCATGCGCGCGGCCGTGTTTGTGCCGCTGCTGGCGGCGGCTGGCGGGGCGCTGGCTGCTGACCCTGTCGCACCTTCCAATGCCGATCAGCCCGTTGTGCCGCAGCTTGACCGCCGCGAGGTCGCGCTGCCCCAGTACCCCTCGAACGACTTCGAGCTGGGGCTGTTCGCCGGCACGTATGCGACGCAGAACTTTGGTGCCCACGCCGTGTATGGTTTGCGTCTGGGTTATGCGGTCACCGAAGACATCTTTGTCGAGGGTGTCTATGGCAAGACCAAGGTGTCAGATGAGGCCTTCCGCCAGATCCTGCCCAGCGGCGTGTTCGAGCAGCCCACGGCCAACCTGAGCTACTACAACCTCTCGGTGGGCTACAACGTGTTGCCGGCCGAGATCTTCATCGGCAGCAAGCGCGCCAAGCCTGCGGCCTTGTACCTGATTGGTGGGGTGGGCAGCACCAAGTTCGTGAACCAGACTCGCCAGACCTTCAACTTCGGCGCGGGGTTTCGCGTCTACATGAGCGACTGGGCCGCCCTGCAACTTGACGCGCGTGACCACATCTTCACGCTCGACCTGTTGGGCAAGCAGCAAAGCACGCACAACCTTGAGTTCACCGCCGGCCTGACGGTCATCTTCTGAGCGAGCGCACACGATGACCACGACCTTGTTTTCCCGCACCACCCGTTGGCTGTGCCTGGCCGCCGTGGGGGCCCTGGCCAGCGCTGCGGCGCAGGCGGTGACACCCGCCACGGCCGCGCCAGACTTCACCCTGCGTGCGATGAACGGCCCGAACCTGCGCCTGCAGGAGCAGCGTGGCCAGGTGGTGATGGTGAACTTCTGGGCGACCTGGTGTGGCCCCTGCCGGCAGGAGATGCCGCACCTGAACCGCCTGTACGAGAAGTACCGCAAGTCGGGCTTCGTGCTGCTGGGGGTCAATGTGGATGACGACCCGCGCAGCGCCGCCGAGATGGCGACCAAGCTGGGGCTCAAGTTCCCGGTGCTGCTGGACACGGACAAGAAGGTCAGCGGCCAGTACGACCTGGTCACCATGCCCTCGACCGTGCTGATCGACCGTGATGGCCAGGTGCGCCATGTGCACCGTGGCTACCTCAGCGGCTACGAGGATGTGTACGACAAGCAGATCCGGGAGCTGTTGAAATGAGCACCCGGATGCACTTGCTGGCCGGCGCGTGCCTGAGCGCCACCTTGCTGGGGGGGTGCGCGATGCAACCCTGGGTCAAACCGTATGAGCGCGAGCGCCTGGCCGACCCGATCATGAGCTTCGAGCGGGGCTCGCTCGCCGAGAAGAGCCGCGAGCACGTGCGCGATGTGCGTGAAGGTGCGCGCGGTGCCACCGGCGTGCAAGGAGGCGGCTGTGGCTGCAATTAAGCGACCCGCTCGGTGGGCCACCATCGCCCGTCAACTGGCAGGCCTGCTGGGCAGCCTGTTTGCCGCCAGCGGCGCGCGCGCGGTCGACCTCGGGGCGGACAAGGCCGAGCTGCTCTATCACCGCTACGACGGCGGTGGGGTCAAGGCCAGTGGCCCGGCACTGCTGCTGCGCAAGAGCGTGATGGACAAGGTGGCCGTGACCGGCACGGTCTACGTCGACGCGGTCAGCAACGCGTCGATCGACGTGGTGACGGCAGCCAGCCCGTTCACCGAGCGCCGCACCGAGTACGGCCTGTCTGCCGACTACGTCTACCGAGATTCGAAGCTCACGCTGTCGACCTCGTCGAGCAAGGAGCCGGACTACACGGCCAACCGTGTCGGGCTGGACATCGCACAGGAAGTGTTTGGCGGCATGTCAACCGTCAACATGGGCTTCACGCACGGCGACGACAAGGTCGGCAAGCATGCCGAGCCGGGCTTCAAGGCCACCGCCACGCACTGGCAATACCGGCTGGGCTCCTCCCTGATCCTCACGCCGCGCTGGATCACCAGCCTCAACCTGGAGGCGCTGGCCGATGATGGCTTCCTGGGCAGCCCCTACCGCGTGGCCTATGTGTTCGGCGCGGCGGTGCCCGAGCGTGTGCCAGGCACCAGGTCATCGCGCGCCCTCAAGTGGCGCGTGGTGGGCGACCTGGGCTCGCGCGATGCCATGCAGGTGGGCTACCGCTACTACTGGGATACCTGGGGCATCAAGGCCAGCACGCTGGATGTGACCTACAGCCGCTACTTCGGCGACGACTGGCTGGCGGACCTCACCTTGCGCTACCACTCGCAACAGCACGCGCTGTTCTACAGCAACAACGCGCAGGCCGAGACCCTTTACGTGTCGCGCAACAGGCAGCTGAGCACCTTCCATGACATCAGCCTGGGCGGGAAAGTGGCCTACACGATCAGGAAGGTACCGGGCCAATACGACGTCACGCTCAATGGCGCGCTTGAGTACGTGCAGTACAAGTTCGGTGAGTTCACCGACATCCGCACCGGCAATCTGTACTCGTACAAAGCCAGCGTGCTGCAGTTGTTCCTGTCAACCAACTTCTGACGATGGCCAGCCATGCGTGATCGCTCTCTCCAACTGATCCTCACTGCGCTGCTCATGGGCGTGGCCCTGCTGCCTGCTGCGCGTGCCGCCGATGCGGTGCCTGCGGCTGCAGCCAGTGCCCCTGCCCCAGCGGCCGCAAGCGGTACGCCGGAGCCGGCCGCGCTCGACGACCGCATCCAGGACGTCAAGAGCGACGTGATCAAGCTCAATCGGGACTTGCTCGTACTGGAAGAAGAGCTCTTGTTCCCGGCCAGCACGCAGGTCGCCGTCTTCGTCTCGATGGACGTGGGCAAGATGTTCTCGCTGGACTCGGTCCAGATCAGGCTGGACGACAAGGTGGTGGCGAACTACCTCTACACGCCGCTGGAAGTGGCCGCGCTGCACCGCGGCGGCGTGCAACGCGTTTACCTGGGCAACCTGCGTGTGGGCGAGCACGAGCTGACCGCCTTCTTCACCGGTGGCGGGCCGCATGAGCGTGACTACAAGCGTGCCGCCACCGTGAAGTTCGACAAGGGCACCGACGCCAAGTACATCGAGCTGCGCATCCAGGACGCCACGGCCAAATTGCAGCCCGAGTTCAACGTCAAAGTCTGGCAGTAAGCGGTCATGCCCTGTCGATCTGGTTCTCGTTTGCATACCCCACTGCGCTGGCGTCGCCTGGCGGTGGCGGCAGCCTGTGTGCTCGCTTCTGGATACCCAAGGCTTGCATCGGCCGCAGAGGCGCCGCCTTTGCACGAGGTCCAGGCGCCGCACTATGGCGACACGCTGTTCCACTTCTTTCAGTCGCAGTACTTCACGTCCATCACGACCTTGATGGTTTCGCAGCACTTCGAGCGCGTGGCGCCCCACGCCGACGAGGCCGAGGTCTTGCGCGGCGGCATGTTGCTGACCTACGGCTTGCACCGCGAGGCGGGTGAGATCTTCACCCGTTTGATCGAGAAGGGGGCCCCGCCTGCCGTGCGCGATCGTGCCTGGTTCTACCTGGCCAAGATCCGTTACCAGCGCGGCTATCTGGCGCCCGCCGAAGAGGCCCTGGCACGGGTCGAGCAGGCGCTCCCACCCGAGCTGGAAGAAGAGCGCGGCTTGCTCCAGGCCAACCTGCTGATGGCCCGCAGCGATTACAGCGGCGCGGCCAAGGCGCTGAGCGCGATGAGCGCCAAGGCGCCGGATGCCCGCTACGTTCGCTTCAACCTGGGCATTGCGCAGATCAAGTCGGGAGACAAGGCCGGTGGCACGGCCCTGCTGGACGAGCTGGGCCAGGCCTATGCCGAGAACGAAGAGTTCCGTGCCCTGCGAGACCGTGCCAACCTGGCCCTGGGTTTTGCCGCCCTGGCCGACAAGCAGCCGCAGGCCGCGCGCACCTACCTGGCGCGTGTGCGCCTGAAAAGCCTGGAAGCCAACAAGGCGCTGCTGGGCTTTGGCTGGGCCGCCGATGCCCTGAATGACCCGCAACTGGCGCTCGCGCCCTGGCTGGAGCTCAGTGGCAGAGAGGTCAGCGATTCGGCCGCACTCGAAGCACGCATCGCCGTGCCTTATGCCTATGCCGAGCTGGGCGCCTATGCCCAGTCCCTGACGCACTACCAGAACGCCATCGCCGATTTCGAGCGCGAGCGCGGCAGCCTGGATGCGTCCATCGAGGCCATCCGCTCGGGTCAGTTGGTGGACGCCTTGCTGGCCAGCAACCCCGGCGACGACATGGGGGAAGCCTGGCGCATGGACGTGCTGCCCGAGTTGCCGCATGCCGCGCACCTGACAGCGCTGCTGGCTCAGCATGAGTTCCAGGAGGCTTTCAAGAACCTGCGCGGCCTGCGCTACCTCACGGCCAACCTCCAGGCCTGGCGCGGCAAGCTAGATACCTTCAACGACATGCTCGAAACGCGGCGCAAGGCCTTTGCCGAGCGCCTGCCCCAGGTGCGCGCCCGCGCCAGCGAAGCGGGCATTGAAAACCTGCGCCAGCGCCTGGATGCCGCCCAGGCCCAGGTCACGCAAGGCGAAGCCGATCAGGATGGCGTCGCGTTTGCCGATGGCAAGCAGCGTGAACTGCTCGCTCGCATCGCCCGCGTGAAAGCGATGACCGCGCAGCCCGATGCCGCGCCGGACATCGCGCAGGCCCGCGATCGCGTCCGCCTGGCTGCGGGCACGCTGACCTGGCAGCTGGCGCAAACCTACCCGGAGCGCGTGTGGGAGGCCAGGAAGAACCTGCAAGTGATCCGCGAAGGGCTGGCCCAAGCGCAGCGCCGGGATGCCGCCCTCGCGCAAGCGCAACGCGACGAACCAGCGCGCTTCGATCTGTTTGACCAACGCATCAAGGCCCTGAGCCCCGTGATTGACGCGATGCTGCCCAGGTTGGCCGCGCTCAGCAAGGAGCAGCAGGGCCTCATGCAGGACATCGCCGTGGCGGAACTCACCCGCCAGAAAGCGCGGCTTGATGCCTATGCCATGCAGGCGCGCTTTGCGGTGGCGCAGTTGTATGACCGTGCGAACAAGGGGGCAGACGATGCGTCCAAGCCCTAAGCTGACCGTGCTGGCCCTGGCCTGCCTGCTCACCGCGTGCGCCAGCAAGCGCGGCACACCCGACAACGAGCCCACCATCCAGTCGCTGGCCCACCGCGAGATCACGGTCGAGAAGGACCAGGCCATCCACACCAACGAGGCGCAGGCCATCGAGGCCTACCGCCAGTTCCTGGCAGGGGCGCCCAACGCAGCGCAGCGTGCCGAGGCCTTGCGCCGCATCGGTGACCTGGAAATGGACCGTGCCGACAGCGCCAGCGCCGATCCCGCCGCAACCGGTGCGCCGGACTACCGCGCGGCGATCGCACGCTATCAGGACTACCTCAAGGCTTATCCCGCCGACCCCAACAATGACCGCGTGCTGTACCAGTTGGCGCGTGCACAGGAGCAAGGCGGCGACCTGGATGCCGCGTTGAAGACACTGACCCTGCTGGTGCGCGACTTCCCGGCCACCGCCGTCAGTGACGAGGCCCAGTTCCGCCGGGGCGAGCTCTTGTTCACGGCCCGTGATTACGCACAGGCCGAGAAGGCCTATGCCGCCGTGCTGAGCGCCGGCCCCGGCAGCCCGTATCACGACCGTGCGCTGTACATGCAAGGGTGGTCGCAGTTCAAGCAGGGGCGGCTGGATGACGCCTTGCAGGCCTTCTTCGGGGTGTTGGACCTCAAGCTGGCCAATGTGCTTGACGATGACAGCCTGGATGCCAGCGAGGGCCTGACCCGCGCAGACCGCGAGCTGGTCGAAGACACCTTCCGGGTGACCAGCCTGAGCCTGGCCAACCTGCAGGGTGCGGAAGCCATCCCGGCCTTGATCAACACGCCCCTGCGCCGCGCCTACGCCTTCCGTGTCTACGAACAACTCGGTGAGCTCTACATCAAGCAGGACCGGCCCAAGGACGCGGCCGATACCTTCACCCTGTTTGCACAGCGTGAGCCGTTTGATGCCCAGGCCCCGGTCTTGCAAGCCCGCGTGATCGACATCTACGAGCGCGGCGGGTTCGCCAACCTGGCGCTCGCGGCGAAGAAGGACTATGCCGCGCGCTATGGACGCCACAGCGCGTTCCGCAACGCCAAGCCGCAGGCCTGGGCGCGCGCGCAGCCGCTGCTCAAGACCCACCTGGCCGAGTTGGCGCGCCACCACCACGCACAGGCGCAAAAGTCCAAACGTTCGGCCGACTACCAGGAGGCGGTGCATTGGTACCGCGAGTACCTCGCCTCCTTCCCCGCGGATCCGCAAGCGGCGCAGAACAACTTCCTGCTGGCCGAACTGCTGTTTGAAGATGCGCGCTTTGCCGAAGCCAGCATCGAGTACGAGAAGGCGGCTTACGACTACCCGCCGCACGACAAGAGCGCGGACGCGGGCTATGCCGCCTTGCTCAGCCATGCGCAACAGCAAAAGAAGGCGGACGCTGGCCAGTTGCCCGCCTTGCAACAGGCCAGCGTGGCCAGCGCCTTGCGCTTTGCGCGGGCCTTCCCCGCCGACAGCCGCGCCGGCCCCGTGCTCACCGATGCCGCCGAGAAGCTCTATGCCTTGCACGATGGCGACCAGGCCGCGAGCGTGGCGCAGCAGGTGCTGGATCTGCAGCCCCCGGCCGCCGAGGCACAGCGCCGTGTGGCCTGGACGGTGCTGGCCCACACCGCATTTGAGCGCGGCGCTTTCGATGTGTCTGAGAACGCTTATGGCGAGGTGCTCAAGCTCACCGCCGCCAAGGCCCCGGGCCGTCAGGAGCTGATCGAGCGCCAGGCCGCCTCGGTCTACAAACAAGGCGAGCAGGCCCGGTCTGCAGGCCAGTTGCGCGAGGCGGTGGCGCATTTCGCCCGCGTCGCCGAGGTCGCACCGCAATCGGCGGTGCGGGCCACTGCGCAGTACGACGCCGCGGCCGCGCTGATCGCGCTCAAGGACTGGGACGCTGCCACACGCACGCTGGAGGACTTCCGCCAGCGTTATCCCAACAACCCATTGCAGGCCGACGTCAGCCCGAAGCTGGCCGTGGCCTACATCGAGCAGGGGCAGTGGGGCAGCGCGGCGGGCGAGCTCGAACGCCTGGCCACCACCAGCAAGGACCCCAAGGTGGCGCGCGATGCGCTCTGGCAGGCCGCCGAGTACCACGAGAAGGTCGGGGCGCGTGGGCCGGCCGCCAAGGCCTACGAACGCCATCTCGCGCTGACGCTGGCACAGCGCCCGACACCGCTGGAGCCCGCCATCGAGGCCCGTGCGCGCCTGGCCCACCTCGCCGGGCAGGATGGCAACACCGCGCGTGAGCTGGCGCTGATGAAAGACATCCTGCAGGCCGATCAGAACGGGGGCGCCGCCCGCACGGACCGCACCCGCTACCTGGGTGCCACGGCCGCATTGGCGCTGGCCGAACCGGTGGCCCAGGCCTATCGCAAGGTCGCCCTGGTCGAGCCCCTGCAAAAGCAGTTGAAGCTCAAGAAGGCCCGGATGGAAGAGGGCTTGAAAGCCTATGCCGTGGCCGCTGACTACGGTGTGGCCGATGTCAGCACCGCCGCGACCTTTCACATCGCCGCCTTGTACCGTGACTTCGGCAAGGCGCTGATGGGCTCGGAGCGGCCCAGGAAGCTGTCCAAGGTCGAGCTGGAGCAATACAACGTGATGCTGGAAGAGCAGGCCTTCCCGTTCGAGGAAAAGGCCAGTGAGTTGCACGAGGTGAATGCCCGCCGTGCGGCTGCCGGCATCTATGACGAGTGGGTCAAGCGCAGCTTTGCGGCCTTGCGCGAGCTGCAGCCCGTTCGCTATGGCAAGAACGAACGCAGCGAAGGGGTGGTCGATGCGATTCGCTGATGGCTTGTGGCGCACGGTTGCCGTGGCCTTGATGGTCGGCATGACCGGCTGCGCCTGGACGAACGCGCAACGGAAGTCGCTGATGGGGGCGCCCGCATCGGCCTCCGCATCAACGGCGTCAACCACCAGCCAGACCGAAGCGAGTGCCCCCACCGAGGCCTTGCCCAGTGCCGCCGAGCAGCGCGCCTTTGACGAGGCCACCCGTGCCTTGCGCGCTGGCAACACGGCCCAGGCCGAGCGTGGCTTTCGGGCCCTGGCGCGCGCCAACCCGGCGCTGGCCGGCCCCCATGCCAACCTGGGCCTGATGCAGCGCCAGGCCGGCAAGCTGGCCGAGTCGGCACAGGAGCTGGAGCTGGCGGTGAAGCTCAGCCCCAATCAGGCGCTCTACCTGAACCAGCTGGGCATCACCTACCGCCAGCAAGGGCAGTTTGACAAGGCGCGCGAGGCGTACGAAAAGGCCATTGCGCTCAATGACAGCTACGCAGAGGCCATCCTCAACCTGGGCATCCTCTACGACCTGTACCTGGCCGAGCCCGGCCGTGCGCTGACCCAATACGAGCGCTATCTGGCGCTCACCCCCAGCGGGGATGCCACCGTGAAGAAGTGGGTGGCCGAGTTGAAGAACCGCAAGCCCGCTTCAAGCCAAGCAGCTGGAAAGGACAAATCATGAAGCGTCTGACCTGCCTGGTGATCACCTGCCTGGGCCTGTGTGCCGTCAAGGCCTTCGCGCAAGACCGTGCCGAGATCGATCGCACCCAGATCATCGGTAACCGCGAGTTGCCCAAGGTCCTGTACATCGTGCCCTGGAAGCGCCCCACGCCAGGCGATCTGGCCGGCCGCCCCTTGGTCAGCGTCGTCGATGAGGCCATGGCCCCGGTGGACCGCGATGTGTTCCGGCGCCAGGTGCAGTACGACGCGCAGACGCAGCAGCGCACCGCTGCGGCAGTAGCAGCCGCTGCAGCCGCCAAGGCCACGCCGCCCGGCAACCCGACCAAGCCTTGACGCAGCCCCATTCACCCGCACCCCATTCCAGTTTGCCTTCGGAGATTCGAGATATGAATGCCTTCCAAACCGCCGTCAAGTTCTTCCAGGATTGCGGCCTGTTCATCTACCCCAGCATCCTGATCATGGCCGTGGGCGTGGCGATCGCGATCGAGCGTTTCGTCTACCTCTCGCGTGCGCGCAGTGACAACAGCAAGGCCTGGGCACAGCTGCTGCCCCTGCTGCAAAAGGGGCAGTTCAAGGAGGTGCAGAACCTCGCGGCCAAGTCCGACGCGGCGGTGGGCAAGATCGTGCACCATGGCCTGGACCGCATGCAAAGCCCCGGCCGCCGTGAAGACTTCGATGCCGCCATGGAAGAAGGCATGATGGAGATCGTGCCCCGCCTGGAAAAGCGCACGCACTACATCGCCACCTTCGCCAACGTGATCACGCTGGTGGGCCTGCTGGGCACCATCATCGGCCTGATCAAGGGCTTCACCGCCGTGGCACAGGTCAACCCGGCCGAGAAGGCCGAGATGCTGTCGGCCAGTATCTCGATCGCCATGAACAACACGGCGTTTGCGCTGATGGTGGCCATCCCCTTCCTGCTGATCCACGCCTTCCTGCAGGCCAAGACCAGCGAGATCGTGGACGGGCTGGAAGCCGCGAAGATGAGCTTCCTGAACGTCGTGATGCGCATCCGCGCCGAGCAACAAGCCACGGCCCGCTGACATGGCGCGCATCCGACGCTTGCGCAAAACGCCAGCGCACCTGGAGATCACCGCGTTCATCAACCTGATCGTGGTGCTGGTGCCCTTTCTGCTCTCCACCGCGGTGTTCACGCGCCTGGCGGTGATCGACCTGAGCCTGCCCGCACCCAGCTCGGGTGTGGCGCAACTGAAGGTCAACGACCTGCAATTGGAGATTGTGATCCGCCCTGATGCACTGGAAGTGGGTGACCGCGTGGGCGGGCTCATCGAGCGCATCCCCAACACGGCGGCCGCACCCACCGTGCCCGATGTGGCCTCGCTGGCGCGGCTGGTGCAGCAGATCAAGGCCAAGTTCCCGGACAAGGCCGAGGCCACCGTGCTGGCGCAACCCGATACCCCCTACAACACCCTTGTGCAGGTGATGGACGCCGTGCGCGCCGGGCATGTGGTGCAGGGCGCGAGCGTGGTGCGTGGTGAGCTGTTCCCCAACATCTCGATTGGCGACGCGCCGATCGCCAACCGCTAGAGGGGCCATGAAACTCACCCCCATACAAAAGCGTGCCGCGCGGCGCGCGCGCCACCAGAGCATGGTCGACATGAACCTGGTGTCGCTGATCGACGTGTTCACGATCCTGATCTTCTTCCTCTTGTCCAACGCCGGTGGGGTCGAGACACTGCCCAGCCCGAAGGCCGTGCAACTGCCCGAGTCCGTGTCGCAGACGCAGCCGCGTGACACCGTGGTGGTCGTGGTCAGTGCCACCGAGATCCTGGTGGAGGGGCGCAAGGTGGCTGCGGTGGCCGATGTGATCAACACGGCGGGCGACCTGATCGAGCCGCTCAAGGCCGAGCTGGATGTGCTGGCCAGCCGCCAGGTGGTTCGTCCGGAGAACGAAGCGCATGCCCGGCGCCTGACGATCATGGGTGACAAGGACATCCCCTACCGCCTGCTGCGCAAGGTCATGGCCACCAGTGCCCGCGCCAACTTTGGCGATGTCTCGTTCGCGGTTCGGCAGAGGTTTGAATCATGAGCGCGGCCACCCTGGTGTCGTTTCGCACGCCGGTGCTGGCGTGGTCGGACTCGGCCGACGATGAGCGCTTGTTCCGGCATGTCTCGCGCACGGTGCTGATCACGACGGTGCTGCTGTGCCTGGCCTTGCTGTTGTGGCCCAGGCCGGAGCCCGATCGCACGCAGCAGCAGGCGCTGCCGCCGCCGCTGGCCAAGCTGCTGCTGGAGCATGAGCCGCCGGTGCCGGTCAAGCCGCTGGTCGAGCCCGTGAGCAAGCCGGCCGAGCCCACGGTCAGCAAAGCCCCTGTGGCCCAGCCGGAACCACGTCGCCCTGTTCGCACTGTGGCGCGCAAGGTCGAGCGAGACGAAGCGCCGCCGGTGCCCGAAGCGCGTGTGCCGGTCGCGAACAAGCTGGCCGGAGAAGTCGAGGCGGCGCGCCGCAAGGTGGCAGGCATCGGCCTGCTGGCCGCGAAAGACGAGATCGCGCAGATCAGCGGGGCGCCAGCCGCCGTTCAGTTGCGGACCGACATCCAGCAAGGCAAGGGTGTCGGCAGTGGCACGGGCGCGGGTGTCGGGGCCGGCCGTGAAGCCGGGCTGCCATCACGCGCCTTGATCACCTCCAACGCAGCGGGTGTCAGCGGGGGCATCAACACCTCGGGCTACAGCCGCAACACCGGTGGTGGCGGGCTGGCAGGGCGTTCCACCACGCTGGTGGAGGGCGTGGTGGGGGGCGGGCAGGGCGGCAGCGTCGCGGGTAACGGTGAGCGTGGGCGCCATGCCGGTGGCACGGGTGTGGGGGCGGGCGGCGGCGGCAGTGCGGGTGGCACTTTGCAACGCGGCAACAGCGGCAAGGCCTCACGCTCGATCGAGGAGATCAAGCTGGTCTTCGAACGCCACAAGGGCGCCATCTACGCCATCTACAACCGTGCCTTGCGTGAGGACCCGACGTTGCAGGGCAAGGTGGTGGTCGAGCTCAAGATCGCCCCGGGCGGCAATGTGCTCGATTGTCGCGTGGTCTCCAGCGAGCTGCATTCGCCCGAGCTGGAAAGCAAGCTGCTGGCGCGCATTCGGCAGTTTGACTTCGGTGCGAAAGAGGTGGACCAGATGGTGGTCACCTGGCCGGTGGACTTCCTGCCCTCTTAACGGCGCTTCTTGACCGCTGTCGCTGGTGCCGCATGTTCGGGCACCGCCCGACTCGATCGGGGCGCCGGCGTCAGAGTGCGGCCCAGGCGCTGTCGATCCAGCGCGCCAGCCGCCGCCGCCTTGAGCAAGCCCTGGAACGTGGGGCACTCGGCGTGGCTGGGTGCCGGGCACGCCGCCGCATGCCGCAGGCCACGGCTGACCGCTCTGAGCTGCTTGACGGTTGCATCGATGTCATCCGCTTTGGCCGCGAGCAATTGGCGGTCGATGTTCGGGCCGCCGCTGGGCGACAGCATCGAATGGATCTCGTCGAGCGCCAGCCCCGCGGCCTGCCCCAGTGCAATCAACGCCAGTTGGTCCAGCACGTCCGGGTTGAAGCGCCGCCGCACCCCTTGAGGGCCGACAGAGGCGATCAGCCCCTTTTTCTCGTAGTAGCGCAGCGTCGAGGCCGGCACGCCAGACCGTTTCGCGACTTCCGCAATGTCCATCCAAAACCTCTTGACTTGAAGTTGACTTCAACTTCTATAGTGACCTTCATCGGCTCATTGGTCAACCTAGGAGGTACGCAAATGACATGGCTGCAAGAAGCTTTTCTCATCACCCTTATCGGCATGGGCGCCACGGCGGTCATGGACCTGTGGCTCATGGTGCTGCGCCGCTTGGGTGTCCCGTCACTGAACATGGCCTTCATTGGTCGCTGGGGCGGGCATCTGCTGCGCGGCAAGGTGGCCCATGTGGCCATCAGCAAGGCTGAGCCCATTGCCGGTGAACGGGCATGGGGCTGGGTCATCCACTACGGGGTGGGCATTGCTTTTGCCTCGCTGCTGGTGGCGGTTCAAGGCCACGCGTGGGTGGCGAGCCCGACCCTGGTGCCCGCCGTTGCGGTGGGCATGTGCACGGTGCTGGCGCCCTTGTTCGTCATGCAACCGGCCATGGGTGCGGGCCTGGCTTCGTCCAGGACCCCGACACCCTTGAAAAACTGCCTGCGCAGCCTGGCCAATCACACGGTCTTTGGCCTGGGCCTTTACCTGTCTGCGGCATTGCTCGCGCCCTTGGTGCGCGCAGCTTGATGCCCTGGCGCCTTGCCCCCTCCATTCCTCTTTCTGCCGGAGTCACGAACATGAAAAAACTGGCCATCGTTTTCCACAGCGCCCACGGGCATACCGAGCACCTTGCCCACCACGTCCTGGACGGCGCGCGCAGCGTGCCGGGCGTCGAGGCGCATCTGTTGCGGGCGGAGGACCTGGCGCAGAACCCGGACGGGCTCACGCCCTATGACGGCCTGATCCTGGGCTCGCCGACCTACCTGGGCGGGGTGTCGGGCAGCTTCAAGACCTTCATGGACGCCACGGGGCGCCTTTGGCGAAGCCAGGGGCTCAAAGGCAAACTGGCCGCCGGGTTCACCGTGTCCTCGCTGCCGGCAGGCGACAAGCAGTCCACCTTGATGTCGATGTTCGTCTTCGCCATGCAGCACGGCATGCTGTGGGTCGGGAACCCCTTCCTGCCTGAGCAGGGCCAGGGCGTGGCCGATGGCGATGCCGTCAACCGGCTGGGCTCGTGGTCCGGGCTGATGGCACAGGCAGCGCATGGTGCACCTGCAGGTGCCTTCGTTGCGGGCGACCTCAAGACGGCCCGGCTGTTCGGCCAGCATGTGGCCCAGACGATGGGCCGGGTCGGCAGCACCCTATCATGAGCTGATGGCAGGCCTCAATCCGGCTTGTTGTCTGGTTGTTGAAGGCTGGTCGAGATGCCGTACAAGGCCAGCATGCCCATCACGTGCCCGATCGCGACCCCGGGCTCACCGGATTCGATCCGGGCAATGGTCTGGACATGCACGCCCAGGCGAGCAGCGGCGGCAGCCTGGCCTTCACCCGCTTGGGTGCGGGCCAGTTTCGCGGCGGCCCCCATGTCCTTGATCGCCTGGAGGGCGTCGCCGCCGATGTCTGCCGAGATGCGTTTACCTTGTGCCATGGCCTGATTCTCACCCAGGGGATGTTGGTGCTGGCGCCGTCAAGCCAGCGCCAGGTGTCTGGCCAGGTGCCCGTACACCGCTGACACGCGGCGCAGGTGGCGGGTGTCCGTGTGGGTCAGCAACCAGAGTTCAGTCTGGCAAGCCTCGATCTCGCCACCCAGTTGACGCAGGTCGCTGCGGGCATGGGCCAGAAAAAGAGGCAGCAGGCCAATGCCCATGCCTTGCCCAACGAGTTCGGCCACGGTGAGGATGCTGTTGACGCGATAGCGCGGCTGCACCATCGGGAAGTGCTTCTTGCGCCACAGCACGGAGGGGTGCTCGGGCAAGGCGTCGTCGGGGGCGATCCAGCTGGCGGTGGCCGCTGCCTTGGCATCGAAGGACTTCAAGCCCCCTTTGCGCGCGGTGAACAGGCCCACGCGGATGGGCCCCACATGTTTGCCAACCAGGTGGGCCGGTGGACGCCTGGTGGCGCGCACGGCGATGTCCGCATCCCGCCGTGTGAGGCTGGCCAGTTCATTGCCGGCCACCAGTTCATAGCTCAAGAGCGGGTGCGCCGCCTGTAGCGGCTTCAATGCCGGTGCCACCAGTGCGTGCAGCACGGTGTCGGTGGTGGTGATCTTCACCGTGCCGCAGACCTGCCCCGGGCTGGCCTGGGCGGCCGAGCGCGCACCCTCCAGCGCGGCTTCTGCGCGTTCTGCATGACCGGCCAGCTCCAGCGCCAGCTCCGATGCCTGATAGCCCGCGCGTGTGCGCTCGAACAGGCGCACGCCCAGGCCTTGCTCGGCGCGCTGCAAGGCCCTGAACACCGTGGAGCCGTCAACGCCCAGGCGTTCACCCGCCGCAGCCAGTGTGCCGGTGCGCACCAGGGCCAGCAGGAACGCCAGGTCGCTCGCTGTCAGTTTGTATTGCATTTTTGCAATCATGCTTTGCAATTGTGCATATTGGCATTGCGGATTGGAAATCTTATCGTGAAGCCTCTTCAACCGAGCAGGCATGCCGACATGAACGCCGCCACACCATCCTTTGTCCTCGTCAGCCACAAGCTGTGCCCCTATGTGCAAAGAGCGGCCATCGTGCTGCTGGAAAAGGGCATCGTGTTCGAGCGGGTGGACATCGACCTGTCCAACAAGCCCGATTGGTTTTTGAAAGTGTCCCCGCTGGGCAAGACGCCGGTGTTGCTGGCCGATGGCGAGCCCATCTTCGAGTCTGCGGTGATTTGCGAGTTTCTGGATGAGACAACCTTGCCCAGGCTGCATCCGCAGGACGCGCGCCAGCGGGCCTGGCACCGTGGCTGGATGGAGTTTGGCTCGGCCATCCTCAACACCATCGCCGCCTTCTACAACGCGCCTGATCAGACGGCGCTGAAGGCCATCGCGCAAACCTTGCGGGCGCGCTTTGCGCAAATCGAGGCGGTGCTGGGTGAGGGGCCTTATTTCGACGGCGCGCGTTTCAGTGTGGTGGATGCGGTGTTCGGGCCCATCTTTCGCTACTTTGATGTCTTTGAAGCGCAGGTGGATCTGGGTGTGTTCGACCACACGCCCAAGGTGCGTGCGTGGCGCCGGGCGCTGGCTTTGCGGCCTTCCGTGCGCGACGCGGCCCGCCTCGACTACGCCGACCTGCTCCGGCGCTTTGTGATCGAGCGGCGATCGGCCTTGTCCACCCATTTCATGCAGGCGGAAAGCTTGTCAGGCCAGCAGGGGTAAATCACCCTTCCCGCATGCGGGCGTGGCACCATCAAACCATGAGCCAGACCTACGGCATTGAAAAACCCAAAGACCATGTGGAATGGTCAGGGCGCGCGCCTGTGCGTTATGTGATCGTCATCGACTCGGGTGGCGCTGCGGTGTCGCGGCTTTTCCTGGCAACGCGCCATCAGGTCGACGAGTACGACGGCGGGGTGCCCGAGGTGGCGCAGATGATCCAGGGCATCCAGCCGGTCAAAGGGGCCACGGGCCCCGAGTGGGATGCGGCCTTGCAAGGGCACAGCACCCAGGAGCGCATGGCCGCCGAGGTCTACACGCTGGAGGTCTGACCTTTACCACGGCGGGGGCGAGGCCTCGTCCTGCGCCGCATCCGGGCCTGCGCGGTAGCCCGCAAAACGCTCGGCCAGGAAGTCCAGGAAGACGCGCACCTTGGCTGACATGTGATGCCGCTGCGGATAGACGGCGTGGATGTCGGCCATGTCACCCGCCCACGGGGCCAGCACACGCTGCAGGCGGCCGCTGCGCAGGTAGCTGGCCACGTCCCATTCCGAACGCAGCACGATGCCGTGGCCGGCCAGGGCCCAGTCCACCGCGATCTCGCCATGGTTGGTGCTCAGTGGGCCGCGCACTTTCACCAGCACCTTGTCCGGCCCCTGGACGAGTTGCCAGTTGTTGAACGTGGCGGTGTTTTCGCGGATGACGATGCAGCGGTGTCTGGCCAGGTCCTGCGGGGTGGCCGGCACACCGGCCTCGGCCAGGTAGGCCGGTGAGGCACACAAGAGGCGGCGGTTGCGTGCCATGCGCCGCGCCAGCACCCTTGCATCAGGCGGCGGGCCGAACTGGATGCCCACGTCGATGCCATGCTCGTTCAGGTCCAGCGGGCGATCGGTCAACTCCAGGATCACCTCGACCTCCGGGTAGCGCTGGGCGAATTCGGAGATCAACGGTGCCAGGTGGCGCCGGCCAAAACCGAAGGTGGCGTTGACCTTGAGCAGGCCTTTGGGGGCTTGACGGTCCGCCACCAGCGAGGCTTCGAGCCCCTCCAGATCCCGCAGGATCTGCTCACCCTCCTGCAGGTAACGCTGCCCTTCGGCCGTGAGGCTCAGGCGGCGCGTGGTGCGGTTGAGCAGGCGCAGCCCCAGGCGCTTTTCCAGTGCGGCCAGACGCCGGCTGACATTGGGTGGGGTGATGCCCATTTCCTGGGCCGCCGCCGCCAGGCTGGGCTGGCGAGCCAGGACCACGAAAAAGGCCAGATCGGCAACGGTGTTCATTCGTGCATTGATCGCAATGATGGAATGCGGTTTGGCTGATTGTGTTTGTGGGGCGCATCAATATGATGCCAGCTCATGCTGTTCGCGTTTCACCTTTTCACTGCTTTGCTGATGGGCGCCGGCCTGGGATTCCTGGGCGGGGTGTTTGGCATCGGCGGGGGCATCGTGGCCGTGCCCCTGTTCGTGCTGGGCTTTGGCATGGACCAGCCTTTTGCCCAAGGCACGGCGCTGGTGCTGATGGTGCCCAATTTGCTGGTGGGCTGGTGGCGCTACCAGCAGCGCCATCCCATGCCGTGGCGGGCCATGGCGGCCATTGGCCTGTCGGCCACGCTGACGACCTGGCTGATCGCCCGGGTGGCCACGCGCATGGACCCGCAGGTGCTGCGCTGGCTCTTCAGCGGGGCCATGGGGCTGCTGGCCTTGCGCCTGCTGAGCACGGCGCGGCAAACGGCCCCACCTCCGGAGCGGCGCTTGAGCCTGCGTGTGCTGCCGCTGGTGGGCATGGTGGGCGGCAGCAGCATGGGGCTGCTGGGCATTGGTGGCGGCTTGCTGGCCGGGCCTTTGCTGTCGGGCTGGCTGGGGCAGCGCCAGACCACGGCGCAAGGCCTGTCGCTGGCCCTGGTGGCGCCCAGCTCGGTGGTGGCCTTGGCCACCTATGCGCAGGCGCAGCGCGTGGACTGGACGCTGGGTGTGCCCATGGCCCTGGGCGGCGTGATGACCGTGTCTGCGGGTGTGGCCCTGGCCCACCGCCTGCCCGAGCGGCCCATGCGCACCGCGTTTGCCGTGATGCTGGCCGCGACCGCGCTGTGGTTGATCATCGGCCCCCGCTTGCTGGCCTGAATTGCCGGGCTGGGTGGCCGGGCTGGGCCAGCGCCCGATCAGAACACGCCCAGCACCAGGCCGGTCGCCATGGCCTCGCCCAGAGCCTGGCAGCGTTCCAGCTCATCGGCGTCAATGTGCTTGGGCGCCAGGATGGCTTGCGTCGTCTGCGCATGCGTGCACACGATCAGCGGCTCGGCGATGGGCTTGAGGCGCCAGCCGGTGGCGATGCGCTCGATCTGCCGGGCTGCGTTGTGGCCATCGCTGCCGGCACAGATCAGGCTGGCGTAGGGGCGGCCGTTGATGCGGTCCAGCACGGCGTAGTAGCTGCGGTCAAAAAAGTCCTTGAGCTGCCCGCTGATGGCAGCGAGGTTCTCCGGCGTGGCAAAGAGGAAGCCGTCTGCGGCGAGCACGTCGTCGGGGCCGGCCTGGCTGGCATGCAGCAGCTCGACCGTGATGCCGGATTCGGCCTGGGCGCCGGCACGCGCCGCTTCGGCCATCTGGCGCGTGCCACCCGTCATGGAGTGGTAGACGATCAGCAGGGACTTGGTGGCGTTCATGCGGGCAGCATAGGCCATGACGGGCTGTCTGGCAGGCGCAAACCCCCTTGCGCCGAATGAAGCCGGCCTGTAAAAAGGCCCAAGACGCTGCATGAATACCGGTTCATTTTCACGAACCCCGGCAAGGCATGCGCGGCCCTCGTTGCGCCCGATGCCCGCGCCTCTATGCTTCGGAAGCATCGCTGCCCAGCGTTTGTGCACCCAGTGCCCCACCTGCCATGACCCGCACCGCCAGCATCGACAAGACCCGCCCCCACAAGCTGGCCATGCCAACGGGTGAGGACGCGGCCCAGTCGCCTGTGCTGATCTACCAGTATCTGGACGACGGTGAGTGCGTCGAAGTGCCCAATACCCCTGCCAACCAGACGCCCGGGGTGCTGGCGCAGGAGATGCGGATCTTGCAGACGCAGTTCTTGCAAAGGGCCGAAGAGGCCTTGATCGCCAAGGGCGTGCCCGACTGGCAGCGGCAGTTCGAGCACGACGACGCGAAGCGGCGGGCCCAGGAGATGGCCGATCGCGCCAAGGTCTACGATGAGCTGGAGCAGATGATGTGCTGCGGCTATCACAGCAGTGGCCTGCCCTTGCCGGACCGCCAGCACCACGCCCGCACCAGGGCCGCGCTGGCCGAGTACCTGGAGACCAAACCCGAGCGTGATGCCATGCGCGACGCGATCTCCGACCCCGCGTCCTGCAGGGCATGGGAGATCGTCGAGCAGCAGGCTGAGGTCAGCCTGCAATACGCCTACTTCTTTGACACCAGCGACATCCACGACCGCGAACAGTGCCGGCGCATCAGTGCCGTGGAGATCTTCCAGCGGATGAACGCGGGCTGAGCGCGGTTGGGTGCGGCGCCAGCCTCACACGGCAGGCCGCCGCAGGCGCTCGCGCCGGGCCTCGCTGCCGATGGCCCCGACCAGCAGGTCAAGCTCCTCGGCCAGGATCTCCAGCGCATCGTCCAGTGTCACCAGGCCGATCAACTCACGCTGGGCGCCCAGCACCGGCACGCGGCGCACGCCCTTGTCACGCATCATGCGCAGCAGGTCGATCAGGGAGTCGTCCTCGTCCATCGTCAGGACGGGCTCGGTCATCACGTCCTCGACATTGAGGGTGCGGGGATCCAGCCCCGGCGCGATGACGGCGGTGACGATGTCGCGGTCGGTGATGAGGCCGGCCACCATGCGTTTGCCCGGCATTTCGTCGACCACGACCAGCGCGCCGACATGCGCCTCTCGCATCAGCCTGGCCGCGGCGACCAGATCGGTGTCGCGAAAGGCAATGGCCACCTCGCGCGTGCAGATTTCACCCACATTCAGACGTTCGCCCATCGCAGCCTCCTGGTGGTGACGCCCGCACTTCGGGCGGCGCCACCATGATCACGTCAAACGAGCTGCGGGTCAATGCCGCTGCTCAGGTGCCGGTTGGGTGGTTTGCGCGTCCTCCACCTCATGCTCCAGGGCATTGGCCCAGGCCTGCATCATGGCGTTGGCGGTGCCCGCGAAAGCGTCCACGATGCCTTTTGGGGTGGGATCCAGTGAGCTCAAGGCCACCCCCGCCGAGTCGGGCGTGATGTGCAGGGCCTGGCCGCTGGGCGGCTTCATGACCTCGGCCAGCCCCGCCTCGACATCCTTGCCCCAGCGCATGCAGGATTCCAGCATGGCGCCAGCGAGTTGCTGCTGTGCCAGGAACTGATCGGCCCAGAACATCATCGCGTCGGCCATCATGACCCCGGCCATGCCCGTGGGGCCGGGCGCGGCGGGCTTGGTTTCCAGCATGTCCCCCGTCTCCTTGACCAGGAAGGCGCCCCAACTCTCCAGCGACCGGAGCGATTGCAGCCAGCCGTTGGCCAGATGAAGCGGGGCGTCTGCCGCCGTGAACACCGGACTGACCGGTTCAGTTTGGATGTGCTCTTTCATGGCTTGGCCCTCCTGCAGCAACATCGATAGCGCCATATTGCGGCGGTTTTCGCGTCACTGCAAGGGATATCAAGCCTGTTACGGATGTGGGCCGGGGCCCGGCTCTGCGGCTTTACTTCAGCAGCCCGGTCGAGCGGCCCACTTGCTCGATCACGGCGAAGTCTTCCACGTTGGCGGGCACGAATTTTTTCGCGCCCTGCAAGTCCAGCACGGCCTTGTCTTCGGGCTTGCTGGCGTCCAGGCTCAGGAAGGCCTGGGCAAATTTCTGCACGGTGGCGGCGGGCAGGTCCTTGCGGGCGGCCCACACGTAGTCGACGAAGGCGGGCGTGGTCCAGATGGCCTTGACCTTGCTCTTGTCGAACTTGTCGCCGGCCATCAGGCGTTGCCAGACTTCGATGTTCAGTGCGCCCGATTGCACCTTGCCCGATTCCACCATCTTGACCGTGGCGTCATGGGCGCCGCTGTAGATGGGCGCGCCGGCGAAATCCTTGTCGGCGTCGATCTTGAACTGCGTGCTCAGGAAGTAGCGTGGGAAGAGGTGGCCTGATGTGGAGCTCTTGGCGCCAAAGGCGAAGCTCTTGCCGCGCATGTCTTCAGGCTTGTTGATGCCGGATGCCGTGTTGGCGATGAACACGCTGTGGAACTCGCGGTCGATGTCGCGCATGACCACGGGTTTGGCGCCCGACATCACCTTGGCTTGCACGAAGGTGAAGCCGCCCAGCCAGGCAAAGTCGATCTTGCCTGCGCCCAGGGCGGACACGGCCGCGCCGTAGTCGATCACCGGCACGTACACGACCTTGACGCCCAGGTGCTTTTGCAGGTGCTCGACCAGCGGCTGGTACTTGCGGGCCAGCTCGGTGGGGTTCTCGTCGGGGATGCCGGAGACACGGATGACGTCTTCAGCCTGCACGGCTTGGGCGGCCAGGGCGAGCAGGGGGCTGAGCAAGATGGCGCGGCGGGCCAGGGGGGCGGTGGTCATGAGGGGTGTCCTTGGGTTGGCTGGAAGATGGGGCGAGGGGGCTCAAGCGTAAGGCGCCAGGAGCGGTTTGGAGAAGGGCGCAGACAGGATGCGTGCACGGACTTTATCGCCCAGCGCATCAACCACCGCGACCAGCGTGAGCATGGTCAGCAGCAGCAAGGTGAGGTCGCGCATGTGGAACAGGCTGATGGCGGTGTTCAGCGCGTCGCCGATGCCGCCTGCGCCCACGAAGCCCACCATGGCCGTGGCGCGCACATTGACTTCAAAGCGGTAGAGCGTGAAGGCCGCCAGGCGGGCCTTGACTTGCGGCAGCACGCCAAAGAGGAAGGTGGCCAGGGTGCCGGCGCCTTGGGCTTGCAACACCGCGGGCGGGCCGGCTTCGACTTCTTCGAACACGTCGGCAAACAGGCGCCCCATGACGCCGATGTTGTGCACCGCAATGGCCATGATGCCCGCCAAGGGGCCACCACCGACCCACACGACGAACACCAACGCGAGTGTGAGCTCGGGGACCACGCGGGTGCCTTGCAGCGCAGCGCGGCTGACCCATTTGAGGACCTGGCGCCACACCCGGGACAGCGCCCCCGTGCGAGGCGGGTCGCTCAGGTAGCTGCCGGTCATCAGGTGCGAGGCCGCGATCGGGGCCAGCACAAAAGCCAGGCCGGCCGACACCAGTGTGGCAACCCAGGCCATCATCAAGGTCTCGCCGATCTGGGCGGCGACGGCCTGCATGAAAGGCACATCCACGACGAGCTTGTCGAAGGTAAGCAGCGGGGGCGCCTGGCTGCTCAGCAGGTCGGCCCAGGGGATGTCCAGCTGGTGCAGGGCCCAGGCGCTGCCCATGGCCGCCAGGCCCAGTGACCAGCGCGCACGCCGTTGGCGCAGCTGGGCGCTGACCAGCTCCAGCGCCACCACAAAGGCCAGCACGGCCAGCAAGGTGGTGGCCAGCTTGTCGTACTGGAAGTAACGCAGGCTCAGCCCGATCTCGCTGCCCAGCCCGCCTGCACCGACCACACCCAGGATGGTGCCGATGCGGATGTTGCACTCCAGGCAAAAGAGCGCGTAGCCCGTCCACTGGCGGCTGACCTGGGGCAGCACCGCGTGCAGGAAGATGGCCCAGCGGGAGGCGCCTGCGGCCCGCAAGGCCTGGACGGTGCGGGGCTCGACGGCCTCGGCCAGCTCGGCGTACAGCTTGCCGATGTTGCCCCCCACGGTGAGCCCGATGGCCAGCACGGCCGCACCCGGGCCCAGGCCGATGAGGCGCACGAAGAGGTAGGCCCACACGATCTCGGGGATGGCGCGCAGCACGCTCAGCACCAGGCGCGTCAGCCAGCGCGCAAGGGCCAGGCTGTGGCGCACCCAGGTGGGGGCCTGGCGCGGCGGGTCGGGCAGGTCCGGCACGCGGATGGCGAAGAAGGCCAGGCTGGTGCCCAGCAGCACGGCCATCACGGTGCCCAGGATGCCGATCAGCAGGCTCTCGACGGACAGCTCGAACACGCGGGCCAGGAAGTCGCGCGAGACATCCGGGTGGGCCATGCCGGTGAGGATGTCGCCCGCGTTGCGCAGCCCATCCTGGTCAAACAACTTGGTGGGGTGGGCGCCAGTGAGGGCCAGGCACAGCCAGCCGGACAGACCGATGAGCAGCCACATCGCGTACTGGCGCCAGTGCGCCTGGCGTTCGGCCCGCCAGGCCTGATCAGCGGACCGGTCAGATGCGCTCATGGCTGCCGGCATAGAGTTGCGCCAGCCGGTCTTCGGTGGCCTCAGCCGGTGGGCAATCGAACATCACCTGGCCGCCACGCAGGCCGATCACGCGGGTGCAATCCTGGCGCACGATGTCGAACCAGTGTGTGCAGAACACCAGGGACATGTCGCGGGCGCGGGCCTGGTCCACGATCAGGCGCGTCACGGCTTTGGCGGTATTGGGGTCCAGCGAGGCGGTGGGCTCGTCGGCCAGCAAGAGGCTGGGGTTGGCGATCAGCGCGCGCGCTATGGCCACACGCTGCATCTGCCCGCCACTGAGCTCGCCGGCCTTGTCCCATTGGTGCATGGCCATGTCCAGGGATTGCAGCAGCGCGGTCACGCGGCTCACCTCGACGGGCATCAACGCCGCTTGCAGCGCCTTGTACCAGGGCCAGGTCGACAACAGGCCCGCCACCACATTGCTGTGCACGCTGGCTTGCGGCACCAGCAGGTTCTGCTGCTCGACGATGCGGCAGGTGGACCGGTAGCGTTGCAACTCGCGCCAGCTCATGCCGGCCAGGGCGTGGCCGTTGACCTCGATGGTGCCGGAGGTGGCGCGCAGGGCGCCGGCGATCAGGCGGATCAGCGTGGACTTGCCCGCGCCACTGGGGCCGATCAGGGCGACGCGTTCACCGGCGCCAAAACGCAGGTTGATGTCCTTGAGCACGGCCTGGCTGCCCCAATGCCGGCTGACGTGCGCAAGCTGCACGGTGGGTGCGGGTTGGGTAGGCATGTCAGACCAGGGTCAGGAGCTGGCGGGCCAGTTGCGCAATGGCGGCCTCGTCCAGCGCGGGCGTGGGCACCGACCGGCGCTCGGCCCATTGGTGAAAGTGCAGGGCCTGCGAGCGTGCGTACAAGGGGTCGTAATGCAGCTCGGTCAATTCGGCAAACAGCGGTGCCAGTTGCGCCTGGCGGGCCCAGTCTTGCCAGCGCGCGATGGTGTCCTTGCCATGCAGGGCGCGCAGCGCATCGAGCCGCTGCGCCAGGGCCTCGCCGTCGTCGCCCAGGTAGGCGTAGTCGCGCAACAAGAAGGCCTGCCGGGCCTCGGCGGGGGCTTCGATCTCGAGGCAGGGGCTGGCACGCATGCGCTCGATCAGCGCCGTGGGCAGCGAGATGCGGCCGATCTTGCGGCTTTCGGCCTCCACGAACACGGGTTGGCTCAGGTCAAAGCCCTCGATCACGGTGGCCAGCTGGGTCTCGAAGGCCTTTTGCGAAGGCTGCTCGACACCGGGGACAGCGCCCAGCAGCGAGCCTTTGTGGCAGGCCAGGCCCTCCAGATCCAGCACCTGCGCGCCTTGCTCGGCCAGGGCATGCAGCACGCGGGTTTTGGCGCTGCCGGTGGCGCCGCTGACCACGTGCAACTGCAACTGCGGGCACAGGGCCTCCAGCACGGCGATCACGTGCTGGCGCCAGCGCTTGTAGCCGCCGGCCAGCTGTTGGGCGTCCCAGCCCACCAGGCGCCACCAGGCGACCATGGAACCGCTGCGCAGCCCGCCGCGCCAGCAGTAGACCAGGGGCTTCCAGTCGTGCGGCATGTTGGCAAAACGGCCTTGCAGGTGTTTGGCCAGGTTGGCCGCGACCATGGCGCCGCCCACCCGACGGGCCTCGAAAGCGCCTTGCTGCTTGTAGATGGTGCCCACGATGCGCCGCTCGTCGTCGTCCAGCACGGGACAGTTGATGGCGCCGGGGATGTGGTCGAGCGCAAACTCCGAAGGGGAGCGGGCGTCGATGAGGCAGTCGAACAAATGGCGATCGGCCACCTGGACCGGGCCGCGAGTGCTCATCGGGGCGCCCCCGCTGGCACAATCGCCTTGAACTTCTGTTGACCCATGACTTCCATTGCCCTTACTCAGTTTTCGCATGGCGGCGGCTGCGGATGCAAGATCGCGCCGGGCCTGCTGGCCGAGATTCTGTCACGCGCGCCGCAAGGCCTGGTGCCACCCGAGCTGATGGTGGGGCTGGAGACCAGCGACGATGCGGCGGTTTACCGCCTCAACGACACGCAGGCCCTGGTGGCCACCACCGATTTCTTCACGCCCATCGTGGACGACCCGCGCGACTTCGGCCGCATTGCCGCGACCAATGCGCTGTCCGACATCTACGCCATGGGCGGCACCCCCATCATGGCGCTGGCCCTGGTCGGCATGCCCATTGCCAAGCTGCCGCCCGAGGTGATCGGGCAGATCCTGTCTGGTGGGGCCGAGGTGTGCCGCGAGGCCGGCATCCCCATTGCGGGCGGCCACTCCATCGACCTGCTGGAGCCGATCTACGGCCTGGTGGCGCTGGGCCTGGTGCACCCGGACCGCGTGCACCGCAATGCCGATGGCCAGGCCGGTGACGTGCTGGTGCTGGGCAAACCGCTGGGCGTGGGCATCTTGTCGGCGGCGCTGAAAAAAGGCGTGCTGACCGAGCAGGGTTATGCGCAGATGCTGCGCCACACCACCCAGCTCAACCGCGTGGGCATCGCGCTGGGCGGCCTGAGCGGTGTGCACGCCATGACCGATGTGACGGGTTTCGGCCTGGCGGGGCACCTGCTGGAGATCTGCCGGGGCTCGGGGCTGGATGCCCAGGTGGGCTTGGGCCAGTTGCCCCTGATCGAAGAGGCGGCCGCGTTTGCCCGCGAAGGCATCGTCACCGGGGCCTCGGCGCGCAACTGGGCGGCTTATGGGGCCGAGGTGCGCTGGCCTGCCGAGGCGCCAGCCTGGATGCAGGCGCTGGTGTCCGATCCGCAGACCAGCGGGGGCCTGCTGGTGAGCTGCCAGCTTGATGCGGTCGACGCGGTGCTGGCCGAGTTCCAGTGCGCAGGCTTTGCGCAGGCGGCGGTGATCGGGCAGTTGGCGGCGCCGGCGCCTGGTGCCGCGCCCCAGTTGCAGTTTGACTAAGTCAGGCCCCATTTTTCGGGAGTTGTCGCGTGATCGTTCGTCCCCGCCCCAATTGGCTGCGCATGTTGTTTGTGTGGCGAGGTTCGATCCTGAACAAGATCCTGCCGCAACTGGTCGTCACGGCGCTGGTGTCCGTCATCGTGGTGATCTTCCACGGCGAGTTGCTGCACCACAAGATCACCCTGACCCCGGTGCCGTTCTCGCTGGTGGGCGTGGCCCTGGCGATCTTCCTGGGCTTTCGCAATAACGCCAGTTACGACCGCTACTGGGAGGCACGCAAGCTGTGGGGCAAGCTGCTGACGGACAGCCGCAACGCGGCCCGGCAGTACCGCTCCTTCACCCCGGCTGACCCGCGGCCCTTCGTGATGGGCCTGGCTGCTTTTGTGCACGCGGTGCGGCACCAGTTGCGCAACTCCGATAACCAGCCGGACATGCGCCGCCTCTTGCCTGCCGAGCTCTTGCCGCAATTGGCCGGCCGCCGCTCGCCGCCCTTGCAGATCATGAGCTGGCTGGCGGGCCAGTTGCGCCAGCAACGCGAGTCAGGCGCCTTGTCGCCAATCCTGGCGGCCGAGCTGGATCGCTCCTTGTCTGGCCTGAACGACGCCTATGGCGGTTGCGAGCGCATTGCCTACACGCCGTTGCCCTTCACCTATTCGGTGATCCTGCACCGCACCGTCTACGTCTACTGCCTGATGCTGCCGTTCGGGCTGCAGGAAGCCATCGGGATCATGACGCCGCTCATGGTGTGCTTTGTGGCCTACACCTTCTTTGCCATCGAAGCCCTGAGCGACGAGATCGAAGAGCCCTTTGGCACCATGCCCAATGACCTGGCGCTGGACGCCATGGCCATCAACATCGAAGCGGCCTTGCTGGAAATGCTGGGTGACCGCGAGTTGCCGGCGGTGCCGCAGCCAGTGGGCTATCTGTTGAACTGACGGGCACACCAGACGGTCTGGTTCTGGGGTGGTGCCTGGCGGAGTGTCAGGCCTCCAGCAGGTGCGTCAGCCCTTGAATGCCCACGGGCGGCTGGGGCGTCCAGGGCAGCACGAACGTGCGTTGCGCCAGGCCATGGGCGATGCGGGCCATCTGATGGCGCTCGCCGGCCAGCCGGGCCAGCAGGGTGGGGTCTTGCGTGCCGGTGGCCAGGATCGATTTGTTGACCACCCAGGCGTAAGGCTCGATGTGCGCGCGCCGCAGGTCGTCCTGCAAGGCCGCCGCTTGCGACACGGGCGTGGTCTCGGGCAGCGTCACCAGCACGATGCGGGTGTAGGCCGGGTCCTGCAGGCGCATCAAGGGCGTGACGACGTGGGTGGTGCCCTGGCCCTCAAAGGCCCGCACCATCTGGCGGTGGTAGGCGCCGGTGGCGTCCATCAGCAGCAGGGAGTGGCCGGTGGGGGCGGTGTCCAGCACCACGAAGGCACTGCGGGCCGACGCCACCGTTTTCGAGAACGCATGGAAGACGGCGACCTCTTCGGTGCAGGGCGATTGCAGGTCTTCCAGCATCAAGGCCTTTTCCTGCTCGTTGAGCTGGCTGCCCTTGGCGGCCATGATCTTGTCGATGTAGCGCTGGGTCTCGACCTTGGGGTCGATGCGGTCCACGCTCAGGCCGGGCAGTTGCCCATCCAGTGTCATCGCCAGGTGCGCGGCCGGGTCGGTGGTGCTCAGGTGCACGGCCAGGCCGCGGCGCACCAGGCCGATGGCCAGCGCCGCCGCGATCGTGGTCTTGCCCACGCCGCCCTTGCCCATCACCATGATCAGGCCCTTGCCCGCAGCGGCCAGCTCGTCAACGAGCTTGTCCAGGCGTTCGGCCGACAGCGGGGCATCGGCCTGGGGGGCGGGGACAAGGTCGGCAGGGGTGGGCCGGTCAGGCAAAAGCGCACGCAGGGCCGGCAGGCCGACCGTGTCGAATGGGCGCAGGGGCACGCGGTACTGGGGCAGGGCCCGCAAGGCCTCGGGCAGGCCGTCCAGCGCTTGTTGGCCCAGCGCCTCCAGGGCATGGGCCACGCTGTCATCCGGGGCGGTGGCTTTGAACACGCCGTTGACCACCAGCTCCTGCTTGTTCAGACCCAATGCCCGCAGCTCATCGGCGGTGCGCGCGGCCTCGGCCAGCGCGCCGCGGTCGGCCCGCGCTACCAGCACGATGGTGGTGAGCGCCGGGTCACACAAGGCCGCGAGCGCCGCATTGAAGCGCACTTCCTGCATCTTCAGGCCCGAATGCGGGCCCAGGCAGGAGGCGCCGCGGTCATTGCCTTTGAGGAAGCCGCTCCAGGCCTTGGGTAGGCTCAGCAGGCGCAGGGTGTGCCCGGTGGGTGCCGTGTCAAACACGATGTGGTCGTAGCCGGCGGCGTCACCAGCCAGCAGGTTCGAGAACTCATCGAACGAGGCGATCTCGGTGGTGCAGGCGCCCGACAGCTGCTCGCGCACGGTGGCGCGCTCGGCCTCGGTGCTGCTGCCTTCCATCTGCGCGATCACGCGTTGGCGATAGGTCTCGGCCGCCACATCGGGGTCGATGTTGAGCACCGACAGCCCTGGTGCACCCGGCACGGGCGTGGGCGTGTTGCGCAACGCGATGCCCAGCATCTCATCAAGGTTCGATGCCGCGTCGGTGCTGACCAGCAGCACCTTCTTGCCGGCGTCGGCCAGCGTCAGCGCGGTCGCGGTGGACAAGGATGTCTTGCCGACGCCGCCTTTGCCCGTGAAGAACAGGTGCCGGGTCGGATGGTTCAGAAAGCCCGTCGTTTGATCTTGGGTCTGTGGCTTGAGCCAGGCCTGCACGGCTTCATGCGAGGGCAAGCCGCCGCTGTGCACGATCTGGCCACCGATCATGACGGCCGGTGTGGCCTTGACACCCAGGCGCATGATCTCGTCGGGGTTCTCAATTTTGGTGATCTCGATGGCGACACCAGCGGCCTTGGCCACCCGTTCAATCATCTCGATGGTGAGGTGGCATTTGCTGCACCCCAGGCCCAGCACTTGGATGTCCATGACGATGGTCCTTGGTCTGAATATTGACGAACGAGTCAGGGCACCACCACAACAGGCGCAAACCCACCGCCGGGTGTGCGGAAGTTGGTGGTCTGCCCGGCATACATGCGTGCAGCCAGGAGCTGCACCTGTCCCGCATAAGCATAGGCCCGGATGTCGAACTTGAGGTCGGTCTGCACGCCGTCCACCTCGATCAGGCGCTGGCTGGGCGGCACCATGGCCTGCGCCACGAAGCCACCCGCGGTGATGTCCTCCCAGACGCGGCGGGTCAGCTTGTCGCCCCGGTAGACGGCCTTGCCACCGTAGCCCGATTCGGGCTTGAAGAACCACTGGCGGCGTTGCGCCCAGAGTGCCTCGGACCGCCCGGGCGTGACTTGCACGGTGGGCGGCACCACCGCCGCCAGCAGCGCGCGATCGGCCTCGCTCACGCCCCAGGAGTCCAGCAGCGGCGCGTCGCTGAGGGCGACCAGGTTGCGCTTCTCGGCGTGCAAGGCGTGCGCACGCGGGTGCGGGCTCATCACCACGGCCCCGGCTTCATAGGCACTGCGCAATGCGCCGTGCGCCGGCTCGGCCAGGTAGAAGTCGGTGAGCCGGTTGTAGACCATGCTGACCACGCCGCCATCAGCCAGCAGCTGGCCACCGCGCCATTCAAGGGCCTCGGGCGCCACGACGCGGGCATCCAGGCCACGCTGCGCCAGCATCTGGCGGCACAACTCGAACTCGGGCGCGAGGTACTGGGCGGCGGGGGCGTCGTCCACGATGGCCACCAGGCCCATGGGGCCCTCGCCCCGTTGGCGGCGCCATTCGCTGGCGAACATCTCAAAGAAGGCGTCCTCCAGCCTGGCCAGCGTCGGGTCGGGCTGGAAGGCCCAGTTCAGGACTTCACAGCACGATTGCTGGGCGCGGGCCAGCGCCGCATTGAGCAAGGCGCCGCCGGCATTGGTGTTGACCTCGATGAGCCTGGGCCCTTGCGCACCCAGGTGGAAGTCATAGCCCATGAACATGCCCAGGGGGCCGAAGTCATGCCGGGCGATGGCCGGTGCGCGTTCCAGTGCCTGAGCCTGGTAGGCCGGCTGCGCCATGACGCGCTCCAGGGCGTGCACCGCCAGCCGGATCTGGTCCACCACCGGCTGGGCCAGAAAGACCACGGTGGACGAGAACAGATGCGGGCGTGTGCGCGCGATGTCTTGCGCCATGCCGGACAGGCTGGCATCTGTCTCCAGTTGCCGCTGCAACTTCTCGGCGCTGAGCGTGCGGCAATAACAACCCAGGTTGAGCGCTTCGGCAGTGTCCATGGCAGCAGTGTGATCCTCTGGGGCGGCAGGTCAAGCCTGCCCATCAAGCCTGCCCGTTAAGCAGGTGCGTCAGACCAGGCGGCGGCCTTGCGCGTCAATCACCACTTCACCGTCTTCCTTGGTAAAGGGGCCTTGTTGGGCTTGCGGCAGGATGTCCAGCACGAGCTCGGAAGGGCGGCACAGCCGCGTGCCCATGGGCGTGACCACGATGGGGCGGTTGATCAGGATCGGGTGCGCGACCATGAAGTCCAGCAGCTCGTCGTCCGTCCACTTGGCGTCGTCCAGCTTGAGTTCGTCATAGACCTCACCCTTGCTGCGCAAGACCTCACGCACGGGCAGGCCGCTCGCGGCAATCAACTGGACCAGTTGATCACGCGTGGGCGGGGCCTCCAGGTAGGCGATGACCTGCGGCTCGATGCCCGCATTGCGGATCAGGGCCAGGGTGTTGCGGGAGGTGCCGCACTTCGGGTTGTGATAGATGGTGACGGTGTTCATGGCTTGCATTGTCCTTGCTCGTACCAGCCCTTGCTCTGGTTGACCACACGGACCACCAGCAGCATCACGGGCACCTCGATCAGTACGCCCACCACGGTGGCCAGGGCGGCACCCGATTCAAAGCCGAACAGGCTGATGGCGGCGGCCACGGCCAGCTCGAAGAAGTTGCTGGCGCCGATCAAGGCCGATGGGCAGGCCACCTCATGCGATTCACCCACGCGGCGGTTGAGCCAGTAAGCCAGCGCCGAGTTGAAGAAGACCTGGATCAGGATGGGCACCGCCAGCATGCCGATCACCAGCGGCTGCTTGATGATGGCTTCACCTTGAAAGGCAAACAGCAGCACCAGGGTGGCCAGCAAGGCCGTGATCGACCACGGGCCGATCCTGGCCAATGCGGCATCAAAGGCCGCCTGGCCGCGCTGGAGCAGCGCCTTGCGCAGCATTTGCGCCAAGGCCACGGGGATCACGATGTACAGCAGCACCGAGGTCACCAGGGTGTCCCAGGGCACGACGATGGACGACAGGCCCAGCAGCAGCGCCACGATGGGCGCAAACGCAAACACCATGATGCTGTCGTTCAAGGCCACCTGCGACAAGGTGAACAGCGGGTTGCCATTGGTCAGGCGGCTCCACACGAACACCATGGCCGTGCACGGCGCCGCAGCCAGCAGGATCAAGCCGGCGATGTAGCTGTCCAGTTGACCCGCAGGCAGGTAAGGCGCGAACAGGTGGCGCACGAAGAGCCAGCCCAGCAGGGCCATCGAGAAGGGTTTGACCGCCCAGTTGACAAACAAGGTGACGCCAATGCCCTTCCAGTGCTGCTTGACCTGGGACAGGCTGACGAAGTCCACCTTGACCAGCATGGGGATGATCATCACCCAGATCAGCAGGCCCACGGGCAGGTTGACCTTGGCGACTTCCATGTGGCCGATGGCCTGAAAGACGCCGGGCAGCACCTGGCCCAGCGCGATGCCGGCCACGATGCACAGAAAGACCCACACGGTCAGGTAGCGCTCGAAGACGCTCATGGGCGCAGGCGCTGGTTTGAGTGGTGCCATGGCGGCAACGGTGGTGTTCATCGTCAAGGTCCTCAACTGCGGGCGATGGCGTTCAGCGCATCGGCCAGGGCAGGCTTGTCCATCGTGTCCAGTGGCAAGGCCAGCAACTGCAGCATCTTGTAGCCAATGGCCTGGCGCGTCAGCTCGAACGCCCGGCGCTTGCCTTCGTCCCCGCCCTCGGCGTTGGACGGATCAGGGTAGCCCCAGTGCACCTTCACAGGCTGGCCCTGGCCACCAAAAAACACCGGACAGGTTTCGGCCGCGGCGCTGTCGCACACCGTGATGACGATGGACAGCGGTGGTGCGCCATCGGTGCTGAACTCATCCCAGCTCTTGCTGCGGTAGGCCGAGGTGTCGATGCCCGCGTTGTTCAGGGCCTCGATGGCGAAGGGGTTCAGGCGGCCGCTGGGCGCGCTGCCTGCACTGTGTGCCTTGACGTCTTTGCCCAGCTTGGCCGCCAGGTGGTTGAGCATGCCTTCAGACAGCACGCTGCGGGCCGAGTTGTGCGTGCAGAGGATGAGAACGTGGGTGCTCATGTGCAGGGCTCAGCAGCAACTGGATGGCGAGGATTTGACGGGGATGCCGATGGGCTTGCCGCTGATCTTGGGCGTGCAGCAAGCGCTCGCCTGTGCGGGCTCCTGGCTCGCGGGCGTGCTGCCCATGATGGCCGTGCCAGCGGGCGCCTCTTCACGGAACACCGGGATGGTGCCCAGCGTCTGGAAGTGCTCCCAGGGCAGGCCTTGCGGGTCGATCACCCAGTGCTTGTCGCTGCGTGCATAGCAGCAGGTGGTGGCGCCTTCGTCGATCAGCGACAGGTCCGCCGCCTGGGCCTGGGTCTTCATGGCCAGCAGGTCGGCATCGTTGTCGACCTGGATGCCCAGGTGGTCCACGCCGGTGTGGCCGTGGCCGCGTGTGGAGATCGCAAAGTTGACGGCCGGCTCATCCAGCATCCACTTGGCGTAGTCGGATTCGACACGGGCAGGGGCCGCGCCGAACATCTTGGAATAGAAGTCGATGTTGCGGGCCAGGTCATCGACATGCACGTGGACGTGAAAGCGCTTCATGGGGATCTCCTTCAGCAGGTGGTGCAGCCACGCGCCGTGTTGGCGGTGGTGGTGGCGGGTGAGCACGCCTGCCCCTGGCAGCAGTGCTCGGTGAGGTAGTGCAGCAAGCCGTTCATGTGCTCGAACGAGGCGCGGTAGATCAGGTGGCGCCCGTCGCGCTCCTGCGAGACCAGGCCGGCGTGCATCAGCTCCTTGAGGTGGAAAGACAGCGAGGTGGCGGGCACCTCCAGCTGCTCTGACAGGGCGCTGGGCGTGAGGCCGTCGAACCCGGCCACGACCAGCGCGCGGAACACCCGCAGGCGCACGGCTTGGGCCAGGGCGGCCAGGGACTTGATGACGTCTTGCTCTTCCATATTTCAATGATAGTTGAAATGTTGAAGAGGTCAAGCCCTTTCGGATGTCCATGTCGGGCCGGCAGCATGCGTCGCGTCAGTCTGGCGCGGCGAGATCCGCTGCCCTGAATATGAATTTGGGTATTTCGGTCAAACCCGAAAAATACCTTGGTCATATATTCTCGCTGGCGGGTGTTTATGCGTTAACAGACAGATTCAAATAGGCCTGTGCACCTGGGTGACGTGAATCATCCCCATCTACACGCCCCACGTTATTCTCAATATCTCAAGTTCGGTGCAGGCTGTGCCGAATACTGGGATTCAGATTCGTCCAAAAGGGTGGGGGAGATCTATGCAGCAGGCACCGCTTCATGTGCTGGTTGTCGAAGACGAGGTCGTGAACCGCGACGTGGTCTGCCAGATACTGACTTATTTCGGCCACCAGGTGAGCGCCGTCGACAGCGGCCCGGCCGCGTTGAGCGCCGTGCGCGACGCGCACTACGACATCGTGGTGATGGACTGCCGCATGCACGATATGGACGGCCTGGAAACCACGCGCCGCCTGCGCGCGGGTGAAGCCGGCCCCGGTGGGATCAGCATCCCCATCATCGCGCTGACCGCGCAGGCTTTCGCCGTGGACCGCGATGCCTGCCTGGCCGTGGGCATGAATGATTTCCTGACCAAGCCGGTGGACATCGACCACCTGGCCCTGGCCATCGAGCGTTGGGGCCGCCACCCACGCCATGGTGAGCGGGCCAGCCCGGCGCAAGCCGCGGCCGAATCTGGTGCGCACGGTGCGGCACCCACGGTGTTTGACCCTTCCGTGCTGGCGGCCTTGCCCATGGTGGCAGATGGTTCGCAGCCGGACTATGGCCGGATCGTGCTGGACCTGTATTTCAAGTCCCTGCCCGCCCAGCTGAACTCGATCCAGCACGCGGCATCCAGCGGGGACACCCAGACGGTGCAACGCACCGCGCACAGCCTGAAATCGTCCAGTGCGGCAGTCGGGGCCATGGCCATGGCCGCCTGCGCGGGCGATGCGGAAGTGCAGTTAAGAAGAGGCAACCACGACATGTCGCACCTGCCGAGTCGGTTCGACAAGGAATACGAAAGGCTTTGCGCCATGCTCGGACGTCCCCATGCCCTCATGCCAGAAAGTGCGGTGAGACCATGCTGAAACGCGATGACACCGGCCCCCGCTTGCTCATCATTGACGATGACCCGCTGTTGCGCGGCATGGCGGCCCACACCCTGCGCCACGCCGGCTTTGAGGTCTGCGAGGCCGAAGACGGCGTGCAGGGCCTGGCCCTGATCGAGCAGGTGCCCTTCGACCTGCTGCTGCTGGACGTGATGATGCCGCACCTCGATGGCTACGAGGTGTGCAGGCGCTTGCGCCAGACGCGCTTTGGCAGCCGCGTGCCGGTGCTGATGCTCACGGGCCTCAATGACAGTGCCTCCGTCGAGCTGGCGTATGAAGCCGGGGCCACCGACTTCATCTCCAAACCCATCAACTGGACGCTGCTGACGCACCGCGTGCGTTACTCCTTGCGGGCCGGTGTGGCGATCGAATCGGCCAACCGCAGCCGCGAACGGCTGGAGCGTGCGCACCACATCGCCAACATGGGCAGCTGGGAGTGGGGCGCCGACGGCCAGCACTTTGTCTGCTCGCCCGAGCTGGCGCGCGTGCTGGCGGCGCCCGATGAGGTGGTCGCGCAAGCGCGCCCCGACGACTTCCTGTCCATCATCGCCGACACCGACCGCGAGACCGTGCGTGCCTTGCGGCTGGCGGCCCTGGTCGAGGGCGAGCCCTACCAGCTCACCTTCGTCATCCGGCGCTTCGATGGGGAAGTGCGCACCGTGTTCGAGCAGGCTGCTGCCGTCATCGACCACAATGGGCGGCAGGTGTCGGTGGAGGGCATCACGCAGGACATCACCGACCGCGTGGAAGCCGAAGAGCGCATCAAGCGCCTGGCCCATTACGACGTGCTCACAGGCCTGCCCAACCGGCAGTTCTTCAGCGAGATGGTCGGCCCCACGCTGGACCGCTCGGCCCGCCTGAGCGCCGGTTGCGCCATGTTGTACATCGACATGGACCGCTTCAAGAGCGTCAACGACGCCATTGGTTATGCCCAGGGTGACACCGTGTTGCGCCTGATCTCCGGGCGCCTGAAGGCCTCGATCCGCACCTCGGACCTGGCCATGGATGCGCGTGCGCCCAATCAGGAGTCCATGGTGTCGCGTGTGGGCGCCAATGCCTTCACCTTGCTGCTGGTCGACATCGCCGATGACAAGCAGGCCGCATTGGTGGCCGACCGCCTGCTGCAAGCCATCGCCGAGCCCATTGCCTTCGAGGACCGTGAGCTGGTGCTGACCGCCAGCATCGGCATCGCCCTGTATCCACGCGATGCAACCGATGCCGAAGGCCTCACCCGTTGTGCCGAGCAGGCCGCGTATGCCGCCAAGTCAGCGGGCCGGGCGCAGCACCGCTTCTTTGACGAGGCCATGAACGTGCGGGCCAGTGCGCGCCTGGCGCGGGAAACCGATCTGCGCCATGCCATCACCGCTGGCCAGTTGCGCCTGCACTACCAGGCCAAGGTGGACGCCGGCAGCGGCCTCATTACCGGTGCGGAAGCGCTGGTGCGCTGGCAGCACCCCGAACGCGGCATGGTCTCGCCCGGGGAGTTCATCCCGCTGGCTGAAGAGTCCGGCCTGATCCTGCCCCTGACGGACTGGGTGCTGGAGACCGCGTGTGCCGACCTGCGACGGCGTGCCGACATGGGCCTGCGCATGGTGCCGGTCTCGGTGAACTTGTCCAGCCCCAGCTTTGCCGATGATGGCTTGCGCGCGCAACTGGAAGCCTTGCTGGCGCGCTACCGGCTGGACCCCTCGTGCCTGGTGCTGGAAGTGACCGAGTCCTTGCTGATGTCCGATGTGGAGCGGGCCGTGGCGCGTTTGCAGGAGCTGCGCGAGCTGGGCTTCCGTGTGTCGCTGGATGACTTTGGCACCGGCTACTCCTCGCTGGGTTACCTCAAGCGCTTCCCCATTGACGAGTTGAAGATCGACCGCTCCTTTGTGACCGATGCGTGGCGCGGTGGGCGAGATGGCGCCATCGCGGTGTCCGTCATCGCGCTGGGCCGGGCCTTTGGCCTGCAGGTCGTGGCCGAAGGGGTTGAGACCATGGGGCAGTCCACCTTCCTGCTGGCCCATGGTTGCGCGCAGCAGCAGGGCTTTCTGTTTGCCAAGCCTGTGCCCTCGGTGGACTTCGAGGCCTTGCTGCTGGACAACAAGGTGCTGCCCCACAAGGCCGAGCAACAGGCCCACCCGGCGCCCAGCACCGGGCCGCGGGCCACGGTCACTTGAGGTGGGCGTGCGCCTGGGACGACCCAGGCGGGCTGGGCTCCGGCACCAGGTTGTGGATGGGCTGTTGGGCCATGAGGTAGGCGTAGATCGCACGCAGATCGGTGTCGTCCAGCCTGGCAAAAGACTGCCAGGGCATGGGGGGCGCAATGGGGCGCCCTGATCCCGCATGCTTGCCTTGCCGGATGGCCGCCACGAACTGGTCAGCCGTCCACGCGCCCAGCCCGGTCTCCGTGTCTGGCGTGAGGTTGGCGGCGTAACTGATGCCCCACGGCCCATGGAAGGCCGTGTTCGTGGCCGAGCCTCCCCAGACCCAGCCACCACGCCCGGCTGGCGGCGGTGCCAGCTTCATGTCTTGCGGATGGCCGGACAGGCCACGCGAGAAGTCCGGCTCGGGCCCATGGGCACCCATCTTGAGCGGGGTGTGGCAGTCGGCACAGCCGATGCCGTGTACCAGGTAGGCGCCGCGCGCCAGTGGGGGTGTCTCGGCGGCGGTGGCCGACAGGCTGATGAGGCTGGCCGCCAGGCCGAGCGCCAGCCAATCAAGGTGAGCTTGCATGATGGGTTCTCCGTGTGGTGTCAGCTTTTCCAGGGCAGCGTCAGCTCGACGCCATCTGGCTGGCGGGTCACGACCGGGGTGGCGGCCAGGATGCCGATCGTCTCCAGCGGCGTGGGGCCGACATTGAAGATCTGGTGATCGCGCCCGGCAGGCAGGATCAAGGTGGCATCTGCGCCAAAGCGTTGCACCTGGCCATGGCTGTGCACCTCGCCCCAACCGGCCAGGCACAGCACGACCTCATCGCAGTCATGGTGGTGAGGCGGGGTGGCGGCACCGGGGCTCATGGTCTGGCGCCAGACGGACAACTCGCTCAGGCCATCGGCGTGGCTGGCCAGGGTGATGTGGGCAATGCCGGGAATGGGGCTCGCCTTGGGGCGAGCGTCGTCGTTGACTTTCATGGTTTCTCCACGTTCGGTTGAGTTGATGAAGGTCCGGGGCGCCTGGGACTGTTGGCAGTATCTGGATTTGCCGCCTGCTTGAGAACGGGCTTCAGTGTCGTAACATTGCCGACAAATATTCGGCAATCCATCGTCGGCCACCTCATGAGCACCGGATTACAGCAATTCCTGGCCTTTGCGCAGACGGCGCGGCGCAGCAGCTTTGCCGAGGCCGCGCGGGACCTGGGCAGCTCGCCTTCCACCATCGCCAAGAGCGTGGCCCGTCTGGAAGAAGGTCTGGGCGTCAAGCTCTTTCACCGCACCACACGGCGTGTCACCCTCACGCCGGACGGCGAGCGCTTGTTCAAGCGTTGTGAGCGTGTGCTGGCCGAGGTCGAAGACCTGCAGGCCGAAGCCGCGGGGGCACGCGCCCAGCCCACGGGCACCTTGCGCATCGACGTGCCCATCACCTATGGTCGCCGTTTCGTGCTGCCCTTGCTGGCCCAACTGGTGCGCGAGCACCCCACCTTGCAGCTGGATGTGCGCTTGCAGGACAGTTACTCGGACATCGTGCGAGATGGCCTGGACCTGGCCATCCGTGTTGGCACGCTGCGGGACTCCACCTTGATTGCCAAACGCATTGATTCGCAGCAACTCATCGTTGTGGCCAGCCCCGACTACCTGGTCTTACACGGCACGCCCTCGCGCATCGAAGAGGTCTCGGCCCATGCGGCCGTGCTGTTTCGCCAACCCTCCTCGGGGCGCACCCGGCCATGGCAGTTGCGCCAGGGGCGGCGGCAGGTGGAGCTGCATCCCGAGCCCAGGGCGATGGTCAACGATGGCGAGGGCATGGTGGCCGCCGCGGTGGGTGGGCTGGGCCTGGCGCAGATCCCTGACTACATGGCCCGTGATGAACTGGCGTGCGGCCAGCTGGTCGAGGTCCTGCCGGCATGCCGCCCTGCGCCCATGCCCGTCAGCGCGGTCATGCCTTCATCGCGCCTGATGCCGCCGCGTGTGCGCCTTGCGCTGGATGCGCTGCAAGCCTTGCGTGACAGGGCGCGTTGAACCTGCCCCTCAGCCCGTTTGTTCAGAATTTTTCTGCGGCCTGTCAACCGCTGGCACCAAGGCCCCGTTAAGGAACCATGGCTGAGCAGATCAGCCACCACCAAACCGCCAAACTGGTTCTGTACTGAAAGGTTCATCATGAAAAAGTCGCTCATCATCGCTGCCGCTCTGGGTCTGTTCGCTGCCGCTTCCTTCGCTCAGGCACCTGCTGCCGCTGCCAGCGCCCCGGCTGCTGCTTCGGCCCCCGCTGCCAAGCACCACAAGGTCAAGCACCACAAGGCCAAGGCTGCTGCCAAGACCGAAGCCGCTGCACCTGCTGCCAGCAAGTAAACCTTTTCAGGTTTGCACCAGAAGGCCGGGCCATGCCCCGGCCTTTTTTCATGGGGCCAAGGGTGACGGCATCACGTGCAGCATGGGCAAAGCCTGCATACTGCAACGCTGTGTTTGTATCCCTTGTCTGCTGTGCCCATGACCGATTTCACCCACGCCCGTCAACAGGTTGACCAACTGCTGGCCTTGATGCAACTGGATGCCGTGGGAGGTGACCACTTCCGCGCCCAGAGCGACAACATCGGCACCCCTGCGGTGTTTGGGGGGCAGGTTTTGGGACAGGCCTTGCGGGCCGCCTACCTGACCGTGGCTGACGACCGGCCTGTGCATTCGCTGCATGGCTACTTCCTGCTGCCCGGCGAACACGCCCCCATCGACTATGAAGTGACCCGCGTGCGGGATGGCCGCAGCTTCAGCATGCGCCGTGTGGTGGCCCGGCAAGGCGAGAACATCATCTTCGAGATGAATGCCTCCTTCCAGACCGCCTCTGATGGTGTCGAGCACCAGGCAAGCATGCCGCAGGTGGCGGGCCCCGAAGGGCTGCAAAGCGAGCACGCGTTGCGTCAGGCGCTCATCCCGCATCTGCCGCCTTACTTCCATGACAAGACCCTGGCGCCGCGCGGGCTCGAATACCGCCCCGTCGAGCCTGTGGACTTGCTGAACCCACCCAAGCGTGAAGGCAGCATCGCCATCTGGGTGCGCGCCATGGCGCCCTTGCCGGATGACCCCGTCGTGCACCGCGCCTTGCTGGCCTATGGCTCGGACCATGGCCTGCTGCTGGCGGCCATCGCGCCGCACGGCCTGAGCCTGTTTCGGGGCGAGGTGCGCCTGGCCAGCCTGGACCACGCCATGTGGTTCCACCGTGACTTCCGCCTGGACGACTGGCTGCTGTATGTCTTTGACTCGCCCAGCGCGGGTGGCGCGCGTGGCTTGTGCCAGGGCCGCTTCTACACACGCGATGGGCAGCTGGTGGCCTCGGTGATGCAAGAGGGCATGGTGCGGCCCTGGCTCAAGCGCTGACGCCCCGCCCGATCTGGTGATATGTTGCTGTGCCCGTGCGGCTTGCCGCAGGGGGCCAGACGCAAGCACAAACTTGCGCTGATCATTCATTTCAGAGAGCAACATGACACCTACCACCGCGACCCCGGGCGCGGCGGCGGACCAGGCCTGTGCGCCTGCGCCGTCCCTTGCCGACCGGCTGCTGGACTATCTTCTCGACAACCCGATCAAGTCACTCTCGACGGGCACCCTGGTCTTCGGCGGGCTGCTTGTCCTGATGTACTTCGGGCGCATCGGCTTCATGCCGGATGTCAACCTCGAGTCGGCAACGTCTTTGTTGTATGCCGTGGCCCTGCTGGGGCTGTTCATTGGCATCTACACGATGCTGGTGCTGGTCATGCCTGGTTGGCTGCTGGCGACCGCCCGCACGGTCGCGCGCAACGTAGGACCCTGGCATCTTTTTCTGATTGCACTGGCGTTTGCGGCCATCTGGGCGTTGGCGCTCTTGTGCCTGTTCGAGCTGATGCCCAATGCGTGGGGCTGGGTACTGGCTGGCGTGATCAGCATCGGATCGCCCATTCTGGGCGTCTGGCTGGATCGTCGCTGGATGATGGGCCCCAGTCCTGCCAGCCCCTTGTCCAAATCGACGCCGTACTTCGATGCCTGTACGCGGCCCTGCCAGACCGCCTTGTGGTCTTGTGCGGTGATCTGGCTGTCAGCCGCTTTGCTGGTTCTGCCGGTGACCTTCATCGTGCTGATCGGCCGCTCTGGCGACATCCGCACGGCCAGTGGTGGGCAGGCTGTGTTCCTGCTCTTCGTGCTGGTGCTGTCCATTGCGTTCGCCGCCTGGCTGATCGCCAGCATGGAAGGGCGTGGCATGGCCCGATTGGCTGCGGTACTGGCGCCAGCGCTGCTCGTGCTGGTCTTGAGCGCAACGGGCAACTTCTCTGTGTTCTCCGTGATCGCGGTTCAACTGCTGGGCGTGGGCGAGATCAATGCCGCCAGGGTGGTGGTGTCGGGCAGGGGGTGTCAGGAGGTCAACGAGGCATTGGGGCAGCGCGTGTGCATGGAAGTTGGCGAGGATAAGGCCACGTCGATTTGCCCCGTGACCATCCGCACCCGCATCGGCTCCCAGGTGGTGCTGGAATTTGCCCCGCTGGTTGTGCACAGCGATGAGGCAACGCACGTGAACTCGGTGCACTGGGCATCCTCGGTGCGCGAGGATGGCGTCCCGAAGGGGCGCTCGCTGGTCCGGCGCGTGATCATCGACAAGGCCCGTGTGCTGAGCTGGCAACCGCTGCCGGGTTTGGGTGAGCACCAGATCATTGCGCCGCCCCTTTCAGGCCCGGCGCTGGCTCCCCAGATGTCGCCCTTGATGGCCAGCTGGATGGCCTTGTCGCCCTTGATGGGCAGCGACCAGCAAGTCGATGGCTATATGGCGCCCGACATGACTGGCAAGCCTGACCCCGTGATCGGGCAGGCCTTGCTGGAACGCTGCGGTGTCATGTCCGCGGGCCGATGACGCCGGCTCAAGGCTTGCTGGGGTGGCCTGCCCGTGGCGCCAGCGGTGTGAAGCGCGCCTGCTGCGCGTCTTGCCCAGGCATGGTCACACTCACGATGGCCTTCAGGTCTGGCGTGGGCGCATAGCTGGCCAGGCCCTTGAGCTTGTTGTCGCCATCGGGCTTGAGCGCGGCCGTGACCTTGTGTTTGCCCGACAGCAGTGTGATGGTGGCACTCGCGCCGGCTGTGGGCTGTTTGGTGCCGGCATGGTCGGTCACATACACCTCGATGGGGCGATCCTTGGCGTCCTGGCCGGCCTGGTTGACCACCAGCTCCAGGTGCAGTGCGCCCGCCATGCGGAGCTGCCCGCCATGTGGGGTGGTGAGTGTGTCCAGGTAGGCGTCGTCATGCGCCAGGCTGATGCCGTGGGCCATCAGGCCAGCCAGGCCCATCAGCCCGATCACGCCGACTCGGGTAGTGGCCATCCAGGTGCGGCGTGCGGGGTTCAAGGTGGATGCAGTCATGGTGTTGCTCCTTGTCAAAAGGGGAGGGACGAGGGGGAGGTCAGAAGGGCTCGTCTTGCCGGGCGTCCAGCAAGTGTTCAAGGGGTTGGCGCCCCCACAGCCAGAACATCACGGGCGTGAGCACGGTGTCCAGCAGCGTGGCGCTGATCAGGCCACCGAAGATCACCACAGCCACGGGGTGCAGGATCTCCTTGCCTGGCGCGCTGGCCGACATCAACAGCGGCAACAGGGCAAAGGCGGCCACCAGCGCGGTCATCCACACGGGGGTGAGGCGCTCCAGCGAGCCGCGCACGATCAAGGTCTGGCTGAAGGTCTCGCCTTCGTTGCGGCACAGGTTGATGTAGTGGCTGATCTTGAGGATGCCGTTGCGCGTGGCCACGCCCGTGAGCGTGATGAAGCCCACCAGGGCCGCGACGGACAAGGGCTGCCCGGACCACCACAGCGCCACCACGCTGCCGACCAGGGCCAGCGGGATGTTGGCCATGATGATGGCGGTGAGCACCACCGAGCGGTAGCGGCTGTAGAGCACCATGAAGATCAGGCCCAGCGAGATCAGGCTGAGCCAGGCCATGCGTTGCGAGGCCTGCTCCTGGGCCTGGAATTGCCCTTCCAGCGCGGTGTTGTAGCCCTCGGGCAGGTGCTGCGCGGCCAGCACCTGGCGGATGTCGGCCACCACGGCGGACAGGTCGCGGCCATTCGTGTTGGCCGAAATCACGATGCGCCGCCGTGCGTTCTCGCGGTTGATCTGGTTGGGCCCGTCGCCGTCTTCCACACTGGCCACTTGCGACAAGGGCACATGGCCCGTGGGCGTTTCGATCAGCAGGCTGTCGAGGTGGGTGGCGTCACGCCGGGTGTCGGGCAGGCGCATCACGAGGTCGAAGCGGCGGTTGCCTTGCGCGATCTGCCCGATGCGCTCGCCCTCGATCAGCTCCTGCAAGGTGCGCAGCAAGGGGCCGGGTGCCACGCCCAGGCGCGAGGCCGCGTCGTAGTCGATGCGGATCTTGAGTTGCGGTATCAGCACCTGCTTTTCGGTTTGCAGATCGGTCAGGCCGGGCACGGCTTGCAGGCGTGATTGCAGGTCGGCGGCCAGGCCGCGCAAGGTGTCGAGGTCGTCGCCATAGACCTTCAGCGCAATCTGCGCGCGCACGCCCGAGAGCAGGTGGTCCAGCCGGTGCGAGATGGGTTGGCCGATGCTGACCGCAGCAGGCAGCGCCGCCAGGCGGGTGCGCAGGTCGGCCATGACCTGCTCGCGCGACCGGTCGGAGGGCTTGAGGTCCACCTCGATCTCGGAGGAGTGCACCCCTTCGGCGTGTTCGTCCTGCTCGGCGCGCCCGGTGCGGCGGCCCACTTGTACGACTTCGGGCACGCTGGCGATCAGTTGTTCGGCCAGGGTGCCGACGCGGTCGGATTCGGCCAGCGAGGTGCCGGGGTTGAGCAAGAGGCTGATGGTCAGTGTGCCTTCGTTGAAGGGCGGCAGGAAGGCGCGCGGCATCCAGGCCAGCGAGGCCACGGCCGTGATGGCCGCCAGTGCCGACAGCGCCAGCAGCGTGCGGCCATGCGCAAAGGCCCAGTGCAGCACGCCAGTGTTGATGCGCTTGAGGCCGCGCACCAGCGGGCTGTCATGGGGGCCCTTGGTTTGCCCTTGAACCATTTTGGGCAGCAGGTAAAAGGCGAGCACCGGCGTGACGGTGACCGACACCAGCATGCTGGCCAGGATGGACACGATGTAGGCCACGCCCAGTGGCGCGAAGAAACGCCCTTCGATGCCCGGCAGCGCGAACAGCGGCACGAAGACCAGCACGATGATCAGCGTGGCGTAGACGATGGCCGAGCGCACCTCCAGCGTGGCGCGCGCGATCACCTCGGCCGCGGGCCGGGGCTCGGCGGCATCGCGGTTGAGCTGCAGGCGGCGCAGCACGTTCTCCACGCCCACCACCGCATCGTCCACCAGCTCGCCAATGGCAATCGCCAGGCCACCCAGTGTCATCGTGTTGATGGACAGGCCCATGAAGTGGAACACCAGCGCGGTGACCAGCAGCGACAGCGGGATCGCGCTCAGCGAGATCAAGGTGGTGCGCACATTGAGCAGGAACATGAACAGCACGATGGCCACCAGCACGGCGCCATCGCGCAGGGCCTCTTCCACGTTGTTCACCGAGTGCGTGATGAAGTCAGCCTGCTTGAACAGGAAGCGCGGCTCGGCCACCCCGGTGGGGCGTGATCTGGCCAGCTCGCGCAGGGCCTGCTCTACCTCGTGCGTGACGCGCACGCTGTCGGCGCCAGGCTGCTTTTGCACCGACAGGATCACCGCGGGCTTGCCCTGGTAGCTGGCGTCGCCCCGTTTGGTGGCGGCCACGATGCTGACCTTGGCGACCTGCATCAGCAAGATGGCTTGCCCGTTGCGCACGCCGACGACGACGCGCTGCAGGTCCTCGATGCGGCTGGTGCGCCCGATCTGGCGCACCAGGTACTCGCGGCCATTGGCCTGCAGAAAGCCCCCGCTGGTGTTGCTGCCGAAGTCCTGCAGGGCCGATGCCAGCTGGGTGCGTTCGATGCCCAGGGCACGCAGTTGCTCCGGCTGCACCTCCACACGGTATTGCCGCACCTCGCCCCCGATGGGGATGACCTGGGCGACACCCGGGATGGTCAGCAGGCGCGGGCGCATGACCCAGTCGGCGTACTCGCGCGTCTGCATGGGGCTGACCAGGGCCGGATCGGCGGGCAGGGCAATCAGCAGGATCTCACCCATGATGGACGAGATGGGCCCCAGTTGCGGCGTGATGCCGGTGGGCAGCTGATCGCGCACCAGGCCCAGGCGCTCATTGACCTGTTGCCGATGGAGGTAGATGTCCGAGCCCCAGTCGAACTCGACGTTGATTACCGACAGACCGATGCCCGAGACCGAGCGCACGCGCGTCACGCCGGGCATGCCGTTGAGGCTGGTCTCGATCGGCAGGGTGACCAGTTGCTCGACTTCTTCCGGGGCCATGCCGCCGGCTTCGGTCATCAGCGTCACGGTGGGCTTGTTCAGGTCGGGGAAGACATCGACCGGCATCTGGCTGGCGATGAAGGCGCCATAGAGCACCAGCAGCATGGCCAGGGCCAGCACGATCAGGCGTTGCCTGAGGCTGGTGTGGATGAGGGCGTCAAACATGAGGACCTTTCTCGACGCGTGGGGTGCACATCAGCGGACCTGGGCCAGCAGGCTGGCACCATCGGTGACGATGCGGTCGTGCTCGTGCAGACCTTGTGTCACGACGACGCGCAGCGCGTCCAGCGGCGCGGTGCTGACCACGCGCGGCGCGACGTGCTCCGGTGCGTCGTGCACCCACACGACGGTGTCGCCCGCGCTTCGGCGCACCAGCGCGCTGCGCGGGATGGCCACGCCCTGGATGGCCTGCGGGCTGCGCACGGTGAGCTGCAGCGTCTGGCCTACGGCCAGGGGCGCGGTGCTGTGGGTGACGCGAAACAGCACGGGCATGGCCTGCTCGCGCAATTGCTGGCCACCGCCCGCAAAGCGCAGCGTGACCACACCACCAGGCACGGTGGCACTGGCTTCGCTCAGGCCGCGGGTCTGGGCCGCGTCATAGACCAGCGCTTCCACCATCAGGCGGGCCGGGTCGACGATGTCGAACAGCACCTCGCGGGCATCGACCACCTGGCCCAGCACCACGTTGCTGGCGGCCAGCATGCCGTCGACAGGCGCGATCAGGGCTTCAGGCTGGTTGAGGCTGCCGCGCACGGCGGCGCGGCGCTGTTGCAGCGCGTCGCGCTCGATGCGGGCCGCGTCGATGTCCTTTTGCGGGATGGCGCCTTCGAGTTGCGCATAGCGGGCCAGCTTGCGCTCGGCCACGGCGTGCTGCGCATCCAGGTCAGCCAGCGCGGCCTGCTGGTTGCCGCGCTCCAGGCTGCTGCTCACGGGGCGCAGGTAGGCCAGCACCTGGCCTTTGCGCACCGCGGTGCCCAGCACGGGCAGGCCGCTGGGGCCCGCCTCGATGCGGCCGGCCTGGGTGGCCTGCACGCGGCCGCCTGCATTGGGGTCGGGCAGCACCTTGCCGTTGAGCTCCAGCGCCAGGGCATGGGTTTGCACCTTGGCTGGCACGGTGCGCAGCCCCCATTGGCGCTGCACGGTCTTGGGTAGCCACAGGCTGCCGTCGGGCAGGCGCTGGGGGGCGCTGGCGTCCTTGAATGAAACGCTGGCCGCCTTGGGGCCGGGCGCGGTGGCGGGCGGGTTGTCGTGGGGTTCGTCGCCATGGGCGTGTGCGGTGCTCGTCCAGGCGAACGCGGCCAGCATGAGCAAAGTGGCGGCACGACGTTGCCGAGCCGGCTGAAGGGGGGGCATGCGCAGGGTCATCATGGCGAGGCTTTCTGTCAGGCCGGGTCGGTGTGGCTGCTGTGTGAGTTGCCGCGTGTGCCGCTGTGTCTGCGGCGGCGAGCCGACAGGGCTGCGGCGGCGCCGAGGGCGATCAGCACGGCTGCGCCTGCGGCCAGCCAGGGCCAGCGAGTGTGTGCCGTGCCAGCGGCCTGGGCGGGCTCGCCGCCATGGGCATCGTGCGCGCCGGTCACCAGCGTGGCATCGAGCAGGTCGGCGGTGTCGCCGCTTTGCACGGTGAAGGTCAGGGGGTAGCGCCCGGGTTTGGCAAAGGCGCTGCCCGGCACGGTATAGACGCCGGGGCCTACGGGCTGGGCGCTGGCCTTGAACGCACCGCTTTCCACGTCGATGCTGGCCTGGGCCACGGGCTCGTTGGTGTCGACCTGATCGAGGTAGAGGGTCAAGGTGGGCGGGTGCTGGGCGTCACCCTGATCCAGCACGGCCACCAGCTCGAAGCTGTCGGTCTGTGCGCTGGCACGAGGGGCTTGCTGGGCCGGGGTGCTGGCGGCAGGCGTGTCGCCATGGTCTTCGCCGCCGTGTGACCAGGCGGGCGTGTTGGCGAGCATCAAGGTCAGGGCGAGGACCAGGGCCAGGGTTGGGGCCAAGCTCAGGGCCCGGCGCAGAGCCTGGTGTGAAAGGGGGCGGTGCGGGTGCATGGGGGGCTTCATGGTTGTGGGGGCAGCAGGCCTTTGGCCTGTTGAAGGTGCGACACGGCGGCCTGGTGGGCGAGGGTCTGGCGGGTGAGCCAGGCCCTGGCTTCGTGGTCGGCGCTGCGCGCGCGAAGCAAGGTGGCGAGATCCTGCTCGCCTAGGTCGAAGGCGCGTTGGGCCAGCTTCAGGTTGTCGGCCGTCAGGGCGCTGCGCTGCGCGGCCAGCGCTTGCTGGGCCCGGGTGGTGACTAGCTCGGTCTGTGCGCTTTGCAGGGCCTGCGCCAGCCGTGTGCGTGTCTGTGCCAGTTCGCGGTCGGCCTGGGCCAGTTCGGCCCGTGCGCCGGCGCTGTCCTGGCGCACCCGGTCGCTGGATGCCAGGGGCACGGTGAGCTTGATGCCCACGGCCTGGTCGTAGGGGCTGAGGGCGTCGCCGCGCTGCGTGGTCCAGCGCAGGGCCAGTTCGGGGGCATCGCGGCGGCTGTTGTCCAGCAAGGTGAGGCGGCTGTTGGCCAGGTCCACGGCGCGTTGCAGGGCTTGCCATTGCGGGTGGGCCTCCAGCTCGGTGGCGGCCGTGTCGGTGGAAGCGGCGCCTGGCAAGGTGGCCGGGGCAGGATCGGGGGCGGGCTCGGGCGGCAAGCTGGGCGGTGGTGCCATGCCGGTCAGGGCCGTGTAGGCCTGCTGGGCTTGCAGCAAGGCGGTGTCCGCATCTAGGGCTTCGGCCTGGGCGCTCAGGCGTTCGGCGTGCGCCAGGTTCGCGTCCACACGGGCGACGTCGCCGCGCTGGTAGCGGCGCTGCACGCTCTGCGCCAGGTCGTTGGCGGTTTGCAGGCGCTGCTGGGCGAGCTCGCGTGCGGCACGGGCCTGGGCAAGTTGCCACCATTGCTCACGCAGCGCGCCGGCCAGCTCCAGCTGGCGCAGGGCCAGGCGGGCTTGCAGTTCGGCCAAGGTGCGCTCGGCATGGCGTTGGCTGGCGCCTTGCTGGCCAGGCAACCACAAGGGGGAGGCCACCTCGACCTCCCATTCGCGACGCCCCTGGTTCTGTTGCAAGCGGTCGTTCAGGTGGTTGAGCGACACGGCGGCCGGACCAGGGGTGAGGCTGCGGGCCAGATCGATGCCGGCCTGGGCCTGGTTCAGCCGCTCGCTCAGCTGGGCGGCCTGGGGGTCGCGCGCGCTGGCCTGGGTCAGGGCATCGGCCAGGGTGGCCGGTGGTGAGGCGAGCAAGCCGGATGAGGTGGCGGGCAGATCCTGGGCCTGCACGCCCAGGCTGCCGAGGGGCAGCAGCAGGGGCAGCAGGCGGGCGATCCGGCGCAAGAGACAAGTGCGCATGATGGACTGGCGTTGGGCGTGCACGAGGCACGCGAGGCTTGAGGGGCGCGAGGGACACGGCGAATGGCCCCGGTCACGGCCAAGCCGCGAGGAGCCAGACAAAAGGCAACCGCTGGCGCGGACGTGCCTGTCCGGGCCAGATCAGTTGCCTGGGGGTGTCATAGGGTCAGACGCAGAAGGCGAATGACCAGGGGCGGGCCGTGGGCCTGGGGCCGTTGCGGCGCATGGGCGACAGACGGGGGGGCTGTCGCCTCGGGCAGCAGGGGGCTGCCGTACAGCAGCAGGACGGGCGCAAAGTCGGCGCCATCCAGGTGCTTGTTGGGGGGCAGGGTACGGGCCTCGTCCTGGCAGAACTTGTGGCACGCCACGTGCTCGTCTGCATGGTGGTGGGCCGCGTCGTCTGCATGCAGGTGCCCGTTCAGGTGCCCAGCCTCTTCCATGTCCTCATGGGCCAGCGCGTGCCCGCCATGTTCGTGGTGGGCAGGCTGGTTTGACGGGGCGTTTTCGGCCAGCACACAGGCGTTGACCGTGCCGCTGAGCACCGCGAACAGCCACAGCAACAGCAACAGGCCGCAGAAGCGGCGCTGGTGGTGAAGGCTGGGGCGAAACGGCATGGGCGTGGCGCGATGTGGGCAGATGTGTTTACTATGAACCCTGACACAGGGGGAAGGTCAAGGCTTTTTTGCAAGCGGCCATCTGACCGCGCTCAAAGCGTAGCGCATCAATGTAATGGAAACGCTGCAAAATGGACATCACTATGCAAGCAACTCAATCAATCTGGCGGGCCTGGGGAGCACGGGCCGCCGTTTTGGCCATGGCCGGCCTGCTCGTCGCCTGTGCGTCCAAACACCCGCCTGCCGAGCCCGTGTTGCAGGGGCCGGTGCCCGGGGCCGCCCAGATGGGGCCACCCGAGCCGGCCGCACCGGGGGTGCCGCCCAGCGCCGCCGCACAGGTGCAGGCGCAGAAAGAAGCCCAGGCTGCGGTCGAAGAGCTGGAAGACGGCCACGAGGATGAGGCCCGCGCCCTGTTGCGCAAGGCCGTGAACCTGGACCCGAACAACAAGCTGGCCGTGAGCCTCTTGCGCCAGTTGAACCTGGATCCGGTGAGCCTGTTCGGCCGCGAGTCCTTCAGCTACACGGTCAAGCCGGGAGAGTCCCTGTCGCGGATCGCCGGGCACTTCATGGGCGACATCTACCTGTTCTACGGCCTGGCCCGCTACAACGACATCAAGGTGCCCAAGCAGGTGGCGGGTGGACAGGTGATCCGGGTGCCGGGCCGCGCGCCCGCAGAGGAGCGTGAGCCTGCGCGGTCTACCGTGAAGCCCGCGCCCAAGTCATCCCGTCAAGCCCCGACGCCTGTCGCGCCGCCGGCCGCGGTGGTGCCTGCCACGCCCGCTGTGCCCGTTGCGCCTGCCGTGGCCGCGTCGGTGCCGGCTGTGGTGCCCGTGCCCCCTGCCGTCGAGCCTGCCCCGGCGCCGGCCGTGGACACGGCGGCCGCCGCCAAAGCCAAGGCCGAGGCGCAGCGCCAGAAGCTGATCGAGCAGCACACCCAGAAGGCGCGTGCTTCGCTGGCCCGCCAGGATCTGGATGGCGCCATCGCCAACTGGAGCAAGGTGCTGGAGCTGGATCCCGGCAATGACACGGCCCGTCTGGAGCGGCAAAAAGCCATCGCCCTGAAGGAAAAGGTCAAGGCTTTGAAGTGAGCTGGGCCAGCAGGTGGCGCGCGGCCGCGTGGCGGGGCAGCAGCTGCAGGCATTTCCTCAGTGCGGCCACCGCGCCGTCCTTGTTGCGCGGCGCCAGGGCTTCGGCCTGGCTGAAGTAGACGTCGGCCAGCAACTCGCGTGTGGCGCCATCCTGAGGGCGTGTCTTCAGGCGCTGGGTGAGCAGCGTGATGGCGTCATCGAATTCGCCCTGGCCGGCCAGCAGCGCCGCGTGCTCCAGGTCATTGCGCTGGGCTGACAAGCTGGTGGCGGTCTGGCCACCGGCCTGCAGGCTGTCTTTTTGCGAGCGGCTGCTCAGCGTCAGGCGGGATGCCCGCCCCAGGTGATCGCGCTTGTTGTGCTCGCGTTCGATGGCGCGCAAGGCGTCGGCCGCCGTCTCGTTGTCGGGCTGCAGGGCGAGCACGGCCAGGTAGTGCGCCATGGCGTCGTCGACCGCACCGCGCTGGCGGGCCGCTTTGGCGGCGTTCAACTCGGTGCTGGCTTCGCGTTCAATCTGTGCGCGCACCTGGGCCAGTTGCTGGCTGTAGCTGGGCTCGCCGGGGCGCAGCACGCTGAGCACTTCCCAATGGGTGGCGGCTTCGGCCAGGTGCCCTTGGGCGGCTTGCGCGCGGGCCCTCGCCAGTTGCTGCTGCTCGAAGGCGCTTTGTGGCGCGGCCTCGCGCCGTGTGCCGCTGGCCGGGGGCGTGGTGGTGCACGCGCTCAGCAGCGCCGTCGCCAGGCTCAGGGCGAGCACACCGTGGGCCGAGCGGGCAGGGCGCGAGGTGCGGCGCAGCGTCATCGGCCACCTGTTGCGCGGCTGATCTGCAGGCGCGCCTTGAAGTCCTCCAGGCTCATGTCACCGTAGATCATGGTGCGCCGGAGCATCAGGGGTTCGGAGAAGAAGGCATTGCCGCCCGGGTTCACGGTGGCGGCCAGCTGGTAGCGCTGGCGTGCCATGGTCGTGAGCACGGCCTCGTTGGCGTCACCATAGGGGTAGGCAAAGTGCGCGATGGGGATGCCCAGCTTTTGCGACAGCAGCGTTTGCGGTGTGCGGATTTCGTTGAGCAGCGTCTGCTGGTAGGCCTCTTCGGTCTCGTTGGGCTGGCGCTCGATCAGGTTGCGGTGGGTGCGCGAGTGGGCGGCCACATCGACCAGGCCGGAGCGGCTCATCTCCTGCAGTTCGGCCCAGTCGACCGCGTCGCCGGCACCGATGAAGTCCGTGTACACAAACAAGGTGGCGGGCAGGTCGTATTGCTTGAGCAGTGGGAAGGCATGGTGGTAGAAGGACGCGTAGCCATCGTCGGCCGTGATCACCACCGAGCGCAAGGGCAGGGCGCGCTTGCCGTCCAGCCAGTCCCGCAGGTCGGCGAGCTTGAGTACGTGAAACTGGTTGCGCACCAGCCACTCCAGCTGGGCCGCCAGGGCCGTGGTCGACACCGTCATCTTGCCGTTGCTGGTGCGGCCAAAGCGGTGGTAGCAGAGGATGGGGACAGTCTGGTAGCGGTCGCTGTACACGCCCAGGGGGTTGCGCTGCGTGAGCGGAATCACCAGTGTCTGCTGGGCCTGCGACCCATCGGCGGTGGGGGGCAGCTTGTTGAAGTCCTCGATTTCCCAGTCGCGCTCGGCTGAGCCCAGAAAGCGCGCGGCCACCTGGCGCACGGTTTCGCCGGGGGCGCGCTGGTAGATCAACAGCTTGTCGCTGCGGCCGAGCACCTTGCCGGGTGGTGTCGCGCCCGCCATGGATGCAGGGCCGCCGGTTTGTGGCGAATGGGCGCAGGAGGCCAGCAGCGCCAGCGCCAGCGCGCCAAGCGCGGTCTGCACACGGCGCAAGGCCTGCATGACGCGCCAGCCCTGAGTGCAACGCTGCATGGGGGCCCCCCGGTGCGCTCAGGCTGCCGCCTTGTGTGGCGGCATGGTGGTGGCCGCGGCCCCAGCCGCACGGTCCTGCAGGGCCTGGGCCATCTGGTCGAAGGACACGTACAGCTCGCCGAACTCGTCCTTGCGGTGCTCGGCGATGCGGTGGTCGAAGCGGCCCTTGGCGATCTGCTCCATGGAGTCGGCCACCAGCTTGATCGGGCGGGCAAACCAGTTGGCCACGAAGTACATGGCCAGGGCCACGGCCAGCACGGTGACCACCACCAGCACGGCCATCAGCGTCATGGACAGGCGCGCCACCTGTGTGAGCGGGGCCTCAGGCAGGCCCAGCACGACACGGCCCAGGCTCTTGCTGGCAAAGGTGATGGGGGCCTCAAAGCCAATGGCCGTGCCGCTGCCTTTGCCCTGCATGGTGTAGCGCCAGGTCTTGATCTGGCCGGCTTTGTCTCCGAGGGCTTCGCTGGGTGGCGGCTGGTAAGGCTTGCCCACCAGGGCCCCATTGCTGGCGGCACGCACCACCCCCGCGCGGTCGATGACGGTGACGCTGTCGAAGTCCTTGGTCTTCATGATCTCCTGCAAGGCCACATCCACCGCCACCCAGTCGTCGGACAGCACGGCCAAGGCGTTCTGCGCCGCGATGAAGCGTGACAGGGCGGCGCCGTTGTCGGTCACCTGGCTGAGCATGGCCGCGTACTGCCGCTTGGTGGTCACCGTGGCGGTCAGGCCCATGACCACGGCCACGATCAGGCCCATGGTGAGGGCCCATTTGACCCGCAAGGGGATGATGCGCGGGCGGTTGCGGGCCAGCGCGGCTTCGTCGATCTCGGCCAGCACCTTGACCAGGGCATCGGCCAGCTCCTTGCCGGACTGAAAGCGCTGCTCGGGCGGCTTGGCCATGCAGCGGTCCACGATGCGGCGCAGGGCCGTGGGCACGTCGGGGCGCAGCTTGTCCAGCGGGGTGGGCTGCTCCTTGGCGATCTTCAGGGCAATCGACACGATGCTGTCGCCCTGGAACGGCCGCTGGCCGGTGAGCATCTGGTAGAGCACCACACCGGCCGAGAACAGGTCGGATCGCCCGTCGATCTTGCCGCCCACCGTTTGCTCGGGCGACATGTACTGCGGCGTGCCCAGCACCTCGCCAGAGCGCGTGTGCTGCTCGCCCTTGGTGTTCTCGACGTGGGCGATGCCGAAGTCGGTCACCTTGATGGTGTGGGCGTCCTTCAGGCGCACGATGTTGCCGGGTTTGATGTCGCGGTGGACGATGCCGTGTTTGTGCGCGTAGTCCAGTGCGCGTGCCAGCTGGATGCCCATCACCACGGTGTCGCGGATGGGCAGGGCCTTGCCTTCGCTCAGGATGTCGGCCAGCGAGGCGCCGTCCAGCAGCTCCATGGCCATATAGGGCCGGTCTTCGATCTCGCCGACGTCATGGACGACCACGATATTGGGGTGCGACAGGCCGCCGGCCGCACGGGCCTCGCGCAGGAAACGCTCGCGGCAGTCGGTGTCGGCGCACAGCGAGGCGTGCAGGAACTTGATGGCCACGTCGCGGCCGATGCCGGGGTCGTGTGCCCGGTAGACCGTGGCCATGCCGCCACGGCCCAGGCAGTCGCGCACTTCGTAGCGGCCCACCTGGCGCGTGATCAGATCACCAGGGTGTTGCCCGGCGCCCGGCAGGGTGCCAGGCGGGAGCGTGCCCGGGAGCGTGCTGCCGTGGGTGCCAGAAGGCGGCTCGGTGGCGGCAGCGGGCTGAGCGGGGGGCAGGGTGTCGGCCGCCGCACTCGGTGTCGGGGCCGCCTTGGTCGCGGCCGCTGCGGCGGCAAAGTACCGGGCCTGTTGCGAGACCGGCACAATGATCGTGGCCTCGCTGTCTTCGTCGGGCAGGTCCTGGCCCTCTGCGTTGGGCTGGTTCATGGGGCCTTCTCCTGGTTTGGTCGTCATGGTGCTTGACGTGATGCGGGTCAAGTTTTGATGGTCGCAGCAGACTGATCGCGAATCAAGCCCCGCAGATCAAGGATGGTGCAGGGGGGCACGGGTAACATCGCCGCTTCACTGATGTCTGCTCACCACCCCATGAAATCCCGTTTCCCGCTGAACGCCGCGATGGCCCTGATGGCCGCATGCCCCTCCCTGGCGCTGGCCTGCTCCAGCTGCGGTTGCACCTTGAACGCCGATTGGGCGAGCCAGGGGTTCACGACGCGCACCGGCCTGAGTGTGGACCTGCGTTATGACTACTTCAACCAGGACGAGTTGCGCACGGGCACGGGCCGCTTTGACGCGGGGCAGGTGAGCTACCCGGCCGAGCAGGAAATCCAGCAAAAAACGGCCAACCGCAATACCACCTTGACGCTGGATTACGGCATCAACGCCGACTGGGGTGTCAGCCTGCAGCTGCCCTACATCAACCGCTACCACGAGACCATCGTGGACGGTGATACGGATGTGTCCACCTCGCGTTCGGGCGCCTGGGGTGATGCGCGCGTGCTGGGCCGCTACCAGGGCTTTTCACCCGAGCGCAACTGGGGCGTGCAGTTCGGCCTGAAGCTGCCCACGGGCAAGACGAGCGAGCGCTTCAACGGCGGCCCGCAAGCCGGTGAGGCCCTGGACCGCGGCCTGCAGCCGGGCACAGGCTCGACCGACCTTTTGCTGGGCCTGTACCGCTTTGGCCCCATCAACCAGCACCTTGACTACTTTGCCCAAGGCCTGCTGCAGCTGCCGCTCACGGCCAAGGACGAGTTCAAGCCCGGCATGGGCATGAACCTGTCAGCCGGGGTGCGTTATGTGTCGGCGGGCATGGTGGTGCCGCAGTTGCAGCTCAATGCGCGCATCGAGCGGCGCGAGGCCGGTGACAACGCCGATGTCGACAACTCCGGCGCCACCCTGGTCTACCTGAGCCCGGGTGCCACCGTGAACCTCACGAACCAGTTCAAGCTGTATGGCTTCTTCCAGGTGCCGGTCTACCAGCGTGTCAACGGCCTGCAGATCGAGCCGCGCAGCAGCTTCTCGCTGGGCGTGCATTACAGCTATTGATGCGGCCCGAGGCGTTGCCGCGGCAGCGCTTCACAACAAGGGCTTGATGACGGCATCCAGCTGGGCCGCATTGAGCCCGGTCTGCACGAACCAGTCCTGCTTGACCAGCTTGCCCTGACGGTCGATCACGGCCGACACGGGCATGCGCCAGATGCGGTCAAAGCCGCTGAGCTTGACCTGCGGCATCAGGGCCACGGGAAAGCTCCAGCCCTTGGCCAGCTCGCGCACCTTGGCCTCGTCGGCGGGCTCGTCCATGCTCAGTGCCAGCACGGCCAGCCCTTGCGCGCGGTGGGCGCGGTAGTAGGCCTCGATCTCGGGCATCTCGGCCCGGCAAGGCGTGCACCATGAGGCCCAGAAGTTCACCAGCAGCACCTGGCCCTTGAGGGCCTCGCTGGCAAATGGCTGGCCGTCCAGCAAGGCGCCCTTGATCGACACGGCGGGGGGCTCGCCCCAGGCGCGTGCCGGCCTGGTCACCATCAAGCCGGCGAAACTGGCCAAACCGGCCAAGGCCTGGCGGCGAGTGTGGTCTTCGCAGGTGGCGTTGGACGAGGTGAGGTGCGACAGCATGATCGGGCAAGGAAGAGAGCCAGGCCGCCAGTGTAGAGCGGGCCGTGGGGCGGCTTACTGCGCGCTCACGGGCAGCCAGTGGGCAAAGCGCACTTTCTCTTGCAGCGCAAGCAGATGCGTGATCTCGATCTTGTTGTAGGCCATGTCGATCAGGCCATCGGCCTTGAGCCGTTGCAGCGAGAGGTTGACGGTCTGGCGCGACATGCCCAGCATGTCGGCCACTTCGTGCTGCGCCACCGGCAGGCGCAGCCTCACATCCTGCTTGCCGGGGGTGTAGAGCTTGGCCATCATCAGCAAGGTGCGCGCAACGCGCAACTCATTGGATTGCAGCGTGCGGCCATCGAGCGCGAAGAGCGCCAGCCTCAATTTTTGTGTCAGCAGCAGGCCGAAGTGGAACCAGAGCGAGGGCTGCTCGTGCAGGAGCTGACGCAAGCGCTGGTTGTCCAGCCACAGCAGCAGCGCGGGCGATTCGGCGCGGATGTGGTGGGCGCGCGGCAGCTTGTCGTACAGGCCCATTTCACCGAACCAGAAGACCGGGCAGAGGTGCAGCTGCACGGCCTCATCGCCATGCTCGCTGCCATCCCGCGCGGACAGTCGCCCCTCCAGCAGGCAGTAGACGCCATCGGTGGCCTCGCCCCTTGAGAACAGGCTCTGGCCTTTGCTCAAACGTTTGGTGGAGGCGATGTCCAGCATGCCTTGCTGCATGGCCGGCGGCAGGCTGGCAAACCAGGCGTCCGTGCCGAGGATGTCTTCGATGTAGGTGCGGGTGACTTGCATGGCGGGCATGCGCTGGCGGTGCGTGCAGGGGGGCGGAAATGGGGGCGGAAAGGGGCTCATCTTGATGGTGTCGGCGGCCGAATTCATCTAGGGAAAACCAATTGCGCCAAGGCCAATGTTTGGCCTGCACGGTCAGTGACGTGGCCTTGATCGCCACCTAGGATCAGCGGCCCGTGTCAGTGGCGCATGCCGGCTTGACCGAGGTCATGAACAGGTATCCAAACGCAAGAGGACCCCGATGGATAAACGCACGCGCTTTCCCTTTGCAGTCTTGGCGCTGGCCTTGTTGTCTGGCCAGATCTCGGTGGCCCAGGCGGCCGAGGACCGCTCCACGGATGTCAATGTGGCCGTGGCCGCAGCGGTGTGCGGGCCGGGCGACCGGCCTGAGACGGGCTTGCAAGGCCAGGTGCCGCTGGCAGACCGGCTCAATGGCCGCAGCCGCCAAGGTTATGCCTGCAACCTGGCGCTGGTGGGCCAGTACCAGGGCGAAGGCTCGGCCACCATCAGCGCGGTGGGTGGGCATTGCGCCTACATGGCCACGTCGGCTTCGGGGCGGGGCAAGAAGGCCTCGCCCGGCGTGCAGGTCATTGACGTGTCCAACCCTGCCCAGCCCGTCCTGGCCCGCGCGCTGGCCACCCGTGCTTTCGAGCTGGGCACCTGGGAATCGCTGAAGGTCAATGAGGCGGGCACCATGCTGGCCGGGGCGGGCGTGGGCACCTTGCTGGGCGCGGGCAAGCTGGACTTGTACGACATCACCGATTGCGCCAACCCCAAGTTGCTCAACAAGTCGGACACGGGGGACTCCCTGCCCGTGACCAATGTGGCCCATGAGGGCGAGTGGTCGCCCGATGGCCGGACCTATTGGACATCGGGCCTGGCCGGCGGCACGCTCAGCGCCATCGACGTGAGCAACCCCGCCAAGCCCGTGAACATCTACTTCGGTGGCTCGACCATCTTCGTCAACCACGGCATGTCCTTCAATGCCGACGGCACGCGCATGTACCTGGCCAGCATCTTTCCGGCAGGGCTGGTCATCCTGGATGTGAGCGACATCCAGAACCGCAAGGCGACGAACCGCCGGGTCAGGCAGATCGCCAAGCTCACCTGGCGCGATGGCAGCACCACACAAAGGGCGGTGCCCACGACGATCAAAGGGCGCCCCTATGTGATCGCCATTGATGAAATCGGGGGTGATGGCCTGGGGGGCGGCATCCGCTTCATCGACATCTCGGACGAGCTCAACCCGGTTGTCGTCTCGCACATCCGCCTGGTCATCCAGCTCAAGGAGAACGCCGACGCGGCCAAACAGGATGGGCTGGGCAATGGTGTCTTCAAGTACGACGCGCACTACTGCGCGGTAGACCGCCCCATCGAGCCGACTGCATTGGCCTGCGGCTACTTCCAGTCGGGCATCCGGGTGTTCGACATCCGCGATCCGCTCAAGCCCAAAGAGATTGCCTACTTCAACCCGCCCGCGCAAACAGGCAAGAACGCCTTGCTGCCCGGTTCCGACCACGTGGCCTCACCCGCGTTTGGCAGCATCCTGGACAAGCAGATCACCGACCCGGCCTTGTTGCAGATGCAGGCCAGCAAGAGCAAGTTGCCTGATCTGACGGCCGACTGGTGCTCATCGGCGCCCCAGTTCGTCAACGGCCAGCTCTGGGCCACCTGCAACGACAACGGCTTCATGGTCTTGAAGTTCACGCATGGCGTTTATCCACTTGCCCGTTGAGAGCGATCGGCTCAAGACCCTGGCCTTGATGACGATGATCACGCTGGTGGCGGCCGTCGTGGTCGGGGTCGAGTTCGCGACCATGCCACGGCTGAGGGGCGAGGCCACCTCGACCGCCCCTGTCGGCCCCGAGCATGGCCCCGTCGACATCGGCTTCGCGCAGGACATGTCCCTGCACCACGAGCAGGCCTTGACCATGGCCCAGATGGCCCTGGCCAAAGGCTCGCCTCGTGTGCGGCAACTCGCGCAGGGCATCGTCAACCAGCAACTCAAGGAGGTGGGTTACATGCAGGGCTGGTTGATGCTGTGGCAGGCACCGGGCATCGCGCCCACCGACGAGATGCACTGGATGCGCGATGCCTACGGGCGTTCGCCTCGTCGTGACCCGGCCTATGAGCGCTTCATCGACAACTGCATCCAGGGGCGGGGCATGCCTGGCCTGGCCTCCCCGGCCGAGCTCGACGCGCTGGCTGCGGTGGCGCAGGCAGAGGCCTTTGATGCCATGTTCCTCGCCTTGATGGTCCGCCACCATCAAGGGGCCGTGGTCATGGCACGCTTCGCATCCGAGTATGCGCAGCTGGATGCGGTGCGTGGCTTTGCCCGGGCCGTCAGCGCGGAACAGCAGCAGGAGTTGATGCTGATGCTGAGGTGGTTGAAGACGCATTGAGCGTGGGGTGCATCCATGTGCGACGCACCGGCGTAGAGAACAGGTCGCGACACCCAGACCTTCTTCCTCGCACCTTCAGGAGCCTCTCATGTCACACGCTCGTCGTCCGGCCTTGCGCCGGCTGTTTGTCTGCACCCTGGCCGCATGCGCCGGCATCACCAGCCTGGACACCGCCATCGCCTCCAGCCACCGCGAAGCCCCCTTCATCACCACGTCACCCAAGGTGGACGGCACCGACTTCTACATGTTCATGAGCTACGAGGCCGGCCGCTCGGGCTACGTCACGCTCATTGCCAACTACCAGCCGCTGCAGGATGCCTACGGCGGCCCCAACTACTTCAAGATGGACCCGAACGCGCTGTACGAGATCCATGTGGACAACAACGGCGATGCGGTCGAGGACCTCACCTTCCAGTTCCGCTTCAACAACACGCTGGCCAACAATGGCAAGGGCGTGGAGCTGGCGATCGGCAATGCCAATGTCGCGATCCCGCTGACGCAGGCCGGCGCCGTCAGCACCGTGGCTGATGGCCACCTCAATGTGGCCGAGACCTATTCCGTCAAGGTGGTGCGTGGCGACCGGCGCAAAGGCACGGTCGGTTTGTTGACCAAAGTGGGCAGCAGCACGAGCACCCTTGAAAAGCCGGTGGACTACATCGGCGACAAGACCCTGGGCAACAGCACGGCTTACGAGAACTACGCCCAGCAGCACGTCCACACCGTCACCATCCCGGGTTGCAGCATGCCGGCCAAGGTCTTCGTGGGCCAGCGCCAGGATGGCTTTGCCGTCAACCTGGGCCCGATCTTCGACCTGGTCAATGCCACCCCCGCGCAGATCCTTAACCCGGATCTGAAGAACGCCTTCGCGGCCAACTCCATCCAGGACAAGAACGTGACCACGCTGGCGCTGGAGGTGCACAAGTCCTGCCTGACTTCGGGCAGCGACCCGGTCATCGGCGGCTGGACCACGGCCAGCATGCGCCAGGCACGCCTGCTGGATGGCTCACCCGCATCGGGCCTGCAGACCACGGACAAGGCCGGTGGCGCCTGGGTGCAGGTGTCCCGCCTGGGCAACCCGCTGGTCAACGAGGTCGTGATCGGTTTGCGTGACAAGGACAAGTTCAACGCCTCCAAGCCCAAGGACGATCTGCAGTTCGCCACCTATGTGACCAACCCCACCTTGCCCGCCTTGCTGGGCCTGGTGCTGGTCAATGACACCGCGGGCCTGGCGCCGACCAACCTGCCACGTACCGACCTGGTCTCGGCCTTCCTGACGGGCATCACCGGTTTGAACCGGCCCGCCAACCTCACCGCGGCGGCCGACGAGTTGCGCTTGAACACCGCAGTGGCACCGGTGGCCGAGGGCAGCCAGAATCGCCTGGGTGCGGCAGGCGCCATCCTGGCTGCGGGCTCGGTGGCCGGTGCCACGGACCTGGCGGGCTTTCCCAATGGCCGCCGGCCCAAGGATGACGTGGTCGACATCGCCCTGGTGGCCATGGTGGGTGGCTTGTGCGCCATCAATGAAAGCATCGACCTGGGCCTGAGTTCGGTGATGGTGCCCAAGGTCGGCACGCTGACCTCGACCTGCACGACGGCCTCACTGACCGCCACGGCCAAGGCCGCAGGCAGCAATGGCCTGCCCAATGCCGCCAATGTGCACGATGGGGTGGACCAGGCGCAGGTGCCCTTCCTGACGCGCTTTCCTTACCTGAACACGCCGAACTCCGGTTCGACCCCCAAGCAGTAAGGAGCCCGCCATGCATGCCATTTCAAACCTGAAGACGCTGCGTGCGGCCGGTGCCGTGCTGGGGGTGTTGTTGCTGTCGGCTTGTGGCGGTGGCGGCGGCGGTGGCCCCAGCGCGCAAGCCAGTGCGGACCCCACCGTGCAAGTGGCACCTGCTGCAAGCAGCAACGCGGCCGTGGCCACCAGCTACACCAGCAGCCTGGCCTCGACCCCGCCGGCCACGACCGACACGCTGGAGCCCTTGCCGGTCCCGGCCTCGCTGGCCACGGACGACACGGCCGAGCCGGTCTGAGCCCCGAGCGACAGGAGGGCATCATGCAGTGGGTGGAGGCAAGGCGTGCGAGCGGGCTCCGCGTGGGCCTGCGGGGCGGGGTGCTCGCCGGGCTGGCCGTGCTGCTGAGCGGGGGCATGCCGGCCCTCGCCGCCCAGCCCCGCGTGCCGCAGCTCGACAGCGAGGTGGTGGAGGTGCTGCGTGAGCGGCCCTTGTCCGCGCAGGAAAAAGCCTGGCGCGCCTTGCGTGCCCAGGCCCGCGCCAGGCCCACCGATGTGGCACTGGCCACGCAGGTGGCCTGGCAGGCCCTGCGCTGGGCCAGGCAGGACGGCGACCCGCGCTGGCTGGGGCAGGCCCAAGCCGCCTTGACGCCCTGGTGGTCACAGCCCGCCCCACCCGATGAGGTGCGCCTGTTGCGCGCCACCATCTTGCAAAGCACACATGACTTCGATGCGGCCCTGCGTGATCTGCGCGCCCTGGTGCGGGCCCGCCCGGATCAGCCGCAAGCCTGGCTGACACTGGCATCGGTGCTGCAGGTGACCGGGCAATACGATGAAGCACAAAGCGCCTGCAACGCGCTCAAGCCAGCCGGCGCACCCTGGCATGCCCAGGCTTGCGCGCTGGAACTGCACAGCCTGCGTGGGGATGCGGGGGCTGCGGACGCCGCCCAGCGTGGTCTGGCCGAACTCGTCACACGTGCCCCGCGTGAGCTATCGGGCTACCTCAACCTCATTCGGGCCGAGCTGGCACAGCGTCAAGGCCAGCCAGACAAGGCGGCCGCGCTCTACCAGGCCGTGCTGGCCGCTGAGGACGATGCCTACACCCAGGGTGCCTACGCGGACCTTCTGCTGGACCAGGGCCGTGCAGCCGAGGTGGTGAGCCTGCTCAAAGGCCGCGAGCGCAACGACGCCCTGCTGCTGCGCCTGGCGCAGGCCTATGCCGCTACAGGTGACGCGGCCCTGGACCGCAGCGTGCAGGCCTTGCGCGCCCGCTTTGCCGCCGCGCATGAACGTGGTGACAGCGTGCACCGGCGCGAAGAGGCGCGCTTCACGCTGCACCTGCTCAAGCGCCCCCAGGATGGTTTGAGGCTGGCGCAGCTGAACTGGCGGGTTCAGAAAGAACCGGCGGATGCGCGCATCTTGCTGGAAGCCGCGCAGGCCGCGGGTGAGCCTCAGGCGGCCGATGCGGTGCGTGCCTTCATGCGCCGCTGGGGCTGGTCTGACAAGCGCCTGGAGGCCTGGCTGTGAAGCACCTGCGCGCCCTCTTGCTGTGCGTGCTGGCCTGGTGCAGTGCCGGCACGGCCTGGCCCCACAAACCCAGCGACAGCTACATGACCCTGACCGCGCAAGATGGTGGCCAGGTTCTGGTGAACTGGCACGTGGCCCTGCGCGACCTGGACGGCGAGCTCTCCCTTGATGGCAACGACGATGGCCGGCTCACCTGGGGCGAGGTGCGCGCACGCTGGGCCGACATGCTGGGCTACGTCCGCCCGCACATGCGCCTCACGCATGCCGGTGTGGCCTGCACCGCGGTGGCCGGCAGCGACCAGGCCCCGGCCGTGATCGCGCACACCGACGGGCAGTACGCGGTGTTGGCGTGGACCGTGCAATGCCCCTTGTCGGCGGCCCAGCCCTGGTCCGACCTGGATGTGGACTACCGTCTCTTTGCCCTGAGCGACCCCACGCACCGTGGCATCGTGCGCTGGCGTGTGCAGGGCGCGGGCATGGCCACGGCACGCGAGGTCAGCAGCGTGGTACTGGGCGTGACACGCACGCAGCACCATGTGAGCTGGACAGGCTTGCAGGGCGGCGTGCCCTTGTCCACGCAGGCCGATGCCGCCTCGCCCGTGTCGAACATATCGACCACCTCAATGAGCACATCAGCGGCCCCACCCCGCACGGCGGACAGCGCTTCCGGTAGCGAAACCCATGGTGAAACCCACAGCGCCCTCCTGCTGCGTTACGTGCACGACGGCGTCGACCACATCGCCGCCGGCATGGACCACATCCTCTTTCTCGTCTCCTTGTTGCTGGTGTCGGTGTGGCGCCGCGCGGAGGCCGGCCCCGGCATGGCCGCCCCACTCGGTTGGTTGCCACGTGAACAATGGCGCAGCGCGCTGGGCGAGGTCCTGCGCCTGGTCACGGCCTTCACGCTGGCCCATTCCTTGACGCTGGCCCTGGCGGCCTTTGGCGTGGTGTCGCCGCCTTCGCGCTGGGTCGAGTCCCTGATCGCGTTGAGCGTGCTCGTGGCCGCGCTGGACAACCTCTGGCCACTCTTGCGCGCACCCCGCTGGATCGTGGTGTTCGGCTTCGGCCTGGTCCACGGCTTCGGCTTTGCTGGCGCCATGCAGGACCTGGGCCTGTCGCGGCAAGACCTGGCCTGGCCGCTGCTGGGCTTCAACCTGGGCGTCGAGCTGGGGCAGTTGATGCTGGTGGCCCTGGTCCTGCCGCTGGCTTTCTGGTTGCGGCGCACGGCCTTGTACCGCCAGGCCGTGGTCTTGCCGGGCTCGCTGGCCATTGCCGTGCTGGCCGCGCTGTGGCTGTACCAGCGTGTGGCCGATGTGGCCCTGGGCTGGGTGCCGGGTTGAGCGCCTGATCGGCTGATCAGGCCGAATCTGGCTCAAGCGGGCCCAGGCGGGCTCATCTGCCGATAAAGCCATGATGGCGAAAGGGGCAGCGTGCATCCACGCTGCATGAAAGGGCGTAAGGAATCGAGGCATTTGCCAAACACAGTCAGGCGCGCCCATGATTCAATTCAGACTGCCGAGCCAGCCCTGCCCAAGCCCAGCCTTGTCGGGACCTTCCCATGACCGATCTTTCTGATCTGAACGCCTGCGTGGACGACCTCGAAGCCGAGTGGCTCGACGCTGCGTCTGAAGAGGCGTGCGCGGAGGCTCCCCCCTTGCGGCCCCCCCCGACCGCCAACGAGGTGCAGCTGCAGGTCTGGTTGTCGCGCGTGGTGCGCCAGGACGAAGCCGCGCTGGCCGATCTGTACCGCGCGACGGTGGGCCGTGTGTATGGCCTGGCCCTGCGCATCGTGCGCAACCCCGCGCTGGCCGAAGAAGTGGCTGAAGACACCTTCTGGCAGGTCTGGCGGCAGGCCCCCCGTTTTGATCCGCAGCGCGGCACGGCCCTGGCCTGGGTGCTGACCATCGCCCGCAGCCGTGCGCTGGACGCCCTGCGTGCCCGCACCCGTGCGCAAGCCGACACCGTGTCGGCCGATGCGCTGGGCGACGCGCTGGATGCGCAGCGCCTGCACAGCGATCACGCCGACAACCCGCATGACCTGCTGGCATCCATGCAAAGCCATGAACAACTGCATGGCGCCTTGCGTCAGCTGGAGGCGGTGCCGCGGCAACTCGTGGCCCTGGCCTTCTTCAAAGGCCTGACCCATGAAGAAATCGCCGGGCAGACCGGCCTGCCGCTGGGCACGGTCAAGTCCCATATCCGACGCGCCCTGACGGTCCTGCGCAAGTGGTTGACCCCAGGCTGCGACCACGTGGCCAATCCGTATGATGCGGCGTGAGGACCACGACATGAAGCCCTTGACACCCTCGCCTACCCCCCCGTCCATCATGTCCGGCACCACCAGCTCCGCCTTGATCGGCCCGGCCGAGTTCGAGCCGCAGACGCTGCCCGGTGTGGCGCCGCTGGCCGCGCTGGGCTTGGCGCCCACGCTGGCCACGGCCTTGAGCCCGATCGAGCCCGACGCCGCCCAGGAAGCCCGCCTGCGCGGCAAGCTGCTGGCGCGCGTGGCCCGCAGTGCCGCCGCCAACCGCCCCTTTGTGACCACGCGTGTGCACGATGGCGAGTGGGTGATGCTCGCCCCCGGCGTGCAGCAACGCCCTCTGCATGCCGATGACGCCGCGCAGAGCAGCTTGCTGCAATGGCAGGCCGATGCCGCATGCAGCCTGCCTGCCACGGGCCAGGCCCATGAGTGCCTGGTGCTGCAAGGCGAAGTCCATGTCAACGGGCAGACCCTGCATGAACAGGACTACCTGCTGTGCCCCCCGCAAGAAAACGAGCAGGGGCCCCTGCGCCTGCAGGCCAGCGCCGGCACACGGCTGTACTGGCGCTGCATCGAGCCTGGTGAAGAGGCCTTTGGCCGCACGGCGATGCCGCATCTGGCCCGCGCCAACGACATGGCCTGGGAGCCGCTGCGCCGTGGTGTGCAGATCAAGCCCTTGTATGCCGAGGGGGACCGCATCTCGATGCTGGTGCAGTTTGAACCCGGCGCCAGCGTGCCGGCACACGGCCATGGTCATGGCGAAGAATGTCTGATGGTGGCCGGCGACCTCTTCCTGGGCGATGTGCTCTTGTGCCAGGGGGACTTCCAGTTCGCCCCGCGCGGCACGGGGCACGGCGCGCTGCAATCGGACGTGGGCTGCGTGCTGTACTTCCACGGCGCCATCGACCCCGCGGTGGTGGACCCCAGCGTGCACCCTGGCTGATCCCGTCGATCGACCGGCTCGGCTCGGCCTGGATCAGGCCGGGCCACCTCGCCAGTTGGCGATCTCTGACACCGTGCAATGCAGGCGCCGGGCCATGCCGATGGCGCCTGCGCGCATCACCGTGAAGTGGTTCCAGGCGAACAGGCCGCGCAACAGCGGGGCGAAGCGGCGCATCCACGGGCGGGTCAACTCGACTTGATAGCGGTAGGTCACGTCCACCACATCGGGGGCGACCGGGTCGATCAGCCACAGGCCATGCCCGCGCAGATCGCCGCTGGACTGGCCCTCGATCTCGCCGTGGCCATCGGGGTGGCGCTCCGTGCGGGTATTGAGCGCGTCGATGGTCAACTGGTAGCCCAGCGCGGTCTGCCAGGTCAGTTGCGCATGTGTGCCCGTCTGCCCGGGGGCCGAGCGCTTGAGGATCTTCACCTCGCGCACATGCGGCCACCATTGCGGCCAGCCTTCCAGGTGGGTGAGCAAGGCCCACACCTGCGGCGCGGGACAATGCAGGCGCCAGCGGCTGATGAGCACAAAGCGGGTCGGGGACATGCAGGGGCGATCACAAAGAGGGCAACCCTCTTCATACGCTGGTCGTGTCGGGCTGGATGCAATGTGTGCAAAGTGCTGTGGCCAGGGCGTTTGGCGTGAGGCTTGTCACGGCTTGGCCGCGACCGACGAACGATCTGCCTGCTGCACGGTGGCAAACGGCACCCGCTCCATCAGGTAACACAGGCAGTCCTGTCGCACCACCTGTTCGTCCAGCGTCAGCATGGCGGGCATGGCCGGGCGCTTGAGGCGCAGGGTGCCGTCGCCCGTGTCGAAGAAGGTGTGGGCCACGTCCTGCCCGGCTTCGTCGCGCACATCCAGTGGCATGGCCAGAGCGGTGTCGCCAAAGGCCGCGCCAGCATTCAGCTCCACGAAATTGAGGTGGTCCAGCTGGGCCTTGAGGTTCAGCGGGCGCTGCGGTGTGCCAAAGCCGAAGTCGACATCGGGCGCCACTTTCACCAGGGCCACGGTGTGGTACAGGTCGATGTCGGGCTCACGCACGCCATGTTCGGGGAAGGCGGCCAGATGCAGGCAGGCCTCGATGAAACGGGCGGCGGCGGCCTCGTTGGCCGGGTGGCCGGGCTTGCCGCACTCCACCGCCACGGAGGGGCACAGCGGGGCGAAGGCCGCGGTCTGTGAGCCCTGCGGCCCCCGGAACCACACCACCGTGCGGGTCAGCAGCAAGGCCAGGTGCAGCGTGGCCGCATCCAGTTGGCTGACCACGCTGTAGTGCGGGTTCAGGCCGGTGTTGTTGTGGATGTCGATGCTGGCAAACAGGCCGCGTTGCAGCATGATGGCTTGCACCTCGCGCGCGATGGCCGCCTCCGGGGTGCCGGCATGCACCACGGTGCCGGGCCAGATGCGGTTGTAGTCGGGCTGCGTGTCCAGCCGACGCATGCCGGTTTGCGCGGCCGAGACATTGCCGATGAACAGGCTCATGGCCCGGGGCAGCTCGCGCCCTGCATGGGCCTTGAGCACCTGCTGGATGGCCACCAGCCCCACGTCCTCGTTGCCATGCAGCAGCACGGACACGAAGAGCTCGGGTGTGCGCCGGCCAGGCAGGTGGATCAGGGTGGGGCCGTCGATGAGGTGGTGCAGGTCGCGCGCGGTGGCGTCCAGAAAGCCATCGGGCAGGGCGGTGAGGCGGGTGAGCTTCATGGATGTCAAAGAGGCTGTCAAAGAGGCCATTCGTGCACAGGCAGGCCGCTGCGCTGGTTGGCCAGGTAGTCGGCGGTGAGTTTGAACAGGTCGCCATGCTGGGCATGGTGCGCCAGTTGCCAGGCTGCGCCGTTGCGGCGGGTGCGCAGTCGCACAGCCAGCACGTCCAGGTAGCGCTCGATGTCTTGCGAGGCCAGGCCTTGTTGCTGCAGGCCTTCGCGGGCCATGGGCAGCAGGTCGATGAGGATGTCGGCGGCGCAGCGGGTGCGGCCATCCAGCCAGCTCAGCGGGGCATCCAGGCCTTCGCGGGCGGCACGGTAGAAGTTGTCGCGCGCGGGCGCAAAGGGCAGCAAGGCCTCGGGTGGTGTGGTGCCCAGCGCCAGCATGTGGACCACGCCGTAGTAGAAGGCCGCGTTGGCGATCATGTCGATGATGCTGGGGCCGGCCGCCATCACGCGCTGTTCGATGCGCAGGTGGGGCTGGCGGCTGTCGTTGAAGCCAATCAGCAGGCGGTTCCAGCGCCAGATGGTGCCGTTGTGCAGGCGCAGGTGGGTGAAGGCGCTCTCGGGCGTGTCGCTGCACAGCGGCAGCAGCACGGGGTAGCTGCGGGCGTTGTCGGCAAAGTAATCAGTGGGGTCCTTGTCCAGGTAGGCCTCACCAAAGCCGACGCGCCGGCCTTGTGCATGCTGGTCGCTGCCGCAGTCCACGGCCTGCTCGAACAGCGGCACGCGCGTCTCGTGCCACAGGCTGTGCCCGAACAGGAAGGGCGAGTTGGCCGACAAGGCCAGCAAGGGCCCGCTCAGGATCATCGAGGCGTTCATGTGCCGGCTGATCTGCGCGGCGGGCACCTGCAGGTGCACCTGGAAGGACGTGGTGGCCGCCTCCAGCATGACGTCGGCATGGCTGGTGTGCAAGTGCGGCTCACCTGGCCGGGGTGAGGCGATGTCCAGCGTGATCGGGCGGCCCTGGCGGGCCTTGAACACCTGCTGGTTGAGCGCGACATAACGCTTGGAGGGCGTCATGGTCGACAGGTTCAGGTCGGTCTCGCGCAGCGTGGGCAGGGTGCCGATGGCCACGGCCGTGGCTTCCTCGTCGTGCGCCGTTTGCAGGCAGCGCGCCCAGGTCTGGCTCAGGCCCTGCTCCAGGCGGGACAAGGCCTGGCCCGTGAGCGGCTGCGGCTCACCATTGAGCTCGATGTTGAAGCGCGAGAGTTCGGCCACCACCAGTGGGTCGGCCATGCGGGCCAGAAAGGCCTGGTTGCAGGGGACGGGGCAGAAGTGGCGGTCCAGCAGCCAGGCTTCCAGCTCGAAGCCGGCCACGCGGGCATCTGCCGCGAAACCGCCTTGTGCAAAGGTGGCTTGTGCCAGCCGGGTTTCGTCGGCCAGCCGCTGGCTGAATCGGGTGTGATCCTGCTCGGTGAAGCGGGTTGAGGTGATCTCCTGGCCCATGAGGTGGTGATGGCGGTGAACAAGCTTGCATCATCGCCATTTGCGGGCGCGGGATCACGCGATAACCGTACCGGGCTTGAGGCGTATCAAGTTGCCTGCCTGGTTGGCGCGCCCGTGACAAGGGCTTGCCGGATGCGGTCGATTTCGCGGAACAGGTCGCCAGCGGCCAGCGGCTTGGTGAGGTAACCGTCAAAGCCCGCTTCCAGCGCATCGTCGATCTGCGTCTGCATGGCATTGGCCGACACCGCCACGCACGGGGTGGCGTGCAGCAGCGGGTCGGCGCGCACCATCTGCAGGACCTGCACGCCGTTCAGGCCGGGCATCATCATGTCGATCAGCAGGATGTCGGGGTGCCATTGCCGCGCCTGCGCCAGGCCACTGAGGCCGTCTTCGTTCACGCTCAGCTGCAAGTCGGGGCGCAATTGCCCGTATGCCAGCAGCAATGCTCGGTTGGCGGCCTCGTCGTCGATGTAGAGCACCTTTGTGCTGGGGCCGGCTGTTGGCGACGCGTGTGCGGCTTCGGGCCAGGCCGGGGGCGAAAGAGAGGCAGATGGGGTGGCATCGTCGGGCGTCTGACACAGCGGCAACTCGATGCGGAAGGCGCTGCCCAGCCCTTCCTGGCTTTGCACACTCAGATGGCCGCCCATCAGCTCGATCAGGCTGCGCGTGATGACCAGGCCGATGCCGGTGCCCTCGATGGCGGACTGCTCTCGCCCCAGGCGGTTGAAGGGCTGAAACAGTTGGGCGATCTGCTGCGGGTTCATGCCCAGTCCGGTGTCCTGCACGATCAGGCCCAGCACAGGGCCCGCCACTTCCGCACGCACGCTGACCTGGCCGCCCGGGCGGTTGTACTTGATGGCGTTGGACATCAGGTTGAGCAGCACCTGTTTGAGCCGCGTGCGGTCCCCGCGTATGCAAGGCAGGGGCACCTCGGGCAGATCGAGGCTCAGCGCCACGCTGGCTGCGGCCGCCTGGACCCGCATCTCGCGCACGCCCTCGCGGGCGACCTCGCAGGCGTCCACATCGCTGTGCTCGATCTTCAGGCTGCCCGACTCCAGCCGCGACACATCCAGCAGGTCGTCGATGAGCGCCAGCAGATGGCCGCCGGCTTGCATGATGTGCTGCAGCCACTCGCGTTGCCGTCCCGCCAAGGGCTGTTGCCGGTCGAGTTGCAGGATCTGTGAAAAGCCCAGGATGGCGTTGAGCGGGGTGCGCAGTTCGTGGCTCATGCGCGCCACGAACTCGCTCTTGGCCAGGTTGGCCCGCTCGGCCAGGTCCTTGGCGACCAGTGCGGCTTCCGCGCGCCGGCGGTCGGTGATGTCGCGCACCACGACGCTGGACAAAGTTTCACCCAAGGCGTCCGAGTAGGTCACGGTGGAGATCTCCGCGTCGAACAGGCTGCCGTCACCACGGCGCATGGTGATCTCGCCTTGCGCGTGACCGGCTTGCCGGCGTTGCTGCATCAGCGCCGCCACCCTGGGGTCGTCTTCGTCGGTCAGATCCCGGCGATGGCGCTGGCACAACTCGGCTTCCGTGAGGCCGAAGATGGCGCAGGCCGCCTGGTTGGCACTCAGGATGTCGCCCTCGATCGAGGTGATCATCACGCCGTTCATGCTGTTTTCGTACAGCATGCGGTAGCGGCTTTCGCTGCGGGCCAGGGTCTGGGCCATGCGTTTGCGCGCGGTGATGTCGGCAAAGGTCACCACCACCTGGCGCAAGGTCTGGTCCGCCGTGAACTCCGGGTAGGCATTGCACAGCACCCACTCCGGCTCCAGCGCACCAGGGCGTTGCACCCCCACCACCAGATCGCCCACGGCCTGCCCGGATCGGATCACCTGGGCCACCGGGTACTCGTCGATGGTCATGTGGGTGCCATCTTCGTGCAGGAAGCACCAGGCCGGGTCGATCACGGCGCGGCCTTGCATCTGCTCGGCGCTCAGGCCCAGCAGCCGGCACGCCTGTGGGTTGCTGCGCAGCACCTTGCCATCGGCGCTGTGCACCACCACCCCGGCCATCAGGTGGTCGATGAGGAAGCGCTGTTCTGCTTCGCTGGCCTGGAGCGCTTGCGCGGCGAGTTGCGCTTCCGCGTTCCAGCTTCGCTGGCGCGCGAGCGTGAAGCGGTAGCCCATGAAGCCGCCCAGAAACAGCAGGCCGATCAACACAAAGGGCACGCGCGCCTGTTGCCACCACAGGCGCTGGATGTCGGCCACGGGCATGGCCACGAACACTGTGATCGGGAAATGCGCCATGCGGCGGAACACATTGCTGAACGCGCTGCCCGCCAGCTGGTTGGGCCCTTCGACCTTGCCTTCCAGCGGGAACTGGTTCTGCGCAAGGTAGCGCGTCAGCGCGCCATCCCGCGGTTCTCCATAGACGGCTTCCAGGGGGGCGCTGGCAGGGATGGGATAGCGGGTGAGCAGGTAGCGGTCATCACGGATCAGCCCGATGGTGGCGTTCGGGGTGACGGGGGCGCCACGCCAGAAGGTCTGCATGAAGTCCACGGGCATGGACGACACGATGAAGCCCAGGACTTGCCCCTGCGTGTCCCTGAGCACATAGCGCACAGGGAAAATCCATTGCCCGGTCACGGCACCACGCAAAGGGCGGCCCAGATCCATGCGGGTGTCGGCATCGAGCGTGCTCAGGAAATACTGGAACGCCGCTTCGTGAGCCAGGGAGGGCAGGGGGCCTGCCCGGGCCGGTGAGGAGGCTTGCAACTGGCCATCGGGGGCCACCAGGTGAACCGCCAGCGTTTCGGGGTGCAGGGCATGAAAGCGTTGCACCAGCTGCTGGGCGTGCTCGGGGTGTGTGAGCCGGTTGGCCGAGACCAGGTCCTGGGCCAACCCCCTGAGGCCGGCTTCCACCTGCGTGAAGTAGCGGTCCAGCGCCGTTTCCGAGATATGCAAGGCGGCCTGCATCTGGCGCACCTGCTCCTGCTGGGTTGCCTGCCAGGCGTGCCAGCCAAACAGGCCGGCAAAACCAAGCAGCAGCAGGCCGAGCAGCACGGCCAGACGGGTCAACAGGCGGGTGGAGCTGGGTTCGTTCATGGATGCTACAGACGACCCCGATGAGTTGATCTGGACCGGCGAGACTCGCCACATTGCCCGATTGTCGATATATCTGTGCTGGTGACAAGAGGGGGGGCGGCAGGCACAAAGACAAATGCCGACACCGTCGTGAAACGGTACCGGCATTCGGGGCTCAAGCCCAGGACTTGCGTTTGCCCTGCCGAGGCGACCTGCGACAGCGACCAAGCCTTGAAAAACAGTCAGTAGCGGTAGTTCAGGCCGATGTTGGCACTCGGCAGGAAGGTGATGTGGCCCACGGCGTCATGGATCTCGGCCGTCTTGGCGTCCACATCAGTCTGGGTGACGGTGTAGCCGCTGTAGGTCTTGCCCACGATGTTGGTGTCGGTATCGAGCTTGGCCCGCCCGATCGACACGCCCACATCGGCGATGAAACCCATGCCGGCGGCGCGGGGTTGGTGGCCCCAGCCCAGACCGATGTAAGGCATGGTTGCAGGGAACTTCATTTGCAGGTTGAAATAGTCGTCCGACGAGGGCGTGATGGTCTGGCCGTTGACGGTGATGGACGAGTTGCCATCAAAGCGGGAGTTCAGATCCAGCTGGGCCTTGTTGAAGGTCAGCCCGCCGGTCAGCCGAAAGCGCCCACCAAAGGGAAAGTAGTCGGCGAACAGGCCGAAGCGGTTGTATTGCGCCTTGGTGTCGAAACCCACGCCCGACACCGAATGCGTGCGCCGCACGGTGCCCATGGTGCCCGCATCGGCGCGCAGCCCCAGCTTCTCGTTGACCGTGATGGCGTAACCGGCCACCACCCCAGGCAGGCCCACGCTCACGTAGGACTCGCCGGCGTAGGCCGAGATGGCGGCCATGCTGAACATCAGGCCGCTGAGGGCGGCAGCGCTCAGGACAGCGCGCGGGGCGGTCAGGCGTGGGTTCAGCATGGGGCTCTCCTCGAAAGGGCTTGTTGAGTGCCGTTGCACCATGCAATATGGCGCATCACGGGAAGCCGAACTTTAGTCAGGCCCGCGGTGGGGCAGTCGTGGCTCAAGGCGGTGTTTGTTTGCGCTTATCAGGCTTTAGGTCAGGGCACTTGCTGCCGAAATTGGCTGATCCTCCTTCTTCATTGACATGGCCCTTCACACCCCGACGATGCTCCTGATGATCATGGTGGTCAGCGCCGTCACGGGTGCGGCCATCGCCGTGATCGCATACCGGCGCCACCCGGATCTGCTGCTGTGGTCGACGGCGCTGGCGCTGCATGGCCTGGGTTATGCGCTTTACTGCCTGCGCGGGCTGATCCCCGACTTTCTGTCCATCGTGGTGGCCAATATGGCCATTGCGGCCGCGTTTGCCCTGTTTGGCGAGGGCTTGTACCGGTTCCAGGCACGCCAGCCTGTTCGATGGCTGCTGTGGTTGCCCGTGCCCTTGAGCCTGCTGGGCTTCAGTCTGCTTCTTCACGATCAGCGTGCGCGCTTCATGCTGGCTGGTTTGCTGGTCAGTGCCCAGTCGCTGGTCTTGCTGGTGACCTTGTGGCAGCGGCGGCGTGTCACGCCCGGGCGTGGCCAGTACATCCTGGCCACCGGCTTGACCCTGGTCCTGAGTGTGATGTTGCTGCGCGTGCTGGGCATGTTCCTGGGCGAGGTTCACATCGCCGCGGTGGGGGACTCCCACCCCGTGCAAAGCGCCACCTTCGTGATCTCCTTGGTGGGGTTGCTCTTGCTGGCCATTGGCCTGGTGATGATGAACCAGGAGCACGCCGAGCAGGCGCTGCAAAACGAGCGCGGGGCCGAGCAGTTCCGCAGCCAGATCCTGGAGTTGCTGACCAGTGGCCTGCCCTTGCGGCAGGTGCTGGTGGCCATGGTGCAAGGCATCGAGCGCCTGCACCCGGGCATGCTGTGCAGCGTGGTGCTGCTGGACCGACAAGGCCGCCATCTGGCAGAAAGCGTGTCGCCCAGCCTGCCCGATTTTTACAGCGCGGCCATCAACGGCCTGGAGATTGGCGAAGGCGTGGGCTCGTGCGGCACCGCCGCCTTCAAGGGGCAAAGGGTGGTGGTCGAGGACATCGCGCATCATCCCTACTGGGCCGACTACAAAGCCCTGGCGGCGCGGGCTCGCCTGGGGGCGTGCTGGTCGCAACCTATCCTGTCATCGGGGGGCAAGGTGCTGGGCACTTTCGGCATCTACCACCGCGAGCCCCATGCCCCCTCACCAGCCGATATCCAGCTCATCGAGCAATCGGCTGCTCTGGCCAGCATCGCCATCGAGCGCAGCCGGGAAGCGCAGGAGCTCAAACAGAGCGAGGCGCGCTACCGCTGCCTGATCAACTCGGCCAACGAAGGCATCTGCGTGGTGCAGGGCGACCTCATCCGCTTTGCCAATCCCAAGCTGTGCGAGCTGGCCGGCTACCCCGAGAACGTGATCCTGGGGCGTTCCTTCCTGGACTTTGTCCACGAGGACGACAGCGACCTGGTGGTGCGCAACCGGCGCAAACGCCTGGCCGGTATTGATGGCGATTTCAAATACCCGGTGCGGGTGCTCACGCGTGAGCATGGCGTGCGCTGGTTCGAGTTGAGTGGCACCAGCTTCGAGTGGGAAGGGCAGCCCGCCACCTTGAACTTCCTCACCGACATCACCGACCGTGTGCAGATGGAAGAGCGCGTGCGGCAGTTCGCCTACCACGATGCCCTCACCGGCCTGCCCAACCGCCGCCTGCTGATGGACCGGCTGGGGCTGGCAATGGCGCGCCACAAACGCACGGGCCAGCATGGCGCCTTGATGTTCCTGGACCTGGACAACTTCAAGCCGCTCAATGACCGCCATGGGCACGATGCGGGCGACCTGCTGCTGGTGGAAGTGGCCCATCGCCTCAAAGGCCTGGTGCGCGAGTCCGACACCGTGGCCCGCTTTGGTGGGGATGAGTTCGTCGTGATCCTGGGTGACCTGGATGCCGGTGAAGACGCGGCCCGCGCCCATGCCATGAGCGTGGCCGACAAGATCCTGAGCATGCTGTCAGAGCCCTATCACCTGCGCCTGCCCAGGCCGGATGGGGATCACGCGGTGATCGAGCACCACTGCAGCGCCAGTATTGGCGTGGCGCTGTTCCTGGGCGAGCCGGGCACCGAAGACGATTGCATCAAGCAAGCCGATGGCGCCATGTACCAGGCCAAACAGGCCGGGCGCCACACGGTCAGACTCAGCGAGCCGCCACGCAAGGCGGCGCCCGTTCAGCTTCAGGCCTGATCGCCTGCCTCATCAGGCCGCACGCAGCGTCCTGGCGGCCTCTACCATGTTGCGCAAGGCCGGGATCACCTCCGCCCATTGACGTGTCTTGAGCCCGCAGTCCGGGTTCACCCACAGGCGCTCGGCCGGGATGCGTTCGGCGGCCTTGCGCATCAGTTGCACGATGTGCGCTTGTGTGGGGATGTTGGGCGAGTGGATGTCGTACACACCGGGCCCGATCTCGTTGGGATACTGGAAATGCTCGAAGGCATCGAGCAACTCCATGTCCGAGCGCGAGGTCTCGATGGTGATCACGTCGGCGTCCATGTCGGCAATGGCCGCGATGATGTCGTTGAACTCCGAATAGCACATGTGCGTGTGGACCTGGGTGTCGTCCTGCACGCCATTGGCCGAGATGCGGAAAGCCTGCACGGCCCAGTCCAGATAGGTCTTCCACTGCGACTGGCGCAGCGGCAGGCCTTCGCGCAAGGCGGCCTCGTCGATCTGGATGACGCGCACACCGGCCTGCTCCAGATCCTGCACCTCCTGGCGGATGGCCAGCGCCAGTTGCAAACAGGTGTCGGCACGGGGCTGGTCATCCCGCACGAAAGACCAGTTCAGCATGGTCACCGGGCCGGTCAGCATGCCCTTCATGGGCTTGGTGGTCAGCGACTGGGCATAACGTGTCCAGCCTACCGTCATGGCCTGCGGGCGGCTGATGTCGCCAAACAGGATGGGCGGCTTGACGCAGCGCGAGCCATAGGATTGCACCCAGCCGAACTGGCTGAAGGCGTAACCGTCGAGCTGTTCGCCGAAGTACTCGACCATGTCGTTGCGCTCGGCCTCACCGTGCACCAGCACGTCCAGGCCCAGGTCCTCCTGCTCTTTCACGCTGCGGGCGATCTCGGCGTGCATGGCGGCCTGGTAGCCGGCTTCATCCAGCTCGCCGGCCTTGTACTGGCTGCGTGCATGGCGGATCTCGGGTGTTTGCGGGAAGGAGCCGATGGTGGTGGTCGGGTAGGGCGGCAGCTTCAGCAGGGCCGCCTGCTGGCGGGCGCGCACGGCATAGGGGTTGTGGCGGCGGCCCAGCGCCGGTGTGATGCGGGCCAGTGCGGCCTGCACCTCAGGCTTGTGCACACGCGGTGAGGTGCGGCGCGAGGCCATGGCCGCGGCATTCTCTGCCAGTTGGGCCTGGACGGCTGCGCGGCCCTGCGTCAAGGCCGTGGCCAGGCAACGTAGCTCATCGAGCTTTTGCAAGGCAAAGGCCAGCCACGATCGCAACTCGGCATCGAGCCTGTGTTCGCTGTTCAAGTCCACCGGCACGTGCAGCAGCGAACACGAGGGCGCCAGCCACAGGCGCTCACCCAGCTTGGCGTGCACGGGCTCCAGCCAGGCCAGCGTGGCTTGCAGGTCGGTGCGCCAGATGTTGCGCCCATTGACCACACCGAGTGACAGCACCTTGTGCGATGGCAGCAGGTTCAGCACGGGCGCCAGCTCATCGCGTGCGTTGATGGCGTCCAGATGCAGGCCAGCCACTGGCAGCGTGCAGGCCAGGTGCAGGTTCTCACGCAGGGGCCCGAAGTAGGTGGTCAGCAGCAGCTTGACGCGGCAGGCCTTGAGCTGGTGGTAGGCCAGGCTCAAGGCGTGGCGCCAGTCGGTGTCCAGCTCGGTCACCAGAACGGGCTCGTCGATCTGCACCCACTCGACACCGTGCGCGGCCAGCAAGTCCAGCAGCTGCGCGTAGACAGGCAGCAGGCGCTCCAGCAAGGCCAGCTTGTTGGACGCATCCTTGGCCTTGCCCAGCCACAGGTAGGTGACCGGGCCGATCAGCACGGGCCTGGCCTTGACGCCCTGGCTGTGGGCCTCATCGAGTTGGGCCAGCAAGCGGGTGGCGTCCAGCTTGAAGGTGGTGCCCGTCGCGAACTCGGGCACGATGTAGTGGTAATTGGTGTCGAACCACTTGGTCATCTCGCCGGCCTGCACGCCGCCGCCGCCACAGCACTCGCTGTGGCTGGCCGTGCGGCCACGGGCCACGCGGAAGGCGTTGTCCAGCGCATCGCCATGGAAGTCGCGCACGCGCTCGGGCAGGTTGCCCAGCGTGAAGCTCATGTCCAGCACCTGGTCGTAGAAGGCGAAGTCGCCCACGGGCACCTGGTCCAGGCCGCTTTGCGCCTGCCAGTGCTGCTGGCGCAACTGGGCGCCCACCGCCAGCAAGTCCTCGCGCGGTGTCTGCCCCTTCCAGTACGACTCCAGCGCGAACTTGAGCTCACGCTTGGCGCCGATGCGAGGAAAACCCAGGTTGTGTGTCGTGACCATGTTTCGTCTTTCTGTGGATCTTGTTCAAAACGAAGGCGATGGTAGGGATCACGATCCATGAAGTAAAATGGTATTAATTCAGCGATCCATTACTTTCATTCATGATTTACCATGATCGAGCGCATCCACCTGAGCATCGTTCGCGAGGTTGACCGCCAAGGCTCGCTGACGGCGGCGGCCCAGGTGCTGTGCCTGACGCAGTCGGCGCTCAGCCACACCGTGAAGAAGCTGGAGCAGCAACTGGGCACGGACATCTGGTTGCGCGAGGGCCGCAGCCTGCGCCTGACCCAGGCTGGCCAGTACCTGCTGGCCGTGGCCAACCGTGTGCTGCCGCAACTGGAGCAGGCACAGGATCGCCTGTATCAGTTCGCGCAAGGCGAGCGTGGCACCCTGCGCATCGGCATGGAGTGCCACCCGTGTTACCAGTGGCTGCTCAAGGTCGTGTCGCCCTACCTGGCGCAATGGCCCGATGTGGATGTGGACGTCAAACAGAAGTTCCAGTTCGGCGGCATCGGGGCCTTGTTCGCCTACGAGATCGACCTGCTGGTGACACCTGACCCGCTGTACAAGCCCGGCCTGTGTTTTGAAGCGGTCTTTGATTACGAGCAGGTGCTGGTGGTGGGGCCGGGACACCCTTTGGCCAGGGCGCGCCATGTCGAGCCGGCCCAGCTGGCCGACGAGGTGCTGATCACCTACCCGGTGGCGCCTGACCGGTTGGATGTGTTCAACCAGTTCCTCACGCCGGCAGGCATTGCACCCAGGCGCCACAAGACCATCGAGACAACCGACATCATGTTGCAGATGGTGGCCAGTGGCCGCGGCGTGGCCGCCTTGCCGCGCTGGCTGGTCAAGGACTACGCGCGCAGCATGCCCGTCACACCGGTGAAGCTGGGCCGCAAGGGCATTGCCAAGCAGATCTTCCTGGGCTGGCGCGAAGCGGATGCCGACATCGACTACCTGCAGGCCTTCGTGAAGCTGGCCCACGGTGCCTGAGCGCGATACGATGGGCCATGGCTGCCACGCAAACCACGCTTGCCCACGACGTTCGTGAAGAACCCCATCTGGTGGGCGACCTGGCCATCTGGCTGGTGATCCTGGCCGAGCTGCTCACCTTCGGCATCCTCTTTCTGGCCTATGCCTTCACGCGGGCACGCCATGTGGCCTTGTTCAATGAATCGCAGCGCACCCTGGACTTGCACTCGGGTGTGGTCAACACCCTGCTGCTGATCTCGGGCAGCTGGTGCGTGGCCCGCGCGGTGCAGGCCGTGCGCGGTGATGACAGCACACAAGGGGTGCGCTGGCTGATCGGGTCCCTGCTGTGTGGCAGCGGCTTCGTGCTCATGAAGGTCACCGAGTTCGCGGCCAAGCTCCATGCCGGCATCGACCTGTCGACCAACGACTTCTACATGCTGTACTTCATGCTGACCGCCTTCCACTTCCTGCATGTGGTGGCCGGCATGGTGATCCTGGCGATCTTGCTTGTGCGGACCGGGCAGGGCGCATATGGCCGCCACGATTGCCACTCGCTGGAAACCGGTGCCGCTTTCTGGCACATGGTCGACCTGCTGTGGATCGTGTTGTTCCCGCTGGTCTACGTCATGCGCTGATGGATGCGTTGAACCCCGGAGCTGCCATGCTGAACAACAAGATCAACCGCATCTGGCTGGCCCTGGTGGTGGCCACGCTCATCACCTTCAGCCTGGGGGAAAGCGGCCTGTCCGGCCGGGCCGGCATCGCACCCGTGTTGCTGATGTTTGCGCTGGCCTATGGCAAGGGCATGCTGGTGATCCTGGACTTCATGGAGCTGCGCCATGCCCCTGCGCTGTGGCGGCGCTTGATGGTGGGCTGGCTGACCCTGGTGCTCGTGGCGATCGTGCTGGCCTACTGGCTGGGCAGTCGCTGGTGAGGGGCGATTTTCTTCCAGCTCACTAGGAACAACCCGGTCCCACTTAAGGGGACTGTGCGAGGGTGTTGACAGGCGCCACAATCGCGTACATGAAGCGCAGCGCTCGAGCCCGGATGGGGGTCTCTGGTCGTTGGCAGCGATGCTTACCGCAACGAGTTCGGCCGCTTCAACAATAAATAATCACAGGGAAACATCATGGGCGCCCATCTCGCCGTTGGCAGGTCATGCCATGCCTCATCCAGTCAGCAGTGGTCAACGCAGCGGGCGTTGACCGAGTTCAACCGTGGCCGGCTCAGCCCGGCAACACCTGGTGACAATGTGCCAGCCGAGCTCCAGCGCGCGCATGACATGGCCTTGCTGGAGCACGACTTCCTGGAGCATGAGCGGCGGCTGATTACTGTGCGTGCTGCCCAGGCGCCTCATGAGCCGGCCGCCTTCGCCGCCTGGTTCGATGCCCTGAAAGAGAGCGGGCCGGGGCAGTTCGACCCCTTGTTCGAGTTCCTCGCCGAGCGCGCCACGCTGGCGCAGCTGCGTTGGTTCATCCAGCAGGAAGTCGCAGGGGAGGCCGGGTTCGACGACCTGGTGGCCCTGACGCAAGTGCGCATGCCCGAGCGTGCCAAGCTGGAGCTGGCCCGCAACTACTGGGATGAAATGGGGCGAGGCAAATCGGGCGCCATGCACGGCCCGATGCTGGCCACCGTGGCCCGCATCCTGGAGGTGGATGGCAGCGACGGCGAGGGCATCGTGCCTGAGTCCCAGGCCTTGTGCAATGTCCTGGTCGGCCTGAGCTACAACCGGCGTTATGCCTTTCATGCCCTGGGTGCGCTGGGGGCCATCGAGCTGACCGCACCCACCCGCGCGGTCAAGGTGGTGCAGGCGTTCGACCGACTGGGCATCGACCGTGCCGCCAGCCACTACTTCCGCCTGCATGCGGTGGTGGACCTCGCGCATGCACAAACCTGGCGCGATGAGGTGCTGATCCCGGTGGTCACCGAGCGCCCCGAGGTCGCCCGGTTCATCGCCGAAGGGGCCCTGATGAGGCTGCAGGCGGGCGCGCGCACCTATGAACGCTATCGCCGGGAGTTCGGCCTGGCTGATCACGCGCTGCAGGCTTGAATGCGCACCGGCCTCATTGGTGAGGGCGCGCTGGCGCTCCGGTGCCTTCATGCCCTGTGCGCGCGCGGCTTGACGCCCTCGCTGGTGTGCTCGCCCGATGGCTCCTTGGCTGAGGCCGCAGCAGGGCTGGCCATCGCCCACGTCAGCGAGCGCGGCGCTTGGGCCTCGCGCCTGACCGATGGCGGCCTCGACTACCTCTTCAGCGTTCGCAACCCCTGGATACTGTCTCCTCAAGAGTTGGCCTGCGTGACGGGCATGGCCGTCAATTTCCATGACAGCCTGTTGCCTCGTTATGCCGGCATGCATGCCACGACCTGGGCCTTGCTTCATGGCGAGCAAGCGCACGGCATCACCTGGCATGAGATCACACCCGGCATTGACGCCGGGCGCGTGCTGGCACAGCGGCGCCTGGCCGTGTCCCCGCAAGACACGGCCTTCACGCTCAACACGCGGTGCTTTGATGCGGCAGCTGAAGCATTTGATCAGCTGCTGGACGACCTTCATCAGCGGGCCTGGCGGCCCGAGCCGCAGCAAGGCGTTCGCAGTTACTTCGGGGCCCGTCAGCGCCCGCCTGCGCAAGCGGTGATCGACCCCGCAGGCACGGCCGCATCGGTGCGGGATCTGGTGCGGTCGCTGGACTTTGGCCTGGGCGCCAATCCTTTGGCGCTGCCCAAGCTGGCGCTGGGTGAGCGTTACCTGCTGGTCCGCCACGCGGAGATTGTGCCGGGGCCGGGCACGGCCAGTCCGGGGGCGTTGCTTGAGCTGGCCCCCAACACTTGGCGGCTGGGCACGGCATCGGGGGATGTGGCGCTGTCGGGCTTTTGCGAGCTGGATGGGCGTGCCATTTCACCAGCGGCGCTGAGCGATCTGATCTCGCCCCACCAGGGCAAGACGCTGCGCAGTTTGCCGGACGCCGCACGCGCACAGCTCACGGCCATGCATGAGCGGGTGTGCTGGCGTGAACCGGCATGGGTGTCCTGTCTGGCGCGGGGGGTACAGGCGGTCTCGTATCCCGGCTTGCCTTTGCCCACGTCGGCGCCACCACCCCCCGCATTGCAGCGCTTGCCCTTGATGCGATCGCGCCGTGCGCTCGCCAAGGTGCCGGCGTCCCAACAACAGGCCTGGGTTCAGGCGGCCTGGGCGCTGTACCTGGCGCGCGTGAACCGCGAGGCTGAGTTCGACATCGGCTTGGTGAGGCCACAGGCGCTCACGCAGGGCATGGGTCTGTTCGCGGCCATCGTGCCCTGGCGCGTGAGTTACGACCCCGCACTGACATTTGAAGCGTGGCTGGGGCGAGCCCAGCAGGGTGTCCGCCAGCGTGTGGACATGGACACCTTTGCCCTGGATCTGCTGGCCCGCACGCCCGGTTTGCATGGCCCATCGGTCTGGCCTGACCGATGGCCGGTCGCCATGCAGATCGGTGGCGATCACCCACCGGCTTTGGCCGCGCATGCCGCCCTGGTCTTGTGCGTGCCTGACGACGCGGGTGAGCTGAGTGTGCTGGCCCCACCTGATTGGCCGGGCCCCTTGCTGGATGCCCTGGATGAGCATGTGGCCGCCTTGATTCATGCCAGCCTGGCCACACCGGCGCAGCCCATTTCCCGGCTGCCCCTGATGGACCAGGCCACGCGCGAGCGCATGCTCGTCGGCTGGAACGCCACGCGCACGGCCATTCCGGCGCAGTGCATGCACACCTTGTTCGCCGAGCAGGTTCAGCGCAGTCCCCATGCCCCGGCTGCACGATGTGGCCATGCCGTGTTGAGCTACGCCGAGCTGGATGCGCGCTCGGATCATCTGGCGCGACGGCTGATCGCGCGTGGCGTGCAGCCCGGCGAGCTGGTGGCCTTGTCCGTCAGGCGCAGCTTCGATGTCCTGATCGGCATGCTGGGCATCATGAAAGCAGGCGCTGCCTACGTGCCCATGGATGCCGGTACACCAAGGGCCCGCATCGAGTCCCTGCTGGCGCAAAGCGGGGCGCGTGTCGTGGTGACGCATGAACCCGCGCGTCAGGCGCTGGCCTTTCTGGGCGAGGCGCTCCTGGTCATCCAGGGTGGGCCGCCACCCGCGGTGTCGGCCCGGGCCGCGTGGCCTGATGTGAGCCCGCAAGACCTGGTCTATTGCGTCTTCACCTCCGGGTCCACCGGGCAGCCCAAGGGGGTTGAAGTGGCCCACCGGTCCCTGGTCAACCACGCTCTGGCGGTTCGCGCGGTCTACCGCCTCGGGGAAGGTGAGCGCACCCTCTTGTCTGCACCCATCGGCTTTGACGTGGCGGCCGAGCAGATCTACCCGGCGCTGATCGGCGGCGCCGAGATCGTCATCCGGCCAGATGACCTGTTCGAATCGCTGGATCGAATTGACCAGTTCGTGCGGGCCAACCACCTCTCCGTGCTGACTTTGCCAACGGCACTCTGGCACGAGTGGGTGCGTTACCTGGCAGCGCACCAGCGCCAGGTGCCGCCCAGCTTGAAGGCCGTGGGCGTGGGCACGGAAAAGGTGTTGGGCGAGTACCTGGCTCAATGGCAAAGCCTGGGTGGTGCGGCGGCCAGCTTCATCCAGGGTTACGGCCCCACCGAAGCGACCATCACCAGCACCATGTATGTGCATGAGGGCGTGGTGGACGTCGACCGCGCCTTGCCCATCGGCCGGCCGCTGCCCAACACCGAAATCTACGTGCTGGACCAGCAGGGCGAGCCCGTTCCCGTTGGCATCGAGGGTGAGATCCACATTGGCGGCTTGGGCCTGGCCAGGGGCTATCTGGGCCGCCCGGACCTGACGGCCCACAGCTTCGTGCCCCATCCCTTCAGCCCTGACCCACAGGCCCGGCTGTACAAGACCGGTGACATCGGCCGCTTCGAGGCCGATGGGCAGTTGGTTTACGTGGGCCGGGCAGACTTCCAGGTCAAGGTGCGCGGGCATCGGGTCGAGTTGGGCGAGATCGAAGCAGCGCTGCGCCAGCATGCGGAGGTGCGCGATGCGCTTGTGCTGTTGAGGGAAGACGCGCCTGGTGTGAAGTGCCTGGTGGCCTATGTCCTTGCCCTGGACGGGGGGCAGCCCCAGTCGCTTGCGCTGGATGCGCATTGCAGGGCCTGCCTGCCTGTTTACATGGTGCCCCAGTCCTTCATCGTGCTGGACCGGTTTCCGGTCACGGGCCATGGCAAGGTCGATCGGCGTGCGCTGCCTGCACCAGCGCCGCTTGTCAGGCCATCGGCCCAGCCTGCGTGTTACCGCGATGACATCGAGCTCATCGTGGCGAAAGCCTTCTCGCGCGCCTTGCCCGGTGTGGCTGCGCAGCCCGACCAGAGCTTCTTTGATCTGGGCGGCGATTCGCTGGCGGCCATGGGTTTGATCACGCAACTGGAGTCGGCGCTGTCTGTCCGGCTCTCCTTGAGCGAGTTGTTGGCGGCGCCCTCGGTGGCGGCCTTGTCTGCCCATCTTCGCGCGGGCAGCAAGGGGGGGGCGCCGCTGATCATGCAGTTGCGTGCGGGGCATGGCACGCCGATATGGTTGTTTGCTGGGGTCTTGTTGTACGAGCCTTTCGCTCGGGCCATGACGGGGCCCAACCCCATCTACGTGGTCTCGCTGCCCGTCGAGGAGGCCATGGTGCGCAGCGGTGCCTCCTTGCCAGGTCTGGCCGAGCTGGCCGCAAGCTATATGGCGGTGATGCAGCGTTACACCCCGCATGGCCCTTACGTCATTGGCGGCTTCTCCGTTGGCGGGGCCATTGCCTACGAAGTCAGCAGGCAATTGACCGAGCAGGGTGAGCGTGTCGAGCAGATGGTCATGATCGACACCTGCCTGCCCGGCGCGTTGGGCCCAGGGACACTGGGGCGAGGCCCCCAAGCCTGGTTGACCAGGCAGTGGCACGCCTTGACCCAGAGCGGGTGGCGCGTGCTCCTGGCCCGTGGGATGCGGCTGGTCGAAGCGGCCAGGCAGGCCGGCCCGCCCGACCCCGGCGACAGCGAACGCCGCCGCATGCACGCGCACATGATGGCCGAGTTTGCGCGTGTGCTGAGCGCGTTTGAACAAAGCCTGCAGCCGTATCACGGTGCGGTGGTGCTGTACCGGTCTCGTGGCGAGGATGCCTACCGCAGCGTGGCCCCCGGCCATGGCTTTGCCCACATGGTGCGTGGCCCATGGGCTCAGGTCGAGATCGATGGGGACCACATGGGCATGATGGCGCCCGGCCATGTCGAGGCCATCGCCGCAGACCTCAGCGCGCGCCTGAATCCCTCATCCCATGCGGTGGCGCAGGCGCCTGCTTCTACCGCGGCCCACCCTTCATTTCATCAGGAGGCCCTGACATGAACCAGGCCTTGGTCCATCTCGGCCGGCGCTTGCGCCAGGCTGGCTACCACTTCACTACCACCACCCCTGCCACGCACGAGCGCGTGCTGGCCCGGGGCCTTGACGAGCGCGCCCCAGGTGGGCTGCGCCTGGCGAGCGACCTGCGCGACGTCTTCGGTTGGAGCCGCCCGTTTGAGGCTTCGCTCCTGGGCGATGAACTGCTGGGCTTGTTGGACCAGGCTGGTGAACTGCACCGCGTGGGGGCACATTACCGATCCGGGCTGCGTTTTTCCAGCTTGGGTGATTTGTTGCTGGCCCATTCGGCCTACCCCACCACGGCGGCCGACAGCATCTTCTTCGGGCCCGACACCTACCGGTTCTGCGCCCTGCTGGATCGTTTTGCCACCCCGGCCGATGTGGTGGCGGACATCGGGTGCGGCTCTGGCGCGGGCGGGCTGTGGCTGGCCTGTGCGCAGCCTCGGCGCGAGGTGATCCTCACGGACATCAACGCGCGTGCGCTCGACGTGGCGTGTGCCAACGCCGCGATGGCGGGCATCGAGGTGCGCACCGTGCAAAGCGACCTGTTCGCGGCCTTGCCTGAACTGCCCGACCTGTGCGTGGCCAACCCGCCCTATATGCGCGACGCCCAGCAACGGGCCTATCGCGATGGGGGCGGGCAGCATGGCGAAGGCCTGTCCATGCGCATCGTGCGCGAGTGGCTGATGCGGGCCAGGGCAGGCCAGTCGCTGGTCCTGTACACCGGCAGCGCGATCGTGGCCGGCGTGGACGCCATCCGTGCGCAGGTCACCGCGCTGGCGGCGCAGCAATCGGTGCAACTGGACTACCTGGAGATCGACCCCGATGTGTTCGGCGAAGAGTTGTCGCTGGCCACCTATGCCGATGTGGAGCGGATCGCGGCGGTGGGGATGCGGCTGACGCGCTGAGCCCGATGGCCCCAACTCAGGCCGGGCTCAGTTGCAGCGACTCGAATTGCGCGACCGGCAGCGGCTTGCTGAAGTAAAAGCCCTGGTAGCTGAAGCAGCCCAGTGCGGCCAGCGCATCGCGTTGTGCGGCGGTTTCCACGCCCTCGGCGATCACGGACAGGCCCAGGCTGTTGCCCAGCGCCACCACCATCTTGGCAATCGCCGTGTCATTGGGGTCCACCAGGATGTCGCGCACAAAGCTGCGGTCGATCTTGAGCTGGTCCAGGGGCAGGCGCTTGAGGTAGGACAGCGATGAAAAGCCCGTGCCGAAGTCATCGAGCGAGAAGCTCACTCCCAGCGCCTTGATCGCCGTCATCTTGGCAATGGTGGCCTCGATGTTGGTGACCAGCAGGCTCTCGGTGAGCTCCAGCATCAGCCTGTGCGGTGGCGCGCCGGTGCGTGTCAACACGTCCTTGACCAGCTCGACGAAACCGTCGCCATGCATCTGGCGGGCACTGACGTTGACCGAGATTTTCAGGTGCGCTTTGTCGGGCCGCTGGGCCCAGTCATGCAACTGCCGGCACGCGGTCTCCAGCACCCAGGCACCCAGGGGCAGGATCAAGCCCGTCTCTTCGGCCAGCGGGATGAACTCGGCGGGTGAGACCATGCCCCGCAGCGGGTCCAGCCAGCGCACCAGGGCCTCCACGCCCAGTATCTGCTGGGCTTCATTGACCTGGGCCTGGTAGTGCAGCTCGAAATGCTGCTGTGTCAGCGCGTCGCGCAGGCGCGCTTCCAGCGCCACGCGGGCGCTGATCTTGGCCTGCATCTGCGGGTCGAAGAAGCACAGCGTCTTGCGCCCGGCTGCCTTGGCCTGGTACATGGCCAGGTCGGCGCGTTTCAAAGGCTCGGTCGCGCTCTCGGGCTTGTCGCCAAACAAGGTGATGCCGATGCTGGCCGTGCCATGGTGGGCAATGCCTTCGAGGTGGCTGGGTTTGTTCAGCGCGGCGAGGATCTTCTCGGCCACCTGCCTGGCCTGGGTGGCGGCTTCATCGAGATGGACGCTCAGGTGCTCCAGCAGCACGACAAACTCGTCGCCGCCCAGGCGCGCCACCGTGTCGCCGCAGCGGATGCTGGCGCTCAGGCGGTCGGCCACCTCCACCAGAAAGAGGTCGCCCTTGTCGTGCCCCAGGGTGTCGTTGAGCGTCTTGAAGTCATCCAGATCGATGTAGACCAGCGCGCCCAGCCACTGGTGGCGAACGCTGCTGGCAATGGACTGCTGCAGCCGGTCCATCAGCAGGCGCCGGTTGGGCAGGTAGGTCAGCGGGTCGGTGTAGGCCAGTTGCTGGATCTGCTCGGCCACGGCTTTTTGATCGGTGATGTCGCGGGTCACGGTCAGCACGCAGGGCTCGCCCGCCAGCGTGATCCGGGTGGACGAGACCAGCGCGCTGAAGACCCGGCCATGCTTGTCCCGGCGTTCGACCTCCAGGTCCTGGCAGTGCCCGTCGGGGCCGAGCGCCTCGACCAGCGCCGCCCGGTCCGCGGCGGTCCAGATGCCCAGCGATTCCGCGCTTTGCCCGAAGGTCTCCTCGCGCTGCCAGCCATAGACACGGGTGAAGCCATCGTTGACGTCGATGAAGTGGCCATCGGACACACGGCCAATGCTCACCGCGTCGGGGTTGGTGCGGAACGCCGTTCTGTACAGCGTTTCGCTTTCATTGAGGGCGGCTTGCCGCTCGGCGAGTGCGGCGATCAGGCTGTTGATGGCCTCGATCAGGCTGTTGATCTCCTTGCTGCGGGTGAGCGGCAAGGGCTGGAGTGGCCCGCCGCCATGGCGCAGGACGGTCAAGGCTTGTTCGGTCTGTTGCAGCGGCGCCAGCTCGCTGGTGAGCATCCACCAGATCAAGGTGCTGGCCAGCAGCGTCAGGCCCAGGGCGGTCAGCCAGATCTGCCGCTGCATGGCGGTGATGGGCGCAAAGGCCTCGGCTGTCGGGATCTGAACGGCCACGTACCAGCCTGCTGACGGGATCTGCTTGATGGACGAAAACACCTCCACGCCAGCGGCGTTCACGAAGGTGGCGTTGCCTTCAAAGCCGGCGATGAAACGATCTGCCCAGGGCCTGACCCCGGGGCCTGGCAAGGCCTCCAGAACACGTTGCTTGCGGGCATCGGTGACGATGATGCGGTGGCGGGCGTCCACCAGCAGGTAATTGCCCACCTTGCTGATCTGGCTGTAGTTGGACGAATCCAGAAAGCTCGACTGGCTCAGGTTGATGACGCCGACCAGCGCACCGACGATGTGTTGCCCGTCCCGAATGGGCGTGGCCAGGGCGAGGGCCGGGGCGCCGATCTTGCGGCCCATCACCGGGCGGCCCAAGGTGGTCTTGCCGTTGCGGAGCGCTTCCTGGAGGTAGTCGCGGTCCATGTAGTTGGTGCCCTGCCTTTGCGCCGACAGGGGCAGCGAGGCCAGGGCGATGCCGTCCGTTCCCGTCACGAACGTGCCGCCGTTGAACAGGCTTTGGAAGATCAGGTGTTGCGCCAGCTTGTGTTGAAGCAGCGCGGGGTCACGCAGGTCGGCGGCATCCAGGCTGGCGGCCACGCGTTCGATCGAGCGCTGGCGCTCCTGCAACTGGGTGTCGATGTTGGCGGCGATGATGGCCGCCGTGCCGATCTGCTGCGCGCCCAGCACTTCGCTCAGGTCGTGTTGCAAGGCCCGACCGGTGATCAGGGCCAGCGACCAGATGATGGCCAGCAAGATCGCCAGCGTCAGCAGCGTGACCCGCGTTTTCAGCGAATGCCCGCGAAAGCCCAACATGGACGCCCCCTCTTTCTCTGGTTCAGGGATGTGTCAGCGGATCGAGGCCTCGTCAGTACGTCACGTCACCCCTGCCTTGAAGCGCCATGCGGCGCGAACCTGCGCATCCCGATTTGCACCAGGATGGCCCTGAAAGGGTAATCGAACAAATTTTTCAATTAGACCGGTTTAGCGGCACGGACACCAGTCTTCTTTGTGGATGGGCGGCGGGCGCATCCCCCGCCGCCATGGGGCTCACAGCTTGAAGTCGTAGTCGATCGTCAGCGGGGCATGGTCGCTGAACCACTGTTCCTTGAACACGGCGGCCTGCCGGGCGGTCTCGGCCAGCGCGGGGGTGGCCAGGTGGTAGTCGATGCGCCACCCCACGTTCTTGGCACGGGCCTGGCCTCGGTTGCTCCACCACGTGTAGCACTCATCCGTGGTGTCGGGGTGCAGGCTGCGGTAGACGTCGACCAGGCGCGTGTCGCCGGCCGGGTCCAGCAGCTTGGTCATCCAGGCGCGCTCTTCGGGCAGGAAGCCGCTGTTCTTGAGGTTGCCCTTCCAGTTCTTCAGGTCGGCTTCCTTGTGGGCGATGTTGACGTCGCCGATCAGGATGAACTCGCGCTGGCCGCGCAGTGAGGCCAGGTGCGGGTAGATGATGTCCAGGAAGCGGTATTTCGCCTCCTGACGTTCTTCCGAGCTGGAGCCGCTGGGGAAGTAGCAGCTGATGATGGACAGCTTGCGCCCGGGTTTGTCGAAGCGCAGCTCCACATAGCGGCCTTCCGGGTAGAACTCGCCGCTGGGGTCCTGGCCGCCCAGGCCGATGATCACGTCCGACGGCTCGTGCTTCGTGTACAGCCCGACGCCGGAGTAGCCCTTCTTTTCTGCATGATGGAAGTGCCCGTTCATGCCGGCCATGGCTTTGAGGGGGGCGGGCATGTCGTCGACATGGACCTTGAGTTCCTGCACGCCCATACAATCGGCGGACATGGCTTCAGCCCAGGGCACGAGCCCCTTCGTGGCGGCAGATCGGATGCCGTTGAGGTTGAGTGAGACCAGACGAAACACGAGATACCCATTTATATGAGCAACACCTCTTCAAACGACACGTTGGCCCAGGACTTCGTGGCCTTCGCAGTGCAATCCAAGGTGCTGCGGTTCGGGGAATTCAAGACCAAGGCGGGGCGCCTGTCGCCCTATTTCTTCAACGCCGGCTTGTTCGATGACGGCGCCAAGCTGGGCCGTCTGGCGCAATTCTATGCACGTCGGCTGATTGCGTCCGGCGTCGAGTTCGACATGCTCTTCGGCCCGGCCTACAAGGGCATCACCCTGGCGGCCGCCGTGTCCATCGAACTGGCGCGCCTGGGGCACAACAAGCCCTTTGCCTACAACCGCAAAGAGGCGAAGGACCACGGCGAGGGTGGCACCCTGGTGGGTGCGCCCGTGCAGGGCCGCGTGCTGATCATCGACGACGTGATTTCCGCAGGCACCTCGGTGCGTGAGTCAATTGACCTGATCCTGAAGGCGGGTGCCAAGCCGGCTGGTGTCACCATTGCCCTGGATCGTCAGGAAAAGGCCACCGCCAATGGCCAGGACGCCAGCGAGAGCGCCGTGCAACAGGTGGAACAGCACTACGGTTTGCCCGTTGTTGCCATCGCCACGCTGGCCGATTTGCTGCAGTATCTGCAGACGGAGTCCGACCCTGCCTTGACCGCCTTCCATCCCGCTGTGCTGGCATACCGTCAACGCTATGGCGTCTGATCCGTTGAAAGAGCAGGATCAGTTCACAATAAGCGGATAAAGGTGCGCGATGCACGCGCCACACCACGGAGCCATGATGAGGTTTGAGCCGGGAGCCCTTGAACGCTTGACCATGCCCCAGATTGGGGCGAGGCTGGTCGCGGCGTGCATGCTGGCCTTGGCGCCCTGCGCGTTCGCGGCCTCCTCGTCATCGGGCAACACGGCCAATGCGGCCGGCATCTACTCCTGTGTGGACTCGACCGGCAAGCGGCTCACCTCGGATCGCCCGATCCCGGAGTGCCTGGACCGCGAGCAGCGCGTGCTCAACAAGGATGGCTCGCAGCGCAAGACCCTGCCGCCGCGCATGAATGCCGAGGAGCGGGCCGCGGCAGAAGAGCGCCAGCGCCAGAAGGCCCTGGCCGAAGCCACCCTGAAAGACGCCGTGCGGCGTGACCGCAACCTGATGCTGCGCTACCCCAATGAGTCGGTACACAGCAAGGCGCGCGAGTCTGCGCTGGATGACCTGCGCCGCGGCATTGCCGCCTCCGAGCTGCACCTCAAGGAGTTGCAGGAAGACCGCAAGCCCCTGACGGCCGAGACCGAGTTCTACAAGGGCCGGCGCCTGCCCTACAAGCTCAAGAGCAAGCTGGAGGCCAACGATGCCCAGCAGCAAGCCCAGAAAGACATCATTGCGCAGCAGACGGCCGAAATCGCCCGTGTGAATGCGCTGTATGACGCCGAACTGACCCGCCTCAAGCGCCTGTGGGCCGGGGCCACACCAGGGACGTCGGGCGACGGGGCTTCTGTGCCCCGTTGAGTGGCCTTCGCCGCTGCGCGCTTCAGCTCGCCAGCATCACCGCACGCCAGGTGTAGCCCAGCGCCACGGCGCAAACCAGCAGCACGCTCAAGCCCCCCAGCAGGCCCGTGTCTTCTGGCTCGACCGTGCGCAGGCGGCTGCGCGCGATCTCACGGTGGATCATGAACACCGGCAGCGTGGCGCTGAAGGCGATCAGCAAGGAGGCTGGAAAGTACCAGCCGTAGCCGCCCATCTTCAGGCGGCGCGCCTCGGTCAGCATCCAGCGCCAGACCACCGCGAACACGAACATGATGTCCACCGTGATGAAGCGGCTGGCCGCGTTGAGCAGTGTGTCCTGCCAGAAGTGCACGTTGCCCTGCACCACACCCAGGGCCAGATAAGGCTTGAGTTGCGAGGCGGTGCCCGCCAGGGCGGCCACGGCGATCAATGCGTAAAGCGCACACAGCGCGGTTTGCCGACGTGTCATGGTCATGGAGAGGGTGGTGTGACGGTTGGGTTGGCGGATGCGTCCGTGATGGCAGAGCCGGTGCGCCGTTGCGAGGGTGTCTGCCCGGTGGCGCGCTTGAAGGCCCGGGTGAAGGCGGCGGCGTCGGCAAAACCGGCGGCATGCGCCACCTGCGCGATGGACTTGTCGGTCTCCAGCAGCAGGACCTCGGCGTATTCAACGCCCACCTCGGTGCGCAGCTGCGGCAGCGTCGTGCCCTCGTCTTTCAGCCGGCGGCTGAGCGTGCGGGGCGACATGGCCAGGGCCTGCGCCAGGGCGTCAGCGTCCAGGATCTGCTTCTGGCGCACGGCCGTCTGCAGGCGGCGCTTGACCTCCTGCGTGGTGGGCTTCATGTCGACGCGGGCCTGGCTCTGCTGCTCCAGCGTGGCCTTCATCAGCATGTGCGAGGCGCGGCTGCGGGCAATCAGCGGGATGCTCAAGTCCTGCCGGGGCAGCACCACCTTGTTTTGCCGCGCGTTGAAAACGAACTTCACACCAAAGGCCGCTTCGTACTCGGCCGGGTCCCCCATGGGGCTGTGCATCAGGTAGACCGTGCCGCCGGAGATGGGCTGGGTCAGGAAGGGCATGATCTTGAGCGGGGCCGTCACCACCGTCTCGGTGAAGAAGTCATTGATGTCGCCAAAGTCGTACTGGCGTTCGATGATCATGTGCACTTCGTCGCCCACATCCTGGCGGCGCATGCTGTAGGCCGGCATCACCAGGCTCGCATACTTCAAGGCGCCTTGCAGCGCCTCACCCAGGTTGGCCGAGGTGATGGCCAGCATGCCCACGGGGCCGTGTGTGGTCAGCGGGAAGTGCGCCATGAAGGTGACCAGCGGCGGCGGGCCGGGCGGGCACAGCTTCAGGAAGTACACCAGCGCCTGCTGCATCTGCTTGCCATTGATGGTCTGCCAGGGCATGAAGGGCCGGGGCAGGTCGATGCCGCAGTAGCGGTACAGGGCTTCGACGTCCTGGTGCAATTCCCTGGCGAGCGATTCCCCGATCTCCAGGTACTGGATGGGGAAGGTCAGGCTCTTGAGGATGCGGTCTGGGCTCACCATGGGCGGGTCGTGTTCAGCGGGCCAGTTTACTGTGCGTGGCTTCGCTGTAGATGGCGTACACGAAGGCGCCGATCAGCAGCATCCATTGGCCATAACTGGCCAGGCGGAACACATGGCCCGTCTGCACGAACTGCGCATCAAAGCCCATCGCGCCGAGCGCGGGCAGGGCCCAGTAGAAGCTGGGTGTGGCCACCAGGCAGGCGATCACGAACAAGCCCCACTCCTTGGCCCAGGCGGCCTGGCGCCGGCGCAGGGCCCATGCGAGCAGGGCGGCAAACAGCAGGGTCGTGGTGCCGCCAAACACATACAGCGCGCCGCCGGATACCGTGGCAAAGCTGGGCAGGCCCATCTGCATGCCCCAGTGCACCAGCACGGCACCCACCACCGCGCCACCGGCAGCCAGTGCCCAGGCGCTTGCGTCCATGATGCGGGCCGCGGCCTGTTGCGTGGCAAAGGCCGTCCACAGCAGGCGCGCGCCACCCAGCAGGCCCAGCAGCGTGGCCAGTGCGAACAAGGTGCGTGTTGGCGCGTGGCCGGCGATCACCGCGTCTTCCATCTGGATGACGCCGGCGGGGATCAGTGTGGCCGCGTTGGCCGCCTGGCCCAGGCCGGGGTTCAGCATGTAGTGCTGCACCGTGCTGGCACCCGCCGCCAGCAGCAAGGGCAGGCCCAGCAGCGCCAGGGTGCGGCCCAGCCGAGCTTGCCCCGTGAAGGCCTGTGCGACCTTCGCCATGGACTTGGCCGAGCGGCCGTCCTGCGCCCAGCGGTTGAGGGTGAACAGGCCGTAGCCGATCATCACGCACAGCGGCACCAGCACGCCGGTGACGGCGTAGTTGGCCTCCAGTTGGCGCAACTCGGGCGCCGCGGCACCAAAGGCCAGCCAGCCATAACGCTGGATGGGGGCGGTCAGCAACATGCCGTAGTTCAGACACATCCAGGCCTGGTGCTGGGCAATTTGCTTGCGCCACATCGAATAGACGGCCATCCACAAACTGACCGTCACGCCGATGGCCAGGCCCCACAGGCCCACGTAGAAGGTGAGCTGGTCGTAGATGTCGGCAATGGGCGTGCGCACCAGGTAGACCATCGAGGCGACCATCGCGGCCTGCGCGGCCAGCAGGTAGATGGCGCCAAACGTGCGGTGCCACAGCGGAAAGCGACGGCGGAAGGCAGGCCAGAACTGCAAGGCACCAAACAGCATGCAGGTGCCGCCCAGCACGTTGTGCACGGACAGCACGATGCCATTGGCCTTGGGCATGGTGGCGTAGTGGATCAGCGGCTCGCTCAGGCCGTTCTTGCCATAAGCATAGGTGGGTGAACTGACGCGGCTGAGCAGGGCCAGCATGATGCTGGAGTGCGCGGCGATCTCGCGCGTGTCGCCCACGGTCTGGCCGGCTTCGGCGGCGCGCTGCATGGCCACGCGCTTGGCGGCGATCTCGGCATTGCCTGCGCTGCGGTAGTTCACGATGCCGGCGTCAATGGCGGCCAGGCCATACAGCAGCATGGCCGGGGTCAGGGCCACGGCCAGGGCGCGCAGCAGCCAGGCGCGCCACGGCGCGGCAGGAGACAGGGGGATCGGGGCGGTCAGGCTCATGGTGCGGGCGGGGCGAGCGTCAGGGTGACGTCATCCTAGGGACGATGCCTGTGCCCTGCGCGCCAATGCCATGCCGGACTCGCCAATGTGCGAGCCCGGTATGGCGGACCGGATCAACCCGCCAGCTTCTTCTTGAGCAGCTCGTTGACGGTGGCCGGGTTGGCCTTGCCCTTGGTGGCCTTCATGGCCTGGCCCACCAGCGCGTTGAAGGCCTTCTCCTTGCCGGCGCGGAACTCTTCGACCGACTTGGCATTGGCCGCCAGGATGTCGTCGAGGATCTTGTCCAGCTCGCCGGTGTCGCTCATCTGCTTGAGGCCCTTGGCGGCGATCACATCGTCCACGCGTGTGAGGTTCTCCACCACGGTGGCCTCGTCGATGCCTTCGCCGTTCCACAGCGCCTCGAACACCTGCTTGGCGCCGTTGTTCGAGATGGTGCCATCGGCAATGCGCTGGATCATCGCGGCCAGCAGCTCGGCGCTGATGGGCGATTGCTCGATGGTCTGCTCGGCCGCGTTCAGGCGGCGCGAGACCTCGCCCATCAGCCAGTTCGACACCAGCTTGGGCTGGCCACACGCCTTGGCTGCCGCTTCAAAGTAAGCACCAAACGCCTTGGACTGCGTCATCAGCGAAGCGTCGTAAGCCGGCAGGCTGAATTCGCTTTCAAAGCGCGCGGCCATCACACGCGGCAGCTCGGGCATCGTGGCGCGCACACGCTCCACCCACTCCGGCGAAATCACCAGCGGGGGCAGATCGGGGTCGGGGAAGTAGCGGTAGTCGTGCGCGTCTTCCTTGGTGCGCATCGCGCGCGTCTCGCCCGTGTCGGGGTTGAACAGCACGGTGGCTTGCTGGATGGCGCGGCCATCTTCGAGCTCGTCGATCTGCCAGTTGATCTCGTAGTCAGCGGCCTGCACGATGTGCTTGAAGCTGTTGAGGTTCTTGATCTCGCGGCGTGTGCCCAGCGGCGCACCGGGCTTGCGCACCGAGATGTTCACGTCGCAGCGGAAGGAGCCTTCCTGCATGTTGCCGTCGCAGATGCCCAGCCACACCACCAGGGTGTGCAGGGCCTTGGCGTACTCGGCGGCCTCGACGCTGGCGTGCATGTCGGGCTCGGTCACGATCTCGATCAGCGGTGTGCCGGCGCGGTTGAGGTCGATGCCGGACGACTTCTCGCCGTTGAAGCCGATGAAGTCATCGTGCAGCGATTTGCCTGCGTCTTCTTCCAGGTGGGCACGCACCAGGCGCACGGTGTGTTCCTTGTCGCCCACGAAGAAGCTGACCGTGCCGCCTTGCACCACGGGGATCTCGTACTGGCTGATCTGGTAGCCCTTGGGCAGATCAGGGTAGAAGTAGTTCTTGCGCGCGAAGATCGAGCGCGGCGCGATGTGCGAGCCCACCGACAGGCCGAAGGCAATGGCGCGCTCGACAGCGCCCTTGTTCATCACGGGCAGGGTGCCGGGCAGGGCCAGGTCCACCGGGCAGGATTGGGTATTGGGCTCGGCGCCAAATTGCGTCGAGGCACCAGAAAAGATCTTGGATTGCGTTGACAGCTGGACGTGGGTTTCCAGGCCAATGACGACTTCGTAGCCGCGGATCAACAGAGAGCTCATGGGCGTCAGGCGGGGTGTCGCGTAGGTTGAGGGGTCAAGGGGCGGTAGGCATTGGCGAAGTCTTCTCGCCAGCGGGCTACCAGGGCCCGGTTGTCGTGTTGCCAGGGGTGGAAGCTGGGCTTGAGGAAAGCCCACCAGTGCGGCAGGGTGTGCCAGAGGATGCCCTCGTGGCCGAACCAGAAGCGCAGGGCACTGCCCCAGGTCTTGCGTTTGAAGAACTGGCCGTCCTTGAGCAGCATCATCGTGCTTTGCACGAAGGCATACACCAGGAACTCCAGCGAGATCAGCAGGTACAGGGCCACGCGGCGCAGGTAGCCGCCGCCCATCGCACGGTAGGTGTCGATGGCCACGGCCTTGTGCTCGGACTCCTCGGCCGCATGCCACAGCCAGATGGTGCGCATGGTCGGGTCCATGCCTTCAGACCAGCTTTGGTGGCGCAGCAAGCCGTCACCCAGGATGGCCGTGAAGTGCTCGTAAGCCACCGTGATCGACAGCTTGGTGAGCGGGTTGAAAAACGCCGTGTAGCGGATGACCCGCTCCAGCGCGTGTTCGACCCAGGGCGTGTAGCCCTTGGACACGAGGAAGTCGTTGTACTGCTGGTGCAGATGGCGGTGCGTGGCCTCCTGGCCGGCAAAGTGCTTGATGTCTTGTGACAGCTCGGTGAGGCCTTGCGCCGCCACCTCCTTGGCGAAGTGGCGCACGCTGTCGATGAAGAACTGCTCGCCCACCGGGAACATGAACGACAGCGCGTTCAGCAATTGCGAACGGTAGGCATCGTGGTTGTTCCAGTAGATCGGAAAGCCCTGACTGATGTCCACATCGAGGTGGCGCACGGTCATGCCGTCCGAGTGGAGGGGCGCAGCGGTGGTGTTCATGGCAGCTTATGACAGGCTGGTCGGGCGGCGCTGGTGCCAGTCGGTGGCTTGCTGGAAGGCGTGCGCCGTGTGCAGCAAACCGGCTTCCTGCCAGTAGTTGCCGATCAGTTGCAGCCCCACTGGCAAACCGTGTTCACCAAAACCACAAGGCACGCTCATGCCGGGCAGGCCCGCCAGCGAAGCAGGCAGCGTGAAGATGTCGGCCAGGTACTCGGCCACCGGGTCTGTTTGCGAGCCGATCGGGCGCGCCACACTGGGTGAAACGGGGCCGGCGATCACGTCGCACACCTTGAAGGCCGCCTGGAAGTCATCCGCGATCATGCGCCGCAGCTTCTGGGCCTGCAAGTAATAGGCATCGTAATAACCGTGCGACAGCACATAGGTGCCGATCATGATGCGGCGCTTGACCTCGGCACCGAAGCCTTCGGCACGGGTCTTTCGGTACATGTCGTTGAGATCGCCGTACTTGGCTGCACGATGGCCGAACTTGACGCCATCAAAGCGGCTCAGGTTGGACGAGGCCTCGGCTGGCGCGATGATGTAGTACACGGGGATGGACAACTCGGTGCGCGGCAGGCTGATGTCCACCAGCGTGGCGCCCATGGTTTCGAGTTGTGCCAGCGCAGCACGCGTGGCCGCGAGCACATCGGCACTCACACCTTCACCGAAGAACTCCTTGGGCACACCCACGCGCAGGCCTTTGAGCGGCTGAGCCGTGGTGGCATCGGCGCGTGGCGTGTTGATCACGGCCATGAAGTCGGGCACGGGCTCTTGCGCGCTGGTGGCGTCGCGCTGGTCGAAGCCGCTCATGGCCTGCAGCAACATGGCGCAGTCTTCGGCGGTGCGGGCCATGGGGCCGGCCTGGTCGAGTGACGAGGCAAACGCGATCATGCCGTAGCGCGAGCAGCGGCCATAAGTGGGTTTGATGCCCGTGATGCCCGTGAGCGCCGCGGGTTGGCGGATCGAGCCGCCGGTGTCGGTGCCGGTGGTGGCCGCCACCAGGCGGGCCGACACGGCCACGGCCGAGGCGCCCGACGAGCCACCCGGGATGCGGTTCGTGTCCCAGGGGTTGCGGGCCACGCCATAAGCGGAGTTCTCGTTGGCGCCGCCCATGGCGAATTCGTCGCAGTTGAGCTTGCCCACCGTCACGGCGCCAGCGGCCTTGAGCTGCGCCACGACGGTGGCGTCAAACGGGCTCTGGTAGCCCTTGAGCATCTTCGAGGCGGCCGTGGTCGGCAGGCCGTGCGTCACGAAGATGTCCTTGTGGGCGATGGGCACGCCGTCCAGCGGGCCAAAGGGCTGGCCCACCGCGCGGCGCGCGTCCGAGGCCGCTGCCGCAGCCAGGGCGCCGGCGGCGTCCACATGCAGGAAGGCGCCCAGCTCGGTGTGCGCGGCGATGCGGTCCAGTGCGTGCTGGGTCAGCGCCACGCTGGTGGTCTGGCCTGATGCCAGTTGCTGGCTCTGTTCGGCCAGGGTCAGGTCGTGCAGGGCTGTGCTCATTCGATCACCTTGGGCACCAGGAACAGGCCGCCATCCTGGGCGGGGGCGTTGGCCATATTGGCCTCCCGGTTGTTGGGCTCGGTGACGGCATCCTCGCGCAGGCGCAAGGTCACGTCCTCGATGGCCGACAGGGGGGTGTACAGGGGCTCGACACCGGAGGTGTCCACCGCGCGCATCTTCTCGACGATGTCGAAGAATTCGTTCAATTGCGTCAGCATCGCGCCTTGCTCCTCGCCGCTCAGTTCGAGGCGGGCGAGTTGGGCAATGCGGCTGACGTCGGCAGGGGTCAGGGCCATGGCTTCATCCAGGGGTAACAGACAGTGGCCGTTGCCGGGTGGTTTACGTTGCGTTTACAAGCGGAATTCACCCCCGCGCAGGCGGGAAAGGGCAGGGCCTTGGGGTATTATCCTAGGTTATCCACAAGCCGTATTTGCACTGAATTGGCGCATTTGCGGTCAGGGAGATTGTTTTGTCGCGCAGCCGGGTCATTCAGGCAGGCTGCGCGCGTTGTTTCAGGGGCCTTTGCCCGCCAGCGTTCCGCCTCGCACCAGACGTGCTCCCCGTTTTGTCGGGTGAGCCGTTGATCGGTTTTGCGCCAGGGCGGTAGCGGCACAAGGCCCGGAGCCGGAGTTCGCCGCATGTACGGAATGTTTCGCAAGTATTTTTCTACCGACCTGGCCATCGACCTGGGCACGGCCAACACGCTGATCTATGTGCGTGACAAGGGCATCGTGCTGGACGAGCCTTCTGTGGTGTCGATCCGCCACGAAGGTGGCCCCAACGGCAAGAAAACCATCCAGGCCGTGGGCGCCGAGGCCAAGGCCATGCTGGGCAAGGTCCCCGGCAACATCGAGGCCATCCGCCCGATGAAAGACGGCGTGATCGCCGACTTCACCGTCACCGAGCAGATGCTCAAGCAGTTCATCAAGATGGTCCACCCGCGCTCGGTGCTCAAGCCCAGCCCCCGGATCATCATCTGCGTGCCCTGCGGCTCCACCCAGGTCGAGCGCCGCGCCATCCGTGAATCGGCCCTGGGCGCTGGTGCCTCCGAGGTCTACCTGATCGAAGAACCCATGGCCGCGGCCATCGGTGCCGGCCTGCCGGTGTCCGAGGCGTCCGGCTCCATGGTGGTCGACATCGGCGGCGGCACGACCGAAGTCGGCGTGATCTCCCTGGGCGGCATGGTCTACAAGGGCTCTGTGCGCGTGGGCGGCGACAAGTTCGACGAATCCATCATCAACTACATCCGCCGCAACTACGGCATGTTGATCGGTGAGCCCACAGCTGAAGCCATCAAGAAGGAAATCGGTTCGGCCTTCCCTGGCTCCGAGGTCAAGGAGATGGAAGTCAAGGGCCGCAACCTGTCCGAAGGCGTGCCCCGCAGCTTCACCATCTCGTCCAACGAGATCCTCGAAGCCCTGACCGACCCGCTCAACCAGATCGTGTCGGCCGTCAAGAACGCGCTGGAGCAGACCCCGCCCGAGCTGGGCGCCGACATCGCCGAGCGCGGCATGATGCTGACCGGCGGCGGTGCGCTGCTGCGCGATCTGGACCGCCTGCTGGCCGAAGAAACCGGCCTGCCGGTGCTCGTGGCCGAAGACCCGCTGACCTGCGTGGTGCGTGGTTGCGGCATGGCCCTGGAGCGCATGGAGCGCCTGGGCAGCATCTTCACTTCGGAATAACCCACCCTTGTCGTGACCAACAGGCGCCCCCAACATGGCGCCTGAGTTGTTATTGGGAGCTGACCCGCCACCATGCCCCTGGCCACGCTGGACCGTTCACCACCGCCCTTCTTCAAGCAAGGGCCTTCGGCGTTCACACGCCTGATGTTCTTCTCGGCGCTGGCGGTATTCATGATGGTGGCCGACTCGCGCTGGAAGGTCACCCAACCCCTGCGTGCCTTTGTTGCCACAGGCCTGCACCCGGTGCAGGAGGTGTTGATGGCGCCGGCGCGCTGGTGGGAAACGGCAGGGCATTACCTGTCCGGGCTGGACGAGGCCAGGCAGGCGCAGGCCCGTGCCCAGCGCCTGGTGACCCAGCAGGCCGAACGCGTGATGCGTGCCGACCAGCTGGAGCGTGAGAACGCCCGCCTGCGTGGTTTGCTGGCCTTGCGCCCGCGCATCGAGGTGGCCAGCATGGCCGCCGAAATCCAGTACGACGCGCCTGATCCCTTCACCCGCAAGGTCGTGATCGACCAGGGCAGTGCCTCCAGGGTCGTGCTGGGCTCGCCCGTGATCGACGAATCCGGCGTGCTGGGCCAGGTCACACGGGTCTACCCGTTGACCTCGGAAGTGACGCTGGTGACCGACAAGGACGCAGCCGTGCCCGTGGTCAATGTGCGCACCCAGCAACGCGGCGTGGCCTACGGCACACCGCATGCGCGTGACATGGAACTGCGCTTCATGGCCGGTAACGCCGACGTGCAGGTGGGCGATGTGCTGCAGACCTCCGGCCTGGATGGCGTGTACCCGGCCGGCCTGCCTGTGGCCAAGGTGCTGCAGGTGGACCGCCGTGCCGATTCGGCCTTTGCCCGCATCAGCCTGGTGCCCCTGTCCAGCCCGGACAGCACGCGCCATGTGCTGCTGCTGGAGCCCACCGCCGGCAAGATGCCCGAGCGCCCGGCCGATGCGGCCTCTGCGTCTGCCTCCGCTGCAGAAAACAGCAGCCGCCATGGCAAGGGGCACCACGCGGCCAGCAAGAAAGAAACCGGAGGCAAACCATGATGCCGCGTGGCAGCGAACTGCTGCTCCCCGCCAACCCGCTGTTCATCTGGTTCTCGCTGTTCCTGGCCCTGAGCTTGAACATGCTGCCCTGGGGCCGGGCCGCCGGAGTGCCGGACTTCCTGGCCGTCGCACTGGTGTTCTGGAACGTGCACCAGCCTCGCCGCGTGGGCGTGGGTGGCGCTTTCGTGCTGGGCCTGCTGATGGACGTGCACCAGGGCGCGCTGCTGGGCCAACATGCCCTGGCCTACACGCTGCTGAGCTTTTTTGCCATCACCGTGCACCGCCGCCTGCTGTGGTTCACGGTGGCCTCGCAGGCCGTGCAGATCGTGCCGCTGTTCGTGGCGGCCCATGCGGTCTCGCTGCTGGTGCGCATGATTGCGGGCGCCGGCTTCCCCGGCTGGGGGCTGCTGGGCGCACCGCTGATCGAGTCGCTGTTGTGGCCGGTGGCGTCCTTCGTGCTGCTGGCGCCGCAGCGCCGTGCGCCGGACCGCGACAAGAACCGTCCGCTGTAAGGCGGGTTCTCAGCCGCGCACCGCATGACCGAACTCAAGAACCTCGAACAGGAGCTGAGCCGATTCAGGGCCCGCCTGTGGGCGGCCGCCGGCTTCGTGATCTTCTGCTTTGGTTTGCTGGTGTTTCGCCTGTACACGCTGCAGATCGTGCGCCATGACGACCTGGCCACGCAGGCCGAAAACAACCGCATCGCCGTGGTGCCCATCGTGCCCAACCGGGGCCTGATCGTGGACCGCAACGGCGTGGTGCTGGCCAACAACTACTCGGCCTACACGTTGGAGATCACCCCCTCCAAGGTCGACGACGTCGAGGCCACCATTGATGCGCTGTCGCACATCGTCGAGATCCAGGCGCGTGACCGTCGCCGCTTCAAGCGCCTGCGCGAAGAGTCCAAGAGCTTCGAGTCCATCCCCATCCGCACCCGCCTGACGGATGAGGAAGTGGCCCGCTTCACCGCGCAGCGTTTCCGCTTCCCTGGCGTCGACATCCAGGCCCGCCTGTTCCGCCACTACCCCTACGGCGAGCTGGCCAGCCATGTGCTGGGCTACATCGGGCGCATCAACCAGAGAGAGGTCGATGCCATGGACGACTGGTCCGATGAGGACCAGGCCAACTACCGTGGCACCGAGTACATCGGCAAGCTGGGCATCGAGCAGAGTTACGAGCGAGAGCTGCACGGCATCACCGGCTTCGAAGAGGTCGAGACCAGTGCCGGTGGCCGCGCCGTGCGGCGCTTGCGCTCCAACCCCGCCACACCGGGCAACACGGTCCACCTGTCGATCGACATCAAGCTGCAGGCCTTGATCGAGCGCCTGTACGGCGACCGCCGCGGCGCGCTGGTGGCCATCGACCCGCGCAATGGCGAGGTGCTGGCCTTCGTGTCCAAGCCCACCTTCGACCCCAATCTGTTCGTCGACGGCATCGACAGCGAGAACTGGAAAGAGCTCAACGAGTCTGCCGACAAGCCCCTGCTCAACCGGGCCTTGCGCGGTACCTACCCGCCGGGCTCCACCTACAAGCCCTTCATGGCACTGGCGGCGCTCAACACGGGCCGGCGCAGCCCCAGCGCCATCATCATGGACAACGGCTTCTTCATGTTCGGTGGGCACAAGTTCCGCAGCCCCGAGAACGAACGCGGCGGGGCCATGAACATGCGCCGCGCCATCGTCGAGTCCAGCAATGTGTACTTCTATTCACTGGCCAATGACCTGGGCGTGGACACCATCCACGACCAGATGGCCCCGCTGGGTTTTGGCCGCCTCACGGGCATCGACCTCAAAGGCGAGGTGACCGGGATCCTGCCGTCCACCGAATGGAAGCGCAACGCCTACAAACGTGCCGAACAGCGCCGGTGGTATGCCGGTGAGACCATTTCGCTGGGCATCGGCCAGGGCTACAACACCTTCACGATGCTGCAGATGGCCACGGCCCTGGCCACCGTGGCCAGTGACGGGCAGCGCTTTCAGCCGCGCGTGGTGCGCGAGATCGAGAACGTGCTGACCCGTGAGCGCCGCGTCAGCTCCAGCCAGGCGCTTGCCCCGCTGGTCTACAAGCCCGAGCACACGGCCTTCATCCGCGAGGCCATGTTCGGGGTGACCCAGGAGGGCACGTCGACGCGCGTGTTCATCGGGGCGGGCTATCAGAGTGGCGGCAAGACCGGCACGGCCCAGGCCGTGGGCCTGCGCCAGAACGAGAAGTACGTGGCCTCCAAGGTGGACGAGTACAAGCGCGACCATTCGCTTTACGAGGCCTTTGCCCCGGTGGACAACCCGCGTGTGGCGCTGGCCGTGATCGTCGAAAACGCGGGCTTTGGCGCCGAGGCGGCGGCGCCCATCGCGCGCCGTGTGCTGGACTACCTCCTGATGGACCAGTACCCCAGTGAAGACGACATTGCGGCGGTGCAGATCGGCAAGGCCGGCAGCCCCCTCGGCGTGCCGCGCAAGGCCTCGGCCATGCCGCTGCCGCGTGGCCTGGATGCCTTTGGCGCAGACGTGCCCAGCGCGCCAGACAGCGCGGCATCGGCCGCATCTGCAGCTTCCGCCGCGTCGGCCGCTTCTGCGGCTTCTGCGGCTTCTGCTGTCGCGGCCCGGGCCGCATCAAGCCCGGCCAGCGCCGCCTCATCGGCACCGCGCGCTGCGCGCGTCGTGCCGGCGATCTCGCCCGCCTTGTCGTCATCCGGGCCAACGCCCTCGGCGCCTGCCCAGCCCGCGTCGGTGGACGCCCCGGCGCTGGCGCCTGTGCCTCGGCATCCGTCCAATGCGGCCAGCCCTGCCGCCTCAAGGGAGCAGCCATGAGCGTGGCCTTTGACAAACCCTCCTGGTGGCAGCGCATCAAGCCCGTGTTCCAGGGCTTTGACCTGCCCCTGATCTGCATCGTGGTCTTCATGTGCGCGCTGGGCCTGGTCAATATGTACTCGGTCGGGTTCGACAACGGCACCCGCTTCATCGACCAATCCCGCAACATGATGCTGGCCGCGCTGATGCTGTTTCTGGTGGCCCAGATCCCGCCGCAAAAATTGATGGCGCTGGCCGTGCCGCTCTACACCGTGGGCATGGCGCTGCTGCTGGCCACCGCCTTGTTCGGTATCACCAAGAAGGGCGCCACGCGCTGGTTGAACGTCGGCATGGTCATCCAGCCCTCCGAGATCATGAAGATCGCCATGCCCCTGATGCTGGCCTGGTGGTTCCAGCGGCGCGAAGGGCAGTTGCGTGGGCTGGACTTTGCCGCCGCAGGTGCCCTGGTGCTGCTGCCGGCGGCCTTCATCCTCAAGCAGCCTGATCTGGGCACGGCCATGCTGGTCATGTCCTCAGGGCTGTACGTGATCTTTTTTGCCGGCCTGAACTGGCGCCTGATCGTGCCCGTGCTGCTGGCCGGGGCCGTGGGCATCACCCTGATCGTGTCCTACCAGACCCAGTTGTGCCAGCCGGAGGTCAAGTGGGTGGGCCTGCACGAGTACCAGAAGAACCGGGTCTGCACCCTGCTGGACCCCACCACCGACCCGCTGGGCAAGGGCTTTCACATCATCCAGGGCATGATCGCCATCGGCTCGGGCGGGGTGACGGGCAAGGGCTTCATGCAAGGCACGCAGACCCACCTGGAGTTCATCCCCGAGCGCACCACCGACTTCGTGTTCGCGGCCTACGCCGAAGAGCACGGCCTGGCCGGCGGCATCACCCTGATGCTGGGCTTTCTGGCCCTGATCTTTCGGGGGCTGGTGATCGCCTCGCAGGCACCGACCTTGTTCTCGCGCTTGCTGGCCGGGGCCATTTCCCTGAGCTTCTTCACCTATGCCTTTGTCAACATGGGCATGGTCAGCGGCATCCTGCCCGTGGTGGGCGTGCCTTTGCCCTTCATCAGCTATGGCGGCACGGCCATGGTCACCCTGGGCCTGGGCCTGGGCATGCTGATGTCGATCGCCAAGAGCCGCGGGCTGATGCAGCGCTGAGCCACAAGCCCGCCAGCGCCGTGCATACCCATGAGACCTGATCCGGCGCAAGACAGTCGGCATGCCGGGGCGTTAACATCCGCGCCATGAACACGCCCCACCGCGCCGCTTCTTCGGCCACCCGCTCGGCCATCCACCACGATGGCATGGACCGCCTGATCATGTCCTTCGACACGGCCTTGCGCACGGTCTTTGCCGACCACGTTGCCACGCGGCCTTGCCCGCAACCGGCCGTGCCCGAGGCGGCGCCCCTGTCAGACGAAGAAAAACGCCTGTCTGCGGCCTTGATGCGGGTGAACCACGTGGGCGAGGTGTGCGCGCAGGCGCTGTACGCTTCCCAGGCCTGGGGCACCGACAGCCCGGCGCTCAAGGCCCAGTTCGAGGCCGCCGCGCGTGAAGAAACCGATCACCTGGCCTGGACGGAACAACGCCTCAAGGCCCTGGGCAGCCGCACCAGCCTGCTCAACCCGCTGTGGTACGCGGGTGCCTTTGGCATCGGCCTGCTGGCCGCCAAGGCCGGCGACAAGATCAGCCTGGGTTTTGTGGTGGAGACCGAGCGCCAGGTAGAGCACCACCTTAACAGCCACATGGACCGCCTGCCCGCCGGGGATGTGGCCTCCAAGGCGGTCGTCGCCCAGATGCGCGACGACGAGGTCGCCCATGCCGAGGCGGCCCAGCGTGCGGGTGGCATCGAGTTGCCATCGCCCGTGCGGGGCCTGATGCGCCTGGCCGCCAAGGTCATGACGACCACCGCGCACTACATCTGATCAGGCCAGCATCAGGCTGCAACGATCTCGAAGCTGGTCGTGATCTCGGCGGTCTTGCCGATCATGATCGAGGCCGAGCAGTACTTTTCGTGCGACATCTGGATGGCGCGGGCCACGGCCGAGTCCGGCAGGTTCACGCCCGTCACGACAAAGTGCATGTTGATCTTGGTGAACACCTTGGGGTCGGTCTCGGCGCGGTCGGCCGTGAGCTTGACCTGGCAGCCGCGGATGTCATGGCGGCCACGCTTGAGGATCAGCACCACGTCATAGGCTGTGCAGCCACCCGTGCCGGCCAGCACGGTTTCCATGGGGCGAGGGGCCAGGTTGCGGCCACCGCCTTCCGGGGCGCCATCCATGTTGATGATGTGGCCGCTGCCGGTTTCCGCCATGAATGCCATGCCGGAGGTGGGTTGCCAGTTGATCGTGCATTCCATTTGCTGAGTCCTTGCGCGCCGAAAAATCGTTTTGGCGATGGGTCCGCATTGTGCCTCGGGTGAACCCTTGCGAAAAAAACACGTTTGTCTTACACTTTGTTTCAGCCGCGTGGAACTTTTCTACTTTTGAGACGTCCTACACGTGCTTGTTTCGTTTGTCTCCTCCACTCCTCCTTTTTGGTGGATTCTGAAACCCGAGATCGTTGGTCTCGGGTTTTTTTTGTCCGATGAGTTCTGAAGGGGGCTCGGGCTCAGTTCTGCGCTTTGGCAGCAGCCCTGGTGGCCGCCGCCTTGGCCGCCATTTCCTCGCGCAAGCGTTTGAGCTTCTCGCGCGGGTCTTCCTTGGGGCCCCCGCCTTCGCCCAGCTTCATTTCGGCCACGAAACGGCTGGGTGTGGCCTGCACGTACTCACGGCCCTTCTTGCGGCGCTTGAGCACGCTCACCCCCAGCGTCAGCCGCGCGCGGGTGATGCCCACGTACATCAGGCGGCGCTCTTCCTCGACCTGCTGGGGCAGGATCTCGCCTTCCTCGCGTGAGAAGGGCAGGGAGCCCTCGTTGACGCCGGCCAGCACCACGTGCGGCCATTCCAGCCCCTTGGAGGCGTGCAGGGTGGACAGCGTCACCTGCTTCTGGTCGCTTTCACGTTCGGCCAGGCTGGTGATCAGCGAGATCAGCTGGGCGATCTCGATCACGCTCTTCTTCTCGGACTCGTGGCTCATGCCGCCATCGTTCTCGATCTCGCCACCACAGCGCTTGGCCACCCAGTCGATGAAGTCCAGCACATTGGTCCAGCGGGCCGCCGCCACCTTTTCGTTCTCTTCGTTGTCGTACAGGTGCTGTTCGTAGCCGATGTCCTTGAGCCACTCCAGCAGCATCTCCTTGGCCGCTTCGCTGCCGAAGGTCTGGCGGGCCTTGTACTCCAGGTCGTTCACATAGCGGCCGAACTCGTGCAGGCCGCCCAGGGCCTTGGCACTCAGCGAGGCCGACAACGAATCGGCAAACAAGGCTTCGAACAGGCTGACCTTCCACTTGCCCGCGAACTCGCCCAAAGCGCCCAGGGTCTGGTGGCCGATGCCGCGCTTGGGCGTGGTCACCGCGCGCAGGAAGGCCGGGTCATCGTCGTTGTTGAGCAGCAGGCGCAGCCAGGCGCACAGGTCCTTGATCTCGGCCTTGTCAAAAAAGCTCTGCCCGCCCGAGACCTTGTAGGGGATGTTGGCCTTGCGCAGCGCCTGCTCGAAGGGGCGGGCCTGGTGGTTGGCGCGGTAGAGGATGGCGAAGTTGTTCCAGTCCGTCTTGCTCGGGTCGCCGGGATGCTTCTCCAGCAGGTTCATGCGCAGCATCATGAAGTGCGAGACGGTGCGCTCGGCCTCGTGCTCTTCGTTGTCGCATTCCATGAGCTTGACCGGGTCTCCTTCGCCCAGGTCCGACCACAGCGTCTTCTGGAACAGCTTGGGGTTGCTCTCGATGACGTTGTTGGCCGCCCGCAAGATGGCGCTGGTGGAGCGGTAGTTCTGCTCCAGCGGGATCACCTTGAGGTTGGGGAAGTCCTGCGGCAGGCGCTTGAGGTTGTCCAGCGTGGCGCCGCGCCAGCCATAGATGGACTGGTCGTCGTCACCCACCGCCGTGAAGATGCCGTGCTGGCCCACCAGCAGCTTGAGCAGCTCGTACTGGGTGGCGTTGGTGTCCTGGTATTCGTCGACCAGCACGTGGCGCAACTGGCGCTGCCATTTGTGCGCCACGTGCTCGTGTTCGGTCAGCAGCTTGAGCGGCATGCTGATGAGGTCATCGAAATCCACCGCCTGGTAGGCTTGCAGGCGTTCTTCATAGAGCTTCATCACGCGCACGGCGATCTGCTCTTCGTCCGTCTTGATGTGGGACATGGCCTGGCCGCTGGTCAGGCCCATGTTCTTCCACAGGCTGATCTGCCATTGCCAGCTGCGCGCCAATTTGGCGTCGGTGGTGGCGCCCGCATCACGCAAGATGCTGGTGACGTCGTCGCTGTCCAGAATCGAGAAGGCCGGCTTGAGCCCCAGCTCGGCGCCGTCTTCGCGCAACAAGCGCACCCCCAGCGAGTGGAAGGTGCACACCAGCAGCTTGCTGGCGGCCTTGGCGCCAATCAGGGCCTTGACCCGGTCGCGCATTTCCGCCGCGGCCTTGTTGGTGAAGGTGATGGCACCGATCTGCGAGGGGGCCAGGTCTGCGCCTTCGCCAGGTTGCAGCAGCCGGGCGATCTTGTGGGTGATCACGCGCGTCTTGCCCGAGCCGGCGCCGGCCAGCACCAGGCAAGGGCTGTCCAGGTGCTGCACAGCGGCCATCTGGGCCGGGTTCATCATGGGCGGGGCGGCGTGGGCAGCGTGGGACGACATCAGGGCTCGGGAACAGGCAGATCGGGACGGCAGGCAAGGGGGCAAGCATAGAGCAAGCGCGGGTCATCAAGGGGGATGTCATGCCATTTGCCATATGGCGAAATGTCGTTGCGTGCCCCATAAGTGAGGGGCGGGACAACCCCTCTTTGATGCGAAGCATTAAATCTTTACGATCGCCCAACGTTGGGTAAAAAGTCACGCATTTCAAGCAGTATGTGGACTGTCCTCAACGCCCACCCGCCAAGAGAGGAGATTCCATGATCAAGTTCGTGCGCCGAACGGCTATGGCCGCCGGCATTGCTGCACTCAGCCTGGCCTCATCCGCCAGCTGGGCCGCCAGCTATTCCTATGACTTCAAGACGTTCTTTGACACGTCCACCGTGCTGGATCTGCTGGACACGAAGACACTGAACTACTCGGTGGCCTCGATGACCATCGCCGATATCACCGGCGGCGTGCAAGTGACCTTGACCCAGCCCACCAATGCGTTCCCGGCCAAGACCGGCGGGACCTTTGTCGAGGCCCTGTGGCTGGCCGGCCCCAACGGCACCCTCAAGCTGACGTCGGCTAACACGACGCTGGCCTCGGGTTCCGGCTACAACTGGCTGCTGCCCCAGATCAAGGACGCTGGTTACACCTACCCCTGGAACATCGACTTCGCGTCGAAGACCTTTGCCGAAGGTGAAACCACCACCCTGACCATCACTGGCTCCGGTGTGACCGCTGCGGCATTTGCCAAGGCTGGCACGGTGCCCATGATCGACCTGGGTAACGTCGCCAGCCCCTACACCGGTCTGCTGGGCCTGAACACCAGCGTGCACTTCATTGGCACGCTGGCAAGCACGCCCGCGATCCCCGAGCCTGGCACCTACGCCCTGATGGGCCTGGGTCTGGTTGGTGTGGCCGCTGTGGCGCGTCGTCGCCGCGCAGCCTGATAAGAGTAGAAGAGACAAGCGATTCCGGGTCGGCCATCTGGCTGGCCTGATACAGAAAACCCCGCGTGCCTTTGGGCATCGCGGGGTTTTTTCATGGGCGATCTTGATGAGGCCGCATGCCGGGTGTGGGCCTGCTCACACGCTGGCGACGAACTCGCCCAGTACCTCGGCAAAGGCCTGAGGTTGTTCAACGGCGCTCAGGTGCGCGCAGCCCTGCAGGGTCACCATCTGCGACCCTGTGATGCCACGTGCCAGCGCCAGGGCCATGTCCACCGGCGTGCCTTCGTCGTGGCTACCGGCAATCACCAGGGTCGGCACGCGGATCAGGTTCAGCTTGCCCGCCGTGTCTGCATCGCACAGGGCGGCGGCGCAGGCCGTGTAGCCTTCCGGGTCGGTGGCTTCCAGCAGGCGCTGGTGGCGCGACACCGTGGCCGCATGCTGCTGGCGGAAGGCTTCGCTGAAAAAGCGCACCATGGTGTTGGTGCTGATGGCGCTCAGGCCATAGGACTCCACCGTCTCGATGCGCTGCCCGATGGCTTCGCGGCCCGCGGCCGTGTAGCCGCTGGTGGTGTTGGCCAGCACCAGGGCCTTGACCTTGTCCGGGTGGCGAATGGCCAGTTCCTGGCCGATCATGCCGCCCATGGACAGGCCCACCCAGATCACCGGCTCGCCTTCGGCGATTTCGTCGATCAGGCGCGCGGCGTCGGCGGCCAGCTCCGTCATGGACAAAGGCTCGGAGGGGATCTGCGAGCGGCCATGGCCCCGGGTATCAGGGCAGATCACCCGACAGGTGGCGGCCAGTTCGTTGGCCACCAGGTCCCACATCGAGCTGTCCTGGCCCAGGGCGTGGCTCAGCACGATGGTGTGGGCCGCCTGGCCATGGCGTGCTTCGCGCACGGTGGCATGCAGTTTGGGGCGGGTGCTGGTGAACACCGAGCGGCCGACGCCCGGATGCCAGGATTGGTCGGCCGGATGCGGCGGCGGCTCGATGCCCAGCTCCCGCATGATGCCCAGGGCCTTGGCGAAACCCGTGTTGGCCGCCGGCACGCCCGCGTAGATGGCAATCTGGATCAGGGCCTCGCGGACTTCTTCCGGGCTCAGGGTGTGGGCGTTGCCTGGTGTGAGCGAGCCACGCATGTGGATCTCGAACTCGTCCCAGCGGCCCAGGGCGCAGGTCACGGCCATCACGATGATGCGGCGTGTCTTCCAGTCCAGGCCTGGGCGGCCCCACACCCCGTGCCAGGCGTAGTCGGTGATGAAGTGCTGGAACTCGGCATTGAAGGCATTGGCCTTGGCCACGGACTTGTCCACCCAGGCATCGCCCAGGGCGGCTCGGCGGTTGCGCATGCCGCGCTCAAAGGGGTGATCGAAGGCGTGTTCCAGGGGTTTGGACATGATGAGCTGGGGCAAGGCGGTTTCAGAGACAGCTTGCATTGTGCCGCGATGTGCAATGGATGCATCACGTTACCGCTCAGGGGCTTACCGCGTGCACATCTGGCCGTGTATCGGTTATGGTGCCCACCATGTCACGCCGCGCATCGTCCCCCTCTCTCCGTTGGCCTGCATTGGGCTTGATGGCCCTGGTCGCGTTGATGGCGGGTTGCGCCTCGGGGCCTCAGCCCGGTGGCACGCGTGCATCCGCCCCCGCCAGCCGAGCCATCGAGCCCGGCGTGCGCAATCCCGACAAGGACGGCCCGCCCAGCGACGCACCGCCCAATCTGGCCACCTTGCCTGATCCTGTCCCTCAGGTGGAGCCCATCAAGCCTGGTGGCCCCAACAAGCCCTATGTGGTGCTGGGCCAGAGCTACGAGCCTGTTGCAGCCGATGTCAGCTGGAAGGAGCGGGGGCTGGCCTCCTGGTATGGCACCAAGTTCCATGGCCGGCGCACGGCCAGTGGCGAGATGTTCAGCATGTACGGCCTGACGGCTGCGCACCGCACCTTGCCCATTCCCAGTTATGCCCGTGTGCGCAACCTCTCCAATGGCAAGGAGACCATCGTGCGCATCAACGACCGCGGCCCCTTCCACTCCAACCGGGTGATGGACCTGAGCTACGCCGCGGCCGTCAAGCTTGGCGTGGTGAGCTCGGGCAGCGCATCTGTCGAAATCGAGCGCCTGACCTTTGACGAGATCCGCTCGGGCGCCTGGCGACGTGGCACCTTGATGGACCCGGATGCCGAGCAGGTGGCATCTGGGGGGGCTGTAACGGGCGCTTCACTGGGCTCGTCAGCGGCCTCACCCGCGGCCAAGGACCAGGGCGACGACCCCATCATGTCGGTGGTGACCAAGGGGGTGGCGCAGCCCATCGTGCCCGATGTCACCCCTTTGTCTGAAGCGCCTGCTGCGCCCGTGAACGTGCCGGTCAAGGATGGGCAGTCGCGGGCTTACACGCCGGATGCCAAGGGCTTCTGGGTGCAACTGGCCGCGCTGGGCAAACGAGAAGGTGTAGACCGCCTGCAGCAGAAGGTGGCCTCCGAAATGACCGCCCTGGTGCCCTTGCTGGCGGTGTTCCACGAGGCACCCTATTTCAAGCTGCAGGTCGGGCCCTATGGCTCGCGCAGCGAGGCGCTGGCGGCTGCGCAGCAGGCCAGAACCACCTTGCAGCTGCTGCCCCTGGTGGTCGAGCGCCGCTGATCTGCGCGCCCGATCCGGGTGGGTCAGCCGCGCTGCTTGCGGCTGTAGGCGTGCACGGTGTCCACCAGCACGCTCACATTCTCGGGCGGGGTGAACTGGCTGATGCCATGGCCCAGGTTGAAGACATGGCCAGAGTGAGGGCCGGGCACACCAAAGCTGTCCAGCGTCTTGATGACCTCGGCCTGGATCTGCTCGGGGTCGGCAAACAGCACGTTCGGGTCCAGGTTGCCCTGCAGGGCGACGCGGTCACCCACCATGGCGCGGGCCTTGCCCAGGTTCATGGTCCAGTCCAGCCCGACCACGTCACAGCCGCTGTCGGCGATCTCGTCGATCCAGATGCCGCCGCCCTTGGTGAACACGATGTGCGGGATGCGGTAGCCGTTGTGCTCTTTCTTCAACTGGGCCAGCACACGCCTGGTGTACGCCAGGCTGAACTGCTGGAAGGCGCCATCGGCCAGCACGCCACCCCAGGAGTCAAACACCATCACGGCCTGCGCACCGGCTTCGATCTGGGTGTTCAGGTACAAGGCCACGGCATCGGCATTGACGGCCAGGATGCGGTGCATCAGGTCAGGGCGCTGGTACATCAGGGTCTTGACCAGGCGGTAGTCGTCCGAGCCGCCGCCTTCGACCATGTAGCAGGCCAGGGTCCAAGGGCTGCCCGAGAAGCCGATCAGCGGCACGCGGCCCACGCCCTTGTCGTCTGACAGGGCCCGACGGATCGTGCTGACGGCGTCGAACACATAGCGCAGCTTGTCCATGTCGGGCACGGCCAGCTTGTCCACGGCGGCTTCGTCACGCACGGGCGAGGCAAACTTGGGGCCTTCGCCCGCGGCAAAGCTCAGGCCCAGGCCCATGGCGTCCGGCACCGTCAGGATGTCGCTGAAGAGGATGGCGGCGTCCAGGTCATAGCGGTCCAGCGGCTGCAGCGTCACCTCGCAGGCGGCCTCCTTGTTGGTGGCCAGGCCCATGAAGCTGCCGGCCTTGTCGCGCGTGGCGCGGTACTCGGGCAGGTAGCGGCCCGCCTGGCGCATCAGCCACACCGGTGTGTAGTCCGTTGGCAGGCGCAGGCAGGCGCGCAGAAAACGGTCGTTGGCCAGGGCGGGCAGGGCGATGCTGGAGGGGGTGGAGGCGGCAGTCATCCCCGGATTGTAGGCAGTCCTGACGCCGGCCCTGAATCGGGGGGCCATCCGCACAAGCCATGAGCCCCATGCAGGGCGGCTTCTGGCACCATCAAATGCATGGCATTCATCACCAACGACATCATCCCCCTCAACCGCACCGAGTTCGGCTATGCCGCCATCGAGGGGCTGGCAGCCGGGGTGATGCAGCCTTACATCCTGCGCTTCAACGCGCCCCTGGACGAAGCGCTGGTGCGCCGCGTGCTGCGCCAGCTGGTGAGCAACTACCCCAAGCTGCGCGCCATGCTGGAAGCCGGCCCGCACCGCTACCACTTCCGTGTCTTGCCCGACAACCATGTGGTGGACCAGTTGTTCGACCTGGCCTTTCAGGTGGATGCGCACATCGATGTGGACGACCCGGTCGTGCTGGAGGCCTGGCACCGGCGCATGCTCAACGAGGTCGTGCCGCTGGAGCGTGGCATCGGCATGCGCGTGCGCTTTGTACCGCACCCCGAGCGCGCCGTGATCCTGTTTGCCGTGCCGCACATCTTTGGTGATGGCATGACCATGCTCAACCTGGTCAACCAGATCGTGCGCGGGCTCAACGGCCTGCCCATGGAGCCCATGGCCATCGAAGCCCCTTCCATGCTGGGCTCGGTGGCGCCTGAGCACTGGTGGCAGTGGCCACGGCAGGTCTGGCGCTCACGGCAGCACAAGGTGGCCGAGGCCAGGCTGCTCAAGCAACTCAACATCCAGCAGATCCCGCGCCGCCACAGCCCCAATTTCTCGACCACGGGCTTGCGGCATCACCCGGTGCCCACGGGCACCAAGGCCATGCGCCAGGCCGCGCGCAAGCTGGGTGTGTCGATGAACACCTTCCAGGTGGCGGCCATCGCGCAGACCTTTCTGGAGCAGGCGCCCAACGACCCCAAGGCGGCGGCAGTGATCCGCATCTCGGTCAACCTGCGGCGTTACTACCCGGAGTCCGCCGGCCATGGCCCCTTGTGGGGCAACCATGTCGGGGCCTTCCTGGTCATCGAGCGGGACCCGCGCAAGCCCCTGCTGGAGCGCGTGCGCTCTGTGGATGCCTTGACGAAGGAGGGGCTGGCCCGCTTCACGCGGCGCGAGATGTGCTGGACCTACCTGCTTGAAGAGCTCATGCCCTGGCTGGGGCGCACGCTCGTCGGTTATGTGGGCGTGCAGATGAAGCGCAATGACCGCTTCCCCAAGATCAGCGGGCATGCAACCAGCATTGGCGATGTCAGCAGCGTGATCAACCCGCCGGATGTGCCCGTCCGCATTGACCGCTTCATGCCCAGCGTGGCCAGCGTGGCGCCGCTGCCAGGCCTGGTTGAAACCGATGGCCAGCTGTTCATCCCGCTGTCATGGCAACTGGCCGAAACCTCGTTCGAGGATGTCGACGATTTTCTGCGCCGGCTGGACAAGACCTTCGAGCGCATGGTGGCCGAGGCCGACTTGCTGCCCCCGCCACCAGCCAAGGCCTGATGCCTTCGGGCCAATCGGCTCAGAGGCGACCCAGTTCCACGTACAAGGGGCGGTTGTCAATGCCCGGGCGCGGGTCGGCGCCGTAGCTCAGCCAGAAGTGGCTGGAGTACAGCTTCTGGCTCTTGTAGCCGCGCGGCACGCTTTCCAGCGGGTCACCTTTGGTGAAGGCCGTGGCCAGCGCGTCGTATTTCTGGCCCTGATTGGCCATGACGTAGTCGATCAGGCCTTGCAGCACGGCCGCATCATCATTGGCAACCAGGATGTTGGCCAGCGTCAGGTAGTTCAGCACGCCGCCAATGGGGGGCAGCTTGAAGCCACCCGTGAGGCCCACATACAGGTTGTAGACCGGGCGCAGCAGCTTGATGATGGGCTTGAAACCCACGATGCGGGTCTGCTTGTAGGCCTTCTGGTTCCAGCCGGCCACCATGCCGATGATCTGGCCATTGCGCGTGGCCAGCACATAGTCGCCAATGCTCAGGCCCGCGTAATACGGGTCACCGGCCAGCAGCTTTTCAAAATCGTAGACCGGGTAGCCATTGCGACGTGGTGCTTCGCGATCGAAGAAGGCCTGCATGGCGGGTACATCGGCGGCCGTGGCCGCACGCATCTGCACGCCAGACGGGATGCGCGGCGTGATCTTGCGTGTGAAGATGAAGCTGGTCTCGATGCTGTGGCTGATCCAGTAGTCGAACAGCACGCCATCGGCCGTGTTCTTGGCCGCATCCAGCGGCGCGGTGTTTTCTTTCAACACGATGCCTTGCAGCAGGTCGTCGTTCGAGCGGTGCTTCTTCTGCTCGATGAACAGGTTCGACGCAATACCCCGGCGGCGGTAGTAAGGGTCCACGCGCGTGTCACCCGAGTAGTACACGCGGCGCTTCTTGCCGCTGATGTACAGGTCGCGGCCCGAGATCACGGTCAGGCCGGCGAGCACATCGGGGCGCTCGTCGTCATCGGCCACGGTCAGCACGAACTCGTCGCCAATGACCTTGGCGCCCACGAAGAAGTCGGGGGCGCGCTGGAAGCACATCTGCGCCACGCCAGGCATCGTGATCTTGGTGATCAGATCCTGCATCTTGGCGTTGTCTGCGGGGGTGCCCTGTCGTACGGTGATGGCCATGGTGTACGGGTGATCAATAGAGAGTGATGTTGAATGCTGGCGCCAATCAGCTGTCCAGCGACTGCCTCAACACAGCGGGCACATCGCCACGCCAATGTCTCAGGGGTTCGATCTTGATGTTGCCCTCGATCATGCCGCGCTCACGGCATTGGTCAAGGTAGATAGCCCGCATGTGCGGCAGGGCCACACAGGCCGCGTGCTGCAGCTGGCCCAGCTCGCGCGCCAGCTTGTAGTGGAAGTTGCCTTGCAGCGCCTTCTCGACCTGATCGGCCAGCGCCTTTTGCACTGCCTCACGTGGTGCTTCAGGTGCGCATTCGACCAGCAGCACATAGCCGGGTGTGCGGTTGCGGGCTTCGTCCAGGGCCAGCAGCGTGACCGGCATCGCGCCATCAAGCTGCAACTGATCCTGCACCATCTGGGCCGTGGTGGCGCTGGTCTTTTCGCCGACCAGATCGACGCCGTCGTTGCGGCCCAGGAAGGTGAAGCACGGCACCTGGCCCAGAGGCTTCTCGACCCGGATCACATCGGCCATCTGGTAGCGTGCAAAGCCGCTGCCCGTGGTCATGATGGGGATGACGTCCTGGCCTTCACGCAACTGCCAGGGCGCGAAGATCTTGCCATCGTTGGCATCGGCAAACTCGTAGAAGTGGCTCAGGTAGGCCAGCGGGTAGCGGCCATCAAACGGGAAGGTCACGACGCCTTCCGTGGCCCACAGGCCCTTGCCCTGGAAGTTGGCGTGCGGCAAAAAGCCCTTGAGCTTCTGGGCCCAGGGCGCAGCCGCCGCCGTGTCCCAGGCACTGAGCACGGCCAGTTGCGGCCACAGCTGTTCGAAGAAACTCGCGCCCAACTGGCCGTCCCAGTGCAGCAGCAGTTGCGCGGCCCGATGGGACTGGGGGCAGGGCAGGCCGGCCATGCGGGCCTGGCGCTCGCCCCATTGGCCGGTGCTCAAAGCCGCAGCCAGGTCCTGGCGCCACACCGACATCTGCTCCAGCAGGCCCAGGCCGAAGGTGGGGCTCCACACCGAGATGAAGCCCAGGTTCTCGTCAGCGGCCAGGTAGGCGATGGTGGCAAACAGCGAGTCGTCCGAGGTCTCGGCCAGCGCGATGTCCTGCGGCGCAGCCTGCGTCAGGTAGGCCAGCAAGCGCTTGCCCCACGACAGCATCTTCATGTCATCGTTGATGTCGCCAGCCGTCTGGCTGCGCATCTCGGTGGGGATCCACGACAGCGACCAATAGTGCGTGCCATTGCCCTGCCCGGGGAACTGGCGATAGAGGTCCCCGACCCAGGCCGTGATGACCTGGTCGAGCTCGTCCAGGAACATCTTGGTATAGGGCACCCACTTCACGCCCGAGGTCGAGCCGCTGGTGGGCTGGTAGCGCATCACCGGCGAGTCGATCAGCAGCGATTGCTTGCGTTCACGCTGCGCGGTGATGATCTCGGCGTAATCCTGGTAAGTGGACACCGGGACCTGGCGCACGAACTCTTCCCATGACCAGTCTGCGCGGATGCCGCGGCGCTGGCCTTCGGGTGAGCGAGATACGGCGGACAACCAACGGGCAAGCCGCGCGCGCTGGACAGATTCCAGTTCGCCGAGGTGCTGTTCAAAACGACGCCGCCCTGGGGCGACAAGCAGTCTGAGGAGGTGGTGTCCGAAGGTGGTTCCAACGCCCATGCTCAGGAAGCCTTGGACCCTGCGCTGGCTTCATCCGCGCCGGGCTCCAGCCATTCCTGGCGGCCTTGTTGTTGCGACGCCTGTTTGGCGATCTCCAGGCCGGCCGGCTTGTGCGTGCCCAGCATGTGCTTCTTGATCCACTTCCAGGGCACGTCCACGATGGAGCGGAACAGGCTTTCGTAGTCGCACGCACCAATGCAGGGCACTTCCGTGCCGCGGCGCCAGGTGGGGTTCATCTTTTCGAAGAAGGCGATGTGCGGGTTGGCTGCCTTCAGCTCGGGGGTGATCTCGGCGACCTCGCCCTTCAGGCGCACATAGCTCTGGCCGAAGTCCAGCAGCATCTTGTCCTTGTCGAAGTACTCGGGGAACAACTGCTCGCAATACTGCTCCGTGATGCGGCGGTACTTCTCGTCCTTGCCGTTCACATTGGGGTAGTAGTTGTAGAAGTTGTTGGTCAGCAGCAGATAGGTCTTGTAGCCCTTGGAGATCAGGAACCAGTAGAAGGGCGTGAACGGGCGCTTGATGCGCTCGATGATCAGGCGGCGGTAGAAGGTGTTGGCCAGCGCGTTGTTGCCCCAGTAGGCCTGCTCGATGATGGTGTCGCCGCTGAAGATGCCGCGCACACGCTTGCCATCGACCTTGATGTCAAAGAAGGTCTGGGTCGAGAAGCCCACGATCTTGTCGTCCGACTTGCGGGTGACCAGGATCACGCCCGACTTCTTGCTCAGGTCGTTGAGGAAGATGTCCAGCGAGGTGTTCTCGTAGTAGTTGGCGTAGATGTCATACATCTGCTTGATGTTGCTCACCGTCACCGATTCGATGGGACGGAAGAACGTGCTGACTTTTTCTTTGTTCGCCGTTGAGGACATACTGAACTCCACCTGAGCACCGGGCTTCAGAAAACACAACCCCCGGCCCCTTGCGCACGCTGAGGGACGAGAGTCGCGTCGATCACTATTACTAACTTGTTACGAAGCATGCCTTTGCGGGCCCGGATGCGACACCGGGCTTGCCCCAGGGCACCACTTGGATGAGGGGTGTCTAACGTAAGGGGTAATACGGGGCTGTGGTTCGTGGGCGACTAAGCGTGTCGCTGCGCCACCCGTGCTTGAGGGGGGTGATCGGGCCTGTTTCAAACAAGTGCGGAACTAGGGCTTGGACTGTTCGCGGGTAAGTGCGTATAATCTTTAGGTTTTGCCGACGCCAGGGTCGGCGTTTTTGTGCCCATGAACGAGTCAGTCGCCAGACAGCCGCTATCTGCCATGTCCTTTGACGACTCCGACTGGAACAAAGACGACGACCTCCCTGTCCGGCCGCTGACGCGGGAAGAGGCTAGCGCCCTTTCTGCCCGGCACCCTTCGATGTCCGTGTGGCAAGTGCTGGCCGTTCAGGCCGCATTCGGGGTGCTTGTCGCGCTGGTGTGGGGTGCCCTGTCGCGTAGTCCGGTGTCTGCTGTGTCCGCCTTGTATGGCGCTGCGGTGGCGGTGTTGCCCAATGCGCTGATGGCGCGTGGGGTGTTCGGACGCAATGCGGGGCGCAGCGTAGGGGGCCTCCTTGTATGGGAGATCCTCAAGCTGGGAATGACCGGCGCGATGCTCGCGCTGGCGCCTGTGTGGATCAAGCCCCTGGATTGGGCTGCCATGCTGGTGACCCTGGTGTTGTGCTTGAAAGTCATTGGGGTGGCGCTGCTCGTGTGGCAGCGTCGCAAGAAGAATTTTGTTTGACGAGAGTTGCTGATGTCTGCTGATGCTCACGCCGCGACGGCTGAAAACGCCGCGCACCACGCGCCAACGGCCGGTGAATACATCAATCACCACTTGCGCCACCTGCAAAACCATGCAGATGCGCAAAGCATTGCCGATTTTTCCTACGTCAACTTTGACTCCCTGTTCTGGTCTGTGACCCTGGGGCTGTTGGCCATCTTCATGCTGTGGCGTGCCGCCAGCAAGGCCACCTCCGGCGTGCCGGGCCGTTTCCAGGCCGCGATCGAAATGATCGTCGAGCTGGTCGACACCCAGGCCAAGGGCATCATCCACAACGCGACCTCGCGCAAGGCGGTGGCCCCCGTGGCGCTGACCGTGTTCGTGTGGATCTTCTTCATGAACGCCATGGACTTGCTGCCCCTGGACCTGCTGCCCACCATCTGGGGCAAGGTCTACGAGGCCAAGGGCCTGGATCCTCACCACGCCTACCTGCGTATCGTGCCTTCGGCTGACTTGTCCGTCACGCTGGGCATGTCGCTGAGCGTGCTGCTGATCTGCCTGTACTACAACGTCAAGATCAAGGGCCTGTTCGGCTGGATCAAGGAGCTGTTCACGGCGCCTTTCCACGCACACAGCCCGGTCGGCATCATCCTGCTGGCTCCTGCCAACTTCGGTCTGAACCTGATCGAATTCGGCGCCAAGACCATTTCCCACGGCATGCGACTGTGGGGCAACATGTACGCCGGTGAACTGGTGTTCATGCTGATCGCCTTGATGGGTGCAGTCGGTTTCTCGTCGCTGGGTGGTTGGGGCCTGTTTTTGGGTCACATCATCGCCGGTACCGCCTGGGCCATCTTCCACATCCTGATCATCACGCTCCAGGCCTTCATCTTCATGATGCTGACCCTGGTGTACATCGGTCAGGCTCACGAGGGCCACTGATCAGTTATCCCCCCCTCTGATCCTTGGGCTTTCACTTTCAGTTTCTTTTTAACCTCTCTTTCTTTTTTTTCTATCTAGGAGCAATCATGGAAATCGTGTTGGGTAACGTCGCTCTGGCTTGCGGTCTGATCATTGGTCTGGGCGCTCTGGGTGCTTGTATCGGTATCTCCCTGATGGGCGGCAAGTACTTCGAAGCCACCGCTCGCCAGCCTGAGCTGATGAACGAACTGCAAACCAAGATGTTCCTGCTGGCCGGTCTGATCGACGCTGCCTTCCTGATCGGTGTTGGTATCGCCATGCTGTTCGCTTTCGCGAACCCGTTCATTGCCAACCTGGCCAAGTAATCGGTCTTTCTCGACTGAATTTTTCAATTAACCGAGAAAGGTCCGAGCCGTGAATCTGAACGCAACGCTGATTGCGCAGATCGTGGTCTTCATGATCCTGTGGTGGTTCACGATGAAATTCGTGTGGCCCCCGATCACGAAGGCCCTCGACGAGCGCGCAAGCAAGATCGCGGACGGTTTGGCTGCGGCTGACAAGGCCAAGCTTGAACTGGCTAACGCCAACAAAAGCGTCCAGGAGCAGCTCAGCCAATCCCGCGACGAAATCGCCAAGCGCATCGCTGACGCTGAAAAGCGTGGCAACGCCCTGGTCGAAGATGCCAAAGGCCGTGCTACGGCTGAAGCAGACAAGATCGTGGCCGATGCCAAGGCTGAAGCCGCGCAACTGATCGTGCAAGCCCGTGAAGCGCTGCGCGAACAAGTTGCCGGCCTGGCCGTCAAGGGTGCCGAGCAGATCCTGCGTCGTGAGGTTTCAGCCCAGGTCCACGCTGACCTGCTGAGCCGCCTGAAGTCGGAGCTGTGATCATGGCTGAGCTTGCCACTATCGCCCGCCCCTACGCAGAGGCCCTGTTCAAAGCTGTGCCTGATGCCGAGCTGATTGCCTGGCAACAGGCCCTTGAGGCTGTGGCAGCTGTCGCCCGTGATCCGCAAGTGCAAGCCCTGGCTGACAACCCCAAGGTCACATCGAACCAGGTGTTCGACGTGATCGTGGCAGCAGCCAAGGTGACACTGGCTACGTCCTTGACCAACTTCCTGCGCACTGTGCTGGAAAACGGTCGTCTGGCCGCTCTGCCTTTGATGGTCGAGCAGTTCCAGGCGCTGGTCAAGGCACGCCAGGGCGTGTCCGAAGCGCAAATTTTCAGCGCCTTCCCGATCGATGCAGCCCAACTGGCTGACATCATCGGTCCGCTGGAAAAGCGTTTTGGTCGCAAGCTGGAAGCCAAGGTCGAACTCGACGCTGAACTGATTGGCGGCGTGCGCGTCGTGGTGGGTGACGAAGTGCTCGACACTTCCGTCAAGGCTCGCCTCGAACGCATGAAGTCCACTCTGTTGGCCTGAGTCGCAGTACGGGTAACCGAACCGACGCAACCAATAGTCGCTCAATTCCTACCGGTGGTTTTCATGCCACTCCTGACAACCGCCGGTCGTTGTCAACGAGGTTTGCCTCCGTGCAGCCCTTGACCAGACTGGGAGCAAAGCAATGCAACTGAATCCCGCAGAAATTTCCGAACTGATCAAGAGCCGCATCGAAGGTCTCGGCGCGGCTGCCGACATTCGCAACCAAGGTACCGTCATCTCCGTGACCGACGGTATCGTCCGTGTGCACGGCCTGTCCGATGCCATGCAAGGCGAAATGTTGGAGTTCCCCGCTGACGCCTCCGGCGTCCCCACCTACGGCCTGGCCCTGAACCTCGAGCGCGACTCCGTCGGCGCCGTGATTCTGGGTGCCTACGAGCACATCTCCGAAGGCGACACCGTCAAGACGACCGGTCGCATTCTGGAAGTGCCCGTCGGCCCCGAGCTGATTGGCCGCGTGGTGAACCCTCTGGGTCAGCCTATCGACGGCAAGGGCCCGATCAACGCCAAGCTGTCTTCTCCCATCGAGAAGATCGCCCCTGGTGTGATCGCCCGTGAATCCGTGTCGCAGCCTCTGCAAACCGGCATCAAGTCGATCGACTCGATGGTGCCCGTGGGCCGTGGTCAGCGCGAACTGATCATTGGTGACCGCCAGACCGGTAAAACGGCTGTGGCCATCGACGCCATCATCGCCCAGAAGGGCCAAGGCGTCACCTGTATCTACGTCGCCATCGGTCAGAAGGCTTCGTCGATCAAGAACGTCGTGCGCTCGCTGGAACAAGCCGGCGCCATGGAATACACCATCGTGGTGGCCGCTTCGGCTTCTGACTCGGCTGCCATGCAGTTCGTGTCGGCCTACTCCGGTTGCGCCATGGGCGAGTACTTCCGCGACCGCGGCGAAGACGCCCTGATCGTGTACGACGACCTGTCCAAGCAAGCCGTGGCTTACCGCCAGGTTTCGCTGCTGCTGCGTCGTCCTCCCGGTCGTGAAGCTTTCCCCGGCGACGTGTTCTACATCCACTCGCGTCTGCTGGAACGTGCAGCCCGCGTGAACGCCGACTACGTCGAAGCCTTCACCAAGGGTGAAGTCAAGGGCAAGACGGGTTCGCTGACGGCGCTGCCCATCATCGAAACCCAAGCCGGTGACGTGTCCGCCTTCGTGCCTACCAACGTGATCTCGATCACCGACGGCCAGATCTTCCTGGAAACGTCGTTGTTCAACGCTGGTATCCGTCCTGCCATCAACGCCGGTATCTCCGTGTCCCGCGTGGGTGGTGCTGCTCAGACCAAGATCATCAAGGGCCTGTCCGGCGGTATCCGTACCGACCTGGCGCAGTACCGTGAACTGGCTGCGTTCGCGCAGTTCGCTTCCGATCTGGACGCTGCCACCCGCAAGCAGCTGGACCGCGGTGCCCGCGTGACCGAACTGCTGAAGCAAGCTCAGTACTCGCCGCTGCCGATCTCCCTGATGGGTGCCACGCTGTTTGCCGTGAACAAGGGTTTCATGGACGACGTGGACGTCAAGAAGATCCTGGCCTTCGAATCTGGTCTGCACCAGTTCCTGAAGACCAGCCACGCTGCGCTGCTGAGCAAGATCGAAGCCTCGAAGGCCCTGGACAAGGACGCTGAAGCCGAACTGCAATCGGCCATCGTCGCGTTCAAGAAGACCTTCGCCTAACTAGGAGCACGCCATGGCGGCAGGCAAGGAAATACGCGGCAAGATCAAGAGCGTCGAGAACACCAAGAAGATCACCAAGGCCATGGAAATGGTCGCGGCTTCTAAGATGCGCAAGGCGCAGGACCGCATGCGTGCGGCCCGCCCTTACGCTGAAAAGGTGCGCAATATCGCGGCGAACTTGGCTCATGCCAACCCCGAGTACGTCCATCCCTTCATGGTCACCAACACCGGTGGCAAGAAGGTGGGCTTCATCGTGGTCAGCACTGACAAAGGCTTGTGCGGTGGTTTGAACACCAACGTGCTGCGCGCTGTCACCAACAAGCTCAAGGAGCTCGAAGGTAGCGGCGTCAAGGCTGACGTCGTCGCCATCGGCAACAAGGCTGCAGGCTTTTTCAACCGCATCGGCGCCAACGTGGTGTCGAGCGTGGTCGGCATGGGGGACACCCCCCATCTGGAAAAGCTGATCGGCCCTGTCAAGGTGCTGCTGGATGCTTATCAGGCTGGTGAGTTGAGCGCGGTCTATCTGTGCTTCACCCGCTTCATCAACACGATGAAGCAGGAGCCCTTGGTCGAGCAGTTGCTGCCGCTGAACGCGAGCACGCTGCAGGCCGAGACCACGCACCAGTGGGACTACATCTACGAGCCGGACCCTGTCGCGGTGATTGATGAGTTGATGGTTCGCTATGTCGAAGCGTTGGTCTACCAGGCTGTGGCCGAGAACATGGCGTCGGAGCAATCCGCGCGCATGGTGGCCATGAAGGCCGCAACAGACAACGCAGGCAACGTGATCAAGGAACTGAAGCTGGTCTACAACAAGACCCGTCAGGCCGCCATCACGAAGGAACTGTCCGAAATCGTCGCCGGCGCGGCCGCGGTTTGATTCACGCAGATTTTGAATTGATTGAAGGAACGAAAAATGGCTGACACGCAAACAGTGGGCAAGATCGTTCAGTGTATCGGCGCCGTGGTGGACGTGGAATTTCCCCGCGACCAGATGCCTAAGGTGTACGACGCTCTGAAGATGGAAGGCTCCACGCTGACCCTCGAAGTGCAACAGCAGCTGGGTGACGGCATCGTCCGTACCATTGCGCTGGGTTCGTCTGACGGCCTGCGCCGCGGCAACCAGGTGTACAACACCAACGCCCAGATCACCGTGCCCGTGGGCCCGGCTACCCTGGGTCGCATCATGGACGTGCTGGGCGCGCCCATCGACGAACGTGGTCCTGTTGACGCCGCTCAAACGGCGCCCATCCACCGCAAGGCCCCCGCTTATGACGAGCTGTCGCCTTCGCAAGAACTGCTGGAAACCGGCATCAAGGTGATTGACCTTGTGTGCCCGTTCGCCAAGGGCGGTAAGGTGGGTCTGTTCGGTGGCGCCGGTGTGGGCAAGACCGTGAACATGATGGAACTCATCAACA